>Ga0194131_10000216_pt1 | contig 92706 bp, 85 predicted proteins | sample TA2KigO120mmetaG_FD_148631 | JGI IMG/M metagenome (GOLD analysis project Ga0194131, IMG submission 148631) | Freshwater microbial communities from Lake Tanganyika, Tanzania - TA2015053 Kigoma Offshore 120m | ecosystem: Environmental > Aquatic > Freshwater > Lake | place: Tanzania: Lake... | reverse complement strand
CGCCGCGCGTTTGAGCCGCTGATTTGGCGGACTCCCCGGAAAACTTCTCGTTGCTTTCGCCCCGCGCGCCAGTGTAAGAGCCAAGCTCGTTGCATGGGCAAGGCTCTCATCATCGCTGAAAAACCCTCCGTCGCCGCCGACATCTCGAAGGCGCTCGGCGGATTCAAGAAGGACGCGTCGGGCGATTTCTTCGAGGGCGCCACACAGGTCGTCTCGTCGGCGGTCGGCCATTTGCTCGAGCTCGGCGTGCCTGAGGAGCACGATGTCAAGAAAGGCAAGTGGACCTTCACCCACCTGCCGCACATCCCGCCGCGCTTCGAGCTCAAGCCCATCGAGAAGTCCGCCGCGCGCCTGCGCGTGCTCCAAAAGCTCATCAAGCGGAAGGACGTGGGCCTGCTCATCAACGCCTGCGACGCCGGGCGCGAGGGCGAGCTGATTTTCCGGCGCATTGTGGAGTTCACCAAGGCGAAGCAGCCGGTGCAGCGGCTGTGGCTGCAGTCCATGACGCCCGAGGCGATTCGTGAAGGTTTTGCGCGGCTGCGCACCGACGTTTCGATGCACCCGCTCCGCGACGCCGCGATCTGCCGCGCCGAGGCGGACTGGCTCGTGGGCATCAACGGCACGCGGGTGATGACCGCCTTCAACTCGAAGCAGGGCGGTTTCTTCCTCACCACGGTCGGGCGCGTGCAGACGCCGACGCTCGCCATCGTCGTCGAGCGCGAGGAGAAGATCCGCAGGTTCGTGTCGAAGGATTACTGGGAAGTGCACGGAGTGTTCGCGGCGCAGGCGGGCAACTACGAGGGGCGGTGGTTCGACGAGGGCTTCACGAAGGAGCAAGCGGCCGCGGCGATCACGGGCGTGGAGGCGAACGACCTTCGCGCCGAGCGCCTGTGGGAGCGGGAGCGCGCCGAAGCCATCGCGGCGAAGTGCCTTGGCAAGACGGGTGTCGTCACCGAGGAGAGCAAGCCCACGACGCAGATTTCGCCGCTGCTCTATGACTTGAACAGCCTGCAACGCGAGGCGAACTCGCGCTTCGGCTTTTCCGCCGCCAACACGCTCAAGATCGCGCAGGCGCTCTACGAGCGGCACAAGGCGCTCACGTATCCGCGCACCGACTCGCGCGCGTTGCCGGAGGATTACATCCCGACCGTGAAGCAGACACTCGGCGCATTGCGCGGGACGCAGTATTCGGCGTTCGCTTCCGCGGTGCTGGACAACGACTGGGTGCGCCCGAACAAGCGCGTGTTCAACAACGCGAAGGTCTCCGACCACTTCGCGATCATCCCGACCGCGCAGCCGCCGCGGAACCTCACCGAGCCCGAGGCGAAGATTTACGACATGGTCGCGAAGCGCTTCCTCGCCGTTTTCCATCCGGCGGCGGAGTTCCTGGTGACCACGCGCATCACGCGCGTCGAGGGCGAGCCCTTCAAGAGCGAGGGCAAGGTGATGAAGAATCCCGGCTGGCTCGCGGTATATGGCCGCGACGTCGCCGAGGAAGGTTCCGAGAACGACAAGACGCTCGTGCCGGTCCAGCCGGAGGAACAGGTGGGCACGAGCGAGACGCGCGTCGAGGGCAGCGCGACCAAGCCGCCTCCGCGCTTCAACGAAGCCACACTGCTCGGCGCGATGGAGGGCGCGGGCAAGCTCGTGACCGATGAGGAACTGCGCGAGGCGATGGCGGACAAGGGGCTCGGCACGCCCGCGACACGCGCGGCGATCATCGAGGGGCTCGTGTGGGAGAAATACATCGTGCGCCACGGCAAGGAACTGGTGCCGACGACCAAGGCGTTCCTGCTCATCGCGCTGCTGCGCGGCATCGGCGTGAATGAACTGTGCCTGCCCGAGCTGACCGGCGACTGGGAATTCAAGCTGCGCCAGATCCAGCGCGGGCAGTTGGACCGCCCGCAGTTCATGGACGAGATCGCCGCGATGACGCGCGAGATCGTCAACCGGACGAAGGGTTACAAGGGCGAGATCGAGATCGAGGGTCCGCCCATCCGCGCGAAGTGCCCCAAGTGCGGCGGCGGGCTCAAGGAGACGTATCGCAACTTCAAGTGCACGGCGAAGAAGTGCGATTTCTACGTGCCCATCTTTGTGGCCGGCCGCATCTTCGAGCCGGAGGAGGTGGAGGAATTGCTGACGAAGGGAACCATCGGGCCGCTCGACGGCTTTCGCAGCAAGATGGGCCGGCCGTTCTCGGCGATCCTCAAGCTCTCGCCCGCGCCGGACTTCAAGACCGAGTTCGACTTCGGCCCGCAGCCGGATGGCGAGACGGAAGCGGTGGACTTCACCGGACAGGAGCCGCTCGGCGCGTGCCCGAAGTGCGGCGCACGCGTGTTCGACCACGGCATGAACTTCATTTGCGAGAAGGCCACCGGGCCGACTCGCTCGTGCGACTTCCGCATGGGCAAGGTGATTTTGCAGCAGCCCATCGAGCGCGCGCAGGTGGTGAAGCTGCTCGCGGAGAAAAAGACCGACCGGCTCGACAAGTTCATCTCCAAGAAAAACAACCGCGCGTTCAAGGCGTTCCTCGTGCTCAAGGACGACGGCAAGGTGGGCTTTGAGTTCGAAAAGCGCGAGCCGCGCGCGGGCAGGGAGCGCAAGCCGAAGGAGCCGGAACCGAAGCTCGATTTCACCGGGCAGACGCCGCTTGGCAAGTGTCCCAAGTGTGACGCGAACGTCTTCGAGGGGCCGGAGCACTACGTTTGCGAGCGCCGGCAGGCGGCCGAGCGGCCGTGCAGCTTCCGCACGGGCAGGGTCGTGTGCCAGCAGCCCGTCTCGCGCGAGCAGGTTGCAAAGCTGCTCGACAAGGGCCGCACCGATGTGTTCACGAAGTTCATCTCGAAGGCCGGCCGGCCGTTCAGCGCGTCGCTCGTGTTGCAGGAGAGCGGCAAGGTCGGGTTCGAGTTCGCAAATCCAAGCGACTGAAACAGCGCGTCACTCCTCACTTCGCGGCGACGTTGGTGAGCTTGATCACATCGCCGGCCTTGAGCGGGATGTCCTGCGCGCCCTGCTTCACCTTGCGGCCGTCGGCGGCGAGGGTCTGCGCGCCGCGCATGATCTGGATGGACTTGAGGGCGAGGTCCACCTCGGCGGTCTTGCTCGCGGCGTAGAGCTTCATGCCCTCGGCGTAGGGAAGTTGCTTCGCCACGCCCGTCGCGGAATCGATGAAGGTCACGACGGCCGTCTTCGCAACGCTCGACGCGGCGCCCACGCCCGCCTTCACCGCGGTGGTCGCGGTGGTTGTTGCGACCTTGCCGGAGACGACGGCCGTCTTCGTTGCGACTTTGCCGGTGGTGGTGACGGTCTTGGTGAGGAGGGAGCCGGTGGTGGAAATCGCGGTGGACGTGCTCGAGCAGGCGGCGAGCGCCATCGCCGCGACCATCGAAGCCAGGGCCAGAACGGGTCCGATTGTCCTCGTCGTGGTCGTCGTCCCCGGTCTCGAACCGGCGAGTCGGCCGCCGAAATCGCGAGGCGGAGGACGAGGGCGACGAGGAGGACGGTTTGAGTTCATGCGAGTTCGAGGAGGCTGACTTCCGGCCGGCAATTGAAGCGAAGCCCGTGCAGGTTGCCGACGCCCTTCGTGATGTGAATCCAGCGGTCGTTCCAGCGGTGCAGGCCGCGCACGAACCGGTGGTCGTGCACCGGTGCGAGCGGCGTGCCGAAGAACGGCACTTCCAACTGCCCGCCGTGTGTGTGGCCGCAAAGCACGAGCGACCACGGGTGCGCCTTGAGCGCGTCCTTGCCGTCGGGATTGTGCGAGAGGCAGATGATGTCGCGGTCGTCCGCGGGCTTCACGCCGGCGAAGGCCTCGCCGGCTTTCAACTCTTGCGCCCACAAGTCGCCGGTGCCGACGATCGTGAGTTTGCGGCCGCGCGCGGTGAGTTCGACGGAGCGGTTGTGAAGCACCTCGACCCGCGCGGCGGTGAGCATCGAGCGGACGTTGGAGGTGTCGGCGTAGCCGCCGTGATGGCCGAGCACCCGGTGGCGGGCCTGGCTTGCGGCGTGAAACCAGCCGGACTCGTTGCGCAACTGGCGCAGGGTCTTGTCCCGCGCCCCGCTGTAAGCGCGAGCCGCCCACGAACCTCCATCGTGATTGCCGAACGTGGCGAAGGTCGGCGCGGCATCGGACAATCTTTTGAGGATTGTGCCGTAAGCCTCAAACTGCTCGAACTGGTGCGTGATGAAATCCCCCGTGAGGCAGACAAGGTCGGGTTGCTGTGCGAGGGCGAGTTCGACCGCGGAGTTCACGAGCGAAAGCGGAACGACGGGCGAGGCGTGGAAGTCGGAGAGTTGCAGCACGCGGAGCATCGGGCGGGCGCCGTTCGACAGCGGGACGCGCACGTTCGAAAGCTTGAGCCACGGAGGCTCGACGAACCGCATCCACGCCGCGCCGGCGGCACCGGCGACCGCGGCGCAGGCAAGCCCCTTGAACACGCGCCTTCGTGTCAGGAACCGGCTGGGTTTCGGGGCGGCTTCGGCCACTGACCGCAGGATACCGTTCCTGCGCACGGGGTAAAGCCCGCGTTCGGCGGGCCGCCCGGCGCTCATCGGGCAGCCGTATTCTTACGGCCGTGCGTGGGCAGCCCCACGGCTCGCAAGCCGCGCATTGGGACCAGAAACCAGGACGGCCACCCCTCACCCCATCTCTCTCCCCTCGTCGGACGAGGGGAGAGGGTGCCCGAAGGGCGGGTGAGGGGTGGTCGGGCCACAGGTTCATGGAGAGGGGAACCGGCAAATATTCCTCGCGGGACATCGTCTGAGTTCGCATGATATGGGCGTGACATCCATCGAGCGGACCATCGAGGTGAAATGGCGCCACCGCGTCTTCTTCACGGAGCACGTGTTTCGCCCGGCGAACCCGCTGTTGCGCGATGTGCTGGTGAACGGCGAGGACAAGGAGCCGCGGAAGGCGCTCGTGGTGCTCGACGAGTCGCTCGCGCAATCGCAGCCGCAGCTTGTGCGCGCGGTCGAGAACTATTTCTCGACGTTCGGCCACGACATCCGGCTCGTCTGCCCGCCGATGATCGTCGAGGGGGGCGAGCGGGTGAAGAACTCCTATTTTCACGTGAGCGAGGTGCAGTCGCACCTCGACCGTTTTCACATTGACCGGCACAGCTACGTGATCGGGGTCGGCGGCGGCGCGCTGCTGGACATGGTGGGGCTTGCGGCCGCGACGGCGCACCGCGGGTGCCGGCATGTGCGCATCCCGAGCACGACCCTGTCGCAGGACGACTCGGGCGTGGGCGTGAAAAACGGGATCAACGCGTTTGGAAAGAAGAACTTCATCGGCACGTTCGCCCCGCCGTTTGCGGTCATCAACGACTTCACGCTGCTGGAGTCGCTCTTGCCGCGCGACAAGCGCGCGGGTTACGTGGAGGCGGTGAAAGTGGCGCTGATCCGCGACCGCGAGTTTTTCGAATTGATTGAGCGGGACGCGGCGCGGCTGCGGGAGTTCGAGCCGGACGCGATGCGACGGCTGATCGAACGGTGCGCGGAGTTGCACGTGAACCACATCGCAACGGGCGGCGACCCGTTCGAGTTTGGCTCGGCCCGGCCGCTGGATTTCGGGCACTGGGCGGCGCACAAGCTCGAGCAGCTTTCCGACTATCGCATCCGCCACGGCGAGGCGGTCGCGGTGGGCATCGCGCTGGACACGGTGTATTCGCGGCTGAAGGGGTTTCTCGACGCGGCGAGTTGCGAGCGCGTGCTGGTGCTGCTCGAATCGCTGGGCTTCGAGTTGTTCGCGGGCGAGCTGCTGCACACCGACTCCGGCGGCGCGCGCATCCTGCTCAAGGGCCTGGAGGAATTCCGCGAGCACCTGGGCGGCCAGCTCACCATCACGCTCCTGCGCGGCATTGGCGAGGGTTTCGAGGTTCATGACATGACGTTCGCGAAGGTCATGGAGGCCATTTGCGAGCTCGAGCAGCGGCACGCCGGCCATGAGCGCAAAGTCATCTTCGCGCTCGGGTGACGCAAGCAGCCACCGCCCCGGGTTTTTCCTGACCGGATGAAACGCACCGCCGTCCTGAACGTCGTCGGACTCACGCGTTCACTCCTTGGGGAGCACACGCCGAGCATCTCGAAGTTCCTCAAGACCGGCGCGCTGGCCCGGATCAAGCCGGCGCTGCCCGCGGTGACGTGCACGGCGCAGTCGGACTACCTCACGGGCACGCTTCCGTCGGAACACGGCGTCGTCGCGAACGGGTGGTTCAACCGCGAACTGGGGGAGGTGCATTTCTGGAAGCAGTCGAACCGCGTCGTGCGCGGCCGCAAGCTCTGGGACGACGTGCGGGCGGCGGAGCCGGGCTTCACGTGCGCGCAGCTTTTCTGGTGGTTCAACATGCAGACGAGCGTGGACTGGGCGATCACGCCGCGGCCGTTGTATCTGGCGGACGGTCGCAAGGTGTTCGACATCCACACCTCGCCGCTCAAGCTGCGCGCCGCGATCAAGGACTCGCTCGGCGAGTTTCCGTTCCCCGGTTTCTGGGGCCCGGTGGCGGGATTGGACTCTCCGGCGGGCGGGCCGGATTGCGCCACGCGGTGGATTGCGGCATCGGCGCGCTGGATCGAGCTGGAGTTCGCGCCGACGCTGAGCCTCGTCTATCTGCCGCACCTTGATTACAACCTGCAGCGCCTCGGCCCGCATCATCCGGGCATCGCGCAGGACCTGCTCGCCGTGGACATGATCGTTGGCGGCCTGCTGAGCTTCTACGAACAGCGCCGGGTGCAGGTGCTGCTGCTCAGCGAATACGGGATCACGAGCGTCCAGACGCCGGTCCACCTCAACCGGCTGTTCCGCGAACAAGGCTGGCTCGCCGTGAAGGATGAGCTCGGGCGCGAGACGCTCGACTTCGGCGAGAGCAGGGTCTTTGCGGTTGCGGATCATCAGGTCGCTCACATTTACGTGAATGATCGCTCGATCGAACCCGCCGTGCGCGGACTGCTGGCGGGGCAGCATGGAATCGCCGAGGTCCTCGGGGCCGATGCGAAGGCTGCGGCGGGACTCGACCACGAGCGCGCGGGCGACCTCGTGGCCGTTGCGAAGGAGGACGCGTGGTTCACCTACTATTACTGGCTGGAGGACGATCGCGCGCCGGACTTCGCGCGGACGGTGGACATCCACCGCAAGCCGGGCTACGACCCCGTCGAGCTCTTCACGAACCCGGAGCTTTGCTGTCCGAAGCTGCAGGTCGCCTGGCGGTTGATGAGGAAGAAACTCGGCTTCCGGATGCTGATGGACTTGATCCCGCTGGACGCGCGGCTCGTGAAGGGCTCGCACGGCTGCCGGCCGCGGAACACGGACGACTGGCCCGTGCTCATCTCATCCCGTCACGACTTGTTGGGGAAGGAGGAGCTCGCCTCGACGGAAGTCTACGAGGCAATCCGCAGGCATGTTCTGGAAGGAAAGTAGCCGCAACGCTGCAGGCCGGCGCCATCGACGGGACTTCGCCCGGCTACTGGCCCCGCTCCGCCTCACGCGGCGCAGGGCGTTCCTTGCCGACCTTGGCACCGGCAATCAGCCAGAATGGCGCGATGACCGACACGGTGAGCACACCGACACTGCCGCCGAATTTCTCGCCGGGACGATGAGGGGACCCTTGAAATGGCGCATCATGCGCCCATGCCTTCCTCGAAGGAGCCCGTGGCGAGGGGGAAGCAGAGGTGGTCGCGAACGTAGGCGATGCCGTTCGAGCTCGCGGCATCGAGGTCGCGATACGCGCTCTCGGCCTCGACAATGAGCGGCGCGGTCTTCCGGCCCATCGCGGCGCAGTAGCGGCGGGGATACCCGATGTCCACAAGCATCTCGGCGTAGCGGACCATGTTGAGTTCGCCGCTCGGCAGGTCGGTGAATTGCATCGCGCGGTTCGGCCAGTGGCCGTCCATCTTGCGCAGCGGCACGCCGCCGCGAATGACGAAGTTCTTCACGTGGCAGGCGTAGACGCGGTTGGCGACCTTGCGAAAGCGCGTCTCCCAATCCTCGCCTTCCCAGCAGTGCGAGGGGTCGGCATTGACGCCGAGGCAGGGGTCGTCGTTGCAAATCTTGACGAGCAGGTTGAAGTCGTCCGCGCACATCGCGGCGGTGCCGGGGTGGATTTCGTGGCAGAGCTTGATGCCGAGCGAATTCGCGTGCTTGCGGAGCTTGGCCGTTTTTTTGACGAAGCGGTCATTGCCCTCGGCGAGCAGGTCGTATTTGCCGGACTTCACCTTTGGGTCAGGTCCCGCCCAGAAACCCCACGGATAGCCGGTGGCAAGTTCCCACCCGTGCGAGACGCCCCAGAACATGGGCATGATCTTCACGCCAAGTTCCGCGGCGATGTCCATCAGCTTGAGGAGGTAGTTCTCGTGCCATTTCTCGACTTGTTCGGGGGACTGCTTGGCGACGTCCGGGCCGATGAAAGGATGGCCGGATTTGGTGCCCGTCCACGCGCTGGTATGGACCCAAAACGGGCAGTGTGCCGAGATGCCGTCGAGCACAAGTCCGCGCGAGGTGAAGGCGTCGCGGATTTCCTGGACGGGGCGGAAGAGCTTGCCGCCGTTGAGCATGTAGTTGCTGGGCTGGGCGCCGCGCGCGCCGGACTTCTTGGCAAAGTCGAGGAAGCCTTCAAGGCCCTTGCCGCCATGTTGCGCACCTTCAACGCTTGCGTGGTAGATGGTCTGTGCCATGTGATTCCCGTGGTTGAGTCAGGCTTGGAACGCGCAGAGACATACCGGGGGGCAGGGTGAATTGCAATCTGCAAAATGCCGTGACGAACCTGAATTGCAGTGGACTGGTCAGGCCGACAGCCGGTTGCCCGTTCCCGAAACCCCGGCTGAAAACCGGTGTTCCCCCCCCCCCCCCCCCCCCCCCCCCCGCCCACGTCACACCACCACCCCCCCCCCCCCCCCCCCCCCCCCCCCCCGGCGCCGGGAAAAATGTTGACCACGCACATCACCCTCCTAACATCCGCCACCATGTTCGCCAAAGTCCGACCACAGCTCCTCCCGGTCGCAGCCGTGTTCGCCATCCTCTCGATGCCGGCCACGGCTGCCGATGCCGTCAAGTTGACGGAGGGCGAGAAGTCGGTCCGCGTCGAACTCAACGGCCAGTTGTTCACCCAGTATCACTTCAAGGATGTCCCGCGCCCCTATTGCTACCCGGTCATCGGCCCCGGCGGCGTGCACATGACCCGGCACGCCCCGATGAAGAAGGTCGAGAACGAGGATCCCGATCATCCGCACCACCGCGGCCTCTGGTATGCGCACGGCGCGGTCAATGGCTCTGATTTCTGGGCGGAGGGCGCGAAGTCCGGCAAGACGGTCCACGTGAAGTTCCTCGAACTGAAGTCCGGCGACAAGGTCGCGACGCTCCGCTCGGCGAACAAGTGGGTCACGATCGAGGGCAAGACCGTCTGCACCGACGAGCGCACGATGCGGTTCCACGCCGACCGCACGATCGACCTCGACATCACTTACATCGCGAGCGAAGGCGAGGTCGTCCTCGGCGACACCAAGGAAGGTTCCTGCTCCATCCGGCTTGCGGAGACCATGCGGCTCAAGCCGAACAAATTCAACGCAGGCAAGCCCACCGGCCAGATCGTGCTGAGCACGGGCGTGACCGGGGCGCAGACCTGGGGCAAGCGCGCTGCGTGGTGCGATTATTACGGCCCGAACGAGGGCAAGACCGTCGGCGTCGCCATCTTCGACCACCCGTCGAATCCCAAGCACCCCACGTGGTGGCACGTGCGCGACTACGGCCTGTTTTCGGCGAACCCCTTTGGCGTGCACGACTTCGAGAGCAAGCGCGCCGAACCCAACCTCGGCGACATCAAGATCGAAGCCGGCAAATCGCTCACGTGGAAATATCGCTACTACTTTCACGAGGGCGACGAAAAGCAGGGCAACGTCGCCGCCCGATACGCGGACTGGACCCAATCTGGCAAGTAGTTGTTTTCGAATCGACACCTCCCTCAACCAGCCACCCCAACCCCTCATGAAATACTTCAATCGTCGCGGATTCCTCAAGGCGTCCGCAGCCGCCGGCACTGTGTTCTACATTGCGCCCACCGCTTGGGCGCAGAAGAGCCCGGGCGACACGCTCGGCGCGCTCGTCGTCGGCTTTGGCGGACGCGGCGGCTCGCACATCAGCGGCATGAACGCCCTCAAGGACCGCGGCGTGCAACTGCGCGCGCTGTGCGACGTGGACGACAAGATTCTCCGCGGTGGCGTGGACGCACAGGACAAGAAGGGCATCAAAGTCACCGCCTACACCGACATGAGGAAGGCGTTTGAGAACAAGGACATCGACCTCGTGTGCATCGCCACGCCGAACCACTGGCACGCGCTGGCGTCCATCTGGGCGATTCAGGCGGGCAAGGATGTTTACGTCGAAAAACCCGTCTCGCACAACGTCTGGGAAGGCCGCCAGATCGTGAACGCGGCGCGCAAATACAAGAAGATCGTGCAAACCGGCACGCAGAGCCGCTCCTCGCGCGCGGGCATCGGCGAGGCCGTCAAGTGGGTGCAGGCCGGCAACCTCGGGAAGATTCTCATCGCCCGCGGCACCTGCTACAAGCCGCGCGGGAGCATTGGCAAGAGCGACGCGCCCCATCCGATTCCCGCGGGAATTGACTTCGACCTGTGGTGCGGTCCCGCGCCGAAGGACGAGCTTCGCCGCAAGAAGCTGCACTACGACTGGCACTGGGTGTGGAACTACGGCAACGGTGACCTCGGCAACCAGGGCATCCACCAGATGGACATCGCCCGCTGGTTCACCGGTGAAATGGAACTCAGCCCCCGCGTGTGGAGCACCGGCGGCCGCCTCGGTTACGTGGATGACGGCGAAACCGCCAACACGCAAATCGTCTATCATGACTACCCAAAGGCGCCGCTCATCTTCGAAGTCCGCGGCCTCCCGTCCGCCAAGGGCGCGCGCAACATGGATAACTACCTCGGCTCTTCCGTCGGCGTGGTCATCCACTGCGAAGGCGGGCGCGTGCTCGTGCCCAACTACACCGGCGCCACCGCGTTCGACAAGGACGGCAAGGAAATCAAGAAGTGGAGCGGCGCCGTGGACCACTTTGCGAACTTCCTCGACGCCGTCCGCAGCCGGAAGACCGAGGACCTGCACGCCGACATCCTCGAAGGCCACCTCAGCAGCGCGCTCTGCCACACCGGCAACATCTCGTATCGCCTCGGCCAGAAGGCCGCGCCCGGCGAAATCCGCGAGAAGATCAAGGGCGACCGCGACGCGCAGGCCACCTTCGACCGCATGGTCGAACACCTCAAGGCCAACGAAGTGGACGTGAACACGGACAAGCTCACCCTCGGCCCCGTTCTGACGATGAACCCCAAGACAGAAAAGTTCACCGGCAACGCCGACGCGGACAAAATGCTCACGCGCGACTACCGCAAGCCGTTCGTCGTGCCGGAGAATGTGTGAGCGGAAAACGAATGGTCAATGCATCCGGCTGGAGTTCGGCGAAGCGACGCGGGAGACGCAAAGGAGCGCAAAGTCTTTGGGATCCGGGCTTCCTGCCTCCGCCGCCCGTGCTTGCGGTTGCGCGAAGCGCCGTAGTTTGAGAGAACTGGCCGCGACATGAAGAAACTCCTTCTCGCCTTCGCCTTCACCCTTCTCGCCGGTCCCGCCGCCCCCGCCGCCGACGCGCCCAAGCTGCCCGCCGGCTTCAAGCTGCTTTACGAGCAGGACTTCGCGAAGCCCGACGCCATCAAGCAGTTCGTCTTCAGCGACCCGAAGGCGTGGCGCATGGCTCGCGACGGCGACAAGGGCTCGCTCGAACTCCACAAGCAGAGCGATTACAAGCCCGCGAACCGCTCGCCGTTGAACATCGCGCTCATTGCGGACCGGCAGTTCGGGGACTTCGTGCTCGAGGTCGAGTTGCTCTCGACCAAGAAGCCCTACGGCCATCAAGACATGTGCCTCTTCTTCGGCTTCGTCGAACCGCAGAAGTATTACTACAACCACATCGCCGTGGCTGCGGACCCGAACGCGCACAACATCTTCATCGTGAACGAGGCGCCGCGGAAGAACTTCGCGAAGGAAACCACCAAGGGCGTGACGTGGGGCGAGAACGAGTGGCACAAGGTCCGCATCGAGCGCGACACGAAGGCCGGCACCATCAAGAGCTACTTCAACGACTTCTCCAAGCCCATCATGCTCGCGGAGGACAAGACCTTCGCGAAGGGCCACATCGGCTTTGGTTCGTTCGACGACGTGGGCAAGGTCGGCCGCATCCGCATCTGGGGTCCGTCCGTCGAGACGGCGAAGACGGAATTCTTCAAGTCCGCCGCGCCGTGAACGGTCGGGATTGTCCCGGCGCGTGGCAGGTTAGTTTTCCAGACCTTTCGGCTTGCCGAAAATGACGGAGGCGATGATGGCCTGCCGCGCCGCCGCTGGATTCCTCCACGGTGAAACCGCGCGTCCGGCCGTCCTGCCGGAACCCATTCCCGAGGGCAGCCCGAAGTCCGGCGTGTGCTTCTCGGTTTGCGCGTTCACCTGCTGCATCCGCGAGGTCACCGCTGACTCGATGGATGCGGCGCGCGCGAGGGCTTCGGCTGATTCCTGCATCGAGCCGCCGCGGGCCGTCCGCTCGCCGCCGCGCGCGTAGGCTGTCGCGGATTCGCGCATCGGCGCGAGGCGCGCGGCTTGCGCCTCCATCTCTTCCTGCTCGTATTCGATGCGGGTGGCGACAGGCTGCGCGACAGGGGGCTGCGGGATTGGCGGTGGCAGCTTCGGCGGCGTCGGAGCCGGCGGGGCGGGTTCCTCGCCGAGTATGCGCTTGAGTTCGGCTTCCCAATCGAGCTCACGCGAGCCTTGGGGTGTCGTGGATGGTGGAATTGGCGGCGCCGCGTTGCGGCGGGGCGAGGCGGGCGCATCGTCGTCCTCGGGCGACCAGGTTTGCTGTTCTTCCTTCGATTTGTTCCGGTTTTGGAGCCACGTGGAGATGCCGCCGATGATCGCCATCGCCAGCAGAATCCAGATGTTGTCCCCGGCGGCGAGCATCGGGACCGCTTGCACGTCGGCGGCGGCGTGGAATGCGGGGTTCATCGTGTCAACTCCGGCTTGGCTCCGCTGGCGGATCCGACGCGGCACAACTGATCAAGCATCCCGGCGAAAAGTTCGCCAAGCTCCGTCAATTCTTCGGCAATGGGCGCGTGCGCGAGTTGATCTTCCGCCTTGCTGGGGTCAAAGAACCGGCTCATGGGCTTGGGCGCGGGTGGGTCAGGGCTTGGGCGCGGCGCCCGCGCCGGCGATGCTTTCGCGCATGCCGGTGTCGGACTGGATGTTCTTCATTTTGTAGTAGTCCATCACGCCAAGGTTGCCGCTTCGGAAGGCCTCGGCCATTGCGAGCGGAACCTGAGCCTCGGCTTCGACCACGCGCGCGCGCATCTCGGCCACGCGCGCAATCATTTCCTGCTCGGTCGCCACGGCGGCGGCGCGGCGGACTTCGGCCTGCGCCTGCGCGACGAGTTTGTTCGCCTCGGCCTGCTCGGCTTGGAGCTTGGCGCCGACGTTTTCGCCGACGTCCACGTCCGCGATGTCGATCGAGAGGATCTCGAACGCCGTGCTGGCGTCGAGCGCCTTGTCGAGCACGGTCTTGGAGATGCGGTCGGGATTCTCGAGCACGACCTTGTAGCTGTCAGCCGAGCCGATGGTGCTCACGATGCCCTCGCCGACACGCGCGACGATGGTCTCCTCGGTCGCGCCGCCCACGAAGCGCACGAGATTTGTGCGGACGGTGACGCGGGCCTTGGCCTTGACGATGATGCCATCCTTGGCCACGCCATCGATGGTGGTCTTGCCCGTGCCGGGGTTCGGGCAGTCGATGACCTTGGGGTTGACGGACGTCTTGACGGCCTCGAGCACGGTCTTGCCGGTGCCCTTGGTGGCGAGGTCGATCGCGCACGCGCTGTCGAAGGTGAGATGGATGCCGGCCTTCTTCGCGGCGATGAGCGCCTGCACGACCATCTCGATGCTGCCGCCCGCGAGGAAGTGCGTGGAAAGGTCGTCAATGGTCAACGGCAGCCCGGATTTCACCGCGGTGATGCGGGTGTCCACGACGTGGGCGACCGGGAGGCTGCGGAGCCGGAGGGCGACGAGTTCTTTGAAGGTGACCTTGGCTCCGGAGAACATCGCGCGGATGTAGATGAAGCCGAAGTTGAGGACGATGATGGCGGCGATCAGCGCGATCAAACCGCCGACACCCCAGCCGGCGGCTTTCAAAATGTCGGTCAGGGCGGCGAATTGGAGCAGTTCAGGATTCATGGGTTGGACTTGTGGGTTTTGGATTGGATGGCTGGGAAGTTACATCCGGCGCACGACCACGCGCATTCCTTCGGTGGCGACAACCTTTATGGCGGTGCCCTTCTCGATCAGGCCGCCTTCGGTCACCACGTCCACGCGCTGGCCGTTGATGACCGCCGTGCCGCTCGGGCGCAGGTTGGAATGGGTCACGCCGGTTTGATGGAGCAACTCGGGCCGCTCGGCGCCGAGTTCGCCGACGGTTTGCTGGGCGATGAAAATCCTCGCGTAGCGGCTGTCGGGAAAATACTTGAGCCACAGCGCGGTTCCGATTCCCAGGCCGGTCAAGGTCCCGAGCAGGACGAGGCCGCCCGTTTCGGTGCCGTAGTCGCGGAAGCTCAAGGCCACACCCGCAATCAGGCAGATGAACCCAATGATGCCTGCGATAAGCCCGGGCAGCACGGTTTCCAAAGCCAGCAGCACCGCGCCCGTGAGCAGCAGCACGACGATGGGCGCCGCACCCGGGGCGGCCTCGGTGAGTTGGCCCGTGCCGGCATTCGCAAGGGCGGCAGCCGTCAGCAACATGGGCGCGAACATAGGAGCCAAAACACACCAGGGCAAGATTCGTTTCAGGGGCGCGGCCATGACGTTCACCGCGGAGTGACCGGCCGCAACGGCTGTTGCTTGTCGCGTCGAAGCTCGTGCTGGGATTGGAGAATGGCGAGCTGCGTCGGTTCGTCCATGCCGGGCTGGTTGAGTTGCTGCGTCAATGCCGCGAGCCGCCGGTCGAGCGCGGCGTTGCGGATGCCCGTGAGCACATCCAGGAGTTGCTGCTCGGGATTCGGGATTCCATCGGCGCCGTTGGCGACGGCCTCGGTGGCGAGCGAGCGGCTGGTGTCGTCGCCGAGTTCGTCGAGCATTGCGGCAAGATGCGTCCAGCGGCCTTCGCGCTGCGCGGCGATTCGGACGGAGAGAATGTGCCGCGCGTCCGCATGCGCGAGCCACGTGGTGTCGAGGTGCGCCATCGCGAACGCCACAAGCTCGTCGTGAAGCAGCAACAGCCGCAGCAGCCAGAATTCCTGCGCATTGGGGCGGCTTGGCGGTCTGGCCGCTTCGGCCTGGGCGGGCGCATCCGCGGCGGCTCGCGGCGCGCCGAGGGTCGGCGGGCCTTTCTTGAATTCCGCGAGCACGGCGCCGGGGGGGACTCCGAGCCGGCCGGCCGTCTTTTGCGCGCAGTGCTGAAGCGTCACTTCGTCATTCGTCTTCCACGCGGCTTCCGCCATCGCGCGTTGCACGGCGGAGCGGCCCTTGTCGGTGTGGACATCGTTCGTGGCGCAGAGCCGGTTGAGGTAGTAGTCGAAGAACCCCTCGGCGCGGCGGATGAGTTCGGCAAATGCGGGACCGCCGTTCTGCTTGATGAAACTGTCGGGGTCGTGCGGCGCGGGCACTGTGGCGACGCGGATGGCGAGCCCGGCGGCGAGCAACGCGTCGAGCGCGCGGACGGTGGCGTTCTGGCCGGCGTTGTCGGCGTCGAAGCACAGCACGACTTCGTCCGCGTAGCGCTTGAGCAGGCGCGCGTGCTCGGCGGTGAGCGCGGTGCCCTGCGGGGCGACGACGTGCTGCACGCCGGACATGAAAATGGCGATCAAGTCGAGCTGCCCTTCGCAGATGATCGCGCAGTCTTTCTCGCTGATGGCGCGGTGCGATTTGTCGAGGCCGAAGCAGACGCGGCCCTTGCTGAAGATCGGCGTCTCGGGCGAGTTCACGTATTTCGCGGTCTTGTCGTCGCCGGCGAGGATGCGCCCGCTGAAGCCGATGACGCGCCCCTGCGCGTCGCAAATCGGAAAGATCAGCCGCCCGCGGAAGCGGTCGTAGTGGCCGTCGCCGCCGTCGCGTTTGAGGATGAGCCCACCCTGCTCGACGAGCGCGGCGTCGAAGCCCTTCCCGCGCGACCAGTTCACGGTGTCGTCCCATTTGTCGGGCGCGTAGCCGAGGCGGAAGAGCTTCACGGCATCGTCGGTCACGCCGCGGCGGGCGAGGTAATCGCGGGCGACCTGCCCGGCGGCGTCGTTGAGCAACGCGGCGTGCCAGCGCTGCGTGATCTGCTCGTGCATTTGCAGCAGGATGTCCTTCACGTGGCGCTGCTGTTGCGCGCCGGGCGACTGGTCGAACTCAATCGGGATGCGCGCCCGTTCGGCGAGCCGCCGCAGCGCGTCGGGAAACGGGATGTTCTCGTAGAGGCTGACGAACTTGAACACGTCGCCGCCCTTGTGGCAGCCAAAGCAGTAAAAAATCTGCTTCGAGGGATTCACGCTGAAGCTCGGCGTCTTCTCCCGGTGAAACGGACAGAGCGCGGAGAAGTTCGCGCCGGTGCGCTTCAACGGCCCGATGTAGGATTGCACGATCTCGACGATGTCGCTCGCGCCGCGGATCTGCTCCTTCGTGGATTCAGAGATGAAGCCGGCCATGAACGGGTGCTCGGGAAGGTCGCCTGCGCGGGCGCGCGGGCGCGGTCACTTGGGCGGCGCGTTGGTGGACGGCGCCGGCTTGGGCTTGCCGCCGTCGATGGCCTCCTCGACGAGCCGTTCGCGCCGGCGCCCCTCGCCGCTCGCGCGCAATTCCAAGCTGTCGTAAGGGGTGGACGTGATGAGCAGGAAGCTGGCGCGGGCGCGGATGAACTTGCCGGACTCGGATTCGGCGAAGACCTGATGCTGCACGGTGCTCCATGCCGGCAGCAACGCGATGCGGATGTCGCTCGCCGCGCGCTCGCGCTGGATGGCGATGACTGGCTCCGGTGTGTAGAGGCGCGAATTGAGGATCGCCAGCGCGGCCACCAGCATGCACCCGTAGCGCACGAGCGCCGCCACGATGCCCAGGGAAAACTCGTGCCGGCCGAAATAATCCGCCTCGAGCAGCTTGCCGCCGACCGCGCTCTTGAGCCAGATGAACGCGAGAAACACCAGCACCCCGAGGAACACGAACACGACGAGGTGACTCCAGAACAGACTCAGCTTGGTGAAGTTGGCCAGCCCGCGCGCCGACGGGCCGTTGACGAGCGCGTTCACCGCGATGATCGCCACCCACTGGCCAAGCGGCAACAGTTCCTCCGAGAGGCCGCGCTTCCTGCCGTTGCGGATCGCCACCAGCATCACCAGCACCACCAGCACGTCAAACCATGCGATCGCGAAGCCCTTGGAGGGCGCCGTCGCCGCGGGCGCGGCTTGCGTGGCCGCGGCGGCGAGGTGATACAGGAAATCCATCGCGGCAACCGTATCGGGGGGGTGCGCCGTTTGGAAGCTCCAAGACCAGCGGGCCCAAACCCACTGGTCCCGCAGCCCGACGCGGCCGGTCATCAGAACCGTTCGTCATTCCGATGAACAAAACTTCATTTTGTCCCGGGCGCGAAAAAAACCCTTGTGAAAGAAATCACGCTTCGTCACCTTGACCGCGCTTCCGGCCCAGACGGCTGGCTTTTGAGTGCGGGGAAACGATCCCCAAACCCTTTTTCGACAGCGCCATGTTGAAGTCCCTGCTCGCGGCGACCCTGCTGACGCTGCTTCCCATCACCGGGAGCGCGGCAGACAAGGCACCCGCCGCGCCCGTCCCGAAGCAGGACGCAACCCGCCGCACCGGCGCGGTCCAGGGCGACGCCGTGGCGCCCGTGACCGCAGACGGCGCGAATGCTGGTGCGCCGCAGCCTCCGAAAGCTGTCAAGCATCATGCCGAGGAAGCCGGGTTGTCGGCGAAGGCAGTGCCGCTGTTCGAGATCGGGCCGTTCGTTGTGACCAACTCGATGATGGTAACGTGGGTCGTGGCGGTCGGGCTCATCGTCCTTGCGCAGATGGCCACCAGCAAACAGCAGCTCGTTCCGTCGGGCTTGCAGAACTTCGTCGAGTGGATGGTTGGCAGCCTATACGAGTTCTTCGAGGGCATCCTCGGCGGGCACATGGCGAAGAAGACGTTTTGGTTCTTCGCGACCATCTTCATCTTCATCCTGTTCACAAACTGGTTCGGCTTGCTGCCGGGCGTTGGCACTGTCGGCTGGGGGGCGCACGCAGAAGGCAGCTTCATCCTGCCGAAATTTCACCACGTCGAGTCGCCCCTGCTGCGCGGTGGCAACGCCGACTTGAACATGACTTCGGCGATGGCGCTGCTGTTCTTCGTCCTGTGGATCGTCTGGTCCATCCAGGAAATCGGCGTCGTCGGTTTCCTCAAGCACATTTTCGGCGACGGCAAGGGCGGCATCTTCATGGTCGGCATCATGCTGTTTGTGGGCGTGCTGGAGGTCATCTCCATCGCGTTCCGGCCCGTGTCGCTGAGCTTCCGCCTCTACGGCAACGTGTTCGCCGGCGAGAACATCCTCGAGTCCATGACTGTGCTGGTGCCTTGGCTGGGCTGGGCGCTGCCGATTCCGTTTTACTTTCTCGAACTGCTTGTTGGCCTCGTGCAAGCGCTGGTGTTCGCGCTCCTGACCGCGGTGTTCACCGCGATGATGGTCGGCGACCACGCGCATGAGGAAGGCCACGAGGCGCATCACTAAACACTTTCAGCCGCCGGACCGTGGGCAAACCGCGGGGGCGGCTGATGTAACACAAAACACGAAAGGCAAAAACTATGCTGCCCATGTTTGCTGAAATGGGAGGATTGGTTCACGTCGGCCTGGCCGGTCTCGGCTCGGCCATCGGCGTGGGTCTCATCGGCATGAAGGCCGCCGAAGCCACGGGCCGCAACCCGGGCGCGGCGGGCGCGATCCGCAACCAGGCCATCTTGTTCGCGGCCTTGGCGGAGGCGATCATCTTCTTCGCCATCTTCCTCGTGAAGTAATCATCCCGGGCGCGGAGCAATCCGCGCCCGGCCACTTTTAACTGACCATGAACTCGATCTTCTTCCTCGCGGCCTCGGCGGCCGAGGGTGGCGGCCCGCTCGACGCGGTGACCAAGACCTTCGGTTGGAACCCGCAGATGTTCTTCTCACAGGTCGTCGCCTTCGTCATCGTGGCGCTCGTCCTCAAGAAGTTCGCCTACCAGCCCGTGCTCGACATGCTCGACGAGCGCAAGAAACGCATCGCTGAAAGCCTCGAAAACGCCGAGAAGATCAAGGCCGAGCTCGCCCGCACCGAGGCCGCGCGACAGGAGATTCTCGGCAAGGCCAACGCCGACGCGACGAAGTTCATCGAGGAAGCCCGGGCCGCCGCGGCGAAGGTGCTCGAGGTCGAATCACAGAAGGCCATCGCCACGGCCAACCAGATCATTGTCAAGGCCCGCGAGGCCAACGACGCCGAGCTGGCCCGCATGAAGGCCGAGTTGCGCCGTGAGATGGGCCGACTCGTCGTCGAGACCACCGGCAAGGTCGCCGGAAAGGTCCTCACCCTGGAAGACCAGCAGCGCCTCACGGAGGAGACGAACCGGCAGTTGGCCGCCTGATTCCGCATTCAGAATCCCGCACGCCGCATTTCAGTGAAAACCAGCAAACAAGCCCGGCGCGACGCCAAGCAGCTCTTTACGACCTGCCGCACCGCTGGCGTGCTCGACGAGGCGCGCGTCCGCTCCGCCGTCGCCGCGGTGATTGCGCAGAAGCCCCGCGGCTACGTGGCGATCCTGCATCACTTCCAGCGCCTCGTGAAACTCGACATCGCCCGTCGCACGGCGACCGTCGAGAGCGCGACGCCGCTCGCGCCCGACGCGCAGGCGCGCCTGACCGCGAGCCTCGTCACGCGGCACGGGGCGGGCCTCTCCACGCACTTCGCCGCCAACCCCGCTCTCATCGGCGGCCTGCGCATCAAGGTCGGCAGCGACGTTTATGACGGCAGCATCCGCGGCCGACTCGACGCGCTCGCAGACAGTTTCTGATCCCGGCCCCACCATCACTCTCAACTCTCAACACCCCGACCCTCAACACACCGTATGAGCAGCATCCTCCAGGAAATCGAAGCCCAGATCGCCGGCGTCAAGACCAGCGTCTCCCGCCAGAACGTCGGCACCGTCCGTGAAATCTCCGACGGCGTCGCCAAGATCGAGGGCCTCACCGACGCCATGCTCAACGAGATGCTCGATTTCGGCGGCGGCGTCATCGGCATCGCGCTCAACCTCGAGGAAACCGAAGTCGGCGCCATCGTCCTCGGCGATTACCTCGGCGTCCGCGAAGGCGCGGAAGTCAAGACCACCGGCAAGCTCCTCTCCGTGCCCGTCGGCAAGGGACTCCTTGGCCGCGTGGTGGACACGCTCGGCCAGCCCGTGGACGGCAAGGGGCCGATCGCCGCGACCACCTACTATCCGGTCGAAAAAATCGCGCCCGGCATCGTGAAGCGCAAATCCGTCAGCCAGCCCGTGCAGACGGGCATCATGGGCATTGACGCGATGATCCCGATCGGCCGCGGCCAGCGCGAGCTCATCATCGGCGACCGTTCGACCGGCAAGACCACGATCGGCGTGGACACGATGATCAACCAGGCCCGCATGAACAAAGTGGGCCGCGCTTCGAACGACCCGGCCTTCCGGCCTGTTTACAACATCTACGTGGCCGTCGGGCAGAAGCAGTCCAACATCGCCCGCGTCATTGCAGAACTCGAAAAGGCCGACGCGCTCGCGGACACCATCGTCGTGGCGGCCGGCGCCGACGCGCCCGCGGCAGCGCAGTATCTTGCGCCCTTCGCGGGCGCGGCGATGGGCGAATGGTTCATGGACAACGGCATGGACGCCCTCATCATCTACGATGACCTCTCCAAGCAGGCCGTCGCGTATCGGCAGGTGTCGCTCGTGCTCAAGCGCCCGTCCGGCCGCGAGGCGTATCCGGGCGACGTCTTCTACCTGCACTCGCGCCTGCTCGAGCGCAGCGCGCGCGTGAACGAGGCCAACGGCAACGGCTCACTCACCGCGTTGCCCATCATCGAGACGCAGGCCGGCGACGTCTCGGCCTACATCCCCACGAACGTCATCTCGATCACCGACGGGCAGATTTATCTGGAAACGGATTTGTTCTACCAGGGCATCCGGCCCGCCATCTCGGTCGGTCTGTCCGTGAGCCGCGTCGGTTCGGCCGCGCAAATCAAGGCGATGAAGCAGGTCGCCGGCAAGATCAAGCTCGACCTCGCGCAGTTCCGCGAGCTGGCGGCGTTTGCGCAATTTGGCTCCGACCTGGACGCCAAGACGCAGGCCACGCTCGAGCGCGGCAAGCGCATCGTCGAGCTATTCAAGCAGGACCAATACAACCCCATCCCCGTCGAAATCCAGGTGGCCGTGCTCTGGACGATGCAAAACAACCTGCTCGACGACGTGGCGGTGGAGAAGGTGAAGGACTTCCAGAAAAAGCTCACCGACTTCCTCACGACGCGCAAAGAGAAGCTGCTCACGACCATCCGCAATGAGAAGGCCGTCGGCGACGCCATTGCCGCGGAATTGAAGACGGCCGTGGCGGAATTCAAGCAGACGTATCGGTAACCCTGCCGCTTGGCGCCCCGCCTTTCTCAAACCAACCGATGCCCAGCACACGCGACATCCGCCGACGCATCAAGTCGGTCAAGAACACGGCCCAGATCACCAAGGCCATGCAGATGGTTGCGTCGTCCAAGATGCGCAAGGCGCAGCTCGCCGCGCTCGCGGGGCGGCCTTATGCCGCGCTCATGAACGATGTGCTTGCTGCCGTGAGCGAGGGCGCGGGCGACTTTAGCCACCCGTTGATGGAGGCGCGGCCGGTCCAGCGACGCGCCGTCATCCTCATCAGCACCGACAAGGGCTTGTGCGGCGCGCTCAACTCGAACCTGCTCCGCGAGGCGGCGAAATTCGACAAGGACACGACCGTTTACATCTGCGCGGGCAAGAAGGGCGGGCAGTTCATCCACCGCACCAAGCGCCAGCTCGCAGCCGAGTTTACCTACAAGGACGCGCCCTTGTTCAGTGAAGCCCGCGCGATTTCGCGGTTCGCCCAGGACCTCTTCCTCAAGGGCGAGGCGGATTCCGTCGAGGTGATCTACACGAACTTCATCAACACGCTCACGCAAAAGCCCGAGGTGCGGCCGCTGCTGCCCATCGGCAAGATTTCCGCGCTCGAGGCGGGCGTCGGCGGCGAGAACGCGCCGACCGGCGAGTTGAAGAAGTCCGAACGGGATTACCTGTTCGAGCCGGACGCCGGCGCCGTGCTTGGCAACATGCTGCCGCACTACGTCAACTTTCAGGTCTATCAATTCCTGCTCGAGGCGAAGGCCAGCGAGCACAGCGCGCGCATGGTCGCGATGAAGAACGCGACCGACAACGCCAAGCAGATCATCAAGGACCTCACGCTCGAATACAACAAGCTGCGCCAGGCGAACATCACCAAGGAACTCCTCGAAATCACCACCGCCCAGATGGCGATGGGCTAGGCGCCGATTGAATTCAAATCCCGGATTCCCCAGTTGAAATCCCAGCTATGAACAAAGGCAAAATCGTCCAGATCATCGGTCCCGTCGTGGACGCCGAATTCACCGGCGCCCTTCCGGCCATCTACAACGCCCTCACCGTCGAATACGACATGCCCGGCGCCGGCCGCGCCAGGCTCACGCTGGAGACACAGCAGCACCTCGGCGACAACTGGATCCGCGCCGTCGCCATGAGCACCACCGAGGGGCTCAAGCGCGGCATGGAACTCACCGACACCGGCGCGCCCATCTCCATGCCCGTCGGCGAGGGCGTCATGGGCCGCGTCTTCAACGTCACCGGCGACGCCGTCGACGAGCAGGGCCCCGTGCGCGCCGACCGGTTCAACTCCATCCACCGCTCCGCGCCGCCGCTCGTGGACCAGACCACCAGCCCGCAGATTCTCACCACCGGCATCAAGGTCATCGACCTCATCTGCCCGTTTCTCAAGGGCGGCAAGGTCGGCGCGTTCGGCGGCGCCGGCGTCGGCAAGACCGTCGTCATCATGGAACTCATCAACAACATCGCGAAGCTGCACGGCGGCATCTCGATGTTCGCGGGCGTCGGCGAGCGCACCCGCGAGGGCAACGACCTCTACAACGAGATGATCGAGGCCGGCGTCATCAAGGTCGAAAAGGACGAGAAGGGTCATCCGAAGAAGGGCTCCAACGGAATGCCCATCATCAAGGAAGGCTCCAAGATCGGCCTCGTTTACGGCCAGATGAACGAACCGCCGGGCGCCCGTCTCCGCGTCGCGCTCTCCGCGCTCGCCGTGACCGAGTATTTCCGCGACGAAAAGAACCAGGACGTGCTCCTGTTCGTGGACAACATCTTCCGCTTCTCGCAGGCGGGCTCCGAGGTGTCCGCGCTGCTCGGCCGCACGCCGAGCGCCGTCGGTTACCAGCCCACGCTGGCCGCCGAGATGGGCAACCTCCAGGAACGCATCACCTCGACCAAGAAGGGCTCCATCACGAGCTTCCAGGCCGTGTATGTGCCCGCGGACGACCTCACCGACCCCGCGCCGGCGACGACCTTCGCGCACCTCGACGCGACCATCGTGCTCGAGCGCTCCATCGCCGAGCTCGGCATCTACCCCGCCGTGGACCCGCTCGCATCCAACTCGCGCGCCCTCACACCGGACATCGTCGGGCAGGAACACTACGACGTCGCCCGCGGCGTCCAAAAAGTGCTTCAACGCTACAAGGACCTCCAGGACATCATCGCGATTCTCGGAATGGATGAACTCTCGCCAGAGGACAAGCTCACCGTGTTCCGCGCGCGCAAGATCCAGAAGTTCCTCAGCCAGCCGTTCTCGGTGGCCGAGGTGTTCACGGGCCGTTCCGGCAAGCAGGTGCCCGTGGCCGACACCGTCCGCGGATTCAAGGAAATCCTCGACGGCAAGCACGACGCCGTCGGCGAGAACGACTTCTACATGAAGGGCGGCATTGACGAGATCAAGGAATGACGTCCACTTACGAACTGCGTTTTACGCATGACGTAACGAGTGATGCGTAACGCGTAACCAGAGCACCCATGGCCACGCTCAAACTCGAAATCGTCACGCCCGAGGCGAAGATCTACTCCGAGGACGTGGACATGGTCACGCTGCCCGGCATTGAGGGCGAGCTCGGCATCTATCCGCAACACGTTCCGCTCATGACGCAGGTCGTGTCCGGCGAAATCATCGCACGCAAAGGCGGGCAGGACCACCATCTCGCCGTCGGCGATGGCTTCGTTGAGATCACCGGCGACCGCGTGGCCATCCTCACCGACATGGCGATGAAGGCCGACGACATTGACGAGGCGAAGGCCGAGGAAGCCCGCAAGCGCGCCGAGTCACGATTGCAGGAGAAGCTCACCGGCGAGGAAACCGCGTCCGTCCAGGCCGCGCTCGCGCACTCGCTTGCTCAACTCCACGTCAAGCGCCGACAGCGCAAGTAGTGGAGCGCGGAGTCCATCACCGCGAGTTCGAATCCGGCCGCGCTGTCATCATGCCTGTGGCGGCAACGGTGGCCGGAAGTTCCGGCTCCGCCGGATTGTCACCGCCCGCCAGCCGAGCAGCGTCGCGACGAGGGGCGGAACCATCCACGGGATGACTTCGCCGCCCCCGGCGAGCGCGGGAGTTGCGGGCATCCCAATCAGGCTACGCTCAACTCATGGTGCGCCGCAACATGCTCCTTCACCTCGGCTGCGTAGGATTCGGCAAGCCGCTCCGTCACGGTCGCGCACCCGACTCGAAAACGCTGCCCGTCAATCGCGCACACCGGCGCGATGCCCTTCGTCGTGCCGCTCAAGAAACACTCCTCGAATCCGGCGAGGTCCGCCGCGCTCACGCGCTTCTCCGCCGCCTTCACGCCGGCGCGCGGCGCGACCCGATCCAGGATGAACCGCCGCGTGATGCCCGACAGAATCCCCGCCTGCAGCCGCGGCGTGACGAGCGTGCGTCCCTTGACGAAGAACACGTTCGACACCGCGGCCTCGGTGATTTCGCCCCGCAAGCTCGTCATCACCACCTCGTCCGCGCCCCGCGCGAGCGCCTCGCGGAGGCAGAGCAGGTTGTTGAGGTAGTTGCCCGTCTTCCACGCGGGATTGAGCGTGAGCGGGTGGTTGCGACGCAGCGCCGTGGCGAGGCTGAGTCGCAAGCCCTTCTCGCGCTTCTCGGGCGGCACTTCCTTGAGGCTCTGCACGAGCAGCACATAGCCCGCACAGCCCGCGAGCCGCGTGTCCAGCCCGATGGCGCCGCCGCCGCGGGTGACTTGCAGCCGGATGTAGAGCGCCGGCTTCGAGCCAACCTTCTTGAAGAACGCCTGCGCCGTGCGGCGGATTTGCGCGAACAATTCTTCCCGCGTGAGCGGCAGCGTCAGATGCAGCGCGGCGGCGGAGCCTTCGAGCCGCCGCCAGTGCTCGTCGAAGGTGAACACGACGCCGTCGAACGTGCGCCACACTTCGTAGATGGCGTCGCCGTAGAGAAAGCCGCGATTGAGCGGGCTGATCGACGGCTTCGCGGCGTCGTGAAGCCGTCCGTCCGTGTTTGCTTGGATGAACGTGTGAACCATCGGGCGATGCGTAGCAGGCGACACCGCGAGTGGCAAGCGCCGCGGTAATGCGGGCGCCCGTCCCGAAACCGGTTTGAATCCCGCAGCCGTTTGCCGATACTCCGCGCGTGCGGTTCATACGAGACATTCATGCGGCGAAGCTCGCGGCTGGCCGGCCCGTCGTTTCGTTCGAGTTTTTCCCGCCCAAGACGCCGGAAGGCGACCGGTCGCTCCTTGAGAAAACCATCCCGGCGCTCATGCCACTTCGGCCGGACTACTGTTCGGTGACCTACGGCGCGGGCGGCAGCACGCGGGACAAGACGCTCGGCATCGTGGACCGGATCCAGCGCGAACACGGCCTGACCGCGATGGCGCACCTGACGTGCGTGAACTCCACGAGTTCGCAGCTGGCCGAAGTGCTCGCCCAGGCGCGCTCCCTTGGCATCAAGAACATCCTCGCCCTTCGCGGCGATCCGCCCGGCGGCGGCGAGTTTGCGCCGGCGCCCGGCGGTTTCGAGTTCTCGCACCAACTCGTCTCGTTCATCCGCGCAATGGGCGGGTTCAGCATCGGCACCGCCGGGTTTCCCGAGGGCCACATTGCGTGCAAGGAGGGGCGTCACGTGGATTGGGCTCGGCTCAAGGCGAAGATTGACTGCGGCGCGGACTTCGTGCTCACGCAGTTCTTTTTCGACAACGCGGATTTTCTCGGGTTCCGCGACCATCTCGTGAAGCAGCTCGGCGTCGCCGTGCCCGTGTGTCCCGGTGTGATGCCGATCTTGAGCGGCTCGCAGGTCAAGCGCTTCACCGCGTTGTGCGGCGCGGCGCTGCCGGAGAAGTTCCTCGCCAGCCTCGACCGGCTCGGCGCGGACGACGGGGCGGTGACCGAGTTCGGCATCGAATACGCCACGCGCCAGTGCGAGGAGCTGCTCCGCGAGGGCGTCCCCGGGATCCACTTCTACACGCTGAACAAGCCGCACTCGACGACGCGCATCGTGCGCAACCTCGGGCTTGCTGCGTGAGACGCAGCGCGACGCATGAAGACCCAACGACTTGGCCGAAGCTCGCTCGAATCCACGCGCCTCGGCTACGGCTGCTGGCGCATCGCCGAGACCGAGGAAGCCGGCCGCACCACGGGCCGCGCCGCCGTGCTCGCGGCCTACGAGGCGGGCGTCACGCTGTTCGACCACGCGGACATCTATTGTGGCGGCCGCGCGGAATCCGCCTTCGGCGCGGTGCTGCGTGAAGTTTCCGGCATGCGTGAGCGCGTGCTCGTCGCGTCGAAGTGCGGCATCCGGCTTGCGGGCGAACCTTCCTCGGGCGCGCCGTTCCGCTACGATTTTTCGGCCGGCCACATCCTGCGCTCGTGCGAAGCCTCGCTGCATCGCCTCGGCGTCGAGACGATTGATGTCTTCCAGCTTCACCGCCCCGACTGGCTGATGAATCCGGACGAAGTCGCCTCCGCGTTCTCGCAGCTCTTCGCCGGGGGGAAGGTCCGCGAGTTCGGCGTGAGCAACTTCCGGCCGTCCCAGGTCGAGGCGCTGCAGCGGGCGGTTCCCGTGCGGCTCGTCGTCAACCAGGTCGAAATCAGCCTCGCGTGCCTCGCGAGCTTCAACGAGGGCACGCTCGACCACTGCCTCGCAGAGAACCTCACGCCGCTCGCGTGGAGCCCGCTCGCGGGCGGCAAGCTCGGTGACGGCCCGCGCCAACTGCTGCCGTGGCAGGAGGCGTATCGCACCGACGCGCTCAACGCCGCGCTCGACGCGCTGGCGAAACCCCGGGGCGTCACGCGCGCCGCGGTCGCGCTCGCGTGGCTGCTCAAACACCCGGCGGGCGTCATCCCGCTTGTCGGCTCGACGAATCCCGCGAGCATCCACGCCTGCCTGCGCGCGGACGACGTCGAGTTGAGCCGCGAGGAATGGTATTCGCTGCTCGAACTCGCGCGCGGCGAGCGGCTGCCCTGACATGCCCACGCCTTCCGAACTCGGCTTCCGCATGCCTGCGGAATGGGAACCGCACGCGGGCACGTGGCTCACATGGCCGCGGCCCGAGGGCATCAGCTTCCCCGACCGCTACGACCAGGTGCCGCCGGTGCTCGCCCGTCTCATCGCGGAGCTTGCCGGCGTCGAGGATGTGAACATCAACGTCTGGCACGCCGACATGGAGGCGTGCGTGCGCGCGTTGCTCGCGCAGCACGCGGTGCCGATGGCGCGCGTGCGTTTTCATCACTTTCCGGCTTACGAACCGTGGTGCCGCGATCACGGGCCGATTTTCGTCGTGCGCGAGCAGGAGGGTCGCCGCGAGCGCGCCGTGGTGGACTGGGGTTACAACGCGTGGGGCGACAAATACCCGCCGTGCGACCTCGACGACGCCGTGCCCCAACACGTCGCGAAGCTGCGCGGGTTGCCGCTCTTTTCGCCGGGCATCGTGATGGAAGGCGGCTCGATCGAGGTGAACGGCCGAGGCACGCTGCTCACGACCGAGTCGTGCCTGCTGAATCCGAATCGCAATCCGCAGCTGACGAAGACCGGCATCGAGCGGCATCTGCGTGATTACCTCGGCGTCACGAACATCCTCTGGCTCGGCGACGGCATCGAGGGCGACGACACCGACGGCCACGTGGACGACCTGTCGCGGTTCGTGAACCCGACAACCATCGTGACCATCGTCGAGGACGACCCGGCCGATGCGAATCACAAGCCTTTGCAGGAAAACCTGGCGAAGCTCCGGTCGATGCGCGACGAGCGCGGCGCACGGTGGCGCATTGTCACGCTGCCGACGCCGGGCCGCATCGAATACGACGGCCAGCGCCTGCCCGCGAGCTACGCGAACTTCTACATCGCGAACGAACTCGTCGTGGTCCCGACGTTTCGACACCGCAATGACGCGGTGGCGCTCGACATCCTGCAACGCGAGTTGCCGGGGCGACGCGTGGTGGGAATCGACTCGACGGACTTGATCTGGGGACTCGGATCGTTTCATTGCCTCACGCAGCAGGAGCCGGGGTGAACGTGGGCGTGGGGCGTGGCGCGTGAAGTCGGAAACCCGCGAACCCGGTTGTTTCACGCGCCACGCCCCACACCCCGGGCGACAAGCGGATTCGAGGACGACGACGACCACATCGCGATGACCAAATACCTTCACGTCCTGAACATCGGCATCCAGAACACGCTGGTGTATCGGGTGAATTTCTTCTGCCGCGCCGTGTTCGCCCTCGTGCCGCTGATGGCCATGCTGATGATGTGGGACACGATCTTCGCCGGCAAGGGGCCGGGCGCGATGGTCGGCGCTTACACGCTCGCGCAGATGGTGTCCTACTACCTTGTGGTGACGCTTGTGGACATGCTCAGCGCGGTGGCCGAGGACGACTGGCAGATTGCGGGCGAAATCAAGGAGGGCCTCATCAGCCAGTATCTGGTGAAGCCCATGGACTATCTCGGGTATCGGCTCACGCTGTTCGTCTCGGGCCGGCTGGTTTACACGGCGGTGGCGGTGATTCCGGTCGGGTTGTTCATCCTGTTCCAGCGCGATTACTTCACGCCGCCCGCGCACGCATCGACCTGGTTGTGGTTCGCGCTCTCCGTCGCGATGACGGCGCTGCTGCAATTCCTCGTGAGCTACACGATGGCGCTCCTGGCCTTTTGGGTCACGGAAGTCGCGACGTTCATCTTCATCCTGTATGCTTTCGAATACATCGCCGGCGGGCATCTGTTCCCGCTGGACATTCTGCCGCCCGCGGCGCTGGACGCACTGCAATACACGCCGTTCCCGTATTTCTTGTTTTTCCCGGTCAGCATTTTCATGGAGCGGGTGACCGGGGCGGAACTCGCGGGCGGCCTTGCGGTGCAGGCGATGTGGGTCGTGGCTGCGTATGCGCTCGCCCGCCTGGTCTGGAGCCGCGGCATCCGGAGATACTCGGCGGCCGGAGGATGAGGGGGATGAAACGACACGCGGCCATCTACGCCGAGTTCTGGCGCAACGGGCTCATCCGCGAGATGGGGTTCAAGGCGAACTTCATCATGTGGATCGTCGTGGAGCTGCTGTGGTTTGTGTTGCAGCTCACGTTCGTGGGCGTGCTTTTTCTCCACACGGAGAGCATCGGGACGTGGACGAAGTGGGAGGTCGTGCTGCTCTACGGCGCGAGCCATTTCATCCAGCAGTTGTTCACCGGGCTGTTCCTGACGAACTGCGTCCAGGTGTCCGAGCACATCCGCACGGGCAAGCTCGACTTCCTGCTGCTGCTTCCGGCGAGCACGAGGTTCCTGTTGTCGCTGCGGCACGTGGACTTCGGCTCGTTCGTGAACGCCGCGTCCGCCGTGGGGGTGATGGTGTATGCGGCGGGCAAGCTGGCGCTGGCTCCGACGGCCGCGCAGGCGGCGGGATTCCTCGCGCTCGTCGCGGTGGGGTTGCTCCTCCACTACTCGCTGATGTTCATGCTGGCGTGTGTGAGTTTTTGGAGCGTGCGCGCGCAAGGCATCGTGTGGGGCTATTACAACCTGTTCAACCTCGCGCGGCAGCCCGATGAGGCGTTCCGCGGGGCGTTTCGCGCGGTGTTCACGTTCGCGCTGCCGATGCTGCTGGTGTCGAACGTCCCCGTGCGGCTGCTCGCGGACAAGATGCGCTCGCCGGTGGAACTGCTGCTGCTCGCTGGAATGGGGGCGGCGTGCTTCGCGGTGTCGCACGTCTTCTGGAGGATTTCCGTGAAGCGCTACACGAGCGCGAGTTCGTGAAGGCGCGGGCTGGCGACCGGTTCAATCCGACTGGAACAGCTTCCCGGTCCTTCGCCACACGAGGGTCCAGGTTTCCCGAGCGGCCGGAATGCGCAGCAGCAGGGCAAGGATGACGTAAAGCAACGTCGCAGCCGCGGCCGGGACAAACACGGCGCCGAGCTGGTCCCGCAACGTGTCGTGCTGGAACCGCTGTTCCCAACACCACCCGGCGCCCCACGCGGCGACGCCCGCGACGGCGGCGATGGCGATGTTGGGTCCGAGGCTTCGACGCAACGCGCCGAGCCCGAGGTGGTCGAGCCGGTCGCGCAACGCAAGCAGCAGCAGCCACGCGTTGAAGCCCGCGCTGACGGAGTTGGCCACACCCAGGCCGCCCTGTTCGAGGCCGAGGCCGCCCTTGCCCCGCGGCAGCACCATCCAGAGCGCGAGCACCGCGTTCGAGAAGAGGCACGCGAGGCTGATTTTCATCGGCGTGGTTGTGTCGCCCAGCGCATAGAAGGCGCGCGCGGTGATGTTCACCATCGAGAAGAACACGAGCCCCGGCGCGAGGCACCGAAGCGCGAAGGCCGCGCGTTGCGTGGACTCCGGCGTGAACTTGCCGTGCTCGAAGAGCAACCGCACGATCGGCTCGGCGAGGACGAACAGCAGCACCGACGCGATCAGGTTGACGAAGATCACATAGCCGAGGCCCTGCCGAAGCGTCGCGCGGAACTCGTTGTAGTTTTGCTTCACCGCCATCCCCGCGAGCGTCGGCAGCAGATACGTCGCGAGCGACACGCCGAACACGCCCTGCGGCAACTCGAGCAGGCGCACGGCGTAGTTGAACGACGCCACGATCGGCGCATCCACCCAGAAGGCCACGCCTTGCGTGATGAGGACATTGATCTGAAACGCCGCGACCCCAATCGTCCCGGGAATCATCTGCCGCATCACGCGCCCGACCGTGTCATCGCGCCACGGCCAGACCCACTGGAAGCGAAATCCCTCGCCCCGCAGGGTCGGGATTTGAAACGCAGCCTGAGCGACGCCCGCGACGAGCACGCCGATGGCGAGCGCGAAGACCTGTTCCTCCAGGCGCCTGCCCCAAAAGCGCGTGCCCCACAGAACGGCGGCGATCATCACGACGTTGAGCATCGTGGCGCCGAGCGCAGGGATGAAGAAGTGGCCGCGAGCGTTCAGGATGCCGATGAAGACGGCCGCGACGCAGACCAGCAGCATGTAGGGAAACATGACGCGCAGCAGCTCGAGCATGAGCCGCGTCTCCTTGTCGAACACGTGCCGGTCCAGCGCCATCGTGAGCCCGACCATGGCACCCGCGATGAGGAGCACCGACACGATGATGAGCGAGGTGAGGACGGCGTTTGCCGCGCGCCAGAGCGTGGCAGTGTCGGAAGTGTGTTCCTTCTCCTTGAGAATCGGGATGAACGCCGCGGTGAGCGCGCCCTCGCCGAGAAGACGCCGGAAGAGGTTGGGAATCGTGAACGCGAGCACGAATGCGCCCGCCACCCAGCCGTCCCCCATGAAGCGCGCGTAAACAATCTCCCGCACCATGCCGAGCACGCGGCTGGCGAGCGTGGCCGCGCCCATCGCGCCGGAGGACTTCAGCATCTGGGACATTGCCGCGCCGAGGCTATCGCAACTGGCGGCGAAGTTCCAAGTTCAAGCTTGGGTTCTGCCGTTGCCTGCGCCACTGGCGCCGGAGCGGCCGCGCCGGAGAAACGGCGTGACTTCCCGACCTTCGCACTTATATTCCACGCGCCAATGAGACCCTATCGTCCAGTGGCCTAGGACATCGCCCTTTCACGGCGAGAACACGGGTTCGAATCCCGTTAGGGTCGCCACCCCCCGCTCGCAGTCCTGCCCGCGCCGCGCGAACAACGTTCAACCGGCGTCCGAATCTTCCGTGAACCTGCGGGACGGGCGCGAGGCGGCGCGGGCGTTGCGCTTCCTGGCCAGGTAAGCCAGTTCACGGGACTCGGTGGCCACGTGCTTGAGTTCGCGCTGAAGTTTGAGGTAGTTCGCAAGGCGGGCCGCCGGCAGTTGGCCGGTCTCGACGGCGGCCTGCACGGCACAGCGCTTCTCGTTCGTGTGCGAGCATCCGCGGAAGTGGCACTGCAACGCGAGGTCCTCGATGTCCGCAAACGCCGAGGGCATTCCCTCGCCCGCGAGCCACAGGTGGAATTCCCGCAATCCGGGCGTGTCGATGACGAACGCTCCGTTGGGCAGCGGGATGATCTCGCGCCACGTCGTCGTGTGACGGCCCTTCGCGTCGCGCGCCCGAACCTCGATGGTCGGCTGGGCGTCGTCGCCGCACAGGCGGTTGATGAGGCTCGACTTCCCCACGCCCGAAGGTCCGACGAACACCGTGGTGCTCCCCGGCTTGGCGTGGTCAAGCAGCTTGCGCACGGCGTGCCCCGTGCGGGCGCAGACGGCGAGCACCGGTGCCGCGCCGGCGACGACTCGCGCCTCGGCGAGACGCGCCTCGAGATCCCCGCACAAATCGGTCTTGTTCAGGACGACGACGGGCGCGACTCCCCCTTCGTAAGCCATGATGAGGACGCGCTCGAGTTTGCGCAGGTCGAAACTCGCGTCCAGCGCCTGCACGACGAACGCGACATCCACGTTCGCCGCGAGCACGTGCTCGTCGAGGTCGCGGCCCGCCGCCTTGCGCGAAAGCCGGGTCCGCCGCGGCAGGACGTGATGGATGATGGCCTTGTCCTCCCCGGCGAGCGGCTCGATCGCGACCCAGTCGCCGACTTTGGGCAGCGCCGCCCTCGATTCGGCCTGGTGCAGGAAGCGCCCCGAAAGCGTCGCCTCGAGGGGCCCCGACTTGGTCAGCGCGGTGAATTGGTGCTTGGCCTCCGCGACGATGCGCGCGGGCTTGAGGCCCGTGGATTGATGCACCGCGAACGCCTGCTCGAAGGCGGTGTTCCAGCCGAACGACGTCAAATCCATGTCAGTGCATCCACGCCAGTGTTTCTAGTGGAGGCCGGCGCCAAAGTCCACTGGCGAATCGGCGCGCCAGATGGAGCGCCGGCCGTTGCTTCGGAACGGTTGAGTCCGAAGCCTCGTTCATCGGAAGCCCGGCGCCCGCTTGATTCGCCCCGCCGCTTCCCGTAGAACTCGCCGCGTGACTGCGCGCGACCCTTGCGCCGTCCAAGCCCCGTGCCAGTCCCTCTCTCCTCGCAACCGCGCGTGAGCGTGGACGGAAAGTTCTTCCGTCTCGCCGACCGCAAGTTCCACGCGAAGGGCCTGGCCTACGGACCCTTCGTGCCGAACGCGGCAGGTGAACCGTTCCCCGCCCGCGAGCAGGCCGCTCGTGACTTCGACCAGATCCGCGGGTTCGGCGCGAATCTGATCCGCATTTACGAGCTGCCACCGCGCTGGTTCCTCAACCTGGCGGCCGAGAACGGGCTGAAAGTGTTCGTGGACGTTCCGTGGGCCAAACACCAGTGCTTCCTCGATTCGGCGGCGCACCGCGAGCGGGCGCGCGCCGCCGTCGCGGAGGGCGCGCGCCTCTGCGCCAAGCACCCCGCGGTTTTCGCGCTGAGCGTGGTGAATGAAATCCCGGCGGACATCGTGCGCTGGAGCGGCCCCAAGGCCGTCGCCGAGTTCATCGACGAATTGGTGGATGTTGCGAAGGCCGAGGATCCCGACCTGCTGTGCACCTTCGCGAATTATCCTCCGACGGAATTCCTGCGGCCGCAAAACGTGGACTTCCTCACGTTCAATGTTTACCTCCACCCACCGAAGCCGTTCGAGAGCTACCTCGCCCGCCTGCAGATGATCGCGGACTCCAAGCCGCTTCTGCTTGGCGAGTTTGGGATGGACTCGATTCGCGAGGGCGAGCCGAAGAAGTCCGAGTGTCTGCGATGGCAGATCGAGGCGGCCTTTCGGGGCGGGCTTGCGGGCGTGATTGTGTTTGGGTTTTCCGACGACTGGCACACGGACGGCCGCGCGATCGAGGACTGGGCGTTTGGCATCACCACGCGCGACCGACAGCCGAAGGAAAGCGCGGCAGCCGTCCGCGAGCTGTTCCAAGCCGCGCCGTATTTCCCGCTGCCCCGCACGCCGAGGGTCTCGGTCGTCGTCGCAAGTTACAATGGCGCCCACACCCTCAAGGCGTGCCTCGGCTCGCTTGAGCGGCTCAATTACCCGAACTTCGAAATCATCCTCGTGGACGACGGCTCGACGGACGACACACAGCAGATCGCGACTCTGCACAAGGGCATTCGAAACATCCGCCACCCGCAAAACCTCGGCCTCTCCGTCGCACGCAACACGGGCATCTCGGCGGCGCGCGGGGAAATCGTCGCGTTCACCGACAGCGACTGCCGCGCGGATGAAGACTGGCTGCACTACCTCGTCGGCGACTTGCTGAACAGCGACTTCGCGGGAATCGGCGGGCACAACTTCCTTCCGCCGGAAGATTCATGGGTGGCGGCCGCGGTGATGGTTTCGCCGGGCGGGCCGGCGCACGTGATGTTGACGGACCGCATGGCCGAGCACATCCCCGGCTGCAACATGGCGTTCTACAAGTGGGCGCTCGACGAGGTCGGCGGCTTTGACCCGATCTTTCACGCGGCGGGCGACGACGTGGACGTGTGCTGGCGGTTGCAACAGCACGGACACAAGATTGGCTTCAGCCCCGCGGGTTTCGTGTGGCACTACCGGCGCTCGACGGTCGCCGCGTATCTGCGGCAGCAACGCGGCTACGGCGCGGCCGAGGCGCTGCTCGTGCGGAAGCATCCGGAATACTTCAACGCCATCGGCGGCAGTCTCTGGCAGGGACGCATCTACTCGCCCGCCAAACCCGGCGTCGTCACGCGGCAGGACATGATCTATCACGGCACGTTCGCGAGCGGCTTCTTCCAGTCCATCTACTCGGGCTCACCGAACCATGCACCGACGCTTCTCACGAGTCTCGAGTATCATGTCTGCGTCACGCTTCCGCTGCTCACGATCGGCGCGGCGTTCGCGGGGGTGAAGTTCCACCTGCTCATGCCGCTCGGCATCACGAGCCTTTTCATCTCGCTTGCGCTCTGCATCGCGGCGGCGTGGCAGGCGGAATTGCCGCGCAAGAAGCGCCGCGCCCGCTCGCGGCCGCTCATCGCCACGATGTTCTTCCTCCAGCCGATCGTGCGCGGCTGGGCGCGATACGCGGAACGCCTCACGCTCCGCCACACGCCGCTCGCCGCGCACGAGACACTCGACTCGCTCACGCTCAAGCGCTCGCGCTCGTCGCTCGGCGAGGTGGGCTATTGGTGCGAAACTGGCGTGGACCGCATGGAATTCCTGCGTTGCGTCATCGAGCGGCTCGCCGCGCAGGGCTGGCAGAACAAGACCGACTCAGGCTGGAGCCGGTTCGACGTCGAGGTGTCCGGCAGCCGCTGGTGCTGGCTCCAGCTCACGACCGCCACGGAACTTCACGCCCGCGGCCGCCGGCTGCTCCGCTGCCGACTGCGGACGGGCTGGAGCCTGCTGGCGCACGTCACCTTCTGGACCGCGCTGGGATTTGAAATCCTGCTCATCAGCGCGCTCGGCTCCTCGCTCTGGTGGCTTGCGTTTCTTCTCATCGCACTGCCGGCGCTGGTCTGGCTATTCCGCGAGGAACAGCTCGCGCTCAAGCGCATCATTTCGGTGCTGTTGGATGGAGTGGCCAAGGGCATGGCAATCGCGAAAGTGGAGCGCGTTCAACCGGCCGATTCCGTGCACGCAGTCCAGCCCGCCGCTTCGGCGGCCGGCGTCGAAACATCCGCGGCGCACGGTTCTCCCGATTCAAAACGGCCTGCGCCCAGCACGCGGGCCGCCACTCAGCCGGATCCGCTCCCGCGGCGATCTTGACACCGCGTTCGCCACGGTCGAACCCCTGCTCAAGCCGCGCCTGATTGGTCCACGCCTCGTCCCATTGCCCATCGGGATGGACGAATGCTCCACGAGGTCCGTCGGCCTCGTCGCGTTTGGGCCGGGCAAGCGAGCGTCGTCGCGCGCGATGAAACTGCTTGCCGCGCCGCATCGCCCCGGCGTTAGATGCCCGCGTTGGCGGATCTGTCCGGCTCGCGCTCCCGTAGCTCAAATGGATAGAGCGGCGGTTTCCTAAACCGTTGATCCCTGTTCAATTCAGGGCGGGAGCAGCGCCGCAGTCGCCGCACGGGGTCGCGGACGCCGCCGAAATCCGGACTGCCGCGATGGAAATCCAAAAACTACGGCGCGACCGAGATTCCTGTTTACACGTCGAGGCTCGTTGTTAGTATCCGCGCGCGACCCATCCCGCCATGAAGAAAATCGAAGCCATCATCAAGCCGTTCAAGCTCGAGGACGTGAAGGAAGCGCTGACGGGAATCGGAGTCGAGGGCTTGACGGTGACGGAGGTGAAGGGCTTCGGGCGCCAAAAGGGCCACACGGAAATCTACCGCGGGAGCGAATACACGGTGGATTTCCTGCCGAAGCTGAAAGTCGAAATCGTGCTTGGCGATGCGAAGGTGGCCGAGGCCATGAGCGCGATCATCAAGGCCGCGAAGACCGGGAAGATTGGCGATGGAAAGGTCTTCGTCTCGAACATCGAGAACGCCGTGCGAATCCGCACGGAGGAGACCGGCGACGCCGCGGTCTGAATCTGGATTTCCCCGTCCGACTCGGGTTGGGGGGGGATTTTTGTCGGTTGACCCAAAACTTGAACGCAAAGAAATACCCAATGAGCACCCCCAATGCAGTGATGGAGATGGCGAAGAAGAACGGCGCGCGGATGGTGGACGTGAAGTTTGTGGACACGTTTGGGACGTGGCAGCACTTCAGTTGTCCGATCAGCGAACTGACCGAGGACGTCTTCGAGGAGGGCTTCGGGTTCGACGGGTCGTCGATCCGGGGCTGGAAGAGCATCGAGGCGTCGGACATGCTGGCGATGCCGGACCCGGACAGCGCGTTCATGGACCCGTTCTGCGCGGTGCCGACGCTGAGCGTGACGTGCACGATTGCGGAGACGGGGACCAAGGAGGCCTACAACCGGGATCCGCGCGGGATTGCGCAGCGTGGGGAGAAGTATCTGAAGAGGACGGGCCTTGCGGACACGGCGGTGTTCGGGCCGGAGGCGGAGTTCTTCATCTTCGACGAGGTGCGGTTCGACTCCCGGAGCAACGGGACGTTCTACTCGATTGATTCGGGAGAGGCGGTGTGGAACACGGGGCGGGACGAGATGCCCAACCTGGGGAACAAGATCCGGCACAAGGAGGGGTATTTCCCGGTGGCGCCGGTGGACACGCAGCAGGACATCCGCACGGAGATGTGCCTGGTGATGGAGGGCCTGGGGATCCAGATCGAGCGGCAGCATCATGAAGTGGCGACGGCGGGGCAGGCGGAGATCGATTTCCGGTTCAACACACTGGTGAAGACGGCGGACACGATGATGCTCTACAAGTATTGCATCAAGAACGTGGCCAAGAAGCACGGCAAGACGGTGACGTTCATGCCCAAGCCGCTGTTTGGAGACAACGGGAGCGGGATGCACACGCATCAAAGCCTGTGGAACAAGGGCAAGCCGCTGTTCGCGGGCAAGGAGTATGCGGGCCTCTCGCAGATGGCGCTGTATTACATTGGCGGCATCCTCAAGCACGCCAAGGCGCTGGCGGGGCTGTGCAACCCGACGACCAACAGCTACAAGCGGCTGGTGCCCGGCTACGAGGCGCCCGTCAACCTGGCCTACTCCGCGCGCAACCGCTCGGCGGCCATCCGCATCCCGACCTTCAGCGAGAGCCCGAAAGCCAAGCGCATCGAGTATCGGCCGCCCGACCCTGCGGCCAACCCGTATCTGTGCTACACGGCGCTGTTGATGGCGGGCTTGGACGGCGTGCTCAACAAGATCGACCCCGGCGAGCCGATGGACAAGAACCTGTATGAACTGCCGCCCGAGGAGCACGCGAAGATCCCGCAGATGCCGGGCAGCCTGGCCGAGGCGCTGGACCACCTGGAGAAAGACCACGCGTTCCTGCTCAAGGGCGACGTGTTCACCAAGGACTTCATCGAGATGTGGATCGGCCACAAGCGCAAGGAACACGACGCCATCCGCCTGCGCCCCCATCCCTACGAGTTCTTCCTCTACTACGACGTGTAAAACAGCGGTTGTTCACGGGGCGCCTCGCCCGGCGGGGCGCCCATTTTTTAGCGTCGCGTGCAAGAAGACCCTGATTTTTCCGAGGATCCGAGCGTGTGAGTAAGTTGGGAACAAGAGTTAATATGTTTGCCTCGTCAGTCTCAGCCCCTTCGCCTAAGAAAAAACCATCCGGCATCGACTGCGGCATGAGGGAAGGCTCGTCGTCGGTTTGGAAGGAGTGCTGGACGAGCAACACATGCTGTAAGTGGTTGTAAATTAGTATTTTATGGATTTGAACGACCGGCGACTTGAATTGCGCAAACGGCCCATCCGCTTCGGCGCGGGCGTGGCGCGCGTTGCGGTCTTGCCGGAAAACTACGGATTTTCAGCCCAAAACCCGGCAAAGGAGGCGCGTGAATAAAACGCCCAATCGCGGCGCTGAGCCGGCCCAAGCTTTGCATGCCGACAAGGTTTGGTCGTCCTGTCAGGCGCAGCTACGCACCCTGCTGAATCCGGAGACATTCAGCCTTTGGTTTGCACCGGTGCAGGCGTGCGCGATTGACGAGAAGGCCATCACGCTCGGCGTTTCAAATGAGTTTTGCGAAGTCTGGCTGAAGGACAACTACCTCGGCCTGCTGCAGGATGCCGTCGCCCACGCGACAGGCCGGACGCTCCTGGTGAAATTCAAAGTGCTGGGTGCGGGCTCACTCGCGGCGACAGGGAGTGGCGCTGCGACGCAGGCCAAGTCCAAGGCTTCCGCATCGAATTCCCCGGTCCACGAGGGCGTGCCGGCGCGCGGAAGCGCGAATGCCGACGCCACGTTTAACCCGCGAAACACGTTTGAGACGTTCGTCGTCGGCAGCAACAACAACTTCGCGCACGCCGCCGCGCTCGCCGTCGCGCAGCAACCCGCCAAGTCCTACAACCCGCTCTTCGTTTACGGCGGCGTCGGCCTCGGGAAGACCCATCTGCTTCATGCCATCGGCCAGTATGTCCACGCGCACAAGAAGGGCGCGAAAGTCGCCTACGTCTCGAGCGAGCGCTTCACCAACGAATACATCGACGCGCTTCAAAACAACCAGTTCGCGCGATTTCGCAAGAAGTATCGCTCAGCCGACGTGCTGTTGATTGACGACATCCAGTTCCTCGCCGGCAAGGAGCGGATTCAGGAGGAGTTTTTCCACACGTTCAACGCCGTCATGGAGGCGCGCCACCAACTGGTGCTTTCGTGCGACCGTGCGCCCAGCGAGATTCAGGGGCTCGAGCAACGGCTCGTGTCACGATTTGAGTGGGGTCTGGTCGCAGACGTTCAGGCGCCTGACTTCGAGATGCGGCTCGCCATCTTGCAGAAGAAGGCCCGCCTCTTGAACGTCGAGGTGGCGCCCGAGGTCATCGACTTCCTTGCCCATCGCATCCGCTCGAACATCCGGCGCCTCGAAGGCGCGCTCATTCGCGTGACGTCCTTCACCACGCTCACCGGCCGGAAGGTCACCGTCGAACAGACCGAGACGATGCTCCGCGAAATCCTTCACGAGGAAAGCCGCGCCGTCGTCAACATCGACACCATCCAGAAGATCGTCGCCACCGAATACGACATCCGCCTGGCCGACATGACAAGCAAGCGCCGCCCGGAAAACATCGCGTTTCCGAGGCAGGTGGCGATGTTCCTCTCACGGCACCTGACCGAGAGCTCGCTGAGCGCCATCGGCGAGGCGTTTGGCGGGCGCGACCATGGCACCGTGCTCCACGCGTGCCGGCTTGTGAAGGACCGCATGGAGGTCGACCCCGCCATTCGCCAGCGGGTCGGCATGCTCGAAAAGAAGCTCCAACGTTGAGGATTGGACGTCGTCGTGCGCGCGGCTCCCAGCTCGTTCGGGCCGCGAAAATCAGGCTCGCCAAACGCCTGCGATTCCCCAAAGTTCCGGCCGCTTATGACCGTCCCGCTGTTCATCCGCATCCAGGGAATGCTCGTAAACCTCGCCGCCACCGAGGTGGCGTACTGCGCGGAGGAGACGCCCTGCGTGGCGACCAGCAGCGAGAGTTTCGAGTTCGAGTATGCGGACACCGCCCGCGCCTCGCAGGCGTTGAAGGCTGTGCACGACGCCCTCGCGGCCAAACTGCTCATCGTCGGAGACATCGAGTGACCATGTTCGCCGGCATCCACACAGCGATTGTCACGCCCTTCAAGCGGGGCGGCGGGTTGGACGAATCCGCGCTGGAGCGACTCGTGCAAGCGCAGGTCCGTGGCGGCATCGACGGCATCGTTCCGGTCGGCACCACCGGAGAGTCGCCGACGCTCGACTACGAGGATCACATCCGCGTGATCGAACTCACCGTGAAGTTCGCCGCAGGCCGCGTGAAGGTCCTCGCCGGCACCGGCGGCAACTCCACGAGCGAGGCCATCTACCTCACGAAAGCCGCCGAGGACGCCGGCGCCGACGGCTCGCTGCAAGTCGCCCCCTATTACAACAAGCCCACGCAGGAGGGACTCTTCCGGCACTTTCGCGCCATCGCTCGCGAGACGCAGTTGCCGCTCGTGCTCTACAGCATCCCGGGCCGCTGTGGCGTCGAAATCGGCGTGGACACCGTGAAGCGCCTCGCCGCAGCCTGCCCCAACATCATCGGCATCAAGGAAGCCGGCGGCTCGTGCGACCGGGTGAGCCAGCTCCGCGCCTCGCTCGGACCGAAGTTCACCATCCTGTGCGGCGATGACTCGCTCACGCTGCCCTTCATGAGCGTCGGCGCCCAGGGCGTTGTGAGCGTCGCGAGCAACATCATCCCGCGCGAAGTCAGCCGGATGGTTCGCGCGTTCGCATCCGGCAATCTGGCCGAGGCGCTCAAGGTCCACGCCCGGTTCTACCCATTGTTCAAGGACCTCTTCATCGAGACCAATCCCATCCCCGTGAAAGCTGCGCTCGCGATGATGGGCCGCATCGCGGAGGAATACCGCCTCCCGCTAGCCCCAATGGTCGCGAAGAACCGGGAGGCGCTGAGGGCGACGTTGAAATCCGTCGGAGTGTTGAAGTAATTCCGCGCGACACGCGCCGTCGGCGGCATCCCGTCCGCGCGGTGCGAAATCGCGCTTCACGAAAGAAGCCCATGACACGAGTTATCATCACCGGAGCCCGGGGCCGCATGGGCCAGACCCTCATCGCGTGCGCCTCGCAGCATCCCGGACTGCGCGTCGCCGCGCAGCTCGACCTCGGCGACCATCTCGCGCCGCACATCGAAGCTGCCGACGTTGTGGTGGACTTCAGCTTTCACAGCGCCACGCTGCCCTTCGCGCACATCTGCCAGCAGCACTGCAAGGCGCTCGTCATCGGCACCACCGGTCACACCGACGCGGAGCGATCCGCCATCCGCGGCCTGCAATCCGCCATCCCGATCGTGTGGGCTTCGAACTACTCCACCGGCGTGAATGCGCTCTTCTGGCTCACACGCAAGGCGGCGGAAATCCTCGGCCCCGGCTTCGATCTCGAAGTCGTGGAGATGCACCACCGGCTCAAGAAAGACGCGCCCAGCGGCACGGCGGCGACGCTTGCGGAAATCCTCGCTGACGTGCGAAAGCACCCATTGAGGGAAGTCCTTCGACACGGCCGGAGCGGCACCACCGGCGAACGCACCGCCACGGAAATCGGCATGCACTCGCTCCGCGGCGGCGATGTCGTTGGCGACCACACCGTCATCTTTGCCGCGAACGGCGAGCGCATTGAACTCACCCACAAGGCGGCGAGCCGCGAGACCTTTGCCCATGGCGCCCTCCAGGCGGCGCAATGGGTCGTTGCGCAAAAGCCAGGGCTCTACGATATGCAGGACGTGCTGGGGCTCCGGTGAGTCGCCGATTGCCGGCTGCCGATTTCGGATTAGAGATGGATGCCGCTCGCGAACAATCCGCAATCGCCGTAATCGCCCTCGGCTCCAACCTCGGCAATCCTGTCGCCAACCTGCGCGCGGCGATCATGCGGCTTTCCGCGCTCTCCTCGGAATCGGTCTCGGTTTCGTCCATCTGGTCCAGCACACCCGTGGATTGTCCGCCCGGTTCGCCGATGTTCGTGAACGCCGTCGTTGCACTCGATCCTCTCGAAGGCGAGACGCCCGAGTCGTTGCTTGTGAAGCTGCAAGCCATCGAACGGGAGTTCGGCCGCGGGCCAAAGGTGGTGCTCAACGAACCACGTCCGCTCGACCTGGACCTGATTGCATTCGGAGAGGAAGTCCGCGCCTCCGCCGCGCTCACGCTGCCCCATCCGCGGGCACATGGTCGCCGTTTCGTGCTTGAACCGCTGTGCGAAATCGCGCCGGGGTTCGTCCTGCCGGGTCAGGCGAAAACGGCTGCGATGCTCCTCGCTGAACTTCCTCCCGGGGAGGTTGTCCTGCGACTTGGACCCTCGGACGGTTGATCCACGGTTCAGAGGAGATTCTGATACGCGAGCCAGAGGCTGCGGTAGTATTTCATCAGCCGCACCGGATCCTTGCTGTCCGGAATCTCCGCGAGGCAGAAGCCTTGGAAGCCCGACTCGTTCAAGCCCGCGAACAGCTTGCGGAACGGATAATCCTCCAAGTGAAGGTCGCGCATGTGGACGGTGAAGATCTTGTGCTTCACGAGATTGAAGTTGTGATCGAAGCCGTCGCCGTCCAGGTCCGTCGGGTTCGAATTCCAGCACACGCCCACGAGCTTGTGGTTCGCGATGTCCATCATCGTCTTGATGTGCGGCAGCGCGGCGGTGCCGCGGCCGTGGACTTCGACGCGGATCTGCTGGCCGTAACCGGCGCCAAATTCCCCGAGTTCGCGCAGCGACTTGCCGATTTGGTCGAGGGTCTTCTCGACAGGCACGGAGGGCGGCAGGTCGTTCGGCCGCACCTTCACGCCGCTCGCGCCGACATCATGGGCGAGCACGATGTATTCCTTGGTCGCCTCGATGTCCTTGCGGAGCTTGGATGGGTCCGGCGTGTGGTAATCGAAGGCGCTGCCGAGGCTCATCAACTCGACCGGCGAGTCGGCGAAACGCTTCTTCACCTCGGCGCGCTCCTGTTTGGAGAGGTTGACCTCGACCTTGTGCGCGTGGGTCGTGCGGAGCTCGACGCCCTGGAATTTCGCCTCGGCGCAGTTCTTGATGATCGTTTCGATGTCCCAGTCTTTCGCGAGGTTGTAGGTGACGGTGCCGAGTTTCATCTTGGCGGGCTTGGAGAAACTGGGAGCGGGCTTCGCGGCCGCCTTGGTCTTGGGCTCGGCGGCTGGACTCTCGGCGCGGACGAGTGAAAGCGAGCCCGCCCCGAGCGCTGCGGTGCGGAAAAAGTCACGACGGTTGGTGTTCATGGCGGTGGATGCTGAATTGCGGCCGAGGCTAGGCGAACGCCTTGCGCGCGCAACCGGAAATTTCCGCCTCGTCCGCCTCGAGAGACCGCTCCGCGGACTGTGCGGCTCAGCGGAGGTTCGAAGCGGTTTTCTTGAATTCCGCGTGTCCGTCGAACCACACGGCCATGGCGTTGGTGCGGTTGCCGTGCACCGGCTGGCTCGGAAGCTGGCCCCACCACGAGTTGGTCAGCGGCGCGGTGCCGAGCGGGGTGTTCACTCGATCCACATCCACAAGCATCCATTCGCGGGACGGGGCGTTGATTTGCGCCATCTTGATCGGGATGAGGTATGTGTTTGTTCCCCCAATAACGTTCGTGCTCGCAGGCGACCCGAAGGGTCGGCTCCCCGACCGTGACGGCGCGAAGATGCCCGTCGGGTTCAGGCGATACGGGACGCGGTTGGTCATGCCCGTGTTGTTTAGGAACGGCGCCTGCCGCTGGAAGCCGGGGCAGACCATGACCTTCGGGCTCACTCGCACCGCACTGGGAGCCGGCAGGCTCAGATATCGCGCGATGTAAAACACCGCGGGGTTGGCGTATGTGAACACGTTCGTGCTCGTGTTCCGCACGTAGCTGGCCGTCTGGCCGTCGTTGCACACGCCGGGCAACTGGTCGTCATGGTCGTCGATGTAGAGCAAGACCGCCGTGGCGAACTGCTTCTCGTTCGACTGGCACGTGGCGGTGTGGGCCTTCTTTTTTGCCGAGGCGAGCGCGGGCATGAGCATCCCGGCGAGGATCGCAATGATGGCGATGACCACAAGCAATTCGATCAGCGTGAACGCCTCCCGGGCGTCTCGCGGCATGGACGGGTTCGAACTCATCGCCGGCTCACTTGGATTCAACGTCTCGAAACCTTGTCAGGCTGGTGGCTCCCTGTCAACCCGATGGAGCCCGTGTCTTTCTCCTCGCGCGCGGGTCATCCGCTCGGCCGAAATCGCGGTCAAGTCGCAGACGAAGATCATCGAGGGCTGCTGGGTCTGGCACATGAACCGCAACCTGACCGGCACGCGCAACACGTGGCACACCCTGCGCGGCAAACGGGGAGTCAATTTCCTCCACGGCGACGGGCACGCGGAATTCTTCACCATGCCGGACGCCGCACAGGGTTGAGTGAGCGCGCCAGCGCCGGCGCTCGATTGGGATTGGTGGTGATCGCGCCGCCGGAATCCGGCTCGCTCACCGCGCGATCCGCGGCAAGCTCGCCGCCGCGACGGCTTGGCCTCCGCGCTTGTCCTTTTCGTCCGGCGTGTGAAACGCGATGCGTGACGCGAGCTCGGGAAACTCCGCGCGCAGCACGTCCTTCGCTGTCGCCACAAGCAGTTCCCCGCCCGCGCCCGTGGTCACCCGCCCGAGGATGAGCACGTTCCGGAAGTCGTAGAAATCCGAGTAGTGCGCCAGCCCGTGGCCGAGATACACGCCGAGCGTCTGGTAAACCTTCGACGCCCGCTCATCGCCACGCGCCATCAGCGATTGCACCAGCCTCAGCTTCTCCGGCAGGCCCACCGCCGGCTCCGCCTCGATGCCCGCGGGTGCAAGCAGCCGCCCCACCGCCTGCTGGGAGAAGTATTGCGCGCCGACGCCGTAATCGCCGCTCCACTCGTCGCGCGGCGCGGCCGGGTTGAAGTCCACCGGCGCGAACGCCAGCTCATTGAGCCACGAGGTGATCGTTCCCTCCGGCGTCACGTAGCCCGCCGCCTGGCTCGTGCCCATCGCAATGCCGAGCACGCCGTTTTGACCGAGGCTCATCGAGCCCGCGAGCGCGGTCACTTCGCCGTCGTTCGCCACCTCGAACGGCACGCCCCACGCCCGGCCAAGTTCGAGGAACAGCGCCTTCACGCGGCGGTCGAAAACATCCCGCGGGACGCCGCGAAAGAGCGACGCGACCTTGATCTGGTTGTTCACAATCACGCCTGCCGAGCTGCCGCCGATGGCGTCCACGCGCGGCAAGTGCGCGGCTGCCCGGCGCAGCGAGTCCATGATGCCGTCGTAGTGATACTGCGGGTCCGTCTGGAAATACGGATCCCACACCGTCTCGTCGCTGAACACCACGCGGCCGTCCTGCACCGCCGCCACCTTGCGGTCGCTGCCGCCGAGGTCGAAGCCGATGCGGCAGCCGTCGAGATGCCGCCCGAGCGCCTGCGTGCGCGCCTTCTCTGCCGGCACTTCGTCAGGCCGGCACGCGGACACTTCGATCGCACGGTCGAACACTTGTTCCCCAATGAGCCCCGAGTCGAAGCGCCCCGTGGCCGTGTCGCGGAAGTGCGCGCGCACTCGCTCCGCAAGCCCCGCCGGCCCGGCGACATGAAGCCGCCATCCGCCGCGCGACCACAGGAGAAACTTCACCAACCGCTCGACGAACGTAAAGTTGACCGCCGATTTTGGATGCGCTTCGGGCAGCAGCGCGGTTTCCGTGCGAAAGACCGAGCCGTCGGCCTGCTCGATGGCAAGGACAAGCGGTTGGGGCGCGCCCGACTCGCGCACGAGTTCGCGGAATGCGCGCGTCGCGAGCGCCGCGGGACGGAACGCCGGGTCGAGCGCGGGCGCGACCTTCGGCGCGGGCAGTTCCAATTCGGATTCGGGATGCGGGTCGTTCACGCGCGCGGATGGTTTGACGCCCGCGCGCTCTACCGCAGTTGCCTCACGAGGTGGTCGAGGCCGTCGAGGTTTTCGCGGAGGCGTTGCTCGGCGTCGAGGTTGGTGTGGTTCAAGATGCCCACGGGGCCGCGCCAGCCGGAGTCGCGGATGGCCTTGAGCAGCGCGAGGTCGAGGTCGCCGTGGCCGAGCACCATGATTTTCTTCCCAGCCTTGTCGCCGTCCTTGGTCATGCCATTGAGGTTGAGCGCGAGCAGGTGCGGCTTCATCTTCGCCAGCAGCGCGGGGAAGCGGTCGAGGTGGTCGTGGCCGTGGTGCAGGTTGTAAACGATGCCGACGTTCATGACGCCGTCGCGCTGGAGTCGCTCAATGACGGCAATCTGGTTTTCGGGTTCGCCGAACCAGCCGCCGTGGTTGTAGAGCGCAACTTGCGAGCCGACGCTGGCGGCGGCTTCCGCGATGGGCCGGATGCGCCTGGCCTCGGACTCGACGCGCGCGAGCTGTTCCTCGGGCTGCTTCACAAACGCGCCGCCGCCGGTGACCCAGAACTGGGGCTTGACGCCGTGCCGCTTGAAGAGCTCGACCGCGCGGCGTGCCTCGTCGTTCATCGTCGCAGGAAACCACCACGCGTCGAGGCTGATGCCGTGGCGCTTGAGCGCGGCGAGTTCGTCGTCCCACTGCGCGATGTGTTCGGCGCGGTAGTCGTAGGCGAAATGCCGGATGCCGAGCTGCTCCATCATCGCCGCGCGTTCCCCGGGGCCGCGTTTCTTCGCGTCGAACGGCACGATGCACCACGCGACGAGGTTGCTGCGCGCGAAGAGCGCCGTGTCGGCGGCGCGAGTCGGCGATGTCGCTGCGAGCAATCCGCAGGCGGTGGCAATGTTCAGCAGGGTGCGCATGGAAAGGGGATCATTGCGCCGGCGCGATGGCGAGCGTGTGTTTGACGGGCACGATGGCCTTGCGCACCTCCGCGTCGAGCGCCTGCTGGCGCGCGGCGAGCCGGTCGCGCAGGCTGTTGAACGCGGCGCCGAGCCCGGGGTCGGCCTTCGAGTCGTTGGCGAACTGGCGGAAGTTCGTGACCATTCCCTTGATCATCTGCGTTTCGAAGGCCTGCTTGCGCCCGACGGCGTCCATGACCTTGGCGAACGGCGCGTCGAACGGCGTGGCCGGGAACTCGGCGGCGAGGTTCACGCCGGTCTCGAGCTGTTCGCGCGAGAACTCCTTCGAGGTCGCGCCCCACGTGACCTTCGCCTTCGCGGTTGCGAGGTTGCGGACCTTGAGCGTGAGGCGGTTGAGGTCCTGATTGAACGGCACGAACGGCGTGATGCTGCGCGTGCTGTTGGCGGACTTCGGGTCGGGGTCGAAGCAGAACGGGTAGCGCGCGCTCTCAAGTTCGACCTTGCCGCCGCCCGAGTTGAGCACCTTGTGGCCGCCGGTGGCGCTGGGCGCGCCGTTCTGGTCCACGACGATCGTGCCGAGGTCGCCGTCCACGCCCAGTCCCTTGAGGAACGCGTAGGCCATGAGGAGCTGGCCGTTGGGGCCGGGATGAAACCCATCGCCGCCGCACACGGGATAATCGTCGCCGAGCGCGGCCTTGGCCCTGGGCATGGTGTCGAACATGGCGGCGTGGACGTCGGCGAACCCGAGATTGTGCTCGGTGGCGAGCTTGCGGCAAAGGTCGCGCAGGTGGGCGAGCGTGTCGTTGTAGCCTGCGGCGGAGTTCGCGCCGCCGAAGCTCGGGCGCGCGCCGAAGAACTTCGAGTCCACCGCGCCGGGCGAGCCCACGACGATGTGCTTCACGCCGGCCTCGTCGAGACGCCTGAGGACGTTGCGCATGTTGGCCTCGTAAGCCTGGCCGATGCTGTCCTTCCACGGCTGGTAGCCGCCGTCGTTCATGCCGTAGCACGTGGTGGCGACGGTGGGCTTGAAGGCAGCGAGGTCGTTGGCGGCGCGGTTCGCGAATCCGTCGGCGCGCTCGCCGCTCCAGCCGAATTGGAAGACCTTCATGTCGCTGCGACCGGCGCAGGCGAGCAGGTAGGTCTCCATGTATTTGGTGTAGAGCTTCTGCTCGGTGATCGAGTCACCGATGATGGCGAGACGGGCGCCTTGCGGGAGCAGTGGCGGCGTGGCGGCTGGAACAGTCGCGCCGTGGAGCGCGGCCAGCGTGGCGGAGAGGAGGAGGATGCGATTCATGGTGTGCGCGGGTGACACGGTCCGGCGAATGTAGGTGGACGTGCCGGGCGGGCGCAATCCTTTCGGCGCGCGGAGGCTGCCGGCGGTGAGGCTGAAACGCGTGAAGTCCGGGCTGACTTCCGAGCTGCTCAAGACACCGGTCTTCAAGGACGAGGCGACGCATGTTATAGACGGAAGGCGCGGGGACACGGCAAAGACACGACGTTTGTTCGGTTTTCTTTTGACCCGCCCGCGCATTGCCGATAGCAATGGCGCACTCCTGCACCGAGAAACATCCCGCACCTGATGAACCCGCCCCCATCGAGCAAACGTGCCCAAACCATGGCCCTCACCGCGGCGCTGCTGGGTTGGATGTTCGACGGGTTCGAGATGGGGCTCTTCCCGCTCATCGGACAGTCCGCGCTCAAGGACCTGCTCGGCGCGGCCGCGGCGACGGACGCCACGAAGTGGTTCGGCGCGATCATCGCCGTGTTCCTCGTGGGCGCGGCCACGGGCGGCGTGGTGTTCGGCTGGCTCGGCGACAAGATCGGACGCGTTCGCGCGATGGCTCTGAGCATTTTCACCTACGCGGTGTTCACCGGGCTGTGCGGATTCGCGACCGAAGCGTGGCACATCGCGGCGCTGCGGTTCATTGCGTCGCTCGGCATGGGCGGCGAGTGGTCGCTCGGCGTCGCGCTCGTGAACGAAATCTGGCCCGGCAAGTCGCGCGCATGGATCGCCGGGCTCATCGGCGCGGCGGCGAACGTGGGTTTCCTTGGCGTGGCGCTGCTCAGCATGGGGCTCGTGAACTTTATCGGCGGCGTCGAGTCGTCGATGCTCGCCATCGGGTTGTCCAAGGAGTTCGCCCAGAAGCTCGTCGCCCACGACGGCTGGCGTTTCCTCATGATCAGCGGCGCGCTGCCCGCGCTGCTCGTCTTCTTCATCCGGCTCTTCGTCTCGGAGTCCGAGAAGTGGGAGGAGGAAAAGGCCCGCGGCGCGACCTCTCACTGGGCGAAAGCGGACCTGCTCGGAGTGCTGGTGGGGTGCTTCGCCTCGCTGGTGATCATCTGGGCGTGGTCGCCGATGAGCCCGCTGACCAAGCCGGGCGCCGGCCTTCTCACCGTGGTGTTCCTCGCGGTGGCATTGCTCGGCTACCTCTATCCGGTGCGGCAATACCTGGCGCGCTCGGAGGCGGCGGGTTCGTTGCGGGGAGCGAACTCGCGCGAGGTGATGAAGATGATGCTGCTCGGCGCGGGACTCGCGGGCGTGGCGCTGCTCGGCACGTGGGGATCGTTGCAATGGGCGCCGCGCTGGGCGATGAAGCTGGAGCCGGATGTCACGAAACACGCGAAGGAGTGGACGCAAATCGCCACCTCGCTCGGCGCCATCACCGCCACGTTTCTCGCCGCGTTGTCGGCGGGCCGGTTTGGCCGGCGCATCACTTACACTGCGATGTGCGTCGGATCGATCGCGTCCGCGCTCTATTTCTACCAGGCCAACGACAAGTTTGGCACCGCCTTCCTCGCCTCGGCGTTCGTCGCGGGCGGCATCACCGCGGCCTTTTACGGATTCTTCCCGTTGTATTTTCCCGAGCTCTTCCCGACCGCGGTCCGCGCGACCGGACAGGGATTCGCCTTCAACTTCGGCCGCATTATCGCGGCGATCGGTGGCTTGCAGACGGCCACGCTCATGGCGGCCTTTGGCGACAGCTTCCCGAAGGCGGGCTCGGTGATGACGGTGATTTACGTCATCGGGATTCTCATCATCTGGCTCGGCCCGGAAACCAAGGACAAGCCGTTGCCCGACTGAGTCGCGGACTGCATCCTCCGTTCCCGGTTGCGCAATTTCCGCTTGTCGAAGACTTCGCCCGGCGCAACCGTCCCCTCGCGTGAACAAGGTCACCGTCGCGGCCATCGCCGCCGCCAAGGGCCGCGGCCGGGTCGCGGCGCTCACGGCGTATGACTTCGCGATGGCGAAGCTCCTCGACGACGCGGGTGTGGACGTGCTGCTCGTCGGCGATTCCCTCGGCATGGTCGTGCTGGGTCACCCGGACACGACCCACGTGACGATGGACGACATCGTGCATCACCTTCGCGCCGCCGCCCGTGCGAAGCCCCGCGCGCTGCTTGGCGCGGACCTCCCGTATCACAGCTATGAAACCCCGGCCGACGCTGTCGCGAATGCCCGCCGCCTGTCCGCCGCCGGCGCGGAGTTCGTCAAGGCCGAGGGCGGCCGCGCGATCCTGCCGCAGCTTCGCGCGATCCTCGAGGCCGGCATTCCCGTGATGGGCCACCTCGGCATGCTTCCGCAGCACGTGCTTGAAGTTGGCGGCTACCGCGTGCAGGGAAAACAAGACACCGAACGCGAGGCGCTGCTTGCCGACGCGGACGCGCTCGCGGCGGCCGGCGTCTTCGCCATCGTGCTCGAACTCGTCACGCCGCCGGTCGCGGCCGAACTCAGCCGCCGGCTGCCCGTGCCGACCCTCGGCATCGCCTCGGGTCGCGAGTGCGACGGGCAAATCCTCGTGACCACCGACTTGCTCGGCACGACGCCCGGCTTCATCCCCAGGCATGTAAAGCCGCGGATGGACTTTGCCGCCGACGCGCGCGGCGCAATTCAAGATTGGATGAATGAACTGCGCGCCTGAACCGCGGACCACGGCCGTGATGACGCTTCGAGTCCTGGCCGCAGCGGCCGCCCTTGGCGCGGCGTGTGGGACGGTGCCCCATGCTGGGGACGCACCGCGCATCGAGACAATCGCCTCGCAACTCGGCCTCGCCATCCAGTCCATGCGCGACATGACCGGCGTGTGGCCTTCCGACGGGCGCAAGTTCCTCCGGCACGTCGGCGAACTCCGGCGCTCGCCGACATTCCAGGCGGACCCCGTCTCGCTTTCCGTGTTGCCCGAGCCCGAGTTCATCACCGACCTGCGATTCGCGCCCCAGCCGGACGGCTCGCTGCGCGTGAAGTTCCGATCGCGCACGACCTCGCCAGAAACATTTGAATTCCTCGTGGCCACGAACCGGGTCACACTTTCGCCCGGCGCCGGCAGCCGCCCGCGCCAGCCCTGACCGGTGAAACGAAAGCTCTCCCATCTCGACGCACGCGGCGAAGCCCGAATGGTGGACGTCTCCGCCAAGCCGCCGCTTCTGCGCCAAGCGGTGGCCGCCGGCGAAATCCAACTCCAGCGCGCAACGCTCGAACTCATCGAGTCGGACCGCGTCGCGAAGGGCAACGTGCTCGCGACCGCGCGCATCGCGGGCATCGCCGCGGCCAAGCGCTGCGGCGAACTCATCCCGCTCTGCCATCCGCTCCCGATCTCGCATTGCGAGGTGAACTTTGAAATCCCGCCCGCGCGCGACCGCATCCTCATCACCGCATCAGCCCGGATCACCGCGCAGACCGGCGTGGAAATGGAAGCGCTCGCCGCCGTCACCGTCGCCGCGCTGACGATCTACGATATGTGCAAGGCCGCGGACAAACAGATGGTCATCGGCGGCGTGCGGTTGCTGAAGAAAACCAAGCAGACTCCGCGCAGCGGCGCCGCGCGAACCGCACGACGATGAAGCGCCCGGCCCTTCAACGCGACCCGCAGTCGTCGCCGTGGATCAAGGCCGGCGTTCCCGCGCGGCAGATTCTTCCCGCAACCGTGCCCGACCCCGTCGCGGCCCCGCGCTCCAGCCCCCCGGTGAAGCCGGGCCCCGGTCAGCGCGACATCAAGACGTTCACGCGCGATGAGCTGGTGGCGACGTTCGAGGGCTGGGACGAGCGGGCGTTTCGCGTGGACCAGTTGCTCGACTGGATCTACACGCGCCGGGTGACAGGTTGGGACGCGATGACGAACATCCCCAAGCCGCTGCGCGACCGGCTTGCCGCGGAATTCGCGTCCGGGTCGCTCGCGCTCGCCCGCAAACAAGGCTCGCGCGACACGACGCAAAAACTGCTCTGGCGCCTGCGCGACGGCGCGTTGATCGAGAGCGTGCTCATCCCGGCAAACCCTGCGCTCTACGGCGAGGCGAGCGACCGCCACACGCTGTGCGTGTCCACCCAAGTCGGCTGCGCCTACGGGTGCGGCTTCTGCGCGAGCGGGCTCGAAGGCTGGAAGCGCAACCTGACGCCGGACGAGATCGTGGAGCAGGTGCTCGCCACGGAACGGGTTGCGGCGGCCGAGTCCCGGGTTTCGGATTCACCAGCGGGAGTCCCCAAACCCGGAACTCGAATCCCGAAACTCGCGGCGCGGCTGATCAACAACCTCGTCATCATGGGCATGGGCGAGCCGCTCGCGAACTACGACAATCTCCTTCGCGCGCTCGCCATCCTGAACGCGCCGTGGGGCGGCGGCATCGGCGCGCGCAAGATCACCATCTCGACCAGCGGGCTCGCGCCGCAGATTCGCAGGCTTGCGGATGAGCCGTTGCAATTCCGCCTGGCCATCTCGTTGCACGGCGCGACCGACGAGGTCCGCTCGAAGCTCATGCCCGTCAACCGCCGGTTCCCCATCCGGGAGCTTGCAGCGGCTTGCGAATACCACTTCCAGAAGAAGGGCAAGATGATCACGTTCGAATACATCCTCATCGAGGGCGTGAACGACCACGTGTCGCAGGCGCGCCCGCTTGCGCAGCTCGCGCAACGCCTGCACGCCAAGATCAATCTCATTCCTTACAATTCCGTCGAGGGGCTCCAGTGGAAACGCCCGGGCGAGGCCGCGCAGGAGGCGTTCCTCGCCGCGCTCGAGCGTTGGCACGTGCCCGTCACCTTGCGGCGCGAGAAGGGCCACGACATCGAGGCGGCCTGCGGCCAGTTGAGGCTCCGCACCGAGCGCGAACTCGCGCCGGCCACCCGCCTGCCTTCGTGAAATCCGTGTTCACCCACACCCAGCCGTGGTTCATTCCCGTCCCCGATGATCGCCCTGCTTGATTACGGCTCCGGCAACCTGCGCAGCGTGGAGAAGGCGTTGCGCAAGGTCGGCGCGGATGTGCTCGTGACGACCCGCGCCGACGCGATGCGCGCGGCGCGCGGCGTGGTGTTGCCGGGCGTGGGCGCGTTCGACGACTGCATCACCGCCATGCAACGGCAGGAACTGCTCGCGGGCGTGAAGGAGTTCATCGGAACCGGCCGGCCGTTTCTCGGCATCTGCGTCGGCTATCAGGCGTTGTTCGAGCGAAGCGAGGAGTTCAATTCATGCGCCGCCGGCCTCGGGATTTTCGCGGGCAGCGTCGTGCGATTCCCCGACCAGCCCGGCCTGAAGATCCCGCAGATCGGGTGGAATCAGATCGAGATCACGCGTCCGGAGTGCCCGCTGTTCCGGGGCATCGAGAGCGGAAGCCACGTTTACTTCGTGCACAGCTTCTTCCCCAAACCCGTGGACGACTCGATCATCGCGACGCGCACGGAATACGGCGTGAATTTCGCGTCCTCGGTGTGGAAGGGGAACGTGTTCGCGACGCAGTTCCACCCCGAGAAAAGCCAGGGCGTCGGCCTGCGGCTGCTGCAAAACTTCGTCGAGCACGCGGAACGCGCGTAGCATGGCGGCGAGCCCGCCGTTGAGTCCAACGTCATCGATGTTTCGCGGCCCTCTTGAAACTTGAACCGCGGCGCGCGACGCCCGACCCTCGCGCGCGTGACTGTGCTCGAGGTCATCAAGCGGAGTGCCGGCTTTCTCGCCAGGCGCGGCGTGGAGTCCCCGCGCCTGCAGGTTGAACTGCTCCTGTCCCACGTGCTCAAGCTGCCCCGCATGCGGCTCTACCTGGAATTCGAGCGCGTGTTGTCCGGTGCGGAACTCGAGGTCCTGCGCGCACTCATCCAGCGGCGCGGCGGGCGCGAACCGCTGCAACACCTCCTCGGCTCCGTTTCCTTCTGCGGCGTCGAGATCGAAACCACGCGCGCCGCGCTCATCCCGCGGCCCGAGACCGAGCAACTCGCGGAACTCGCGTGGAATCATGTTGCGCGCGAATGCCCCGGCGCCGCATCGCTCGTGGACTTTGGCACCGGGACCGGTTGCCTCGCCATCGCCATCGCGTTGCACGCGCCTGCCGCGAGCGTTCACGCGCTCGACATCTCCGGCGACGCCCTCGCGCTGGCGCGCCGAAACGCCGCGCGGCACCAACTCGACTTGCGCATCGCCTTTCATCTCGGCGACGGCCTCGAGGCGCTGCCCGCAGCGACGCGCGTCGAAGTGATCGTCGCCAACCCGCCTTACATTCCCACGGCGGACATCGACGCGCTCGAGCCGGAAGTCCGCGACCACGACCCGCGTCTGGCGCTGGACGGCGGGGCGGACGGGCTTGATTGCTTCCGCGCGCTCGCGCGGCTTGCGCCCGGATTCCTGAATCCCGGCGGGGCGTTTATCGCGGAGTTTGGCGACGGGCAAGCCGTGGCGTTGCGCGGACTTTTTTCCCGGGCGCCGTGGCGGGTCGATCGCGTCGCGAGGGATCTTTCCGGCCGCGAGCGTTTCTTGATTGCCCGCGTCGCCGGGCCGTGAACAATGTCGCGCGGTCAGGGCGCGGAGACACCGGAGTGCAACCATGGACAGCTTCTTGATACGCGGCGGCGTGCCGCTCCACGGCGAGGTCACCATCAGCGGCGCGAAGAACGCCGTCCTCCCCATCATGGCCGCGGCGCTCCTCACGCCGGAGAAATGCACCATCCGCCGCGCGCCCGACCTCGTGGACGTGAGGACGATGGGGCACATCCTCACCTCGCTTGGCGCCGAGGTCGCGCGCGACGGCGACACCGTCACGATCCAGGCGTCGAAGATCCGCGGCGTCGGCGACTACGAACTCATCCGCAAGATGCGCGGCTCGATTTGCATCCTCGGCCCGCTCATGGGCCGGTTGCACAAGGCGAGCGTCTCGCTGCCCGGCGGCTGCATCATCGGCGCGCGCCCGATTGACCTTCACCTCAAGGGTCTGCGCTCACTCGGGGCGCGCATCCGCATCGAGGCGGGTTACGTGAACGCTTCCGCGCGAAAGCTCACCGGAGGCGACATCTTCCTCGGCGGCCGCGCCGGCTCCACGGTCCTCGGCACCGCGAATCTCATGATGGCCGCCGTTCTCGCCGAGGGCGTCACGATCATCGAGAGCGCCGCGTGCGAGCCGGAGGTGACCGACCTCGCGAACTTCCTCATCGCGATGGGCGCGAAGGTCCACGGCGCGGGCAGCCCCACCATCACCATCACGGGCGTGAGCGAACTCCACGGCGCGGAACACGAGGTCATCCCCGACCGGATCGAGGCGGCGACCTTCGCCATTGCAGCGGCGGCGACTCGCGGCGACGTGACGATCCACGGCGCGCGGTTGGATCATCTCACGGCGGTGCTCGACAAACTGCGCGAGGCGGGGGTGAGCCTCGAACGCACGGGCGGTTCGCTGAACGTCCGGCGCGGAAGGCTCAAGCCGGTGGACGTGACCACGCTGCCTTACGCGGGATTCCCGACGGATGTGCAGGCGCAGATGATGGCGTTGATGGTGCTCACGCACGGGATCAGCATCCTCACCGAGCGCATCTTTGAGGCGCGGTTCATGCACGTGCCGGAACTCTGCCGGCTCGGCGCGGACATCGCGATTGAAGGTCCGAGCGCGATTGTGAAGGGCGGCCTCAAGCTCAGCGGCGCTCCCGTGATGGCCAGCGACCTCCGGGCGTCCGCCGCGCTTGTCATCGCCGGCCTTTGCGCGAGGGGCAAGACCCAGGTCAACCGCATCTACCACCTCGACCGTGGCTACGAGCGGATCGAGGAGAAACTCCGCGGCTTGGGCGCGCGCATTGACCGCGTGCCGGGCGAGTGAGCGGCGTCGCGCGCAGGACTTGGGCGCCCGGTTTCGTGCTTGAAATGGCCGGGGGGCGTGTCGAAACTGCGGCATGTCCAGGCACTGATGAGCAAGGACACGTCCATCTTCTCGAAAGTCGCCGGCAGCGGACCGGTCTCGGGTTTGCCGTTGATCCACGTCCTGCTGATCGAGGACAACCCGGCGGACGCCCTGCTCATCCAGGCGATGCTCTCGGAGCCTTCATCCGCGCGGTTCGAAGTCACCCATGCGGCCTCGCTCGGCAAGGGTCTGGAATGCCTCGCCAAGGGTTCTTTCGGCGTGGTGCTGCTCGACCTCTCGCTGCCGGACAGTTTCGGCCTCGAGACCTTCGACATCGTCCGCGCGCAGGCGCCCGCGATGCCGATTCTCGTGATGAGCGGGCTCGACGATGAGAATGCCGCCGTGAACGCGGTGCATTCGGGCGCGCAGGATTATCTCGTGAAGGGAAGCGTGGACAGCCCCCTGCTCGCGCGTTCGCTGCGCTACGCGATCGAGCGCAAACGGGCCGAGGAGGCGCTGCGGCATTCGGAGGCGTTTTACCAGTCGCTCGTGGACAATCTGCCGCAGTTCATCCTGCGCAAGGACCCGCAGGGTCGTTTCACCTTCGGCAACCAGAAATTCCTCGCCGAACTCGGCCGGCCGATGGAGGAGATCGTCGGCAAGTCGGACTTCGATTTTTTCCCCCCCGAGCTCGCCGAGAAGTACCAGCGCGACGACCGCGTTGTGATGCAGACCGGGCAGGTCTTCGAAACGGTCGAGGAACACGAACCGCCCGGCGGCGGCAAACGCTACGTCCAAGTCGTCAAGACGCCCATCCGTGACCGCGACAAACAGGTGATCGGCATCCAGGGGATCTTCTGGGACGTGACCGAGAGGAAGCTCGCCGAGGAACGGATCCAGCAGGCCAACGCCGACCTCGCCCGCAGCCGAGAGGAGGTCCTCAAGGCGCTCTCCGACCTTCGCGAAAAGCACAACGAGGTCAAGGAAGCCCATGGCCACATCATCCAGATGGAGCGCACGCAAATCGTCGGCCGGCTCGCCGCGGGCTTCGCCCTCGAGATGAAGGGCGCGCTCGACACCGCGCGCGCCGGGTTCGACCAACTCAAGGCGCTCCCCGGGGCGCCCGCCGCCGCGACGCTCGACTCGACCGAGGCGCTCCGCCGGGCCGATACGATCCTCAACGGCCTGCTCGACTTTGTCTCGCCCGGCAAACTCGAACTTGTGCCCGCCGACCTCAACGCAGTGCTCGAAGCGTCGCTACAGATGCTTGAACACGAATTGAAGGACGGCGGCTGCACGGCTGTGCGCGAACTTGATCCAAACCTGCCGAAGGCCTTTGTGGACGGCGGCCGCATCAAGCAGGTGCTCGTCAGCCTGCTGACCAACGCGATCGAAGCCATGCCCGGCGGTGGCACCATCACCGTGCGCACGCGCTTCCACCAGCCCAACCACGGCGAGGTCGAGTCCGACAACGACCGTCGCGTCACCCGGTTGCTCCGGCGCGCCGAGCCGTCGTTGATCCTCGAGATTGAGGACACGGGCACGGGCATCCCGCCCGAAAAACTCAGCCGCATCTTTGACCCGTTCTTCACGGTGAAGCCCGCCGGCAAGGGCACCGGCCTCGGGCTCACCGTGACCAAGAAAGTCATCGAGATGCACGGCGGCAACATCGCCATCCAGAACCGCCGCGGCGGCTCCGGCGTTTGCGCCACCGTCATCCTCAAAGCCGCCGCCCCCCCCGATGCAGCCAAAGCGAATCCTGATCGTGGATGACGACGTCGCCTTCACCCGCATGGGAAAGCTGAACCTCGATCAGCGCGGCGGCGACCACGTCCGCGAGGAGAACGCCTCCGGCAACGCGCCCGCCGCCGCGCGGGTCTTCCAGCCGCACATCATCCTGCTGGACGTCATCATGCCCGGCATGGACGGCACGAAACTCCCCGCGCGCACCCGCGCCGACCGCTCACTCGCCCGCATTCCGATCGTGTTCCTGACCGGGACAATCACGCCCGACGAGGCGCCCGCCCGGAGCCTCGACGGAAACGGGATGTATTCCCGGTCCAAGCCGGTGCAACTCGACGATCGCGTCAAGGTCATCCAGGACCACACCGCCCGCCCCGCAGCGAAGCCCTGACTTCCGGTGCCATGAACTGCCGGTGCCTCTTCGCGAGCCTTTCGCTCACCCTGCTCGCCACAATCGCCGGCGCGCAGTCCCCCGCCACCAAGAAATCGAAGGCTCCTCCTGCGAAGGCCGCGCCCGCCCCCGATGCCACCGAGGCCGAGCTTCGAAAAATCATGGTCGAGGACGACACGGCACTCGACCAGATCGAGCAGTGGACCATCCAGGCGCAAAACGCCGACGGCCCCACGGCCCCCGCCGTCCGCGCCGCACTCCAGCTCAAGATCAACGCCCGCATCGAGGAAATCCGCAAACGCTACGACGATTTCCTCACGCGCCACCCAAAGCACGCGCCCGCCCACCTTGCCTTCGGCAGCTTCCTCTGCGAGCACGGCTTCGAGAAGGAAGGCGTCAAGTCATGGGAAACCGCGCTCGAACTCGACACGAAAAATCCAGCCGCGTGGAACAACCTCGCCAACCACTACGCCCACCGCGGACCCGTTCGCAAGAGCTTCGACTACCACCTCAAGGCCATCGAGCTCTCACCCGCGCAATCCGTTTATCATTACAACTTCGGGACCACGGTCTTCCTGTTCCGCAAGGACGCGATGGAGCACTTCAGCCTCGACGAGCAGCAGGTGTTCGACAAGGCCCTCGACCACTACGCCAGGGCGCAGACGCTCGACCCGCAAAATTTCACCCTCGCATCCGACATCGCGCAGACCTACTACGGCATCCGCCCGCCGCGCAATGAAGCCGCCCTCGCCGCGTGGGAACGCGCCTTCAAGCTCGCGCCGGCCGAACCCGAACGGCAGGCGATCCATCTTCACTTCGCGCGCATCCGCATCAACATGGGCCGCTTCGACGAAGCCCGCGCGGACCTCGCCAAGGTCACCCACACCAATCACCAGGTCGTCCGCGCGCGCGTGCAGAAGACCCTCGACGACCGCCAGAAGAAAGACGCCGCGCCGCCGCAAACCGTGAAGGAACCGAAGTGACAGCTTTGCACAACCTACCTGCTTGTCTGCAGGTCGATTCCACGCACCAGGTCGAATAGACTTCCGCTGACCCGTCTGGGACCCGTGCTTGAAAGAAAACTGACCGTCCTCCTCGCCGCCGCCGCCGCACTCGTCCTCTCCGCAGCCCTCGCGCCGCGCGCCCGGGCTGCGATTTCGAAACGGCGCTCGCGCTCGATCCCTTCAACCCCGGGCTCAATCGCGAATACGCCGCCGCCATCTTCCTGTTCCGCAGGGATGCGCGGAAACTCTACGACCTCACGGAACAGGGTGTGTTCGACCGCGCCCTGCGCTACTTCCGCCGGGCGCCCATCGGCGACCCCGACAACTTCGAACTCGTGCGCGACTTCGCGATCTCCTGCCCCTTCGCGGTGAGCATCAGCACCGGCGTCGTGACTTTCTTCGCGCGGAGCTGCTTGCACACGTCATAGCCGCTCGCGCCTGGAAGCATCACGTCGAGCACGATGAGCGTTGTGCTTCGCGACGGCGCCGAGGTGGAGTTGCGAGGCGAGGAAGACCGCGGCGAACAGGGTTGGTTTCATGCCGCGAGCATGCGGCAGCCGCGCGCGCGCGTTGTCAGCGCGCAGTGAATCGAATGTAAATCTTCTGTCAGGCCGCGGGCCGCGGCGGACGAATCACACCCCCATCAAGTGCTCGATCACCATCTGGTCGAGCGCCTGGTAGTCGCGGTTTGCGACAAGCGACTGCGCGGCCTTCTCGTCGAAGGTGCGCGCCTTCCTCACAAGGCGCAGGAAGGTGCGGCGGCTGTTCACGAGGTGCGCCATCCAGTGCTCTTCCTTCGTGGTGCGGAAGGGATGCACGTCGAAGCAGACGTATTCGCCGTGGCGTCCGTAGCCGTTGCGTTCAAGCGCGCGGATTTGGTCGAAGGCGCTGCGGAGGTTCGTGCAGCCGAAGGGGCGGTCCTGGTCGTATTTCAGCCCGTTCTGGTCGTTGAGGTGGAGCGACCACAACTTGCCGAAGCTCATCGCGAAATCAATTTCATCCGCCGGGTCGAGTCCGGCGAGGATGGCGTGCGCGCTTTCGATGAGGCAGCCGACGCGCTTGGGGTCGCGAGTCTGCTGCGCGATGGCCAGCGCGTGGCCGATGGTCGGAATGTAGGCGTGATCCATCGGCTCGTTGGGCTTGGGCTCGATGGCGAGGCGGATGCGCCGGTCGTGCGCGAGCATCGCATCGAACGCGGCGACCAGGTGGTCCACCGCGCGGCGCGCGTTCTTCGACTCGCGGATGTAGCTGCCTTCGCGCGCAAGCCACAGCACGAGAATGTCGGTGCCGAGGATGTTCGCGATGTCGATCGAGGTCTTCGACCGCTCGATCGCGTAGCGGCGGCACTTGGCGTCGTTGCTCGTGTAGGCGCCGTCAATCGTCTGCGGCGCGAACCACAACCGCGGCGCGACCATCTCGGCGGCGATGCCGAGGTCGTCGAGACGCTTCTTCAACTCGCGCGCCTCCCTGCGAACCTGCCGCGGCGGCTTGCGGTCGATGTCCGGCACCGCGTCGTCGTCGTGGAACATCATCGCGTCGAAACCGTGCTTCTTGAGCCTGGCGAGCTTCCACGCAAAGGACTTCGGCTCGCGCACGGGCGGGCCGTAGGGGTCCTGCCCCTCGCTGATGTTCCAGGGGCCGAAGCAGAATTTATAGCGGCGGGCGGTAGCCATAACGGTGCGCGAAGCGTAAGGACGCGCCGCGGGCGAGGAAAGGCAAAAGCCCGGCGCCCGCGCCGTCAAATCCCTTTACACCGGCGACCGGAGTTCGCACCGTCTCGCCACGAAGAAGATCCTCAAGATCGCCGCGGTCCTGATCGTCTTGCTCGTGGTCGCGCTTGTCGCCGTCGCGCTCTCGCTCGATGGCGCGGTGAAGAAAGGCGTCGAGACCTTCGGCCCGAAGATCGCCAGGGTGGACGTGAAACTCGCCGGCGTGAGCCTCTCGCCGATGAGCGGCAGCGGCAAGCTCACCGGCCTCGTCATTGGCAACCCGGAAGGCTTCAAGACGCCGCACGCCATCGCCGTCGGCGAGGTCGAGGTCACGGTCAAGCCCGGTTCGATCTTCTCCGACAAGATCGTCGTACAGAAGGTCAACGTCGTCGCGCCCGACATCACGCTCGAGGGCGGCGGCAAGGGCAGCAACCTCGGCAAGATCCTCGAGAACGTGCAGGCCGCGACCGCCTCCGAGAAATCGGAGCCATCCTCCAAGCCCGGCAAAAAACTCCAGGTGGACGAATTCCGCGTCACCGGCGGCAAGATCAACCTCTCCCTCACCCTCCTCGGCGGCAAGTCGCTCACCGTGCCGCTGCCGGACATCCACCTGCAAAACCTTGGACAGGGCGCGGACGGCATCACGCCCGCGGAGTTGACGGAGAAGATGTTCTCGGCGGTGTTCACCGGCACCATCGAGGCCGCGGGACAGGCGGTGGCCAAGCTCGGCAAGGCCGGCGCGGAATTCGCGGCCGAGGTCGGCAGAGGCGTGCTCGACACGGCGAAAGCCGTCGGCAAAGGCGCGGTCGAAGGCGTGAAGGAAATCGGGAAGGGGATCGGCAACCTGTTCAACAAGTAGCCTCCACCGGGAGCGGTGGACCCGGTCGCCCCGCGACGCGACGCGTTCCACGGCGAAACTCCGGATGCACCGCCGCACGGGCGGTTCAAGCCTTTCCTCAGCCGCCGCACTTCGTGGCGAAGAGCACGGCCACACCGCCGGCCAACACGCCCACGGCGGGAGCCAACCCGACCTTGCCCGCCGCGAAATGGAGCACACCCATCACCACGCCGCTTGCGACGAGAACGAACCCAATGATCGTTGCTGGTTTCATAAGCTTGGTTCCAACCTCAGCGACCCGGCCTCGGCGGCGGCGGTGGAGCGCACGGTGCGCTCACGAATTCCCGCGACGCTCGAACGGACGGCGGAGAGGCCGTTCGCTGCAGCGCCCTGGTTAGGCCACATGGTCGTCATACACTCTGTCTCCTCTTGCTGAATCCTGCGATCAATCCGCCGGCCAGCGCGATTGGGCGGCGTGGCCTGCGCGTCCGCGACCACGAGCAGCCATGCGACCGCGAGTCCGATGGGCAATCGGCTGCCGGCGATTGAAGACCTCCCGCGCCCCGACCGGGGCTCAATGACGCGTGATCGCTCAGCCATAGTAGCCCGGCTCCTTGATCTTCACCTCGCCGCCGTCGAGCACGGACTTCACCGCGTCCTCCGCGGGCGACTCGCCCGCGCGCCCGAAGCGGCCGCGATAGCGGAGCACGCCGTTCGCGTCGATCACCACCGTCGTCGTGGTCAGCTTCACGCCGAACACGTCCGCGCTGCGGCCGGTCGAGTCGAGCAGCACCGGCATCGCGAGGTTCTTCTGCTTGAGAAATGCGGTGACCTTCGACGCCGGTTCATTCGCGCTCGCGTCGAGCACGTGGAATGCGACCTTGTTGCCGTAAGTCCTGGCGAACTCCGCGAGCCGCGCGTCCACCTCGCGGCAGCTTCCGCAAAACGTGCACCAGAACGTGAGCACCACGGGGCGCGCCTTGCCCGCGGCGTCCTTCTGCAACTCGGCGAGCGAGCGCTTCTGCCCGTCAAGCGTGGTCACGGCGAAGTCCGGCACCTTCGCCCCGATGGCGAGCCGGGAGTGCGCAGGCTGCGCGGTGGCGACGAACGCGACGACGAGGAACAGGGCGATGATGGAAACGAGAGTTCTCATGGGCTTGGGGGAGATTAAGGCGAGGCCCCGGGTCGCGTGTCAAGCGAGCCGGCTTCGAGGTGCGGCGAGTTTTGCCTTGATTCTCAGGCGGGACTCTGCAAGAAGGAAGCGTGACCCGAACCATGAAGACACAGGCTTCATCCCAACTGCGGGGTTCCTTCCGGACTCTGGCTTTCACGCTCATTGAACTGCTGGTTGTCATCGCCATCATCGCGATCCTCGCGGCGATGCTCCTGCCCGCGCTCTCGAAGGCGAAGGAAAAGGCGCTCGGCACCAAGTGCATGGCGAACATGAAGCAATTGGTCACCGCGTGGACGCTCTACTATGGCGACAACGACGACAAGCTGGTGCTCAACAACCACACGGCGCTCAATCTGGCGCAGACCAATCTGACGTGGTGCACCGGTTGGATGAAGAACAACGGCGGGGGCTACCGGGCGGGCAGCGAGACGGATCCAGTCTGGTTCATGAACGCGCTCCTCGGCCGCTACGCGGTCAACCCTCTGATTTACCGGTGTCCCGCCGACAAAATCGCCATCCCGCCGGCGCGCGAGCCTTACGTGCGCAGCGTCACGATGAACATCTGGATGAATGACCAACCGCTCCGGAATGTCGCCGCGATCGCCGGCACTCCACCCAAAGAAGCATTCCAGCGCATCATCTCGATGAACAAGCCCGACAACCTGTTCGTGTTCATCCACGAGGACCCCAACACCATCGAGGACGGCGTCTACCGGCTCGACAACACTCCCTTGCCCCACACAGTCATGGAGAACGCGCCCGCCGCACTTCATAACAACGGCTCAACCCTCGCATTCGCGGACGGCCATTCGGAAATCCACCGATGGGACCGTATCGCAAAGAACAACGGTGTTCCCGTCGTCGTCTCCACGGGGAATCCCACGGACGCGACCTGGCTCAAGTCACGAGCCTTCGAATGAGCCGGGCTCGGGCCGAGCCTGCCCCCATAAGATCCCGCGCGGCTCTTCCGGCGGTTCCCGGCGCCATCTGGCTCCTCTTCTTCCTCGTCCTCCCGCTGCTGTGCATCGCAGCGATCAGCTTTCTCACGCGCGGGGACGCGGGCGAAGTGGCAGGCCGGTTCACGACCGGGAACTACAAGCGGCTGCTCGGCTTCGGCTTGCTCGGATTCGATCCGCTGTATCCGCAAATCCTGCTGCGAAGCCTCGCGATCGGGTTCGCCTCGGCCGCGTGCTGCCTCGGCGCCGCGCTGCCGATGGCGTTCTTCATCGCCTCGCTGCCCGGTCGATGGAAAAACCTCGCGCTGACGCTCGTGGTCATCCCGTTTTGGACCAACCTCCTCATCCGCACTTACGCGTGGCAGCTTCTGCTTGGGCCGGAGAGTCCGCTCTCGAAGGTCGCGGCGGGCGCGGGCTTCATCGCGTCCGGCGACGGACTCCACCCTGGCATGACCGCGGTGATGATCGGGATGGTGTGCGATTTCCTGCCGTTCATGGTGCTGCCGCTTTACGCCTCGGTGGAGAAGCTCGACTGGACGCTCGCCGAGGCGGCGGCCGATCTCGGCGCGAACGCATGGAACGTGTTCCGCCACGCGTTGCTCCCGCAACTCTGGCCCGGCCTCGCCGCCGGATTCCTTCTGGTGTTTCTCCCGGCCACCGGCCAGTTCGTCATTCCCGACCTGCTCGGCGGCGCGAAGACGCTGCTGCTCGGGAATGTCATCCAGCAACAATTCGGCCCGAGCCGCGACTGGCCCTTCGGCGCGGCCATTGCGACGACCGCGCTCGCGCTCGTGCTCGCCGGCATGTGGCTCCACGCGCGCATCGCGCGGGCGACCGTTGAACGCGAGGAAGGGGTTTTGGGTTGATGAGGGCGTCCGGAGCCAACGAATCAGTGTTCAGCATCCAGACGCGGGGCGAGCGGGCACGCCGGCCTGAACACTGAGCACTTCCCCTCACCCTCCCGCCCGCCGCAGCCGGTCGCGAATCGCCTCCCACTCCGGTCCGTCGGGCGGTGCTTCGACGACGATCAGCGCGGCACCCGCGGCGTCGCACGCGTGCAACTCGCCGTAGAGTGCGCGCGCGAACGCCTCGGCGTCGTGCGGGATCACGGACACGTTCGCGAACCCGCCGCCCAGCGGAATGTGCGTGTGCGACACGACAAATGCCCCGGCGACCGGAAGCGCGCGGTCCTCGAGTTGGCGGCGCAAGTCCGGGTCGTCCTTCCATGCCGCCACGATCAGTCGCGCCCGCGGCGAATAGTGCTTCTCCAACAAGCCCGGACTGCGCAGCACACCGGCGCCGGATGGCCTTCTCGCGGACTCCACACCCTCGCCGAGCACCGCCTCAAGCGCGCCAGCGTGGATCATTCCCGGCCGCAACACCCGGGCCGGCGCGCGCGTGACGTCGACGACCGTGGATTCGATTCCCACGTGCGACGCGCCGCCATCGACAATCAACGAAACGCGGCCGCCGAGCAGTCGCGACACGTGCGAAGCCGTTGTCGGCGAAAGTTCATTCGATGGATTCGCGCTCGGGGCGGCGAGCGGGAAGCCGCACTCGCGAATCACGGCCTGCACAAACGGATGGAGCGGCCAGCGCACGCCGACCGTCGGCCCGCCCGCCGTGACCGCATCCGGCACTTCCGCGGACTTCGGCACCACCAACGTGAGCGGTCCGGGCCAGAACGCGTCGGCGAGGCGCTGCGCCGCCGGCGGCCAGCCGGACACGCAGCGCCGCGCCATCGCCGTCGAGGCGACGTGCACGATGATCGGATTGTGCGCGGGACGGGACTTCGCCGCAAAAATGCGCGCGACGGCCGTGCCATCGAGCGCATTGGCGGCGAGGCCGTAAACGGTTTCCGTCGGCACGGCGACCACGCCGCCCGCGCGCAACACGGCGGCGGCGCGGCGCACGGCGGCGTCGAACAGCACCGGCGTGTGCGTCGGCAGGATTTCGGTGGCGGGCATCGGACTCAATCGCGGGGGCAGCGTAGGTAGAACGCGGCGCCGCAGCAATCCCGCGCCTCATCCCGGCTGCTGACATCTCCGCCGTCGCACCGTATCGTGCGCCCGTGCTTGAACACCTCGCCGAACAACTCGCGCGCCGCGAACCGCTCACCGACACGCAGGTGATGCTCGCCGTGGACGAGCTCGTGAAGGAGACCGTCGCGCCCGGCGTGAAGGCGGCGTTCCTGTCCGCGCTTTCGATCAAGGGCGAGACCCCGGAGGAAATCGCCTCGTTCGCGGGCGAACTGCGCACGCGCGCCGTGCCCGTGCCGCTCGACGCGGCGTGGCGCGAGTCCCGCGAGATTCTCGACGTGTGCGGGACCGGCGGCGACAGGCTGGACACGTTCAACATCTCGACGACCGTCGCGCTTGTCGCGGCCAGCGCGGGCGTGGCGGTGGCGAAGCACGGCAACCGCGCGATCACGTCCAACTGCGGCAGCGCGGACGTCCTCGAGGCGCTGGGCGTGCCGGTGGAGTTGCCGCCCGACGAGGCGGCGCGGGCGCTTCGCGAGCGGCACTTCGCCTTCTTCTTCGCGCCGAGGTATCATCCGGCGTTCAAGCACATCGCCCCGGCGCGCAAACTCTGCGCCGGGCGCGGCCAGCGCACGATTTTCAACTTCCTCGGCCCGCTGCTCAACCCCGCCGGGCCCACCGCGCAGTTGCTGGGCGTGCCGCGGCCCGGGCTGTGCGAGCCCATCGCGCGCGTGCTGCAGTCGCTTGGGTTGAGGCGCGGGATGGTCGTTTCGGGAAGCGTCCAAAGTCCGGGCGCAACGGACAGCGCGTCGGCCAGTCTGGACGAACTCTCGACGCTCGGGCCGAACACCGTCGCCGAATTCCACCACGACCGCGGATTCAGCGTGTCCACGCTCGACCCTGGAAACTTCCCGCTTCAGCCCGCTGCTCTCGCGGACCTCGCCGGCGGCGACAGACAGGCCAACGCGGACATCGTGCGGCGGTTGCTGAGCGGCGCGGAGCGCGGGCCGAAGCGCGACGCCGTGCTGCTCAATGCGGCCGCGGCGCTCTTCATCGCGAGCCGCGCGAAGTCGCTCGTCGAAGGGTGGGAACTCGCGGCCGGGTTGCTCGACTCGGGCGCGGCCCGGGCGAAGCTGGAGGAGCTGCGAACGAGGCCGTAGTGGGACGGCTCACACCGCGTCGTAAGTCCACGGCTTGCGCTGCTCGCGGGCGATCCACTTGCCGGCATCTTTGTCGCCGGTGAACTGCTCCTTCGCAGGGTCCCACTTCAACTTCCGCCCGAGCCGCAGCGCGATGACTCCGAGGTGGCACACGCTCACGGAACGGTGGCCGATCTCGACGTCGCAGATGGGCTGCTGCCGCGAGCGGACGCAGTCGAAGAAGTTTTTCATGTGGTTGTCGCTCGCATAAAGCCGCGTCGCGCCGGCGGCGAGGGGCGTGGTCAGCAACTCGGGCGCGCCCGCCTCGATCCTGCCGCGCGTGACGAAGATCCATCCGTCGGCGCCCTCGAATTTCACGCCGTGTTGCTGGCCTTCCTTGTTCACCACGGAGCCGTTCCACGCGTTCGCGGCGGTGCTGCGGCACGAGTGCGTCACGCCGTTCGCGTAGGTGTAGTTCACGTCGTATTCGCTGTGCGCGGTGAATCCGCCGGGAATCATCTCGATGAGCGGCTTCGCGGCAATCTCGACCGGCCCGCTGCGTTCGGCGCCGATGCCCCACAGCGCGATGTCGTTGTGGTGCGCGCCCCAATCGGTCATCGTGCCGCCGGAATACTCCCACCAATAGCGAAAGGTCTGGTGGCAGCGTTCCTTCACGTAATCGGTCTTCGGCGCCTGCCCGAGCCAGAAATCCCAGTCAAGCCCGGCGGGCACGGGCGACGCGGCGAACGGTCCCTCGCGCCGGCCGGACGGGAGCCACACGCTGACGTGCTTGAGTTTGCCGAGGCGGCCGTTGCGGACGAGCTCGCACGCGAGGCGAAAGTTCTTGTCGCTGCGCTGCTGGCTGCCGGTTTGCAGGACGCGCTTGCTGTCGCGCGCGACTTTCACGAGACGCCTGCCCTCGTCGATTGTGAGCGTGAGCGGTTTCTCGCTGTAAACATCCTTGCCGGCCTTGAGCGCCGCGAGGTTCACCAAGGTGTGCCAGTGGTCGGGCGTGCCGTTGACGATGACGTGGATGTCGTCGCGCTCCATGACCTTGCGGAAATCCTTCACCGGCTTCGCGTCGGGCCACATCTTTTGCGCCTGCGCCAGGCTCGCCTCATCCACGTCGCAGAAGGCCACCATCTGACCGTGCTGCGCGGCCTCGCGAGCCACGCCGCGTCCGCGCCCGCCGCAGCCGATGAGTGCGATGCCGGGCCGGTCGTTCGGCCCGAGCAGCTTGGCCAGCGCCGCCGCGCCGGAACACTCGTCGAGGAACCACTCCGGCATCGTCGAGGCGGCGGCGAGTGCGGCGGCGGATTGGATGAAGGAACGGCGCGAAGGCCGGAAGCTCTGCGGTGTCATGCGGCGCAGTGTGGTAAGGTGCGATGAGGCTGACAAGCGCGAACCCACCCGGGCGCGACCGGAGCGCGCCGCGGTTTCGTCCTTCCATCCCGCGCCGGTCCGCCGCATCGTGCCGCGGACCTGACATGGACCCTGATCGCCTCAAGTCGCTGCAAATCGCGAGCGAGCAGAAGGCCCGCCCGACGCGCGCGCTTTGGGGAATCTTCCTCGCCGTTGGCGCGATCGTGGTAGGGGTCGCCGCACTGGCGTGGCCGCGCGCGCGCGACTCCATCCGGCTTGGCAACAAGCCCGCGGGCGCCACAAAGACCGCGAACGGATCGACGCCTTCGACGAACGCGGCAGCGCGCCCGGCCACGCCAGCGCCGGGCCGTGTCGAAGGCTCCGTCCTCACCGTGAGCGGCTACATCATCCCGCGCGAACGCATCGAACTTTCGCCGCGGTTCATGGGCGTGGTGAAGTGGATTGGCGTGAAGAAGGGCGACCGTGTCACGAAGGGACAGGTGCTTGTGCGCCTCGACGACGCCGAGCAAAGGGTCCGCGTGGCCGAAGCCGAGGCGCGTATGAAAACCGCCGACGCCGCCATCGTCACGGCGCAGGTCGCCGTGCCCGACAGCGAGGCGCGGCTGGCCCAGGCCGATGCGCGGGTGGCGTCCGCGCGCGCGGCGCTCTCGAAGGCCGAGCTCGATTTCGAGCGCGCCACCAAGCTCTTCCGCGACAAGGTGGAAACCAAGCAACTGGAGGATGACACCCGTTTGCGCCTCGAGACCGCGCGCGCGGCGATTCGGGAGGCCGAGGCTGCGCTCGCTTCCGCGAAACTCGCGCCGACCGAGGCGCGTGCCCGGCTGGACTCGGCCCGAGCCACACTGCATGAGGCCACGACCGCGCGCAGCCTGGCGCAGCTTTACCTCGACTGGACGGTCATCCGCTCGCCTGTGGACGGCGTGGTCCTTGAGAAACTCGTGGATCCGGACGAGTTGGTGGTGCCGCAGAGTTTCGGCGGCGGACGCGGCCCGAGCACGGCGCTCGTGGCGCTTGCCGACCCGTCGGATTTGCAGGTGGAGATTGATCTCAACGAATCCGATCTCGCGAAAGTTTTCCTCAGGCAGAAGTGCCGTGTGACTCCCGAGGCGTATCCGGACAGGGGCTACGACGGCTTTGTCGCGGAGATCGCGCCCGAGGCGTCGCGGCAGAAGGGCACGCTGCAAATCAAGGTGCAGGTGCTGCGGCCCGATCGCTTCCTCACGCCGGAGTTGAGCGCGAAGGTGGACTTCCTGGGCGTGCCGCCGGCGGACAACCCGGCCACGAACACGACCGAGAAGTCTGCCGCGCCCGGTCAGTAGTGGGACAATCAGGGAGCATGCCTCACAACTGACGCAGTTTGTTTCTCCCTTCTCCGCGGCGGATGTGCTAGACGAGGCCGCATGAAATCAGCCCTCGCGGTCTTGCGAACCCTCGCGCTCGCGGCCGCCTTGGTCACGGCCAACCCGGCCGCCGCGGCTTCGCCGCCGAACATCCTCTTCATCTACACCGACGATCACTCGTATCGCTCGGTGAGTTGTTACGAGGGCGCGGATCCTTACGTGAAGACGCCGAACATGGACAACCTCGCCGCGCGCGGGGTGCGCTTCACGCACGCCTACATCGGCACGTGGTGCATGCCTTCGAGGGCGACGCTGCTCACGGGCTTCCACCAATACGGCGTGAAGTCGATGCGGATGGAGGGGAAGTATCCGGGCAGCGTTTACGATGCGAAGGAGTGCCGGATGTGGCCGTCGGTGTTTCGCAAGGCGGGCTACTTCACCGGCCAGATCGGCAAGTGGCACACGGGCACCGATGACGGCTTCGGCCGTGAGTGGGACTGGCAGCGCGTGTGGAACCGGCCGAAGTATCCCGACAACGCGGGCAACTACTATTACGACCAGCTCATCACGTTCAACGGAACGGAGACGAAGGCGGTCAAGGGCTACTCGACGGACAACTACACCGACTGGGCGATCGAATTCATTCGCGGACAGCACCGGCCGTTGAACAAGCCGTGGTATCTCTGGCTCTGCTACGGTGGCGTCCACAGCCCGTATCAGCCGGCCGACCGCCACAAGCAGGATTATCCCGCCGCGAAGGTTGCGACACCGCAGGACATTTACGCGCCGCGCCCGGGCAAGCCCGAATGGATGCAAAAGGTCAACACGTGGGAAAAGGGCGCGAACGGCGAACCGGTGCTGCGCCGCGAGGCGAAGGGCAAGGAAGTCGGCGACGACAAGAGGGTGGCCGAGGGCCGCACGCTGTCGGACTGGACGCGCCAATACAACCAGGCCGTGCGCTCGCTCGACGAGGGCATCGGCCGCGTGCTCGGCGCGCTTGAGAAGTCGGGGCAGTTGAAGAACACGCTCGTGGTGTTCACCGCGGACCAGGGATTCGCCTGGGGACAGCACGGCTTCCGGCACAAGCTCGCGCCCTACGACGACAACCTGCGCCCGCCGTTCATCGTCTCGATGCCCGGCACGATTCCCGAGGGCAAAGTCTGCCGCACGCCCGTCGGCGGCGTGGACCTCGTGCCCACGTTTTTCAGCTTCGCGAAGCAGCCGCTGCCGTGGCCGGTGCACGGGCACGACCTCACGCCGCTTCTCAAGAATCCCGACGCGCCATGGCCGCACCCGGTGCTCATGCCCTACACGACGCACTTCTTCGGCGAGGATACCGCGCGCGTGCCGACCGACGCCGCACACCTCTATCAAAACGGCGTGCCATGGTATTTGATGCTCGTCCAAGGCCGGCACAAATACATCCGCCCGCTCATCGCCGGCGAGACCGAGGAGCTTTACGACCTGCAAGCCGACCCCGCCGAACTCACAAACCTCGCGCACGGCATGAAGAACGCGGACACACTCCGGCAACTCCGCGACGCGACGCTCGCCGAACTCCGCCGCACCGGCGCGAAGATGGCCGACCACCTGCCTCCCGTCGGGACGCGAGCGAAGTAGGTGCGCCGGCGTCCCGGCGCCGGGCAGGGAATTCTCCTTTTCTCCCCATCGCATTGGGGTAGCATGCGCCCGTCGTGTATTTGGACTTTTACGGGCTGCGCGAGCCCCCGTTCGACATCAATCCAAATCCGCGCCTGCTCTTCTACAGCGCGAAACATCGCGAGGCATTCAACCACCTCCTGTTTGGCATTCGCGAGCGCAAGGGGTTTGTCCAGCTCACCGGCGAGGTCGGCGCGGGCAAGACCACCATTTGCCGCGCAATGATGGAGCAACTCGGGCCGCGGGTCGCCAGCGCGCTCATCCTCAATCCCATCCTCAGCCCCGACCAGCTCATCAAGGCCATCGCGATGGAGTTCGGCCTGCCAGTCAAGGGACTCGACCGGCTCGAGACGATGGACGCCATCAACCGCTTTCTTCTCGACCAAGCTGTCAAGGGCAACGACGCCGTGCTCATCATCGACGAGGCGCAGGCACTTACGGACGAGTTGCTCGAGCAAATCCGCCTGCTCTCCAATCTGGAGACCGACGACCGCAAGCTGCTTCAAATCGTGTTGCTCGGGCAGACTGAGTTGCGCGATCGCCTCAACCAGCACAACCTCCGCCAGCTTCGGCAGCGGATCAGTGTGCGCTTCCATCTCCGGCCGCTCTCGCCGGCGGAGACCGGCCGTTACATCCACCACCGGCTCGAATCCTGCGGCGCGAACGGCACGCCGGAGTTCACCGGCCCCGCGTTGTGGCGAGTCCACCGATACAGCAAGGGCGTCCCGCGCCTCATCAACACCGTTTGTGACAAGGCGCTGCTTTGCGGGTATGTTCTACAGCGTGAGCGCATCGACTTCCGCATGATCGGCCGGGCGATCCGCGAACTCGAAGGAAACGTCAACACATGAGCCTGATCAACGATGCCCTCAAGCGGGCGGGCCAGGCGCAGCGCAGCCAGCGCGCCCCGCGCATTCCCGACGAGGGCCTCAAGCCCACCGACGGGCTGCAACCGCCGCCCCGCACGTTCTTCTCCCGCCCTGTCGCGCCGTTGCTTCGCGCCATCGTCGCACTGCTCCTGCTCGGCGGCGCCGGACTCCTCTACTACAAGTGGTCCGAAAACCAGCTCGACGAATCGGAAATCGAAAACAAGTCGTCCGGCAAACGGTCCGCACGCGGCCAACACGCGGCCAGGCAGGCAGGCAAGGTGGCGGCGGACACCAACACGACCACAGTCGCCGCGGCCCCGGTCGCCGCGACCCCGGCGACGGCCAATCCGATCGTCGCCCCGCCCGTCTTGGTCACCACCGATCCTCCCGCGAAGACCAACGAACCCGCGCCGCCGCTCGTCGTCAAGGCGCCGACAAACGCGCCACCTGAAATCGCCGCGACCACGACCAATTCCCCGGCACTGCCGACTCCGCCGACACCGCCCACTTCGCCCGCCGCGGCCACTCTCTTTGCCCCACCCGGAACCACGAACCCGCCGGTCGTCGTGGTGCCGCCGACCGTTCCATCCGTCACAAACACCGTGGCCGTTCAGATGCCGTTCCCGCGTCTCCGGGTGCAGGGCATCATCCACCGCGCGGTCAATCCCTTCGCGCTCATCAACAATCGCAACGTCACGGTTGGCGACGTCATTGACGATGCGCGTATTGTGCGCATCGAGCGTTCCAGCGTCGTGTTCGAGTTTCACGGCCGCGTCCACGAACTCTGGATACTGCGGTGAAGTCCCCTCCCGCCGGCCTGTTTCAGGCCTGTGTCCTTCACGAAGACGACCACCTCCTCGTCGTCCACAAGCCCGCCGGTTGGAACACTCACGCGCCCTCACCCTTCGCCGGCGAGGGCATCTACGACTGGCTCCGCGCGCGCGAACCGCGCTGGGCTTCGCTCGCCATCATCCATCGCCTCGACAAGGACACTTCCGGCGTGATGGTCTTCGGCAAGTCGCCCCTCGCGAACCAATCCCTCACCCGTCAATTCGAGCGGCGCGAGGTCGCCAAAAAATATCTCCTTCTCACGGACCGGCCGCCGTTGCGCGATTCGGTCGTCGTCAAGTCCTGCGTCGTGAAGGACGGCAACCGCCACGTATCCCGGCCGGCGCGCCCGGGAGACGCCCTTGCCGAGACTTCGTTCCGCGTCGTCCAGCGTCGTGCCGAAACCACGCTCATCGAGGCCCAGCCGGGGACCGGCCGCACGCATCAAGTTCGCATCCACGCGGCGGACGCGGGATTTCCTATTCTCGGTGACGAATCGCACGGAGGCACGGCCGCGCACCGGGTCTGCCTGCACGCGGAGTCCATTGCCTTCGCGCACCCGTCGAGCGGCGAGACAGTGACCTTTCGCGCGGAGGCGGATTTCAAGTCTGCCCCCCACCTCGCGCTCAGGTCCGCCGTGTGCGATGTGCGGGAAACCGATGCGTTCCGGCTGATTCACGGCGCGAGCGACGGGTTCACAGGCTGGTTCGTGGACAAGCTCGGCGACTTCCTCGTCTCCGCTTCGGAGGGCCCGCTTGAGCCGGACCGGCGGGCGCGCCTTCACCTGTTGTTGCGCGAGACGGGCGCGCGAGGGGCGTATCACAAACGGTTGCTGAAAAAGGTCGCCACGCCGGCCGACGCCGCGCCGCAATGGGTCGCCGGCGACGCCGCGGCGGAAATCTTCGACGTTCGCGAGAACGGCCTGCGCTTCGGGCTGAGTTTCATCGAGGGGTATTCCCCCGGCCTTTTCCTCGACCAGCGCGACAACCGCCGCCGCTTGCAGACCGGCCACATCGCGGCGGGCTTCGACATCGGGGCCGGCTCCACCGCGCGCCGCGTGCTCAACACTTTCGCCTACACGTGCGCCTTCTCGGCCTCCGCTGCGACGGGCGGCGCCCGCGTGACGAGCGTGGACCTGTCGAAAAAATATCTCGAGTGGGGACGACGCAACTTCGCGCTGAACGGGCTCGACGCGTCGGCGCACGAATTCCTGCACGGCGATTGCTTCGACTGGATGCGACGGCTGGCGAAAAAGGGCCGCGCGTTCGACGTGGTGCTGCTCGACCCGCCGACCTTCTCACGTTCGAAGTCCGCGGGAGTTTTCGCGGCGAAGCAAGACTACGCGTCGCTGGTGACCCTCGCGCTGCCGCTGCTCGCGCCCGGCGGCGTGCTCTTCGCATCCACGAATGCCGCCTCGCTCGCGCCGGAGGGATTCCTCGGAGCCGTCCGCGGCGCGGTCGCCCGCGCGCGGCGCAGCATCGTCAGTGAACACTACGCGCCGCAACCGCCCGACTTCCCAATCACGCGGGGGCTGCCCGCGCACTTGAAGACGGTTTGGATGAAGATTCAGTGAAGGGCACGCCGGGGACGATCGGCGGTTTGCAACGATGGCCGCAAACGCCACCACGCCGTCACTTCCGGCGTTGGTCATCCATCGACCGCGAGATGAGGCTCGTGGCCCGCTCGGGCTCGGGTCGACGAAACCACGGAAGGATGACCCAGAATCCCGCAACCAGCAGCGCGACGGATCCCGCGGCGAGCAGCCACGAGTTTCCGCGCCTCGAAGCCGGCGTCGCGACGGCTACGTGCGGCGTGACGACCGCGGCGGTTGGTTGCGCAGGCGCAGATGAGGGCGGGTTCGAGGGAGCCTCGATCACCTGAGACGATGAAGTCACGGGTGGATTGGCGGCAACGACCTTCGGCGGGGCCGACGGATTCACTTCAGCGGACTTCGTCGCTGCGACCGGCGGGAGGTTTGTGATCAGCACCGGACGACTGGTGGCAGGCTGCACGGGTTCGGGCGCGGGATTTGTCACACGCGGCGGAGCCGGAGACGTGGCTGTGGGTGCCTTGCTCGCAGTCGCCGGAGTCTCAGGAGGCGCGGACTTCACCGTCGGTTCGGCAACGGGCTGCACCTTGGCCGCCGCAGATGGCGGGATGGGCGGCGGGATCGGATTCGCAGCAGGCGGGGCCGCCGCCACGGACTTGGTTTCCTTCGGCGGTGCGGGAGGCGGCGGCGTTTCGTTCGGCGCGACCGCGGGCGGCGGCGGTTCGCGTTTCGGCGGCTCGACTGCCTTCGCAGGCGCCGGGGATGGAGTGGCGACTGCGGGCACGGGACTCGGCGCCTGAACGGCGGGCGCCGTCTTGGCGGGCGCGGGCGGCGGCGCACTGGCCACGACAGCCGCAGACGGTCGATTCGTCGGGGAAGGCACCGAGAGAACATTGGTCGCCGCGACGGGCGCGGCGCCGGGCTTCATCAACACCGGCACGGACGTGGGCGGCGCGAACGGCGCGAGTTCGCTCCCGGGGGCGCCGGCCTTCGCGAGCACCTGCCGAAATCCGGACAGCTCGATGGGTTCGTCGCCGAGCGTCACCGCGAAGTCCACGATCTGCCCGCGCCGCGCCGCGAGCGCCGTCACAAACGGTTTCTTCACCCGGCGCATTTCCTCCGCGCGCGTCCCGTAGGTCACGTTGATCTTGCGGTCGAACGGCGTCCCGACGACGACCTGTTCGCCATCGGAGATGATGACGGCGACGAGCAGCTCCGTGGCGCGCATCGCCGCGAGCACCTCGGGCACGAGGCGGTCCATGCGCGAGGCCCGTCGGAACTTCTGCGACTTCAAGTGCTGGGCCGCGCGGGCCGCGACGCTGCCGCTGTTCTCCGGTGACCACGTGATCACGGGCAACCCGCGGGCGTTCAGGTCCTCGTTGAAGGTCCACACGGTGAACTCCTCGCCCGGCCGCATTTCGCCGTGCAAGCCGGAGGCGACGAGCGAGGCGAGGGTCAGTTGCGCGGAATCGCTCAGCCGCGACATCGCGGATGAAGTGTCCACGATGAAGAGAAAACCGCACCGAACGGGCGCCGGGACCTGCGCCGGCGCCGTAGCACCAAGCGCAAAAGCCAGCCCGGCCGCAACCAGGAGCGCGCGGGTGCGGAATGGTGGCGGTCGTGACTTCACGCGACCCTCCTGAACGCCACGCGCTCGCGGCGGTTGTGTTCCTTTACATCGAGGCGGAGTTCATCAAGCGTGTCGGCGATTTGCGCGATGAACACGCCGCAACTCTGGGCCATCCCGCCGAGGGCGATCACCGTGTCGCGCTCGGCAAAGTCGTCCGTGATTGCGAGCACCTCGCCGAATTTTTGGAACCGATACGCCGCGCGCTCGATCAACTGGTCCGCGGTCTTGCCGTCGGCCGAGTAGAGAATCTCCAGCTCGTGCGTGGAGGGGAGCCTGGGTGTCCCGGGCGGGGCGCCGGCGCCATCGAAGACAATGGTGATGGGGGTGCCGATGGCGTCGCGATACTTCGTGAGCATCTGGAGCAGCGCGTCGCGCGCGGCGGCCGAATGCCGCGGCCGCCCCGGCGCGAGCCCGGGCCACGCGTGCAGCAGGCTGTAACCGTCCACAAGAATCCGGACAAGAGCCACGTTGGGACGTTAACGCCGCGTGATGGATTGGGGAACGGAAAATTCGCCCGTGGACGGACTCACCGGCGTTGCCCGAGCCAGAGCATGAGCGCGGGCACGGCCACGCCAAGCGCGAGCACGAGCAGCACAGGCCAGACCGGCTTGATGCTGCGAAACGCCAGCACCACGCCGAGCAACACCGTGAGTGTCGCCGCCGCCGCCATCAATACAACGAGCGCCTGGTAGAGCTTGGGCGACGACGGGTTCCGCGTCTCGGATTTGCCGGGATAGACTTGGTAAACATGCACGACGCGGAACTTCTGCGCGAGCGACTCCGCTTCGCCGGGTTCCTTGATGCGGTTCGGTTCCACGGTCTGATACCATCCCGTGAGCAGGTAGAAGACCAGCATCGGGGCGAAGAAGCACCCGAGGTAAAGATGCGCGCGGCGCAGGTTTTTCATCGCAGGCGTTCGCGCCGGACCGGCGCGGACTACTTCTCAGGGATGGGGATGAAAATCTTCTGGCCGATGAACATCTTGTCCGGGTTGAGCTTCGGGTTTGCATCAAGCACGGCCTTCAATGTGACCTTCGCCGGCTTGCCCTTGGACTTGAGGTCATCGTTGTAGGCTTTCACGACGCCGCCGAGTGTCTGACCCTTTTCGATCGGGTGCCAGACACCCTTCGCGTCGGCCGCGGGCGAGGGCGTCGCGCCGTCGGGTTCCGCGAGCTTTGGAGGGGATTTGGTTTTCCCATTGGGCGCCTTGGCCCCTCCGTTGCCGGGAGGCGCGGCGGGGGGCGCGACGGGGACGGACTTCAGCATCTTCTCGACCTCGGCGAGGATTTTTTGCTGGTCCGCGACGCGGCGCTGGTCGAGTTCCTTGAGTTGTTGGGCGAGCTTCAACACGTCCTCGTTGTTGCCGGCGCGGCGCGCGGTGAGTTCGGCGGCTTCGATGACCTTTTCCAGCCGCGCATTAAGGGCGGTGATGTCCTGTCGAAGCTTGAAGTTCGAGGCCTGCAAATCTTCGACGCTCTTCTCGAGCCGGCGCATTCGCTCCTCGACAACGGCGTCCTGCGCGAGCGCGGCGGGCGTCCACGGGCCGAGATGCGCGACAATCGACACGGCGCAAAGCAATCGTTTCATGGTTTGAAGATAGGGACGCGGCGGGGGCGGGTTCAAGGTTCAAAGTGCGCGCACCCGTGTCCACCGGGAACTCGCCGCCACCGCGCGCTTACTTCGGAACGTCCGCGGTGCGCTCGCCGCGGACGATTGTCTCGATCGACTTCAACGGGCCGTTGTCCTCCAGTCGCAAGACGCAGAAATCCGCGGGCTGGCCCGGCGCGAGCGGTTCCCCGAGACTCATCAACTTCGCCGCGCGGACTGAAAAGTGATCCCACACGTCGCGCCACGACCGCCCGAGCATCTGCGCCGCGCGGAACACGCCCTCGATCGGCTTGAGCGCGGAGCCCGCGAAGTTTGTCTTGCCCGGCAGGCGCACGATCTGGTCCGCGCCGACTTCGAGTTCCAGCGAGCCGATCGTGTAACGACCCGGGGGCGCGCCCGCGGCGGACATCGCGTCGGTCGTGTAGTAGATGCGTGCCGGTGGCAGCGCGCGGTGCAGCAGGCGGAAGAGCAGCGGTGAAACGTGGATCGTATCCGGAATGATTCCCGCGACAAGCCCCGGCGTGTCCGCGACGCGCCAGATCACGTTGTCGTGCCGGTCGAGCTGTTGCGGCAGCGCGTTGCCGAGATGGGTGAAGGCCGTCGCGCCGGCGCGGACCGCGCGCTCCATGGTCTCAGCGGAGGCGTTCGTGTGGCCGAGGCTGACTTTGATTCCGAGCGACACCGCGGCCTGGATGGCATCGAGCGCACCCGTGCGCTCCGCGGCGAGCGTGAGCAGCACCGGGTCGTCGCCGGCGGCTGCGCGGAGTTCCTCGATGTCACGCGGTGTCGCGTCGCGCATCACGTCCGCATTGTGAGCGCCCTTGAAGCCCGGCACGGCCGAGAGAAACGGTCCTTCGATGTGGAAGCCCGCGATGGCGTGGCGCAACTCGGCGTTCCGCGCGCGCCGATCGCGCACGTGCCTCACGCGCGCAAGGATCCGCGGCCATTCGTCGGTGATGAGCGTGTAAAGAACTCGCGCGCACCCGTCGCGCCGAAGCCGCCGCGTCGCCGCGAGCAACTCGTCGTCGGTGAGTTGGTCCCGCTGGAAATCCACGCCGCCGTAGCCGTTCACCTGCGGGTCGAAGAGCGCGGGCGCGAGCCACGCATCCTCGGGCGCCTTGCGCGCGGGTTCGAGCGCCGTGACGACGCCGTCCGACCACGCAAGCCGGACTGGCTGGCGCGTCGCGTAGTGCATCGCGATGGCTTCGCCGTGGTTCACGCGGGAATTTCGGTTCGCCCGCGCGCGCGAATCAAGCCTTTCCCGAGGAAAGTCCTTGTCAGTCGCGAGCGCCTGCGGCTACCTATCGCGCCACCATGAAAGTCGAATTCTACGGACATGTCCGTCAATACCACAACATCAAGGCGGAGATCGATGCCAACATCGAGCGGGTGCTGCTCAGCGCGAATTACGTGCAGGGCCCGATGCTCAAGCAGTTCGAGGCCGAACTCGCCGCGTATCACGGCACCAAGTTCGCCGTCGGCCTCGGCAACGGCACCGACGCCATCTGGCTCGCGCTGATGGCGCTGGGCATCGGACCCGGCGACGAAGTCATCACGCATCCGAACACGTTTTTTGCGACGGCCGAGGCGATCTGGATCGCCGGCGCCACCGCGGTCTTCGTGGATTGCGACCCGCGCACCAAGTGCATCGACCCCGCGAAGATCGCGGCCGCCATCACGCCCAAGACCAAGGCCATCATCCCGGTCCACCTCTACGGCCAGTGCGCGGACATGAACGCGATCAAGAAAATCGCCGACAAACACGGGTTGAAGCTGATCGAGGACAACGCGCAGGGCATCGGCTCCAGCGGGCCGGGCTTCAAGGTCGGCGCACTCAGCGATGTGGCGACCACGAGCTTCATCATCCAGAAAAACCTCGGCACGTTCGGCGACGGAGGCGCGCTCACCACGAACAACGCCGCCGTGGACGCCACGGTCCGCAAGCTCCGCAACCACGGCTCGAATGCGCGCAACGTGCACAGCTACGGCTTCAACAGCCGGCTCGACGACCTGCACGCCGGCGTGCTCAGTGCGAAGCTCAAGCACATCGACGCGTGGAACGACAACCGCCGCAAGTGGGCCGCGCGCTACACCGCGGGTTTGCAGGGCGCGAAGCATTTCACGCTGCCGGTTGAACTGCCCGGCTACCGGCACGTGTTCCACCTCTACGTCATTGAGACGAACGACGCGGCCAGGCGCGATGGCTTCCTGAAATTCCTCAACGACGCGGGCGTGGACGCCAAGACGCATTACTCCATCCCGATCCACCAGCAGGCGGGCTATCCGTGGGGCAAGGGCGCGCGCATCGTCGGCTCCGTGGCGAACGCCGAGCGCAACGCCGCGAGCTGCATCTCGCTGCCGATGTTCCCCGAGCTCACCGCGGACGAGGTGGACTTCGTCATCGCGAAGGTCGTCGAGTGGGACGAAGCCCAGGGCTAAACGGACAAGAAAAATGAGCAACCCCTATCGCGTCCTCGTCGCCGGCATGGGCAAGCGCGGCATGCACCACGCCACCACTTTCAACGCCAACCCGCGCTTTCAGGTCGTCGGCATCTGCGACATCGACGCAGCCCGGCTCGAAGCCGCCGCGCCCAAGCTCGGCAACCCAGCCAAGGGCAACGATGCCGCCGCGCTCGCCCGCGAGGTGCGGCCCGACGTGTTCTGCTTTTGCACGCTCCCGAACCTCCGCGCGCCGATGATCCGCGCGGGCATCGACGCGGGCGCGAAACTCATCGCATTCGAGAAGCCCGTCACGCTCACGAGCGCCGAGTTGTTCACCGTGCGCGACCTCATCCGCGGCGCGGGCGTGAAGGCTGTCGTCAGCCATCAGCACCGTTACGGCGCGCACTATCGCAAGGCGATGGAAATCGCCGCCAGCGGCGCACTCGGCCGCGTCCACACCGTTTATGGCGCGGCGACCGGCTGGATGGTCCACATGCTCTCGCATTTGATTGATTACACGTGCTGGTTCAACACCTACACGCCCGCCACATGGGTCATGGCGCAGGCCGCGGGCCGCCACAAACTCGCGGACAACCATCCCTCGCCCGATTACATCGCGGGCTTCGTGCAGTTTGCCAACGGCGTGCGCGGCATCTACGAATGCGGCGCGGGAGCGCCCGACCAGCCCGACGTGCCCCGCTGGTGGGGCAAGAACCGCATGGGCGCGCAAGGCACCGAGGGCTTCGTCGAGGTGCTGACCAACGGCGGCTGGCGCGCGGTGACGAAGAGCCGCGGCGCCGAAAGCGGCGAGGGCGTGATGAACTACGAGAACGACATGCCGCCTTACATCCAGGAAATGGCCGACTGGCTTGATGACGATGCGAAGGTGCACTCGTGCAACTTCGGGCACGCCTGCCTCGGCGCGGAGATCATGCTCGCGATGCAGCGGAGCGCGGCAGAAGGCGGCCAGGTCGCGCTTCCGCTCACGTCCGGCGCGGATGAGCAGGCGTTGCTCAAGTCCAGGCTCTCCGGACAGCCCGTGCTCGTATCGTTCGAGCAGAACAGGAAGGAATTCGGTTTGCCGTGACGCGGCGGGCGTTCCTCCGCTCGCGCGGGATGGAACGCCCCGGCCCGAACGGCCTTCAATCGCCGCTTCTTCATGTCCATTTGCGTCCGTTCGTGGTTCACTCCGCCGCGTGGAAGTCATCATCCGTCCCAATGCCGCGGGCGCCGCGGATCTCGTGGCCCGCATCATCGCGCGCGAGTTGCTCGCGCATCCGCAGCTGGTGCTCGGCCTGGCCACCGGCCGCACGATGGAGTCCGTTTACGACCGGCTCGTTCGCATGCACCGCGAGGACGGCCTCGACTTCTCCCTCTGCCGCACCTTCAATCTCGACGAATACGTCGGCCTCGCCGCGGACGACCCGCACTCGTATCGGCACTACATGGAGGAGCATCTCTTCCGGCAGATCGAGATTGACCCGCGCAACACTTATCTGCCCGACGGCGCGGCCGCGGACATTGATGCCGAGTGCGCGCGATACGAGCAGACCATCCGCAAATTCGGCGGCATCGATCTCCAATTGCTCGGCATCGGGCGCGCCGGGCACATTGGATTCAACGAGCCGCTCTCCGCGCTCCACTCCCGCACGCGCGTGAAGGCGCTCGCCCCCGCGACGCTTCAGCAAAACGCCGCGCACTTCGGCGGAGCCGACAAAGTCCCGCGCCGCGCAATCACGATGGGCGTCGGCACGATCCTCGAAAGCCGCCGCTGCCTGCTGCTCGCGACGGGCGCCGCCAAGGCAGACATCCTTGCAAAGGCCGTCGAGGGCCCCATTACCGCGATGATTTCCGCCACCGCGCTTCAGCTTCACGCCCGCTGCACCGTCGTCGTGGATGAACCCGCCGCGAGCAAGCTGCAAGGCGCCGACTACTACCGCTGGATCTTCGAGAACGAGCCCGAGTGGGAAGGATTGCGGTGATCAAACCACGAAGCCACGAAGGACACAAAAGACGGACAGGGGAAGGGCTTGGTGTCCCCGCCTTCTTCGTGTCCTTCGTGCCTTTGGGGTTGGTTTGAAACACGGAGCCGCGGGCAACGCCGGCCTGCGCGCTACTTCGGCGGTTTCGCGGATTCCCCGACCTGCCCCTTCACGTGGACGGTCTGCGTGGGGAATGCAAATTCGATGCCGGCCGCGTCGAACCGGCGCTTGAGCTCGAGGTTCAGTTGCTGGAATTCCCTGGCGTATTCCCTGAAGTCCGTGCCCGCCCACCAGTGCTCGACGAGGACGTTCAGCGACGAGTCCTTGAACTTGTTGAACGTGATGACGAGATCCGCGGTCCTCGGGTGCGGCTTGAAGATCTCGTCGAGAATCGCCAGCGCGCGCTCGACCTTGTCCGCGGGCGTGTCGTAAGTGAGGCCGAGGTTGAGCGTGGTCTTGATGTTCGGCCGGCGGCTGATGTTGGTGATGCACGCGTTGGCCATTGTGCGGTTGGGCACGGCGACGAGGTAACCCTCGAGGTTGCGAATGCGCGTGCTGCGCATGCCGATGGATTCCACCGTGCCTTCCACCTGGTCAAACTGCACGCGGTCGCCCACGCGAAACGGCCGGTCGGTGAACAGGGCGACCGCACCGAAGAGATTTGAGAGCGTGTCCTGCGCCGCGAGGCCGACCGCAAGCCCGCCGATGGAAAGCGACGCGAGGAGTCCGGTGACGTTGACGCCGAGATTTTGGAAAGTCACCAGCACGGCGACCATGATGACGAACGCCTTGATGGTCTTGCAGATCACCGGAAGCAATTGCATGTCCAGCACGCCGCGCTCGGCCTCGGTGATGCGCCGCTCCCACAAACCCATCGCGAGATCCACGGCCTTGAGCGCGACGTAAGTGATCGAGCACGCGACCACGAGCTTGAGTCCCTTCGAGATGAACACCGCCGCCCATTCCGGCCACGCGAAGACCCGCAGGCCGATGTGCATCAGGATGACGAACGTGATGATTTTGACCGGCCCCCGCGCCAGCTCAAGCAGCAGGTCGTCCGTCTGCGTCTGCGTGCGCGACGTGGCCTTGCGGAGCTGCGTGCGGAAGAAGCAGTCCACAAGCTTCGCCGCGTAGAACGCGAGCACGATGTAAAGCAGCGAGGCGACATACTGCCAGACGGGATTCCCGAGCAGCGTGCCTTGGAGCCACTCGACACGATCGAGCCCGAACGTGAGCCAGGCGCCAGTCTGCGCCGGCGCGAGCGGACCTGCGGGCGCGTTCGTTGCTTGGGTGAGCGGGGTTGGGTCGGCCATGGTTGTCGCGTGGTTTGGGTCGGCTCGAACGGTCACAGTCGTCCCATCGGGTCCGGAAGCCTTCACCGAGTCCCGCGGGGATTTGGCGGAAGGGGAGGGATTCGAACCCCCGGTAGCCTTTCGACTACGCCTGATTTCGAGTCAGGTGCCTTTAACCACTCAGCCACCCTTCCTGTCGTTCAACACAAGGCACTTACGGATGGACTGAATCCTGCGTGTTGACAATCTGATGCTGTAATCTGATACCGGCCGTGTGCATTGGAAAGCGACCAAGATTTCGCATGGCACCTTTCAATCGCCCTGACAGAAAACCCCGTTTGCCAATCTGAGCCGCTACGCACCATCGGGAAAATACTTCGCCCGGATCAGAATCGGCGGCAAGCTTATTCGCCTCAGCCTTCGGACCAAAACCCCCAGCGTTGCCAAACTCAAGCTGGCCGATGTGGAGAAGCAGGGCAACGACACAGGAAAAGCTCAAACTCCTGCTCTCCCAACTCCTTTTGAAATGCGCCAAAGAAATGCCAGCCAATGTGGACCTTCTCGACCTATGCCTCACCTTTCGAAAAGACCACGAATTGAGCAAAATCCTCTGCTGGCCTTGCTCGAGACGGTAGAGGGTGGAAGGCGAGATGCCCAGTTTGCGGGCGAATCGTGCGCAGGTGAGACCGCCGCGCTTCTTGCGGAGGAAGGATCCGAGATGTTGGTCCAGCGACTTTGGCACGCTGGCGACTGTGCCGCGTGGTCCATTCCGGATGTGGAATGTTTGGTGTTGACGGAAGGCATTATGGTGGACAGGAACGCCCCGAGCCTCGACATAGCTGAACAGCGTTCCTTTAGACCATGCAATTCTACGTTCTGCGTGATGGAAAATACGAAGGCCCGCTCCCCAAGGAAAAGGTTGAGGAGATGCTGAACATCGGGCAATTGAGAAGTTCCGACCTTGCATTCCGAGAAGGCCTTTCCAACTGGATGCCGGTTGTGGCGGCCCTCGCGGCACGCTCGACCCCCCCCGCAATTTCCACGACGGACGGTGAGAGTAAACGCGCCCCCCCACTTGCGCGTGTCGCTGAGGCTCCGTCTGCGAATTCGACTGATTTGAGCACGCCAACGCAGATCAAAACTCCTCATCCGTCCGTCCAGCCTCAGGATTTTATTCACCAGCGGGCACCGGGATCCATCTTGGGCAAAGCAAAAGCCTTTGGGGGAGCCTTCAAGAGCGCTGACTGGTTGCTGATCTTCCCCCTCGCCGAGCTTCACCTTCACCCAGAGCGGCATTCAACGCAGCCTGCCGGAACTCCATGCTAATCTCCGTCACGACCTCGCGCTTCTGCTCTTCTCGGCACCTCAGGCCAAAAGGCAAATCTGATACTGCCATTGTATACTGCTTGCCCGAAATCGGGTCTTTTCGGGTCCTCTGGAGTCCATTTGCTGCCGGCTCAAAACCGTTTCGATCTCTTGTGGGGATTTGAATTGTCCGCTGCTGTCCACTTGGGGGACAATCGGGGAAGAATGCTTTCTTCATTTTCCTCATGAACTCAAATCCCTCACTGCTGAACCTGAACCGCCGCCAGTTCCTTGGCCGAATGACCACGGGGATGACCGGCGTCGCGCTCGCGCAATTGCTCGCGGAGGAGTTCGCTCTTGCTGCCGCGAGCCCGGCGACCGCGTCCTCCGGCGTCGCGCCGCACTTCGCGCCCAAGGCGAAGCAGGTGCTCCAGATTTTCTGTCCGGGCGCGGCCTCGCACATGGACCTGTGGGATTACAAACCGATGTTGGAGAAGTTCCACGGCACGCCGCTGCCGGGCGGCGAGGCAGAGGTGAGTTTCCAGGGCAAGAACGGCAACCTGATGAAATCGCCGTGGCCGTTCGCCGCGGCGGGCCGGAGCGGGAAGAAGATTTCCTCGATGCTGCCGCATATGGCGCGGCACGTGGACGACATGGCGTTCATTCACTCGATGACGTCGCGGACGAACACGCACGGACCGGGCTGCGTGAACATGAACTCGTGTTTCACGCGTGACGGTTTCCCGGCGGCCGGCGCGTGGGTGAGTTATGCCCTCGGCAGTTTGAACCGCGACCTGCCGACCTACGTGGCCGTGCAGGACCTCCGCGGCGAGCCGCCCAACGGCAAGGCGAACTGGGGCAATGGATTTCTGCCCGCGCAGTATCAGGCTGTCGCCATGGCCGCGCAGCAACCGCTCCGCAACCTCGCGCGGCCCGCGTCCATCACCGCGAAGGAAGACGAGGCGACGCGGGAGTTTCTGAAGGTCGTCAATGCTGAGCACGCCGCCGCGCATCCGGGCAATGACGAGTTGCGCGCGCGCATGGCGAGCTACGAACTCGCGGCCAAGATGCAGCTCGCCGCGCCCGAGGTGAGTGACCTTTCGCGCGAGCCCGGGCACGTGCATCAGCTTTACGGCACCAACGACAGCAACAAGCTCAAGGCCGCTTACGCCCGCAATTGTCTGCTCTCGCGGCGCATGTTGGAGCGCGGCGTGCGTTACGTGAGCCTCTACTGCGCGTCGCGGGCGAGCGCGGTGGACGGGTTGCTGAACTGGGACGCGCACAAGACGCTGAAGGCGGATTACGAGCGGCACTGCCCGATTTTCGACCAACCGACCGCCGCGTTGCTCACCGACCTGAAACAGCGCGGGATGCTCGACGACGTGCTGGTCGTGTGGTGCACCGAGTTTGGCCGGATGCCGACGCATCAGGAAGGCACCAGCGGACGCGACCACAACCCCGACGCGTTCACGACGTGGATGATGGGCGCAGGCGTGAAGGGCGGCGTCAGCTACGGCGAGACGGACGACTTCGGCCGGCGCAGCGTGGTGGACGTGGCCACCGTGTATGACTTCTACGCGACCGTGCTGCACCTGCTCGGGTTGAACCACGAGAAACTCACCTACTACCACAACGGCGCGCAACGCCGCCTCACCGACGTGCATGGGCACGTGCTGAAGGAAATCCTCGCGTAATTCCGACCGTGAAACATTCCCTCACCCTCCTCGCCGCCCTGCTGCTCGCGCCGTTTACGGCGCTGCATGCCGCCGCGCCCACGGACAGTCGTTACGCGCCCGACTGGGCGGGTGTTGCTCCGAAACGGGTGATCAAGCACTCGCAGCCGACGGGCGATTCACTCGTTAAGGCCATCGCCGCGCTTCAGCCGGGTGACCAGCTCGTGATCTCCGCCGGCACCTACAGCGTGAATCGCCTCTGGGACATCCTCGTGAGCGGAACGGCCGAGGCACCGATCTGGATCGTGGCCGCCGAGGGCGCGAACGTGGTCTTCACGCGACCCGACGCGAAACAAAACGTGCTCAACATCGGGCAGGGTGGTCCGGTGAGGTATCTTTGCCTGCGCGGCGTGGAGATCACCGGTGGCAGTCACGGTCTCCGCCTCGGCCAGTGCAGCGAAGTGTGGATTGATCGGTGCCACATTCATCACACCGGACAGGTTTGCCTCAGTGCCAACAGCGCGAACACGCGCCGGCTTTTCCTCACGCGGAATCACCTCCACCACGGCGGTGGTCACGGCGAGGGCATGTATCTCGGCGCGAACAACGGTCAGTTCATCATGAGCGAGAGCGTAATCGCGTTGAACCATGTTCACGATTGCCGCGGGGAACAGGGCGACGGCATCGAGGTGAAGCAAGGTTCGTGGGGCAATCTGATTGCCGAGAACGACATTCACGATACGCAATATCCCTGCATCACCGTGTATGGCACCGCTGGGAAACCGGTGAACATCATCGAGCGCAACCTGTGCCGCCGCAGCGATAATCACACCATGCAAGTGCAGGGCGAGGCCGTTGTGCGGAACAACGTGCTAATTGGCGCCAAGGGTTCCGGATTCGCCAGCACGGATCACCAGGGCAAGACGCTGAACCTTCAGGTCGTCCACAACACGATCATCAACACCGGTCACGCTTTCAGCGGTGGTTCATGGAATGGCCGGAATGGCATGATCCTCGCCAACAATATCCTCTACTCGCGCGACCAGAACGCGCTGCATTTCGCCAATGGCAACGCTGGTGTGGTGAGCACGGGAAACGTGATTCTGGGCGCCGGCCCCAAGGAGGGCACCAAACCGGGACGCGGTCTCGCGGATTTCGTCGGTGTCACCTGGGACGGTCAGAAACACGATGCGACTCCCGCGGCGTCGGCTCCAGTGGCGCAGGCGGATGCGCGTTACCTGGTCGAAACTGATTTCTCCGGACGCAAACGCACTCAGCCGATCAGTGGTGCGATGACGCGATAACCTTGTCTAGACTGCGCAGGCCAAACATGAAACCGCTGCTCAACCTCCTGGTAATCCTTTTTCTCACGCCGCTCGCCGCGCTGAACGCCGCCGATGCTGCGAAGCCTAAGCCCAACATCGTCTTCATCATCTCGGACGATCAGGGAGCCGGTGATTATGGCTTCATGGGGCATCCGCAGGTGCAGACGCCGCATCTCGACAAGCTCGCTGCGCAGAGCCTCGCTTTTCCGCGCGGTTTTGTGCCGACGAGCGTTTGTTGTCCGAGTCTCGCGACCATCATCACCGGGCTTTATCCGCATCAGCACAAGGTCACCGCCAACGATCCGCCGCAGTCGCCGGGCACGACGGCCAAAGGCGGGCGTGGCTCCACCGCCGAGCTGACCGCGCAGTGGAATGGCTTGCTCGACAAGGTGCCCACGCTGCCACGCTTGCTCGCGAACGCGGGTTACTTGAGTTTTCAAACGGGCAAGTGGTGGCACGGCGATTTCACGCGCGGTGGTTTCACGCACGGCATGTCGCAGGGCTCCCGCCACGGCGATGCGGGGCTCACCATTGGCCGCGAGGACATGAAGCCGATCTACGATTTCATCGCCGAATCGCGGAAGCAGCAGAAACCCTTCTTCGTGTGGTATGCGCCGTTCATGCCGCACACACCGCACACGCCTCCGGAGCGTCTGTTTAAGAAGTATGCCGCCAAGACCGCCTCACCGCACGTCGCGCGCTACTGGGCCATGTGTGAGTGGTTTGACGAAACCTGCGGCGAACTGCTCGGCCATCTCGAGCGCGAGAAACTCGCCGAGAACACCATCGTCATCTACGTGACCGACAACGGCTGGATCCAATCGCCCACCGCCGCCGCCTTCGCGCCGAAGAACAAGACGACGCCGTTCGACGCCGGGCATCGCACGCCCATCCTCGTGCGCTGGCCCGCTCAAGTGAAGCCAGCCAAGTTCACCGCGCTGGCTTCTTCCATCGACCTCGTGCCCACCGTGCTCGCCGCGCTTCAGCTGCCCGCTCCGAAAGAGCTCCGCGGCATCAATCTGCTCGACGCCAAGGCTGTCGAAACGCGCCACCATGTGTTTGGTGAGGATTTCACGATCCGTTCACTCACGCTCGACGATGCGAGCGCGAATGTGCTGTGGCGCTGGGCCACCGATGGTCGCTGGCGGCTCGTTCTGCCGCGCACCTTTGAAGCCGCGGGCTCGCTCAAAACCATCCCGCCGGACAAATACCTGAAGCCGGATCTCATCGCCACGCTCGAAGCCGCCCAACCCATGCTCTACGACTTGGAGTCCGACCCAAAAGAAGAAACCAACGTCGCCAGCAAGCATCCCGACATCGTCGCGGCCCTTCGCGACAAACTTGATGCCCACTGGACACCGAAGCCTTCCCCGAAATGAAGACGGCAATCACGCTCCTGAGCACCCTTTCGCTTGCGCAGTTGACTGCCTTGACCGCAGCCGAGCCTTCCGGCATCGCCTTCTTCGAGCAGAAGATTCGGCCCGTGCTGATCGAGCATTGCTACGAGTGCCACAGCGCGCAGGCGAAGAAGCTCAAGGGCAACCTTTACCTCGATTCGAAGGCCGGCTGGCAGAAGGGCGGCGATTCCGGGAAGCCTGCGATCATTCCCGGCAAGCCGGAGCAGAGCCTGCTCATCCAATCCGTGCGGCACGAGGTCGAGGATCTGGAAATGCCGCCGAAGAAACCGAAGCTGTCCGATGCCGTGATCGCCGACCTGATGACGTGGGTGAAGCTCGGCGCGACCGACCCGCGCGACGGCGTGAAGCTCGAAGCGAAGCGCGGCGACAAAACCTGGTGGTCGCTCCAACCACTCGCGACGAAGCATCCGCACGAGAGCCTTGATGGATTCATCCGCGCCAAGCTAGCTGAGAAAAAGCTCACGCAGAATCCGCCGGCTGATCCGCGCACGCTCATCCGCCGCATGACCTACGACCTGCACGGCCTGCCGCCGACACCGGAGGAGGTAGAGGCGTTCGTGAAGGCGCATAAAGCCAGCCCACGTCAGGCCATCGAAGCGCTCATCGATAGCCTTCTCGCCAGCCCGCGTTACGGCGAGCGTTGGGGTCGCCACTGGCTCGACGTCACGCGCTTTGGCGAGAGCCTCGGCTTCGAGCGCAATGTCATCGTTGATGATCTCTGGCCGTGGCGCGACTGGGTCATCCGCTCGATCAACGAGGACAAGCCGTTCAACCAGTTCATCCGCGAACACCTCGCCGGCGATGTTCTCGGGAAGGATGATCCGGGCGTGGAAGTTGGCAGCGCCTTTCTCGTCGCCGGTCCTTACGACGATGTGGGCAACCAGGACAAGGTTGCGCAGGCGAACATTCGCGCCGCCACGCTCGACGACATCGTCACCGCGGCGGGGAGTGCGTTTCTCGGACTCACGATCAACTGCGCGCGGTGCCACAACCACAAGTTCGACCCCATTCCCACTGAGGATTATTACCGGCTGCGCGCGGCGTTCGAGGGCGTGACTCATGGACGGCGCGTGGTGACCACGAAGGAGGAGCGCGCCGCGTTTGCCGCCGCGACCAAGCCGTTGAATCAGAAGCTCGCCCAGATCAAGGCCGAGTTGGAGAAGCTGGACAAGGACATCGATGCGCGGGCCAAGGCCGCCGCTTCCACCATCAAGGCCACCCGGCCAAAGATCGATCCCCACGGCACCGACGAGTCGTTTCCCGCCACCGAGGCGAAGTTTCTGCGCTTCGTGATTCACGGGTTCACCACGGCCCCGGCGGGGAAGAAGCGGGCGAACGCGCCCGGCGGCAAGCTCACCGAATTCCAAGTATGGAGCAACGACGGCCGGAATGTCGCCCTCGCCAGCAACGGCACCACGGCTGAAGGCGCGAAGTCCACAACGGCCGAGGACTTCCCGGAAGCTTACGGGCCGCAATACTGCATCGATGGCATGACTGGCGAGGGCTGGTTCATCGGCGAACCGCCGGTGCTCACGCTCACATTCGCCAGGCCGGAGACGATCCACCGCATCACCTTCATCAACGCGCGAGGCGAGCGCGGAACGGACGAAAGCAGAGTGGCCGGCGCCACACCCTGCGAATACGAAGTTCAGACCTCCCTCGATGGCAAGACGTGGACGACCGTCGCCACGGACGAAGGCCGCGAACCGTGGACGCTCGCGCACCGCGCGGCCAAGGCGCGGCACAACGTCATCACAGCGGAGGAAACCGCCCGGATCACAGCGCTCGAACAGCAAATCGCCGACGTGCAACGGCAGATCAGTCGCGTGCCGAAGCTGCCGCAAATCTGGGTTGGTAACCCCGAGCAGCCCAAGGAGCGCACGTTTGTCCACAAGGGCGGCGATCCGATGAAGCCCGGTGAGGTCGTGGCGCCCGCGAGCCTGAGCGTGCTCGACCGCGTGACAGCGCCCTACGAACTTCCGGCGGATGCGCCCGAAGGCGAGCGCCGTCTCGCGTTGGCGAAGTGGATCACCGGCGATCAGAACGCGCTCGCGTTGCGCGTGCTGGCCAATCGCGTCTGGCAATACCACTTCGGCGTCGGCCTGGTGGACACGCCGAGCGACTTCGGTTCCCTCGGCAGCCAGCCCACGCATCCGGAGCTGCTGGAGTTCCTCGCCGCACGGTTGCTCGCGAATGGCTGGCGGTTGAAGGCGTTGCACCGCGAGATTCTGCTGTCGGAAACGTATCTCCAGTCCGCCGCGTATCGGGAATCCGCCGTGCGGGTGGACAAGGACGCCCGCCTGCTCTGGCGTTTCCCGCCGCGCCGTCTTAGCGCCGAGGAAGTGCGCGACACGATGCTGGCTGTCACCGGCAAGCTACAACTGGAGCCGATGGGCGGACCTGGCTTCCGCCTCTACAAGTTCACGCAGAACAACGTCTGCACTTACTTTCCGCTCGATACGCACGGACCAGAAACCTACCGCCGCGCCGTCTATCACCAGAACGCCCGCGCCAGCGTGGTGGATGTGCTGAACGACTTCGATCTGCCGGACATCGCCTTCGCCGCGCCGAAGCGCGCCAACACCACGACTCCGCTCCAGGCGCTCACGCTGCTCAACCACAGCTTCACCCTCGACATGGCGAAGGCGTTGGCCGCCTGCCTCCAAGCCGGCGACGCGGCGACCCAAGCCTATCGCACCGCCTTCCAACGCCAGCCGACCGCAAAAGAACATGAAGCCGCGACAAAACTCATCTCCGCCCACGGTGTGGAAGCCTTCTGCCGCGCACTCCTCAACGCCAACGAGCTCCTCTACCTGGAATGAAGCGGCTTCGCATCCTCATCGTCCGTCACCTCGGTCGCGATTACCGCCTCACGGATGTGTATGGCGAGGTGGTGAAGGAAGTTTTAGCATAACTCCCCGTGACAACTGACATGCTGCCCATCCGGACAATTTCCCGTTCCTGCCTGCTCCTCTCCGCCTGCCTCGGGCTGGCGGGTGCCACCCGTGGCGCGGAACCGTTTGAAGCTTTCCTGACCAAGTATTGCGTCAGTTGCCACGGGCCGGACAAGTC
>Ga0194131_10000215_pt1 | contig 92840 bp, 105 predicted proteins | sample TA2KigO120mmetaG_FD_148631 | JGI IMG/M metagenome (GOLD analysis project Ga0194131, IMG submission 148631) | Freshwater microbial communities from Lake Tanganyika, Tanzania - TA2015053 Kigoma Offshore 120m | ecosystem: Environmental > Aquatic > Freshwater > Lake | place: Tanzania: Lake... | reverse complement strand
GATTAACTTCAAGTGCCGGTCATGATGACCAAACAGAACGGCGGTATTGGTACCTTCTCGGAGTTTGAGTTTACGCACGAGCGGGGGGTGATCCTCCTCAGCATGAAACCACAGCTATTCTAGCAAAATGGAAAAAGATGAGACAAGCTGAAAGCGGTCTTCTTAAAGAAATGCGTAGCTAAGACTTAATCGGTTTAGCAGTCGGCAGGAAAGGGGTAAAATTGTGCTCACAATCCTGATAGGCAATGGCCCCTTAACTATCTTTGGCCAGATTCCGCACTTTGTGAATCCTAATCTGAGCCGGGGTAATCTACCAGGACACAGCCCCCTTGCTCTCGTCGATGGTTATGCCGGATGGAGCCGTTTCAAGCGAAAAGGTGATGGAGTCCGATTCAGTGTTTACAGCCTGGACTTGATAGTCATGCCGGTTGTTGACAATCGACTGGATGAGAACGGACAGGAATCTCGATGGAGAGTTCCCTGCACGAATCGGGACAGATCGGACCGCGACGCTTTTCCCCACTCCATCAAATGGCACGACTTGGACCGATAAGGAATGATCCCACCATGATCGTCATCAGCGCAGGCTTCCAACCGAGAAAGGCGCCGATCAACGCACCGAACAAGCCGACGATCAGATAGATAGAACGCATGCGATCTTATTCAAGGAAAACAATCGGTCTGCCATTCTTGTGGGCCTAGAGCCTCTCGAACCGTTTGGATTCATGACTTCGGTCCCTGATGCTGGTCGACGCCATCCATTTACATCTTTCCCTGAATACCCCTATAATGCAGCCTTGGCATCCGAGCATCGATGGTCGCAGCAGTCGACTGCCAGTATACTTGAATTACCTGCCAAGCAAAGGAGCGGCGGGTATCATGGAGAAATCAGCTGGAAAGCTCGCGGCCAGAAAGTCCCTGGCGGGCCTTGAGCCGCCTCCACGCCTCAAGCGTCCGGAGTTACTGACGTCGCGTGAGCAGGAAATACTGGAATTGATTTGGGCCGGGTTCAAAAACAAGGAAATCGGCCAGCAGCTGAAAATCAGCGCGAAGACAGTCGAAGCCCACCGGGCAAATATGATGAAAAAGTTGCGGGTCTCGAACGTGGCGCAGCTGCTCAAGACCGTCATACAAAGTGGGGTACTCAAGATCCGCTAGGTTTTGGAGTCGCCTCGCTGCCGCACCGCTTCGAACACTACAGCCGCTACGGCTGCCGATACGTTCAAGGATCCAACGTGCCCCTTCATTGGAATGCTGATATGTCCATCGCACGCTTTCAGCACACCTGACCTGATCCCCTCCCCTTCTCCCCCAAACACAAGAGCCGTTGGCCCCGTCATATCGAGGCTTGTATACACCGGTGACGCGGAGGGCTCGACTCCATAGATCCACAGGCCACGCTCCTTGAGTTCTCTAATGAGATGGGTCACATTCACGACCCGCCCAACCAGCATGTGATCGATGGCGCCGGCTGAAACCTTCGCCACGACCGAGGTCAACCCCGTTGCACGACGCTCCGGGATGAATATCCCGTGGACTCCAGCCGCTTCAGCGGTCCGCAGTGCCGCACCCAAGTTGTGGGGATCCTCGACGCCGTCCAGGATCAACACGAACGGCGGTTCGCCCCGTTTCCGAGCCCGTTCAAAAATCTCATCGATCGAGCTGTAGGATTTGACCGCGACAATCGCGACGATACCTTGATGGTTGCCTCGGGGAACCAGCCGATCGAATGCTGCAGGCGGTTCGACATGGACTGGGATACGCTTCGCTTTCGCTGATTGGACGAGATCCCCGAATTGTCGATCAGTCCGTAAAACCAACAGGCGTTGAAGCGGACGCGTGCCGGCTTTGAGCGCCTCGCGGACTGCATGCAGGCCATACAGAATCTCTGGCGGCCTATCGCTTCCACCGACTGGTACCGTCGGGTTTGTCTTCGATTGTGATCCCCAGCGCATTAAGTTCTTTCCTGATCGAGTCGGCACGTGTGAAATCTTTCTGTTTCTTGGCGGCAGCTCGTTCCGTAATCTTCATCTCAACTTCCTGATCTGAGATCTGCTTGTCGCATTCTGCGATCTTATCACCGAACTCCCACTGATCCCCCTGGAACAGCCCTAGCACAGCACCCAGAGACTTAAATGCTTGTCGAGCTCTCTTCCTCGCAGAGGTTGAGAGCCCTTGTTGGATTAGCTTGTTGATGCCGCCGCGGAGCTTTTGCAATTCCGATATGGCCGCAGGGGTATTGAGATCATTGTCCATCGCCTGCTGAAAGGCCGACATAGTCCGTTCAATCATGGGCCCCAACGATTCATCAGCGACTGTACGGAGGTCGGATTCCCCTAAACGATAGAAGAGGTCATAAAACCCCTCCAACGCCTGTTTTGACTCTTTCAGCCCCTGATCCGAAAAATCCAACGGGCCATGATAGTGAGTAGACAAGAGGAAGTACCGAAGAATTTCGCCTGTGACTTCCTCCGACCACTCTGACTTCTCAAAGATTTCGCGGATTGTGAAGAAATTCCCCAGCGACTTGGACATCTTCTCTTTGTTTATCTGCACGAAACCGTTGTGCACCCAATAGCGCGCGAATTCCTTGCCGGTCGCGCCGCACGATTGGGCGATTTCGTTTTCATGGTGTGGAAAAATGAGATCCATTCCGCCTCCATGAATGTCGAATGTCTCGCCCAAATGTTTGATCGACATGGCCGAACACTCGATATGCCAGCCTGGACGGCCGAGTCCCCACGGGCTGGACCAGGACGGCTCGTCCGGTTTACTGCTTTTCCATAGCGCAAAATCCATCGGATGCCGTTTGCGCTCATCGATGTCAACACGCGCCCCGGCTTGCAAGTCTTCCATCTTGCGCTTTGAGAGGCGGCCGTACGCTGGATATTGCTCAACCTGAAAATACACATCGCCGTCGATCGCGTAGGCCAATCCTTTCGTGATGAGAGCTTCTGTCAAGTTGACGATCTCCGTCATATGCGCCGTGGCTCTCGGCTCTTCCGTTGCGCGCCCGATCCCCAGTTTTCTCATATCTTCATGATAGGCATCGATAAACTTGCCGGTGATCGCCTCGCAAGAGACACCCTGTTCATTGGCCCGCTTGATGATTTTATCGTCCACATCGGTGAAATTCTTCACGAAGGTCACGTGATAACCGCTATATTCCAGGTATCGGCGGAGCACATCGAACACTAGGGCGCTGCGCGCATGGCCGATGTGGCAATAGTCGTAGACCGTCACCCCACACACGTACATGCGAACTTTCTTCGGCTCGATTGGCTCGAAGGGTTCTCGCGTACCGGTGAGGGTATTGAAGAGCTCGAGCATGGGATTACGATCGAGAATTGACGCTCCGCCTCGACCAGTGAGACCAGAGGAAGTAGCCCACGGCCAACGCGAGCACGATTCCGATGACGACATCGAACTGATGGAAGTAGCCCTGCAAAGTGTCCCACTCTTCACCCATGCGGACACCGATGTACGCTAGCAGATAACACCAGGGCAGGGCTCCGACAAAGGTAAAAATCACGAATCGGGAAAAGTTCATTCTCGCGATCCCCGCCGGTAACGAAATAAACGTCCGTACGACCGGCAACAGCCGGCCAAAAAAGACGGCGGCTTCTCCATACTTCGCGAACCACCGATCAGCGACATTGAGATCATGATGAGAGACGAGAAAATATCGCCCGTACCGCTCTACGAAGGGGCGGCCGCCCCACACACCCGCATAGTACGCGACGATCGATCCAAGCACGTTGCCCACGGCCCCCGCCAACGTGACCCCCAGCATCGTAAACTGTCCGGTCGTCACCAGATAGCCAGAAAACGGCATAATGATCTCGCTCGGCAACGGAATACAGGCGCTTTCGATTGCCATCGTCAGCAGAATTCCGCTGTAGCCCATTAAGGAGATCGTGCTGATCACGAACTTGCTCAGCTCGGTGATGATCCATTCGATCACACTGTTGGTCATGCTCATCGCCAATCCTTCGTCGGGCTCGGCGGCCAATAGCCGCCCGCGCCTCATCTCGCGCGCAGCAAGGATTCCCACGCTCTAAATCGATCTAATGCTTCGTAATGCGTACTGTCGAGTCTGATGGGAGTCAGCGACACAGCACCACCAGCAATAGCCTCATGGTCCGCATCTTTACTGCGGCTCCAGGAAATGCGGGTCCCAGCGATCCAATAGTAGTTGCGCCCATGAGGGTCCACTTTCCCGACGATCGGATTGTCGAATCGCCGACGGCTCAGACAGGTCACATGCACGCCGCTCGTCGCACCCAACGGCTGATTCGGGATATTGAGATTGAGCAGCGTCTCTTCCGGCAAGCCTTGTTCAAGAATGAGCCGCGCAACCCGGACGGCATAATGCGCGCCGACGGCGAAGCGAAACCGCTCCCGACCTTCCTGGGAGACAGCCATCGACGGCACGCCGAGTATCGTCCCTTCCACCGCCGCCGACACCGTACCCGAATACAGCACATCGTCACCCAGATTCACTCCCTTGTTGATGCCGGACACGAGCAGATGTGGGCGCTGGGGCATGATTTTGAACAGCGCTAAGTTGACGCAATCTACCGGTGTGCCATTGACGGAATAGGTGCGCCTCCCCGCATGATGAACCCGCAGCGGCTTATGGAGTGTCACCGCATGTGCGACCGCTGTGCGCTCACGATCCGGCGCGACCACCCACACGTCACCGAGTTTTGAAAGCGCGGATGCCAAGACCGCCAGACCGGCAGACTGGATACCGTCGTCATTGGTGACGAGGATTCGGACGCGTCCGGGCGGCATAAAAAAAGCTGCCTGGTGCAGCTCCTCCTTCTCATAGCACGGGACTGATCACCGAGCGCCAAATCTGCTCGTCGGTCTCAGCACAAAATACTCAGCACTTCTTATAGTTGGTCGGGGCGGCGGGATTTGAACCCACGACCACTCGCACCCCAAGCGAGTACGCTACCAGGCTGCGCTACGCCCCGACATGTCTTCCCTCTATCAATTTCGGTGCTATTGTCCCTTGCGGCACGATGGAAAGGCAATGGGAAGGTTCTTTGTACCCTACCGTGCATGCGACTCGATGATTTTCACAATGGCTTGCAAATCGCCCCTGAGTTTTTTTGCCATCTCCTTCAGCGGTAACGGCCGGGATGCAGCTCGCCCACGCCTGGCCCAATATCGCTTCACGCCTTCCAATGTATGCCCTTCCGCATAGAGCATGCGCTTAATTTCTAACACGATTTCGATGTCACGCTGCACGTACAACCGCTGATTCCCTCTGCTTTTCTTCGGCTTGAGAAAACTGAATTCGGATTCCCAGAACCGCAGCACATAGGCCGGCAGTTTGGTCATCCGGCTCACTTCCCCAATTTTATAGAAGATTTTGCTTCCCAGTCTGGGCTCAGTTCCCATGACCGGCCCTCAGTCACGTTTCACAATACTAGTGAGGGATGCGAGGAGGAAGCGGGTGGTTGTATTCAGCATCCTGCTACGAATTGACGTACCGCTTGAACACTTGGCTTGGACGGAACGTCACGACACGACGGGGCGTAATACCAATCTCTTCTCCCGTCCGAGGATTTCGGCCCTTGCGGGCCCCCTTGCTACGGACGACAAAATTGCCGAATCCTGCAATCTTGACCGACTCCCCCTTGTGCAACACGGACTTCAACATGTTCAACACCAGTTCAACAATGTCAGCCGCCTCATTTTTCGAGATGCCGACCTGGTTGAAAATTTCGTTCGCAATATCAGCCTTCCTCATACATCCCCCTTAAGCGCCCACTGCTATCTCTATGGCCTGTTGCGAAATCCCCAACCTTCATACGGATAGTTTATCTTATATTACATACAGTTATGAATCATGTCAAGAATAATTTGGTGATACCCTTCTTCTGGGGGTCACTCTTTTGCCAAAAGCTTATATTCGATGCTGTCGCCCAAGGCCTGCCATGTTGCTTCGATAATGTTCTCCGAAACCCCCACCGTTCCCCACTTATCTTTGTGATCGCCTGATTCGATCAAGACTCGAACTTTTGATCCTGTACCTTGATTTGCCGCCAAGACTCGCACCTTGTAGTCGAGCAATTTCACTTCCATGAGTTGCGGGTAAAATTTTTCCAGGGATTTGCGCAGAGCATGATCCAACGCACTAACCGGCCCTGCCCCAACGGCCGCCGTATGTTCAATTACATCGCCGACCTTGATCATCACGGTCGCTTCTGATAGCGGCGCGCCGTCATCCTGTTTCTTTTCGACAATGACCCGAAATCCCAACAGCTGGAACGAGGACTTGTGGCTCCCCATGGCTTTCCGCATAAGCAGCTCAAACGAACCTTCCGCTCCCTCGAACTGATATCCCTGACTTTCCCGTTCTTTGAGTGTGTTCACCAGCTCCTGAACTTTGGAGTGATCCTTCGACAGCTTGATGCCGAAGGCTTCGATCTTGTCCAAGAGGCCACTGCGGCCGGCATAGTCCGAGACCAACACACGTTGCCGATTACCCACTTGAGTTGGATTAATATGTTCGTAGGTCGCCGAATTCTTGAGCACGGCATGGATATGGACCCCGCCTTTGTGGGCGAAGGCCGAATCGCCGACGTAGGGCTGGTGCTTGTTGGGCATCAGATTAGCGATCTCCGTGACAAACCCCGAGACTTCCTTGAGACGGCTGAGCCGGTCCGTTAGTGCCGGCCGCTTCATCTTCAATTCCAAATTAGGCACGATCGAACAGAGATTCGCATTCCCGCACCGCTCCCCGATGCCATTGATCGTCCCTTGCACCTGCACAATCCCCGTTTCGATCGCCACCAGCGAGTTCGCCACCGCCATGTCGCAATCGTTGTGCGCATGGATGCCCAACGGCACAGCACATTCTTGGCGGACAACCTCGCAGATCTCCCTAATTTCCCAGGGCATGGTCCCACCATTGGTGTCGCAGAGAATCACCCGGTCGGCACCCGCTTCCACCGCTTTTCTAATGCTGTTGAGCGCGTATTCTGGATTCGTCTTGTATCCGTCGAAAAAATGCTCGGCATCATAGAACACCCGGCGTCCCTTGCTTCGAAGGTACGCGACAGAATCACCGATCAATTCGAGATTCTTAGTCAGAGAGATGCCGAGGGCGTCAGTGACGTGCAAAGACCAGGTTTTCCCAAAGAGCGTAATCGTCTTGGTTTCCGCAGCGAGCAAGGCTTGAAGATTGGGATCCTCGCGCACGAAATGGCTTGCCTTTCTCGTCGAACCAAAGGCAATGACGGTCGCGTGCTTCAGAGGAACCGTTTTGATCATCCGGAAGAATTCGATGTCCTTTGGATTGGCGCCGGGCCACCCGCCCTCGATGAAATGGACACCGAGTTCGTCCAGCTTTTGTGCGATGCGGACCTTGTCCTCTGCCGAAAAACTAACATCTTCCGCCTGCGCGCCGTCGCGGAGCGTCGTGTCATAGATTTCCAGCACCGGAAGCCCGTCGGTAAGCAATAGCGATTCAGAAGAACTACGCCGTTCGCGTGTAGTGCGGGACAACTGAGTGGGCTTGGATTTTCGAGCCATAGGACGAAAGGGTACCAGGCGCGAGGCTCGGATGTCGAGATGTCAAGGTCCTGGGCAAACCGAAATGACTAACCACGGCCCAGACGTATCAAGACTGTATTTGATCGAGTCCAACTGCTGAATGCAGCGATCGCATGGCTAACTCAAGATATTTTTCGTCGATCACGCAGGAAATTTTGATCTCAGAGGTGCTGATCATCATGATGTTGATGCCTTCCCGCGCGAGCACTTCGAACATCTTTGCTGCCACACCCGAATGGGACCGCATCCCAACCCCGATGAGAGAGACTTTGGCGATCGCTTCGGTCACGGCCACCGACTTGGCCTCGATGTCCTTGGCCACGGCTTGGATAATCGGCACGGCTTTTTTTAAGTCGGCTTTATGAACTGTGAAGGAGAGATCCGTCGCGGCGGTCTGGCTGATATTCTGAATGATCATGTCCACATTGATATGGGCTTCCGCCACGGTGCCGAAAATCCGCGCGGCGACTCCCGGTTTGTCCGGCACACCGACGATCGTGATCTTCGCCTGATTGCGGTCTCCAGTGACTCCGGCCACTGCCGCTGCTTCCATATCCGTATCTTCTTTCGTCACGAGGGTTCCCTTTCCTTCTTTGAAGCTCGAGTTCACCTCCACCGGCACCTTGAATTTGGCAGCGAACTCCACCGACCTAGCCTGGAGGACTTTGGCGCCCAGGCTGGCCATTTCAAGCATCTCTTCGTAGGAGATCTTCTCAATGCGTGTCGCCGTCGGCACGATGTTCGGGTCTGCCGTGTAGACGCCATCGACGTCGGTGTAGATGATGCACCGATCAGCCTTCAACGCCGCGGCCAGCGCCACAGCGGACAAGTCAGACCCACCGCGCCCCAAGGTTGTCACGTCGGACTGCTCGTTGATACCTTGAAAGCCCGCCACGACGGGAACAATCCCTTCCTCCAGCGCCTCGCGAATTCGATCGGCCGTAACCCGCGCGATGCGCGCGTTGGTATGAGCACTGTCGGTCATGATGCCGACTTGCCGACCCGTATACGACCGCGCATTGATCCCTCGCCCACGGAGCTCCATGGCCAGTAGCGCGATGGTGACTCGCTCACCGGTGGAGAGCAGCACATCCATTTCCCGTTCGTCTGGAGTCGGTGTAGCTTGTTGGGCCAACTTGATCAGACGGTCCGTTTCGCCACTCATCGCGGACAGCACCACAACGGTCTGATACCCTTCCCGTAGCGTCCGCGACACCTGGTCCGCGACCCGGTGAATCCTCTCGATTGATCCGACGGACGTACCACCGTATTTCTGGACGATCAAGGCCACCGATTTCACCCTTTTGCAAAGAGCCGGTTGATGAATTTGGTGGCGTCACGAGGCGGAAGGTTCGAAGCCTGCGCGTCGGACTCCGTAAACCGCCGACCGGCAGTTGCAGAACCTTGGTTACCGCCTTCTCCAAACGCATAGATGGGCAACCCCTCCGCTTTGCCATGATCACTCACCACCAAATACCGATACGGCCCCTGTTTGGCCAATCCCTCGATCAAGGGTCCAACCAGATCTCGATCGAACGCTTCGATGCCCCGCACCTTCGCGTTCATGTCGGCGCTGTGGATCACGTCGTCTGTTAGACCCGCATGCACATAGATGAAATCTTTCTTGGCGCACTCCGCCAACGCCGCGTTCGCCTTCGCGAGGAAGTCTCCATCAGCCAACCGATCAGGATCCACCACATCGAGTCCCGCGCAAATACCGATGCCTCGTAGCACATTGCTCGTCGCCACGACCGTACCCTTGATACGGTACTTTTCCGGCAGGCTCGGCCATATGACGGCCCGCCCTTCACCCCACAGCCAGACGCAATTGGCCGGCTTCTTGCCGGATGCCAGGCGGTCATCGTTGATCGGATGATCGTGCAGAATCAAATAGGCAGCGTCCATAAGCTTTCGAAGGATGTTCGCTTCGTCCATCTTGGGCAACGCCTCCGCGATGGACCGGCCGAGCACCGTCCGTGGATCAGCGCAGAGGGTTTTCAGTTTTCCATTCACCCACACCATAAGATGACGATGACCGGTTCCAGGAATAAATTGAATGGTCTCGGACCCGAGCTGTTCATTGATTGCGTCGATCAATTCTCGCGCGTCTTCGGTTTCGATCAAGCCTCCCGTCGCATCGTCCATGACGACATGCGGGCCTAATTTCTTGATGTCGTCGCCAGGTTTTCCACCTTCTGGTTTCAGTGTTACCATCGTGCAGCGATACACCACGTCATGTTCTGTCACGGACACTCCTAAGCTCGCCGCTTCGAATGGACCTGGACCTTGATAGTACTTTTGGGGGTCGTATCCGAGGATAGCCGTGCCGCTCAAGCCGCTGCCGTGTATCACGCGGTCACAGGGAATCGCGAGCTGGCCGAGTTCTCCCGCCTGTGCCAGACGATTGAGATGGGGGGTGCGCGAGGCTTGGAGGGGAGTGCGCCCGCCGAGTTCTTGCCGGGGTTGATCAGCCATTCCACCGGCATGCACGATCACATATTTCATCTGAACTGCACCACGCTCATATCTGCAACAGCCGAGCGACATCCTCGCGCGTCGCCTTGACGGTTAAGGGAGGTTTCGACACACCGATGGCGGTATCAGCATCTTTTAGGCCATGCCCGGTCAGCGTGCACACCACGGTGTCGCCTTCCCGCAGCGCACCCGCCCGGTGCAACTTCACCACGCCCGCGACTGATGCGGCGGACGCCGGTTCGCAAAACACGCCTTCTGCCGCCGCCACCGCCGCGTAGGCCTGAAGAATTTCCTCATCCGTGACCACGTCGATGGCACCGGAAGATTCTTGGATCGCAGTCACAGCCGAGGACCAGCTGGCCGGATTGCCGATCTGAATCGCCGTGGCCACAGTGTGCGGCTGCTCGACAACCTTGCCCAGCACAATCGGAGCCGCCCCCGCCGCCTGAACTCCCATCATGCGGGGAAGCTTGGCAATTTGATTGGCCTGGCGGTATTCGCGATAGCCCCTCCAGTAGGCAGTAATGTTCCCAGCATTGCCTACTGGCAGCACGTGGAGATTCGGAGCCTCACCAAGCTGATCGCAGACTTCGAATGCGGCAGTCTTCTGCCCCTCGATGCGGAAGGGATTCAAGGAATTCACCAACTCGATATGATAGGCGGCTGAAAGATCCTTGACCAACGTCAAGGCTTGATCGAAATTTCCTTCGATTTGAATCACCGTCGCTTGGTGCATCATTGCTTGGGAAAGTTTCCCCATCGCAATTTTCCCAGCTGGGATCAAGACGTAGACGGCCAACCCTGCGTGGGCCCCATAGGCGGCCGCCGACGCGGACGTATTGCCGGTAGAGGCGCACATGACGGCTCGCGCGCCGTTCTCCGCCGCTTTCGACATGGCCAGCGTCATGCCGCGATCTTTGAAAGAACCGGTGGGATTCATCCCCTCGAACTTAAGATACAGATCGATACCCGGCGCGATCGCCTTGGCCAGCCGCGCGGCACGAATCAGCGGCGTATTGCCCTCTGCTAAGCTGATGATCGGAGTCTTCTCCGACACCGGTAGAAACTTGCGATATTCTTCAATGATGCCGCGCCAGCGATTCATTCGATCACTTGCCTGTCACTCGTCTTTGCCTTCCACCCGAATCAGCGTCGCCGGTTCGGACACAAAGGGTTTGCGGTTGATCTCGCAGAGTGCGGTCTGTATGTCACGCTCTTGGGCCATATGCGTCTTGATAACCACCGGCACCGTTTGCTCTTCCCGGCGTCCCTGCTGCAGCATCGAGGAGATACTGATTCCGCAGCGGCCCAATTCTCCAGCGATTTGCGCCAAGACCCCGGGACGGTCCACCACCATGAATCGCAGATAGTAGAGCGAACTGATCTCCTCCATCGGTTTCATGCGCAGCGGCCGCCGCTGGTCCTGTTGGAACGACGCGGGAGGCACTCGTCCGACCGCGCCTTTGAGCAGATTCCGTCCGATGGCGATCACGTCGCTCACCACAGCGCTTCCTGTCGGCATCGAGCCGGCCCCCCGGCCATAGAACACCACGTCCCCGACCGCATCGCCAACCAATTGGATTGCGTTGTAGACCCCCTCAACTTGCGCGAGAGGGGAGCGCGAGGGCAACATCGTGGGGTGCACGCGGGCTTCTACCTCACCGTCCACGAGCTTGGCAATGCCCAGAAGCTTGATGGTAAAGCCAAACTGTTTCGCATAGGCGATGTCGGTCGGCGTGATGTGGGTAATCCCTTCCGTGTAGATCTCTTTGAAATTCACGGGCGTGCCATAGGCAAGGTTTACCAAAATCGCAAGTTTGTGCGCCGAATCGATGCCCTCCACGTCGAAGGCGGGGTTCGCCTCAGCATACCCGGCTTGCTGCGCATCGTTGAGCACGGCTTCGAAACTATGGCCGTCATGTGTCATCCGAGACAGAATGTAATTCGATGTGCCGTTGATAATACCGTAAATGGATTGGAGCGTATTACCCACCAGCCCTTCCGTCAGCGCCCGAATGACAGGGATACCCCCACCCACGCTAGCCTCGAATCCCACATCCACACCCTTGCGCGACGCAGCCTCGAAAATCTCCTCTCCATGAAGCGCTAATAGAGCCTTGTTGGCCGTGATCACGTGTTTGCCGGCGGCGATCGCCTCGAGGATGACCCGTTTGGCAATGTCGTAGCCGCCGATCAATTCGATGACGATATCGACAGCGGGATCGTTGAGCACCTGCTTCACGTCGGTCGTCAAGACACCGGGAGGAAGTGACAGGCCACGGTCTCGTGTGATGTCGAGGTCCGCGATGCGGATCAGCTCGATCGGCACCCCGACATGGCGGCGAATGAGCGCGGCCTTGTCGAGCAGCACTTTCGCCGTTCCGGTGCCCACCGTGCCGAACCCGATAATGCCGACTCCGATACGGGATGTCATTCTTCGGCTCCATGGAGCTTCAGCGCTTTCCGGATGCCCCTGACGGCCTGACGGGTGCGATGCTCGTTCTCCACCAACCCGAAGCGCACATATTCATCGCCGCCTTCGCCGAAACCGATCCCCGGCGATACCGCGACTTTTGCTTCCTTGAGCAGCAGCTTTGAAAATTCCAGCGAACCCATGTGGCGATAGGGCAGGGGGATGCGGGCCCACACAAACATCGTGGCCAATGGCTTGGCCACGTTCCACCCGATGCGATTCAGCCCGCCGACCAGCACATCGCGCCGTTTCTGATAGCGCAGGACCGTCTCTTTGACACAGTCCTGCGGCCCGTTGAGTGCAATCACGCTGGCGATCTGAACTGGTTGGAAAATCCCATAGTCCAGATAGCTCTTGATCTTCGCCAGCGCCCCCACTACCTCGCGATTGCCCATACAAAACCCCACGCGCCATCCCGGCATGTTGTAGGCCTTGGAGAGGGTGTAGAACTCTACCCCGACGTCCTTTGCACCGGGGACTTGAAGAAAGCTCGGCGCCTTGTAACCATCGAATACCAGGTCAGCATAGGCCAGATCATGAATGACGATAACGTTGTGTTCCTTGGCAAAAGCAACGATCTTTTTGAAGAATCCCAGATCCACGACGGCCGTCGTTGGATTGTGCGGAAAATTGATGACGAGGATCTTCGGCCGTGGAAACGTCTGGCGATAGACTCGTGTGAGATCTTCAAAAAAATCGTTATCCTGATGCAGTTCGATCCCACGAACCTCGCCACCCGCGATGATGAAACTGTACATATGAATTGGGTAGGTCGGGGTCGGCGTCAACACTACGTCGCCGGGACCGATCATGGCCAAAGCCAGGTGTGCCAGACCCTCTTTCGATCCGATCGTCACGATCGCTTCTGTTTCCGGGTCTAAATCGACATCGTAGTTGCGTTTGTACCACCCACAGATCGCATAGCGCAGTTTGGTAATTCCGCGCGACGCGGAGTAGCGATGATTCTTCCCCTTGCGGGCCGCCTCGATCATCTTGTCGACGATGTGGGACGGCGTCGGCTGGTCGGGATTCCCCATGCCGAAATCGATGATATCCTCACCATGTTGCCGAGCGTCGAGCTTGAGCGATTGTACCTGCGCGAAGACATACGGAGGGAGTCGTTTGATTCGATAAAACCCATCGCCCAGCCCCATAACCGCTCCCTGGCTTGTTTGATAGATGCGAACCGTTTTCTCGGTCCCCTATTCTGATCGCAGCTCTCCAGGGGCCATCGAAATGGGTCTATTGTAATGGAGGGCCCTGACCGAGTCAATTTGCCTTGTGATTCTGTGGGGTTCTGAATCCTTGCTCTCGGGCACCTTTGCACCTATTCAGCTCACGACCGAAGGAGTTCGACCTTGCTCCCCCTCCCGGCTTTCTGTTACTAATAGATCCCAATTCCACATCATTTCGTTGTCCTGTTTTCCTCGGCACCCAGAGAGAGCTGAAGGGAGAATCAGTGGCCCGGCTTGGCGTCAATATCGATCATGTCGCGACGTTGCGGCAGGCACGGGGAGAGAACGACCCGGACCCTCTAGCCGCGGCCATCCTCGTCGAACTGGCCGGGGCAGATGGACTGGTCGTCCATCTGCGCGAAGACCGCCGGCATATCCAAGACCGAGACCTCCGGCTCTTGCGCGAAATTCTCCGCACCAAACTCGATCTGGAAATGGCTGCAGATGACACCATGGCGAAGATCGCACTCACGGTGAAACCGGATCTCGTCACGCTGGTCCCGGAGAAACGGCAGGAACTCACCACGGAGGGCGGGCTGGACGTTGCCGGCCAGCGCGATCGTATCGAGGGTATCATTACGTTGCTGCACAACGGTGGGATTCCCGTCAGCCTCTTCGTCGAGCCAGATCTCACTCAGATCAAGGCCGCGCACAAAGTTTCCGCGGATTTCGTTGAGCTACACACCGGCCGCTATGCGAATGCGAGCCGCTCCAAAGAGACCGATGCCGAATTCGAGGCCATCACCCAGGCGGCGAAGTTCGCGTACAAGCTGGGGATCGGCGTCAATGCGGGCCACGGGTTGAATTACCGTAATGTGAAACGCCTGACGCATATTCCTGAAATCGTCGAATACAACATCGGGCATAGCATCATTGCGCGGGCCGTACTGGTTGGCCTCAAGCAAGCTGTGAAAGAAATGAAAGCCTTGCTCGGTTAACGCTATCGGCCACTGAATCTGCCTGTTCATCATCCTCGGTTCACCATGACGAAAATCATCACCGGCACACAGATGCAGCAGCTAGATCGCCGCACGATCGGCGAAGCCCGCATCCCGGCAAAAGTGCTGATGGAGCGAGCCGGCTCAGGCCTTGTGGCCTGTCTTGAACAAGCCTTTGGTTCCGCACAGGGAAAGCATATGATGATCCTCTGCGGAAAAGGTAATAACGGCGGCGATGGGCTTGTCGCGGCCCGGTTACTCCACCGCCGCCGGGCACGGGTCCAGGTCTTCATGATGTCGCCCGCCTCCGAATTAAGCCCTGACGCTGCCGTGATGTACCGGCAATTCATCCGCACGGCGGGCAAGTCTGCCGTGCACCTCTATGCCTCCAAAAGCCACATGTCCCCGCTGCTCCGTGAAAGTGACCTCATCATCGATGCGCTGTTAGGAACCGGCCTCTCTTCCGATGTTACTGGGCGTTACGCCGACGCGATCGACAGTATCAATGAAGCGGGACGCCTAGTCGTGGCCGCCGACCTTCCATCGGGCCTTCATGCCGATACCGGTGCTATTCTCGGTCGAGCCGTCCGAGCCTCACTGACCGTGACGTTCGGGCTCCCGAAATTGGGGCTCTATCAGTATCATGGGATCGATCTTGCCGGATCGATCAACCTTGTTGATATCGGAATTCCTACAGCCTACATCGAGGCTGTCACAAGCCACACAACCCTGATGACGCCGGCCTCCGTACGCGCCGTTCTCCCAGCACGTAGGCCCGTGAGCCACAAAGGCACGTTTGGCCATGTCGGTATTATCGCGGGCTCCGTGGGCAAGACCGGCGCAGCGGCTATGACCGCCAAGGCCGCGCTTCGCATCGGAGCCGGTCTCGTCACCGTTGCCGCCCCCGCCGGCGTCAACGACGTATTGGAATCAAAGCTGCTGGAGGCCATGACAATCCCGATGCCGGACACAAAAGCACGGACCTTTTCTCGGTTAGCACTTGACCGGTTGAAAACCTTCATCGCCGCTCGAACCGCCGTGGCGATTGGCCCCGGACTCTCCACCCACCCGGAAACAGTCGAATTGGTTCAAGCGTTGATGAAAGATCTTGATCGGCCGGCCGTCCTGGATGCTGATGCGCTCAATGCGCTGGCCGGACGTGCCTCGGTGTTGACCGCGTGCAAGACCCCGCCGATCCTCACGCCTCATCCTGGAGAAATGGCTCGACTAGAAACCAATGCCACCCCCCAGAGCATCAACGCGGATCGCATCGGGACCGCTGTTCGGTTTGCACGGGAACGAGGAACGTTCGTCGTGCTGAAAGGTGCCAGGACCGTCGTGGCCAGGCCGGATGGAGCGGCGGCCATCTGTCCCACAGGTAATCCAGGCATGGCCACGGCCGGCACAGGCGACGTCTTGACTGGAATCATCGTTGGGCTGCTGGCGCAAGGGTTGACATCCTGGGAAGCGGCCTGCGCGGGCACCTATCTGCATGGGTACGCTGGGGACCTGGCTACGGCTGACAAGGGACAAGTAGGACTCATTACCGGAGATGTGATTGAGCAGATACCTTATGCCCTTAAGACCATCCAGCAAGCCTAGTCAGCTACCTTCCGGCCCCGTTCAAGTCACACGACAATCGAAGGCGTCATGCCGTCCGTCGGCCGAGCTCCTTGAGTTGGTCCTCTCATCCCACTCCCAGACCGAACGCCTTGGACACATCATCGGCTCTATGTTTACCGGTGGAGAGGTGCTCGCGTTGATCGGTTCACTCGGCGCTGGCAAGACCGCCTTGGTCCGAGGTATTGCCGCGGGCCTCGACGTGCCGCCGGAATCAGTCAGTAGTCCCACCTTCGTCTTGGTCCATGAATATTACGGCCGAGTCCCCCTGGTTCATATCGATCTCTATCGGTTGCGTACCGTCACGGAAGCCGAATCGATCGGGCTGGACGACTATCGTGCCGGCTCGATGGTTGTCGCTATCGAGTGGGCCGACCGATTTCCCGAATGGCTCCCTGCGGACAGACTGGAGGTGCAGTTGGCCCACCGGACCCTGACGACACGGGGCGCACTGGTCACGGCGCAAGGCCCCCGATCGGCCACGCTCTTGACTCGGATCATACGAGCCTGGCAGGTAGTCAGCCGTGCATCAGTATCACGGAAACCCGCGCACCCTGCTCGGAGAAGGAATTCGGCTCGATGATTCGATTGATTCTCGTCGGCATCCTCTTACTCCTCTCCCTGGCGTTCTTTCTCCAAAACCAGGAACAAAAGGTCACGCTCCGGTACTTCTTCGGATTGCTCGAAGCGTCAACCCCCGTCTACAAGCCCATCATGGCCGGCTTTGTCGTCGGACTCTTGGTCGCGGGCCTCTTGCTCTTTCCGCCGTGGATCCACGGTCGCATTGAACTGCGGCGTAAAACGAAAGCCCTGCAGGAAGCTGATGTCGACCTGGAACGCCTCCGCCAATCGCTCGAAAAAGCCACCGACCGGACCGCCACCCCCGCGTCATCCGAATCGCCGCAGAGTTTCGCCGATGACTAATTTGAATGCGAGCCCCCTCATGCGCCAGTATCGCGACATCAAGCGGGGTTATCCGCAAGCGATCCTGTTTTTCCGGGTCGGCGATTTCTACGAGATGTTCTATGAGGACGCTCAGGAAGCCTCCCGGCTCCTATCCATCACGCTCACGTCCCGAGACAAACAGAGTCCGGACCCCGTTCCGCTTTGCGGCGTCCCCTATCATGCCGCGACCGGCTATATCGCCAAACTCCTTAAAGCCGGACAAACCGTCGCACTCTGCGAACAGGTTGAAGATCCCAAGCTTGCTAAGGGGTTGGTACGCCGCGAAGTGGTCCGGCTGTACACGCCAGGCACGCTGGTCGAGACGGAATTCCTTTCTCCAGTTGAATCCAGCCACCTCGCAGCCCTATCGTTCCGTCCATCGGCATCTGGATCGGCCCTGATCGGACTGGCAGCGCTCGAAGTCTCGACGGGCGAGTTCTGGGCGATAGAGTTCAGCGGGGCACTAGCCGAATCGCGCATCCTGGATGAATTGACCAGGCTCGACCCACGCGAAGTCTTGTATCCCGTCGGATTACCGCCACACACCGCCGCATGGCTCAACCAGATCACAGACACTCGGCTGTGTGCGCGTCCGGCCGATTCGTTCGAGTACGACAAGAACAGACAGATGCTGGAAAACCAGTTCCGCGTGCAGACACTCGATGGGTTCGGATGCCGAGAACTGACAGTCGGCCTTGAGGCTGCCGGGGCAGTGCTGGGCTATTTCCGGGAAACTCAGCCGGCTGTACCGCTTGACCACATTCGCCGTCTCCACGTCCGCCAGATCGGCGATGCCATGAATCTGGACGGCATCACGATTCGAGATCTTGAACTCTTGAAACCCATGACATCGGCGGATGGTCGATCGGACTCGCCATCCTCCACCCTGGCATCCGTGCTGGATCGCGCTGTCACGGTTATGGGTAGCCGGCTGCTACGGCAGTGGCTGGTCAGACCCTTGATTCATTGTGTCCCCATCCAAGCGCGACTGGATGCGGTTGGAGAGCTGAAGGACCGGCAGCAGATACGAGTCGCCTTGCGAGCAGCATTGCGAAACGTGCAAGACATGGCACGGTTGGGCAGCCGCATTGTGTTGGGGTATGCCGGCCCGCGTGAACTGCTCGCACTCAAACACTCCCTGGCCGCTTTGCCTGAAGTCGGAACGCATCTCCAGTCACTTGAGAACCGCCTGTGCGCCGAGATCCGTTCGTCGTGGGATGACGGACGCGACATGTTCGAGATCATCGAGCAATCCATTCATCCCGACGCACCGCTGGTCGTGCGTGACGGTCACGTCATCAAAGAGGGATACCATGCCGGCATTGACGAGCTGTGCAAGACCTCCAAGGAAGGGAAACTCTGGATCGCAGGGCTCGAGAATCAAGAGCGGGAGCGCACCGGAATCGACTCACTCAAGGTCCGCTACAACCAGGTGTTCGGCTACTACATTGAAGTGACGAAAGCCAATCTGACGCGCGTCCCGTCCGACTATATTCGCAAACAAACGCTCGCCAACGCCGAGCGCTATATGACCGTCGAATTGAAAGAACTTGAAGAACGTGTCACCGGAGCCGACGCTAAGCTGTTGGCACTTGAGCAGGAGGTCTTCGCCGATGTCAGAAACCGTCTCGCCCGGGAAATTCAGCGCCTGGACGCGATCGCGCGAGCTCTCGCGGTGATCGATGTCGTAGCCGGCCTCGCCGAGACCGCGGCGCTGAATCAATACACCAGGCCTATCGTCAATGAATCCGGCATGATCTCTATCCGTGACGGCCGCCATCCGGTTGTTGAACGGCTTCGCGACACATCATTCGTGCCCAATGACACGGAGCTAGATACTGAGGGCCAGCGCCTGGTGATCTTGACCGGTCCCAACATGGCAGGGAAAAGTACCTATCTTCGACAGGTTGCGCTGATCGTGCTGATGGCACAGATCGGGAGCTTTGTCCCTGCGGCTGATGCGCGAATTGGGTTGGTCGACCGTATTTTTACCCGTGTGGGCGCTTCCGACAATTTGGCCAGAGGCCTCAGCACGTTCATGGTGGAGATGGTGGAAACGGCAAACATCTTAAACAGCGCAACCTCGCGCAGCTTGATTCTGCTGGATGAAATCGGGCGCGGGACCAGCACCTACGACGGGCTCAGTATTGCGTGGGCAGTGGCAGAACATATTCATGATCGGACCCGTATCGGCGCCCGTACATTATTCGCCACGCATTATCATGAACTAGCCCAGTTGGAGCGGCAGCGAGATGGAATCGCAAACTATCGGGTTGCCGTCCACGAGCGGGATGGCGAAATCGTGTTTCTCCGGAAGATCATGGCGGGAGGAGCGGATCGCAGCTATGGCATTCATGTTGCCAAACTGGCGGGGATCCCTGATAGTGTCATTGAACGGGCGGGCTCAGTGCTGGCCCAGTTAGAACAACCAGACTCTTCAGTCAGAGAGCCACTCCTCGATCAGCCGAAGGAATTGACTCCATCCCTCACTCCTCCCCTTCCTCAGCCTCACCCCCTGATTGAGGAAGTCAAACAGATCGACTTGTTTTCAATGACGCCTCTCGATGCCCTTAACCGTCTAGCAGAATGGCAGCGCAGGGCTCAGACGGATGAATCGCAGCGCTCGTAGCGACGAAGGATTTCGCGCAGCACTCCGGAAACAACAAAGGCGGCGCTCCGATCGGAGGCGCCGCCTTTGTGCTACCGGTCCGTGCGTTCAGTGAGCGCGATTGTACTTCGAAGTCCAGGGGATCAATCCACCAAGAGCCTTGCCACCCGGAGCCATGACATCGTATTGCATGCCTGGCTCTCCCGCCGGAGCGTCGTTCTGCGCGGTCTTGGCCATCGCACAGCCTGATTCAAACTCGTGCTTGCCCGCGCATTCCTTAAAACGAAGTCCGGCAATGCTCAACGGCTTACCGATGGAGCCGGAGATTTCGGGAAGTTTCTTGACCGAAGAAATCACCCGATGGTTCTGCTCAGTTTCCACGGCAATGAACTCGATCAGATCCGTGGTGCTACCCGGAGGCACCTCCTTGGCGGCAGTCGGTCCTGAATGAGGACGGCCCATCTTCTTCAAATCTTCCCACGCTCCCTTCTCGGCATAAAACTTCAGGGTCTTACCCGGATGGGACTTTTGCCACCACAATCCGCTTTCAGCGTTGCCGCCATAGACAGCCACATTGATCCAGACCGCTTCATCGTAGGGATCCAGCACGATCACCCGGCCCTGAATCGTCGTGGGCTTGCTCATATCTCCCCATTCAAACCGCTCTTGGAACGATTCAATCGCCAACGTGGTGGATGCGACACCGGCGACCAGCGCCATGGCCGCGAGGGCGATTCCACCTTGCTTCTTCAGCGTCATCATCACGTCCTCCTTCAACGCATTCAAGAGTGAAAATTGATGGGGACTACTCTTTGATCACTTTGAAACCGGTGATGGTCCGGCCATCCAAGGTCACTTCCATGGCGACGAGTTCCTGGGAGGCCTTGATAATCTGATCCATCAAGGCTTTATCCTTCACCGCGAGACGGACGGTCGTCGCAGCATGGTACCATCCCGAATAAGCACCATTCTTCTCGGTCCCGCCGGTGAATCCCCACGCACAGCACGTGAGTAAAGGATCCGGCGGCTTGACATCGATCATCGTGGACGAGCGGCCACCGTTGGCTCCTGAGGCCGGCTCTCCGCTATTCCAAAATTGTATGCCGAACAGCAATTCCCCGTCGGGATTATCGGCCCACTGCGACCAGACACGCCCTTGCAGCGTCTTGATCGCTTCGGCCTTGAGTAACTTTCCGCCCGCAATCGCTTCAGCAGCTCCCCCTCCTGCCTTGGCACCGCCTTCATCAGCTGACACAAATCCGGCCTGGGATAACCCGAGCATCAAGAACGCGGTGGCAGCTAGTACAACTTGCCTCTTCATACCTCGTCCCTCCTTACGTAACAGACAATAAACCGGTCAAGCACAACTTCACCCTGACGAACAAGATCGTTCATCTAAGGATGATTACGGCTATAGCAATCAAATTACGTTGTGACGTAAGTCTCATAGTGGATTGTTCTCGTCGTTTAATTATGGTTTTCCAAGACTACAGGCCTTGATCGACACTGCACTCAAGACCGATAACCGAGAAACGGTACTGAAACCACCATTTTATGTCAAGAAAATGTTTCCCAACCGCTCAAACTGTTCACACTATGCGGCCAGAAGATTAAAGAAATCAATTTGTTGCGTTAGAGCTTGGGTGGACGCTTGGCACAACCCATCTGGCATAATCCTGCTCTGAGAACAGAGGGCTATTGCATGGCCTTCACAGCGGCAATCTGTGAGGACGAAAGTGGGCCCAATCCGGTGATCGCCATTGTTTCCGGTGCGAACAATTCCTGCGTCACCCGGGCGACTTGTTGCTCCGTGACGGCATCGATATCCGAGAGCATTTCTTCCAAAGTTGTATGCGCTCCGGTAATCAGCTCGTCCTTCGCCAACTTGTTCATACGGCTGTGGGAATTTTCCAAACTCAGCATCAAACTGCCCTTCATTTGCTCCTTGGTTCGCGTGAGCTCCTCACGTTTGATCCCGCGCTTCGCCATCTGTCTGACCTCACGCCGAATCAGATCCAGCACACGCTCTACTTCACGCGCGCGAGTGCCCGCATAAATCGTGACCGTGCCGCCGTCCGAATAACCAGACAAAAATGAATAGATTGAGTAGGCCAATCCCCGCTTTTCACGCACTTCCTGAAAGAGGCGGGAGCTCACACTTCCCCCCAGCACACTGTTCAGCACATACGCCGCATACCGGTCTTTGTGCCCGGCGGGAAGACCCTTGAGCCCTACACAGAGATGAACTTGCTCCAACGGTTTTTGTTGCAATCGCACACCGCCGCACACATCCGCCGGCCACCGTTTGCGAGATTCGGCGCGTACGCTCGCACGACGGGCACCAAACGTGCGGGCCATGGTCCGTTCGAGCCGGCGCCGATCGAAATTACCCGCGACAGCCAGCACCATTTCCTGCGGACGGTAGTGCGTGTTGATATAGTCGAAGAGATCTTGTCGACGCAGCCGGGCGATCGTCTTGGCCTGTCCAAGAATGGGCCGGCTCAGGGGATGCCGCCCCATGACGAGTCCTGCATGAAGTTCCTGGACCAAGTCCTCAGGATCATCCTGCACCATGCGGATTTCTTCGAGCACGACTTGCTTTTCTTTTGTGATTTCTTTCGGTCCCAAACGGGAGTGATGTAAGAGGTCTGCGAGCAGATCCAGTGCTTTCGGCAAATGCTGGTCGAGCACCTTGACGTAGAATGTGGTCGTTTCGCGCGTAGTGAAGGCGTTCATCTCACCACCGAGCGCATCGATCTCGCGGGAGATGTCCGTGGCCGACCGAATGGCCGTCCCCTTGAAGAACATATGCTCAATGAAGTGGGAGTATCCCGCTTGCTCAGGACTTTCGTCCCGGGATCCGGCATTGACCCACATACCGACGGTGACGGACTTGAGCGTCGGAATCTGCTCGGTAACCAAGCGGACGCCGTTGTCGAGAACGATTTTATGATACAAGGGGATTACCCTTCCGCGGAGTCCTTGGCCCCACTCGCAGCCGGTGCCGGCAACACTTCCTTCCGGCTGAGCCGAATTTTGCCCTGCCTGTCGATCTCCAACACCTTCACAAGAATCTGATCGCCTTCGGCCACTTCATCGGACACGGCCTTGACCCGATGATGCGCGAGCTGCGAGATGTGCACCAGCCCATCGGTACCTGGCAAGACTTCGACGAATGCGCCGAAATCCATGATTTTCCTGACCGTACCCGTATAGATCTTGCCGACCTCGACTTCCTCTGTCAGCCGGCTGATGATGTCTTTGGCTTTCTGCAGCGACTCGCCGTCGGATGAGGCGATGGTGACGATGCCCGTATCCTCAACATTGATCTTGACGCCAAAATCAGCCTGGATGCCACGGATGGTTTTCCCACCCTGGCCGATAATGTCGCGAATTTTGTCCTGCTTGACCTTCATCGTGTAGATCCGAGGCGCGAACGGCGACAGATCGGTCCGTGCACCCGTGAGGGCCTTGGCCATATGCCCTAAAATGTGGAGACGGCCCAACCGGGCTTGTTCCAACGCCTGTTGCATGAGGGCTGTCGTGATCCCACTGATCTTGATGTCCATCTGCAACGCCGTGACGCCATTTTTGGTTCCGCACACCTTGAAATCCATGTCGCCCAAATGGTCTTCAAGCCCGAGAATGTCGGACAGAATCATCACACGCTCATCCTCCTTGATGAGCCCCATGGCGATGCCGGCAACCGGCTCCTTAATCGGCACACCCGCATCCATCATGGCCAGCGTGCCCCCGCAGACCGTCGCCATGGAGGACGACCCATTCGACTCCAGAATTTCCGACACGAGACGCAGTGTGTAGGGAAAGGCGTCCTTGCCAGGAATGACCGGCTTCAAAGCTCGTTCCGCCAGTGCCCCATGGCCCACCTCTCGCCGGCCGGGAGACCGAAGCGGCCTCGCCTCACCCACGCTGAACGGCGGAAAATTGTAATGGAGCATGAACGTTCTAGTGTATTCCCCCTCCAGCGCGTCGATGCGCTGTTCATCGTCAGTAGTACCCAAAGTGACGACGGCAAGGCTCTGCGTTTCACCGCGCGTGAAAACCGCGGAACCATGTGTGCGCGGCAACACTCCCACTTCGCAGGTAATCGGGCGAATGTCAGTCGGTCCGCGTCCATCCGCGCGCGAGCCCTTTTCCAGAATCATGTTCCGGACTTCCGTGTATTCTAAACCATGGAAGACAATCTTGATGTGCCGCTCGCTTGTGGGCTGATCCAGATTCTTGAACTTCGCCACCGCCTCCGCCATGACCTGATCCAATCGCTCCTGGCGCGCAGTCTTATTGGGGATCATGATCGCATCGCGGATTGGCTGGGCGACCATGGCTTTCACCTGTGCCGCCAGAGTGGAATCGATCGATTCAGCCTTCACTTCGCGCTTCTTATTCCCAACCTTCTTTGCCAATTCATTGATCTTAGCGACGATCTTCTTGATCTCGACATGCGCCAGCTCAAGCGCCTGAAGCATGATGGCCTCCGACAACTCGTTGGCTCCCGCCTCAACCATCATGACGGCATCCGAGGTCCCCGCCACGACTAGATGCAATTCACTCTTGGCCATGGCCTCAAGATCGGGGTTGACGACAAATTGCCCATTCACTCGACCGATCTTGACGCCGGCCACTGGCCCCTGGAAAGGAATATTCGAGATGGCCAAGGCAGCCGACGCTGCGGTGATGCCGATGACGTCGGACAAACCGGTCTTGTCGACGGAGAGGACCGACGCAATCACCTGTGTTTCAAAGTAATAGTTTTCGGGAAACAGCGGCCGCAACGGGCGATCAATCAGGCGGCTGGTGAGTACTTCTTTCTCGGACGGCCGTCCTTCCCGCTTGAAGTAACCACCAGGAATCTTGCCGGCGGCATAAGTCTTCTCCTGATAATCGACCGTCAACGGAAGAAAATCAGTGCCCGGCTTTGCGGTCTGTGCGGATACGGCAGTTGCCAAGATAACCGTCTCGCCGTACGAGGCCCAGATCGCTCCATCCGCCTGCTTGGCGATGCGGCCGGTTTCCAGCCGGAGCGGGCGCCCCGCGATGTCGAGTTCAACAGTATGTACCATCTCTGGTCTCCTTCTCGTGAGTCCCACAGATGCCCACAGAGATAGGCTCATTAAGTCGTGCTGAGTGTCGAGTCTTGAGTGCTGAGTCGACCGAAAAAATCAAAAACTCAGTCCTTATCACTCACACCTGCTCCCGTTGAGCCTATGTCCGTGTTCACCTGTGTGACGGGTGATTTTTGCGCCGCGCGCGGACACGCACAGCCGCATGCAGCCGGCTTACTTACGGATACCGAGACGATCGATCACCGCCCGATACCGCGCATCGTTGATGCCGCGGAGATAATCCAGCAACCGCCGGCGCCGTCCCACCAATTGCAACAATCCGCGCCGCGAGTGATGGTCCTTTTTGTGTGTCTTGAAGTGTTCGGTCAGATACGTAATGCGGGTGGTCAACACTGCAATCTGGACCTCCGGCGACCCTGAGTCCGTCTCATGACGCCGATGCTGCGTGATCAATACTGTCTTCGCTTCTTTGAGTAACGCCATAATCTGCTCCTCTTCCTAGTTCAATTCAGCGATTCATTCTCGGCTAATACTTTACGAATTCTGACGAGATCGGCAGTCTTCCCACCATACACACCAATCGCAAGCAACCGGCCTTCCCTATCAAGTAGACGGATCGAGACCGGCCCACTTGAGGAGATCAACTGCTCGGTCCCGGCAGGAGACACCGCGCCTCCGTGCAGGACCAACCGGGCCTGCTCATCGGTCACGGTCATGGCCGGTAACCGGTCCAGCGCCCGATTCAGCGGAATCAGGTGCCGTGGCAATGTCCCGATGGCCACCTGATCGGCAACCTGATCAACCGTGAGTGCCTGTTCGACGAAGAGAGGGCCCACGCGACAGCGCTCGAGTGCAGCGAGATGGCCCCCAACTCCTAACGCTTGACCGATATCAGCACACAGGGTTCTAATGTAGGTACCCTTTGAACACACCACGCGCAGAGTCACATCCCGGCCATCAACGGCAAGAATATCCAGTTCATGCACGATGATAGGCCGGTCCGCCCGCTCAACCGTCTCACCGGCCCTCGCTGCTTTGTAGAGGGGCCGTCCTCCGACTTTCACAGCCGAATACATCGGCGGCACCTGCCGCTGCGGGCCACGAAACCGACCAAGCACCTCGCGCAGCGCTTCTTCGCGAACCACCGTCGGATCCGCTCGTGTGAGCACTTTGCCGGTCAAGTCCTGGGTATCGGTGGTTTCACCCAGTCGCAACACCGCACGGTATTCCTTATCCCAATCGACCAAATACTCCGCCACACGCGTCGCGCGCCCGACTAACACCGGCAAGACTCCGGTCGCCGCCGGGTCCAGCGTGCCCGCATGGCCGACCTTCACTCCACCCAACAGGCCGCGTATCTTGGCAACGACATCGTGGGAGGTCCAACCCGCTTCCTTGCTCACCACGAGCACCCCCTCAACCACGGCGGTTCGTTGGCTCATGTGTGTCACGGTACCCATATCGGCCTATGATTTCGACCCTGCTTGATCCAAAACATCCGGAACATTCGACGGCGGCGTTGCACCCTCCGGTTCGACGTGCTCGTGCAACACCTCCAGCAATCGCATGATGCGATCCCCGCGCAGACCGCTGACATCTTTTTTGAACCTCACTTCAGGCAAATATCGTAACGTGAGACGCCGGCCCAATTCTGCCCGCACGAATCCGCTGGCCTTGGACAACCCGGCAAATATCTCCTGCTCGGCCTGCCCCGTCTCCATCGTCGTGACAAAGACATGAGCGATACGCAAATCCGCCGTCATCTCAACCCCCGTCACCGTCACTGAATGCACGCGCGGGTCCTTGATCTTCCGCATCAAAATATCCGCGACTTCCATCCGAATTTGATCGGCCACTCGGTCGGCACGCTTGTAGGTCATCTTGGGCATGCGTGGATCCGTTACTTTGATGAGGCCGGTGACGAGCATCATGCCGCCTCTACAACAATTCCAACCTGGTTCGGACGACTTCAATCACGGGCACGCCTTTAATCACATGCAACGCCTGCTCCAGCACGTGACTGGCGTGGCCCCCTCGTTCGCCACACACACCATCTCCAACACCGTCTTCTGCCACAGATCGTGTCCGTCCACTTCGGCCATCGACACATTGAACTTTCCGTGCAGCTGGTCTTTCGGGCTATGGAGCACCTACCGCTTATCCTTAAGCGACTGGCTTTCCCCGATAAACAGTTCGACGGTACAGACACCGACCACCATGTCCGCCCCGCATCCGCTCAGAGCTTCGTGGCAATCTTATCAATCGCGTACGCCTCGATAATATCGCCGGCCTTCACATCGTTGAAGTTTTCGATGCTCAAGCCGCACTCGTAACCTTGCTGCACTTCACGCACATCGTCCTTGAACCGCCGTAGCGAAGCCAGCTTGCCCTGGTAGACCACGACATTGTCCCGGATCACGCGCACACCGGCGCTGGTGCGAGGAATCATGCCGTCGATGACGTATGACCCAGCCACGGCTCCCGCCTTGGGAATCATGAACACCTGCCGTACCTCGGCCCGCCCCAGCGTACGTTCCTTGAGCGTCGGCTCGAGCAATCCTTCCATCGCAGCCCTAATGTCGGCAATGGCGTCATAAATGACCGTATACAAACGGATATCAACTCCTTGCTGCTCTGCCAACGAAGCCGCTTTCGGCTCAGGCCGAATGTTGAACCCGATGATAATGGCACGCGACGCAGCGGCCAGCAGCACGTCGGACTCCATGACGCCGCCCACGCCGTTATGGATGACTCGTAGCTTGACGGCGTCCGTTGAGAGCTTTTCCACCGCGCCGACCAAAGCTTCAGACGATCCTTGCACATCGGCTTTAATGACGATGGCCAGCTCCTTAACCGATCCTTCTTGAATCTTTGCGAAGAGATCGTCGAGCGACACCTTGGCAGGATCACCCAGTTCAGCGGCCCGCCGTTTCTGCGTCCGTTCTTCGGCAATCTCCCGAGCGACTCGTTCATCTGACACCACTTGGAAGATATCGCCGGCGGACGGCACGCCTGGCAACCCAAGCACTTCTACCGGGATAGACGGACCAGCTTGGGGTACTTTCGCACCCCGATCGTCGATCAGTGCCCTGACTCGGCCACTGTGCGTGCCGACCACATACACATCGCCCACCTTCAGCGTGCCGCTTTGAACGAGGACGGTTGCCACGGGGCCACGGCCGCGCTCAACCTTGGCTTCAACGACAGTTCCCTTGGCCAGCCGGTGAGGATCGGCTTTCAATTCCAGCACTTCGGATTGCAGCAGGATCATCTCGAGCAGGGTATCGAGTCCAATCTTTTGTCTGGCAGACACTTCCACCATGATCGTGTCACCGCCCCACGCTTCGGAAATGAGCCCGTGTTCGGACAGCGCATTCTTCACCCGATCAGGATTCGCCTCCGGTTTATCAATCTTGTTCATCGCCACGATGATGGGGACACCGGCCGCTTTGGCGTGGTGAATCGCTTCGATCGTCTGCGGCATGACACCATCGTCCGCAGCTACAACTAAAATGACGAGATCGGTGACTTTCGCACCGCGCGCGCGCATCGATGTGAACGCTTCATGGCCCGGCGTATCGAGAAATGTCACCTGCTTCCCGCACACCGGCACCGTATAAGCACCGATATGTTGCGTGATGCCTCCGGCTTCTCCTTCAGCCACTTTTGTTTGCCGGATAGCGTCGAGCAGCGAGGTTTTGCCATGATCGACGTGGCCCATGATTGTGACGACGGGTGGGCGCGGCTCCAGCCGTGTTTCCCCGCTAGTGTCGATCGCGTCTTGCAGCAATTCCTCGCCGCCTTTTTCCACCGCCACCTCAATCTTCACCCCGCTCTCTTCCGCGAAAATCAAGGCGGCGTCCAGATTCATCGGCTGATTGAAGGTGCGCATTTGGCCCATCTCCATCAACTTGCGGATGATGTCCGCCGGCCGCTGGCCGATGGATTCGGCAAACTCCTTGACCGTTGTCCCAGACGTGAGCTTGACGCTCTTTTTGCGTGGCTTGGTAATCTCGCTCGGCGCGCTGTGGTGCAGATGCTTCGAACGATCGTCGCGCCGCTGCACGGGGATCGCCCGCAGATCTTGCCAGCGAGCGGCATCTTCGCGAAACTTGACGTCGTGCTCCTCGTCCTTGACCCGGCCGGGCTTCCGAGTCTTTTTGAGCTTATCTCGCTGCCCCTCGGCCGCGATCGCCTCGAATGCCATGCTTTTCTTTTTACCGACAACTACCTCCACCGTCGCAGCCGCGCTCGGCTGAGTACCGAGAGACAGTTTGGCAGCCATGGCCTCTGGCGCCAGGGCGATTGGAGCAGCAACCGGCGAAGTGGATGGGACTGGCTGGCTCGGCAGTGCCACATCCACATGAGACATATGTTCGGTTTCTACGCTTGACGGAGAAATCGCCGACACGACCGAACCTGGTGCGAGAGCCGGATGGGGAATCACGGCGGGCGGCTCGATTTCGCTGATTTGCATGGGGATGACGGCATCGGCCGGCTCGTCTTCCTTCTTCCGCTTGATCAAAATACGTCGCTTGTCGGGTTTCGCAGGCAACTCAATGACCGGACTCTTCATCGCACCGGCTTTGGGATGGGCCATGTTAGGCACTTTCACTTCCTGTTCTGATGGTCTCTCACCGGCTATGTGGCTATCCTTGACGTGAGGAAGAAACTTCTTCAATACCTTTTGCACCACATCGTCATTCAGCGCGCTGCTATGGGACGCAACAGACACACCCATCTTCGTAAGCTCGAGCAGCAGCGCCTTATTCTCCATCCCAAGTTTCTTGGCCAATTCGTACACACGCATGATTCTGATCGGTATCCCACTTGGTTAGCTGGCGGCTGACTCCTCGGACTTTTGAGTCTCTTCGGTCTGCTCGACTTCTTCAGCTTTGGCGACCCGCCGAGCTTCTTCCTGCAACCACTGAGCTTCAGCTTCTTCCGCGAGGGCAGCCTTGATTTCCTTATCCCGTTCAACCTTTTCCTTCTCGTACTCGGTCGTGCTGATGATATCGATTTTCCAGCCTGTCAGCCGTGCGGCCAATCGAACATTCTGCCCATTCTTGCCGATCGCCAGCGACAATTGAGAATCGGCGGCGACAACCAGCGCCGACTTCTTTTCTTCATCGATACCAACCTTTTCGATCGTGGCCGGATTGAGCGCTTCGGCGATGAACACCCGCGGATCTTGAGTCCAGGCGATGATGTCGATTTTCTCGCCATGCAATTCGCGGACAACCGCCTGGACGCGCGATCCCTTGACGCCCACGCAAGCACCGACCGGATCCACGGCTTTTTCCCGTGACACCACCGCGATCTTTGTACGATCACCCGGCTCACGGACTACCGATTTAATTTCGATGATCTTTTCCATGATCTCCGGGACTTCGAGCTCGAACAGCTTGGCCACGAATTGGTGGTGGCTCCGGGAGAGAATAACTTGAACATCCTTCGGCGTGCGGCGCACCTCCAGCAACATCGCTTTGACCCGATCGCCGCGGCGGTAGGTCTCGCGGGGAACTTGCTCTTGAATGGGGAGCACCGCCTCCGTCTTGCCGAGATCGACCAAATAGTTTCGGCGCTCCATGCCGAGGATGATGCCATTCACTAGATCGCCCTGGCGTGTCGAATACTCCTTCTGCACCGCCTCCCATTCGGCTTCACGAACTTTCTGGAAGATGACTTGCTTCGCCGTCTGCGCGGCAATCCGCCCCAGCTCGTTCATCTCGATCAATGACCCAATCTCATCGCCGACCTCCGCTTCGCTGTCGTATTGGCGGGCTTCCTGAAGAGAAACCTCCGCTTTAGGATTACTGACTTGGTCGACGATCACTTTCTTGGATACGACGGAAATTTCCCCTGTCTTTGGATCGATCTCGACTTGAATATTCTCGGCTTGACCAAAACGCTTCTTGGCGGCTGTTTGCAATGCGGACTCGATAGCGCCGATCACTCGTGCCTTATCGATTCCCTTCTGGCGGCCGATTTCGTCGATCACATTGATAAGCTCTCGGTTCATGCGTCATGCTCCTGCATTGGATTTCCCACGGCCACGGGTGCTCCCCGTCGCTTGTATTTTCACAACCAGTTTGGCCTCTGCAATCTGCTCCTGATTCATCCGCAGCGTCTGCGACTCAGTCTTCCCCACAAAAACGGCCAGTGACACCATCCGTTCATCCGCCTCCAGAAGCCACCCGTTCACACGCCATTGGCCGTTCAGCGGCTGTCGCAGCTTGAGGCTAATCTCTTTCCCGATCGCTCGCTGATAGTCTTGAAGGCGTTTGAAGGGCCGATCGAGACCGGGCGATGACACTTCAAGAATATAGGCGTGGGGAAACGGATCCGCGACGTCCAATGCAGGTCCCAGTGCCTTGTGCGCCTGTTCACAATCTGCGATGGTGACGCCGCCGTGCTTCTCGATCAGCACGCGGACGACGGTGCGAGCTCTCTGCCCAACGCACTGCACCTCGACCAACTCCAACCCGAGCGCCCAGAGGATCGGCAAAATGACACTCTGCACCCGGTCGACAACCGACTGCGCACTACGCTCCCCGATGATCAACCCTCTTTCCCTGGTAACGACCGGCACCAGCTCAAACAAAAAAGTGGGCCTGAGCCCACTTCCAGCGGTAGCACCATACCACGCACCCCTGTGCAAAGCAAGGGGCGCTACCCGGTCAAGATCGACCAGCGTGCCGCAAGTGTTTTGGTGATCGAACCCGGCCGCCCCGACCCGATGGTGTTCCCGTCGATCCGGACCACCCCCAAGACTTCCAGCGTCGTGCCGGTCAAGAACACCTCATCCGCGCCATAGAGGGCCTCCAACGACAGGAACCGTTCTTCCACCGGGATTTCCTCCTTCCGCGCCAACTCCAGCACCATCGTCCTGGTGACGCCGGAGAGAATGCGCGGCCCTTCAGGAGCCGTCACGACCGTCCCGGACTGTATGGCCATGACGTTGCTGAGCGAGCCTTCCGTCACTAGCCCGTCTTTGACCAGAATGGCTTCGAACACACCGGCCTTTCGCGCCTCTTCACGGGCCAGTACATTGCCGAGCAAGTTCACGCTCTTGATGTCGCAACGGCCCCAGCGCAGATCGTCGCAGGTCCGCGCTGTCACTCCGTCCTGCCGTATCTGGACACTCAAGGGATGCAGTTCCCGGATCGTCATAACGACGGTCGGTGAAATTCCCAACGGGAACGCATGGTCGCGAGGTGCCATACCTCGTGTAATTTGAATGTAGACTTTGGCTTCCTGATACCCGGCCTGGCTGAGTCCCTGCTGAATCCACTGCGTCCACTTGACGCGGGAATACGGCTGGATGAGATTCAGTTCCTTCGCGCTCCGTTCAAGCCGCGCCAGATGCGCCGCCAATTCGAATGGCACACCTCGATAAGTCCTGATCACTTCGTAGACGCCATCGCCGAATTGGAATCCCCGATCGTCGATCGAAACCGTCGCGTCTTTCCATGGAAGAAAACGGCCATTGACGAAAGCAATGTCCGGCATATCAGTCAGCTCCTTGGCGGATTCACCACCTGAATCTGAAACACACGCCGGTCCTCGGCAGTAAACTTCCACCTCAGGCGTTTCTCAAACACCAGCCGATGACTGCCGGGAGTCACAGCTTGAAACTCGAAGGTGCGCTGCCCATTCTCCACGGCATTATTACTCGCGATGCCAAGGAATTTGTCGCTGAGCAGGGCCAGCAATGCCACTTCGTAGAAAGGCACCCACAACTCGTCTTTGGTTCGGTCTTCCCATAAGTGAATGACAAATGGATGACCGACCATCACTGCCAGCACGCGACAATCGTGAAGTTTCGAAATGGAACAACTGTCCAGATTGAACGTTGTCCTGCGCCCCCTAAGTGAATTCAACTGCGCGGACCGCTCAGATTCCACTGGCATCCGTCACACCTTTCGCCGAGGGCCCACCCAGATGTCGCTTCCCTCCACCCGCACTTCGTAACTTCCGACACAATAACCGCCTCCGTCCGTGCCTTGCCCGTTTCGAATATCGAAAGCAAGATCGTGCCAGGGACAGGCCACAACGTAGCCTTTGAGTCTCCCCTCGGCAAGCGGTCCCCCTTCATGGGGACAGCTATTGTGGATCGCGTAGAATTTCCCATCGACGTTGAACAAGGCGATCGCCCGGCCGTTGACCGACACCTTTTTCGATCGCCCCGGAGTGAGGTCGTCGAGTTGCGCGACCTTCTGAAACTCCTTCATGCTTGCTCCTCCGTTCCTCCCGTGGCTGACCCGCTGCGATTCCGAACGAGACATTGACCGGCAATGTTTACATTCGAAGCGTGTAGGTGAGCTCGTCGTTCTTCGCGACTCCAGACCTCTTCAGAAATCCCTCTTCAGCTTCAATGACATATCGAGCCGCCTCTGGCGGCGGACCGAAGAGCGGGCACGGGTCTTTGGCGCAGGGATCTGCGTGTTCCAACATATGCACGACATGATGGCTTTCGTCCACCCACAGGATATCGACGGGAAATCGGTATTCCCTTGTCCGCACCCGATGAAGTCCGTTTTCTTCGAAGATATAAAGCATTCCTCCATTCGGCGGCAATTCGTCGCGGAACGCGAGCCCGAACAATTGCTTCTCCGGCGTGTCCGCCACCTCGGCCTCAATCTCCGCCCCGCTGGGGAATTTGACCACGATGATGCTTGACTCCTTCCGCTCACCGATAAATATCGACAGGCTCATCATGAGGATAGCGAGCAGGATCATCATGACGATCCGATTTTTCTTTTCCGTCCACCCGCTCGGCCGGCCCTGACTCGACTTCATCGTGGCTGCCCCGCTCCTGTTTGCGATGGGCCCATCGGCCTATTTCTCTCCAGCGCCCACCTAGGCCCTCTGCGCCATTTCCATTCTGTTGACGTGGAAAAGAGGCATAGAATAGAATATTTCTCTATCGTTCGCAGCTCTGCGCACTATGGTCAGGGCGGCACCATGTTGTCAATATCGCCAAGCTAACTTTGGAGTGAGAGGGAGGCGCGGGTCATGGCACTGTTGATTACGGATGAATGCATCTCTTGCGGGGCGTGCCTGCCGGAATGTCCCAACGAAGCGATCTTTGAAACCAGAAGCGATGCCGAGAACAAAGGCAATCACGTGGGCGATGGCCAAGGCGTCGGCGACAACATTTATGTCATTGCCCATGACCGCTGCACCGAGTGTGTCGGCCACTTCGACGAACCACAATGTGCCGCTGTGTGCCCGGTTGACAATTGCTGCATCTCAGACCCGCTCTATCCAGAGACAACTGACGTCCTTCTGGACAGGGCGAAGACGTTGAATCCCGATAAAGCCATTGACCTCACCAAAGTGTGGAGCGGGGTTAGAAACTAATTCGAGCGCTCTTCCCGCTGTTGCAGAAAGGCCTTGGTTTTTCTCAAAACCAAGGCCTTCCTGCTTTTGAGGTCCAACGAACACTGCGACCGAACACTGCAACAGCCAATTCACGGACTGCCCGGAAAATACGACGGCCTCAAGGAGCATGTCCTTGAGGCCGTTAATCCTCGCTTGAATTTTCTTTCTTCGTGGCCGGCAGCTACTTCAACATCAGCAACTTGCCGCCCACATGACCTGGATGAAGATGGCAGCGATACTCCAGCACCGTTCCTGCACTATAGAACAAGTCACTGATAGGCACACCGATATACTGCGTTTCGCCCGGCTTGAGCACCAATTTGGTATCCAATACAGTCGGCGTCGTGCGGTCCGTCGCGGTTGAGCTGAGCTGGAAACCGTGCTCCGCCGTCGCTTTGTTCGTTACCTTTAGTAGAACGGGCGATCCAGGACGAGTCTTAAAATCAATTACGGTCATCGGCGGATACCAAGTCTTCATCTCTCCGATTTCAATGGCATAGAATGATACGTCCACCGTCAGTTCCTTGAAGGGTTGCCCGACAACGGATCCGGTTTCCAAACTGCCGACTTCAACACCACCGGCCTGAAGCGCATGGGCCGCCGATGCTCCGGCCACCACCATCCCAAGGCCTACAAATGCCGCCCTCATTATCTTGCCCATTCCCACCTCCCTCAGAAAGAAACAGACTGTGATTGCCACTGGCCATCGCTCGATGTCGAGCGGATCATAGACCTGTAGCCTCGAATGGTTCACGTTCTTCGTGAGCCTATTACGATAGCCAATACGGACCGCATGTATATCATAGGGGCAAAAAGGGAAGCAACCGATTCACCCCCATTTCCCTACGCGAGCGAACACAGGCCGCGATTCTCCCACCGTCATTCCTGAGCGGGTCTCAACGTGTTGGCCTTCAGCGAATCTCTGGTGCCCGGCACACATTCATCACGCTTCCAATCCTTGAGGATGTGCGCCTCGTTAAATGTCAGCGTGTACTGATAACAGTACAGCGTCGACTTTGGCTGCTCGTTCGGTTTTCCTATCAGCGCGCCCATTGATTGGGACAGCTCTGTCAGAAAGGTCAGACTCCAGCGATCCAAATCGTTCTCACCCAACGAGATCCGGTACGTCCAAAGACTGTCGCCACCCAGGACAGGGTTCTTGGCCGTGTGGGGTGGGCCGAACCTATCCAGGACCTTGTCTTGTGTCAGCTGGTCGAGGCCGCTAGAAAAGTACCCATCCCATCCTGGAGCATGGCATGCGCCGACTATGCTGCCGAGAACGAACAGTCCGACGACGCGAAATAGGCCAGGAACGCTTGCTGCGAGTTGTCGACCTACAGACCGGATATCCTTCATGCGGCGTACGCTACACCGGTCTTGCCGGTCAGTGCAACCGGGTGCAGCACGATCGCCGAGATGGGGTTAGGTATTTGCCTGAACGTCCGATACCCGTGTTGAGAAACCACCCAATACCCATCGTTCCGGCAATCAGTGGTATCGCGGAGATCTATCCAGTCAAGCCGACCATTCAGCGGCTGGAGCATGTGAAATCCATCGAGGCACAGGGAGACCAGAGCCACCATCTGCCTCTGCCAGACCACCCACTATAAAGCCACGCACAACGCCTCCCAGTAGCAGATCGAGCAAGACCTACAGGCGAAAGCGGCTCTTCTCGCCCACGATCTCATGTCCTCACCGGTTTATACGCGTTCTTCGGACAGTACCGCAAGTGAGGCTTGGGCAGAAATGACGTGCAGGAGTATTCGTCTCCTCCCGATCACGTTAGTCCATGGCATACTCGCGGAAATTATCTCTGATCGAGATTCATTGCGTCAGGTCTCTGAACTGATGATCACAACATCCCAGAACCAAGTGGCTTACCGAAACTTGGCGGACCTCATGACCAGATAAGTGGTCTCCGCCGCCCCCACCACCAATGTCAGAGACATTGCCCGTCTCATGCTGGAGGAGCGCATTCACGCAGTTCCGCTCCTGAATGCTCATCGCCGACTCGTCGGTATTCTGACGACACGCGATCTGCTGCGTGGGATTGGAACTATGGACTGCTCGAACTCTGGACCTAGTTAGACCGCGGAATGGCCTTCACGCGTTACTGGTGTACCCGCTGGATCCGTTCACAGGCTATATCGAGATCCTCGTCGGTCTTGGCATAGCTGAATCGAATGAAGCCAGCACCAGTTGAGTCTGAGAAGAAAGCCTCTCCAGGCACACCGGCTACGCCGGTCTTATCTAGGAGATACAGCGCGCGGTCCTTTCCCGTCGAGCCAGGCAGGGCAGACACATCGACCAGCACGTAGTAGGCGCCCTCTGGAATCGACGGGCACAGCCCGGCTTTGACCAAGGCCCCGCAGAATTGATCTCGTTTTGCTTGATACGAGTGCGCCAGATCTCGATAGAACTCAGCAGTCAACTCATTGATCCCTACCGCCACGGCCAATTGAAGCGGGGCGGGAGCGCACACATAGAGCAAATCGCTCATGGCACCGATCGCCTGCGCCCACGGTTCGGCCGCGACACAATACCCAATGCGCCATCCTGTCACGCTGAATGTCTTGGAATAACCTCCGATGGTAATAGTCCGCTCGGTCATACCCGGCAGTGTGGCTATACTGACGTGCCGCCGTCCATCGTACAGAAAGTATTCGTAGATTTCGTCGGTGAACACAAAGAGATCATGCCGACATGCAAGCTCCGCGATGACCTCTAACTCCACTTGAGTCCATACCTTGCCGGATGGATTCCCGGGCGAATTGACAAGAATAGCTTTGGTCTTCGGTGTGATTGCCTGCTCCAGTTGTGTCTGGATATACGTCCATCCTGGCGTGCTCATATTCATAATCACCGGAACTGCCTCAACCGCAAGCAAGGCACTGATATGGTACTGATAGTACGGTTCAAACAAGATGACTTCGTCCCCAGGGTTCAGAACTGCCTCGCAGGCACAATGGAAGGCCCCGGTTGCTCCGGCGCTGACGACGATCTCTTTTTCGGGATCGGCCTTGATCCCATTGTAGCCAGCCAGCTTTCCGGCGATGGCTTGCCGCAGTTCCGGCAACCCATCGAAGCGGGTGTAGACATTGTACCCATCTTTAATCGCCCGCTCAGCGGCCTGTAGCACGATAGGGGGAACCGGGGTATCACACACTCCTTGCGCCATGTTGAGCCCTTTGGCGCTTGCGCACGCTTGTGTCATCGCCCGAATTTCCGACTGAGCTAAATTGGCCATCCGCCGACTGATCGTCCGTGTCATAGTGGCGTCTCCCTCCGTTGATTGTCGGCCTCCTTTCTCGCAAACATCCACTGACCCGTCAAGCTTCCCCTATAGCATCCCAACTGCCCGTCCACACTCGTGTATGAAACTGCGTCGGCCCGCTTCATGCTTTCGAGACAGCATCGGAATCACAGGATGAGTGAGGGGCTAAATGTCCGCATGGGCGTGGGTGCCTATAGCGTTCGTAATTCCGCAGCACTTTCCGCACATACGAACGCGTTTCACGGATTCAAGGAATCTTGCCTCCCTTGATTCGATGCACCCCGGCATTATATGCAGCAAGGGCCAGAATCAAATCGTTCTCATAGGGGTTCAGCAGGTGACGCAGCTGCTTCGCCTCTCCTCGAATGCTTTGCAGAAAATCGCGGACATCGGCAACTCGCAGGGCCCCCGCGGTATTCGACGTGAACTGCATTAGTCCAAAGGCTCCCTTTCGCCACACGGTATCTTGACGAAAATCCGAATCCGTTTTGATCGCGGCACGCAACAATGCCGGATCCAGGCAGTATTGGTCGGTATAAAACGTAATCGCACGCCGAATTTCTTGTTGAGAATAAGGGGACCCGGTCCTCCGAATCCAGCTTAGTGGGAACAGGGGTGGCCGCAACCATCACGTCTGCAAGGATAACAATAAGGGCACAGCGTAATGGAACGGTTTTAGAATTGAACGGCCATATCGGTCTTGTCAGCCCCACATCGTGACCTGATCGTTCCGTGCTTCATGGAAGGACCCGGGTCACCGTCTAGTTGCTCAAGAGGCATGCCGATGCACTGATCCGTAAACATGTAATTATTTAGCACACCGCGCTGTTTCTAAGCTTCAGGATGAGGACATGAGATGGACACCTTGGCCACTTTTGTCAGCCCTGTTGAGGCGTATCATGGTTTCGACCGGTGCGCAGCGTAGCAGGAAAGGAACGGCCGATTAGGGTTTACCCCACAGCAATTCCAATCGCTGGGCCCGCCCGCAATTGTGTTTGTACAGTTTATACCGGAGAGGATTCTTCTTGTAGTAGTCCTGATGGTAGTCCTCTGCCGGATAAAACACGGACGCTTTGACCAATTGTGTGGCGATCGGGGTGGAAAATCGCTTAGACCGTTCAATCGCCGCTCTCGACTCCTCCGACAGCCGCTGTTCTTCATCCGTCGCATAAAACACCGCGGACCGGTATTGATTGCCATGGTCGCAGAACTGGGCATTCGGCGTGATGGGATCGACATTGCGCCAAAAAGCATCGAGTAATTTCTGATAACTGACTTTGGCTGGGTCATAGCTGACTTCGACAGATTCCGCATGGCCGGTACTTCCCCCGGAAACTTGTTCGTATCTGGGATTCGCCACGGTTCCGCCCATGTAGCCTGAGACGACTATTACTACCCCCTCCACTTGCTCAAACGCTTCCTCCATGCACCAGAAGCACCCTCCGGCGAAATAGGCCTTCGCCGGAACAGATGCTCTAGCATCGATACTTGCCAACCAGAACGTGAGACTACCCAATAAACTGAGACTCAGCACGACGGATATGGAATGGCGAATGAGAATCATGGATATGTCCTCCCCTGCCTACTCTGTTGCAGAAACTGGAGCACTCTTACATTACATTGGGACACATACAAATGAGCAGGTACGCTCAACCGTCCGGCTTCTCGCCTTACCTCAAATAAACAACACATCATACTCATTGGATTCTGCATGCCGCCTGTGCCTACGGTGGCCTTCCACTTGCTTCATGATGAGCGCGATTGCCTCTTCTGGAGACGAGGCGGAGACGACTAACCGCTTGTTTAATTTGCGAAAAAACGCCACCTCCTCCGCTGAAGCATCCACCAGAATGACCGGCCTCCCGGCTTTGACGGCTAATGCGACTTCTGACACGGTGCCTGATCCGGTCAGCCCGCAGGCGACGACGACGTGACTGGTCAGCACATTGATGTTGTTGCGACCACTGCCCATTTCCGTGATAATCGGCACATCGACATGGCGCGAAATTTTGTCCTTGGCCGTCGGGAGAACTCCGATCGTCAAACTTCCCCTCACCCGCTTGGCACCTTCGCACGCCGCATCCATGACACCGATGTCACGTCCGCCGGTCAGGACGACCCATCCGCGCCGAGCGATCAGCTCTCCCAGCATCCGTGCATGATCGAGATCTTTTTTCTTGGCTTTGGCTGGTCCCATTACGCCCACGATAAACCGCATGGCCCCTCCCTGATTCCCTATTGCCACGTATCAGAAACGAGACGCTGTTAAGGTGACCTCCGCGTTGGTCCACGCCGCCTTGAACTGCTGTTCGATCGTATCCGCCTCGCTGCTTTTTCCCTGATCGCGAAGGCTGCGCATCAATCCGAATAATGCCCATCCATTGTCGGCATTTTTCGCAAGATCCGCTCGGTAAATTGCTTCGGCATCAGCCGGTTGTCCTGCAATTAAGAGAATGTCACCCAAGTAGTGGCGGACCGGAACCGACCAGAACGGAGGCTCCATATATGGAAGACCATCCTCCAATTTGACGGCATCCTTGAAGCAGGTGATGGCTTCGTCGTACCTTCTGTGACGAGCGGCGAGTTCACCGGCCAGCAGACGTTCCGCGATCTTGAGCAAGGCCCGTTCCGTCTTTTCCTCCGGTGTCCGGTCTCGTCCTAACCGCTTCGCCAGCCCGGCCAAGACCGTATGTTCACCTTCGGCTCCGGGCAGATGGCCAGTACCCGCCAGCGCCATTCCTCGACCCAGCCGCCAAATACCTTGATGGAGGCGGAGATGCTTGCGCGGAGGCGGTTCCCGCAGCAATTCATGCCCCTGCCCAAATCGAATCATCGACCATAGCGGCACTAAGAGATACGCTTCTTTCCCCTTATCCTTCCGGGCATCTTCCTCAGAAATCATGTGGGCCAGTTCACGGGCGACCTTCAGCGACTCATCGCGCCGCCCTTCCATGGCTAGTGCGGCCCAGAGAAAATGCAGATTATGCGGGTAATAGCCGCCGGCATACTCCTGCGCCACTTTTCGAGCACTCAGATAACCCCGATCGACATGGACCGCTTGTGCATTCCATTCCGCGGCTTGATGGTATTTGCCCACGCGCATGTAAATGTGAGCCGGCATATGCATCAAATGGCCAGCTCCCGGCATCAGCGTAGGGAGCCGCTCTGCACAGGACAGAGCCCGTTCCGGTGTGGGTGAGGCTTCGACAGCATGTATATAGTAATGACAGGCTCCGGGATGATCGGGATGCCGCGCAAGAATCGCTTCCAACGTCGAGACGATCTCTTCGGTTCCAGGTCTCGGCTGCCCCTTGGACGTCCACAAATCCCAGGGCCGCAGATCCATCAAGGCTTCGGCGAACAATACCCCAGTATTGGGATCCTCGGGAAATTCTCGCCACACCAATCGCATGGCATCAGCATAGGCTTTGTCGAGCGTAGCTCGCGTGCGGCCCTTGGCCGCGTACCGTTTTCCCAAGGCATCGATATACCGTCGTTCAGCGATGCTAGCGTGGGCACTCCGTGCCTGTGCTTGGTGGAGAGCTTCTAGCGCGCGGCGTTCCCGTGGCTTATTCATGGCCGCATTGATATTAGGACCCAGCGCTAGGGCGATGCCCCAATAAGCCATGGCGGCGGAGGGGTCAATGGCAGCCGCCTCTTTGAATGCCAACACGGCTTCCTCGTGGTTGAAGGCATAGACCAACCGAAGACCTTGATCGAAATACCGTTGGGCAAGGCTGGAGGACGTCGTGATGGAGTGGTGCAGCGTGCCGAGATTGTCGAAGAGCGGAACGAATGAACGCGTCTCGGAAGGAGAGGCCGCATGGACTATTGAGTCAGCCCACCCCCCCCACCACACAGCAATGCACAACAGACATCCGTTAAATATTCGGCTAGCCGGCGCTGCAAAATCTGTCATGGGTTCCAAGATGAACGGATGCGGCTGAACTGGGGATAAAACGATCGCACGCTCAGTGACACTCCGGTAAGGTCTCAGAGATTCAGTGACGCTCGCATAGAGTTGCCTTTCTTTGCCAGTGCTTTATCTTTTACGACTGGCTTTGGGCGAATCCGAATCATGGTGGTTCCTTTGGTCACGGCGGACGCGACCCGCTCCTCCCTATAAGAAGCGGACGTCAGCTCCGATTTCTCCCCAAAGCAGAGAAGAACTTGCTGCTGAGACTGAACGATAGCTTTCAACTCTTGAATTTGAGCGGTGAGACAAACGATATCCTGCTGTTGCTTCAAGAGAGACGTCCTAAGCTCGCCAATTTCTTCTTCGTGGGAAACACCGGAGAGAGACTGCAGGGAAGACATCGCCGCCCCGGCCGACTGAGAACGCGCAGCAGGGTATTGCGCATATGGCTCTACTCTCTCTGCACATCTCTCATCTGAACGGCACTCCGATTTCGGCCCACGATGCGATCTTTGTTCATCGACCTGGTCGCTTGACGCAGCCTGGTTGGCCTGCGATTCGGAACGTCGCGCCATTTCGAGTGAAGAAGAAAACGTGTCGATCGCGGAGCGGAATAACGTTGCTCCATTCTGAGAGAGCATGCACGCAAACGTGGGCTTGGCAGAACGAGCGGCATCCAGTTGTTCGGCAGACGGGATGCGGTGGATCAAATTGATCGGTTCATCATTGAATCGGCGCCCCATGCTCTCTCCTCGCCGTTCTCGACCACCTGTCCGCCTGAAGCTCCGTCATCCTCTGCCTGAAAATGCTCACACAGAGCGCCTTGTCACCTGATACTGAGGTTGCCTGTTGTCTACGCCTGCCGAAAGAAAGAGTCAATGGCTTTCTCTCGATTTCCCTCGAGAAACCTTGCAGACCGCTGACGGGCTTTCTCTGAGCTTCTAAAATCTGGTGGCGCTTGAAAAATGCAACCCAGGTAGGGCGATGGCCGGAGCCAGCATCTTCCCCGCTTCCGCAATGACTGTTTCCATCGGCATCGTCCAGGCGTCGATCTGCCGAAAGATTCGGAGGGGGCTGTCGTGGAATCGAAGATTCTTAATCCCGGCCACAATCTCTCCCTTTTCGACCAGAAACGTTCCATCGCGAGTCATACCAGTCAACGTCAGATCGCTGGGATTGACGGAACGGATGTACCAGAAATTCGTCACGAGGATCGCACGATTAACTTGTTTGACAAGATCCATCACAGTGCCGCAGGCCGCACCGTCGATAGACAAAACAGGGGCCTCCAACGTCGGGATGGCCTTTATGCCGTGAGCCTGGGCCGTGAACCGGTCATACGCCAGTTGCGTAAGCACGCCGTGATCGATCCATGTCGATGGTTCGCTCGGCAATCCTTCTGAGGTGAATCCTATGCCGAGCAAATCGGGATGGCCGGGGGCGTTGGTCAGGGTCAGGCGCTTGTCCAGCATCCGTTCCCTTAACTTGCCTGCAAGCGGGCTCGTCCCTTTCTCATACGATTTGGCGTCGAGCGACCACAGCACCCAGGCCCAAAGCCCAGCCACCGCGGCTGGTTCGAGCAGCACCGGATATGGCCCCGGAGGGAGTTCGCGCGGTTCTCGCCCACATTTCGCCTTCTGAATCGCCACCAACGTCCGTTCTTGAATTTTGAGATGGTCGATCGACCGATGCGCCGCCGCATTCCATCCCGTCGCATCGCCCGCCTGCACCGTAAGGCTGAATCGCGCATCTGTCCGTGTTTCATAGCCAAATAGCCCATTGTTGGCGGCAATTCCGATCGACGCGACCGACGACGAGACAATTCCGGCCGCTATGAGATTCTCCATACGGCATTGACCAATGGCTTCGTTCGCATACTCGAGGCGACGCGTCGGCCCTGCCGTCATCGTCTCCGGCCTGGCCGTTTCACGAGCGGCAAACGGCTGCGGCTCCGGAGGCGGAAGATATTCCGGATCGTCGGGCGACACACGGGCGATTCGCTCGGCCCGCATCAGCGTATCTTGCACCGAGCCGGCCGTAAAATCCGTCGTCGCGGCGGTACCACACCGCCGACCGACGGCCACCGTCACCGTCAGCGTCCCCCGCCGCGTATTGACATTCTGCACCACCTGGTTGTTCGCGAATCTGGTCGTGCCGCCATGCTGATCGTGGAGCGTGACCATGGTCTGGTCGCCGGAGGATCTGGTGAGGACGAGGTCGGCGAGGAACCGAAACTCCTCGCGACTTATCATCTTAGGGCAGGGCTTGGCGGCGAGTACACTCATCCCGAGCTCTCTCCTCTGATGACGGCGACCTGTCGAAACCGTGCGGGCGCCGCCGCATGGGTCATCCACCCTGATTGACCAGGCTGGCCCTTGCCACAGGTAATAAATCCATAGCGTCTTCGAAATAACCGGTCGGCAACACCGTCACAGCTGTTCCAGAATTCCGGTGTGATTCCATGATAGATCACGTCGCGCAGCATATGGGTGCGCCGGCCATGCTCGATCAGCCAGAAGGCGTCACCGCCAAACTGAAAGTTATAGCGGCGCTGATCGATGCTGTAGGACCCATGGCCTTCGATACAGATCCCCCGCTTAACGTCGCCGATCAGCTGATCAAGTGTCGCCGAGCCAGGGACTAATCCAATATTGGCAATGCGCACGATCGGCACGCTGTTCCAACCGTCTGCTCGATTCGACCCGCGCGACCGTGTTTCACCGATCTTCGATGCCACTTCCCGATTCGTGCAGTACCCAACGAAGATGCCATCACGGACGATATCCCATTGCTGGCAGGCCACGCCGTCGTCATCATAGCCGGTTGCGGCCAGCGTCTCCGGCTCAGTGTTGTCCGCCACGAACGTCACATGCGGAGAGCCAAAGCGAAATGTGCCCTGCTTATCGGTGGTCAGAAAACTCGTTCCGGCGTAATTGGCTTCGTAGCCGAGCGCACGGTCCAGCTCGCTCGGATGGCCGCAGGATTCGTGCATTGTGAGGGATAGATGTTCCGGATCGAGAATGAGGTCATATACTCCAGCATCAACAATCGGAGCGTGAATCTTTTCAACCGCTTGGTTTGCCACACGCGGCGCCTCGCGCAAAAAGTCTGCTTCCTCAATCAGTTCATAGCCCCTCCTAAGATGAGGCGTATTGAAACTGCGCGACGCAAATCGGCCGTTATGCAGGGCTGTCGCGGTACAGTCTCCCTGCCCGGCCAGGAGATCAAACTCTACGCGTGCACCCTCGGTGGACATGAACAACTTTCTGTCCCGGCGTGCCCACAGACTGGCACTGCTGCGCACAATCCCAGCCTGCCGATGCAAGGCTTCCATCGTGGTCAGCAGCAAGTCGGTTTTTTTCTCCAGCGAGACGCTGAACGGATCGATCTGGCAAGGGGTTAGAACACAGTCACGATGCACCGGCTCCTCGGCCAACCGGACTTTCTCAACAGCGATCGATGCCGAGCCTTTCGCAATCTCCACAGCAAGGTCCGCAACGCGGGGCACCTCCTCTAACGACAGGATTGAACTCGCGGCGAATCCCCAGGCGCCGTGATAGAGCACGCGTACGCCAAATCCGCAGTCTTCGATGTTTCTGATGGATGCAATGCGGCGGTCTTCGCCCTGGATACTTTCCGTCGTGCTCTGTTGGATGCGAATGTCGCCATACTCCGCGCCCGACGCAGTAAGCCGTTTCAGTGCGATCTCGGCAAATTCATCCCAGGAAGGAATCCCCATGGCGGTTGGCTCCGGGGAAAATGAACAGGGTCAGTATAACAGGATAGAATGAGAATAGGGACCGCGGAAGCGTGCATTCTTCCATCAAGAAGATGCTGCCTAATGAGAGAACGTGATTGTCAGTCTCGATCGTCGGTGATGAATGTGCCGGGGGTGCAGCTAAATGCTGGTCCCCATGCGGGTGGCTTCCACAAATTGCTCGCTGGATTCGTCGAGCGCGCGGCCTCGACGTCCCTTGGCCGGCAGGATAAACAGTTGCTTGGCATCCACGTTTTTGATTTCCTGTGGTGCCGATGGAAGCGTCATCTCATACTTCGCCGGGCGTTGGTGGTCGGCGATTTGGAGCTTGGGATTGTAGACGCTGTTGAACTTCCAAAGCATCTTGATGAAGTTGGTCTGCCCGCGCATTAGATGTCCCGCCGCGATCTTGGCCGTCCCTTTGAGGGCGGCCCAACCGAGATGTTTCTTGTTGAGGACTTGTTGCGTCTTGACCAGTTCTTCGTAGAACTCCGGTAACGGCATCTTTGTCGGCAACACGGAATGTTGGATATCAAACAGGCGGTAATCTCGCGTCTGAAACTTACGGGATTCGGTGACCCAGCTTTCGGTGCCGGGATACGGAGTGTTAACGCTGATGTTCACAATCTCGGGAATTTCCAAACACCACTGCCGGATGACTTCAAATCGCCGACGATCCCAGTCCGGATCGGCGATCAAATTGATCGCAACGGTGATGCCGAGTGAGCGCGCAAACTCCAGCGCCTCGAAGTTTCGGCCCAGCGAGATACGCTTGCGGTGCATCTTGAGCCCTTCTTCGTCGATCGCTTCCACGCCCAAAAACATGTACTGGAGCCCCAACGTCTTCCAAAATTGGAACACTTCCTTATTGCGCAATAAGACATCGCCGCGCGTCTCCATATAGTACTGCTTCTTGATCCCGCGACGTGCCACGCCCTCACCGATTTCCATCCCCTGCTTGCCCTGGATGAACGCCACATCGTCGACCAGAAAGATCCCCGGTTCTTCGATTCGTTCCAGATCCTCCACGGCCTTCTCCGGACTGACCGTCCGATAACTGCGGCCATAGAAGGTCCAGGCGCTGCAGAAGGAGCAATCCCAGGGACAGCCTCGTGCGAACTCGACCGAGGCGCAGGGGTCCAGCACCCCGATGAAATACTTACGCCGGTTTTGAAGCAGATCGCGTGCCGGACGGATATCGTCGAGATTCTCGATGAACTGCGCAGGGGGTCCTTCTCCATCGAGAGTGATGACTCCAGGCACTTGGGTAATGGCCTTGCGATCGTGCTCGATGGCTTCCAGCAGCTTAGGTGCAGCCACTTCGCCTTCACCCTTGAACACGCAATCGATCGCGCCGTCGCCGTGTTTTAAAAAGTCCTGCGCCACAAAGGACGCACTATGGCCCCCAACAAACACAAACGCATTAGGGAGCAGGCTCTTCGTCAACTTTGCTAGATCGACGATTTCCGGGACATTCGCCAGGTAGTTACAGCCGAACGCCACGGCATCCGGCTTCCAACTCGTAATGAGCGCTTCGTAGTCTTTCCAGGTATCGGCCTGTAGATCGATTAGACGGACGTTGTGCCCTGCTTGGCGCACCGCCTGTGCCACCATCTCAAGGCCGAGGGGTTCCAAGCGCAGATAGATTTTCGTATACATGAGCGGACCAGGATGCACTGCGAGGAACTTCATCTCCTCAGACCTCCCCGTTGACACACCGTATGACCTAAATCTCTACCGTCGCTGCGGACATCTAGTGATACCGGGCCGACCGACCGGATAATGATGGTGCAACCCCTATGCAGAATCACATTCTGACAGAGCAGCCTCTCCGGTTCAAGGCGGAACAGCCCCTGAAACCAAGACCTCTCTGTACATGACTGCCAGATCGCGGACCACCCGGGCGCCGTCAACGACAACGACCGAGCCGTGCATCATCGCCAGCGTCCTCGACTGCAACTCAGCCAGTCGCTGAAACGTCCGCTCTGTGAGCATCGAATAGGGCAGATAGGCCCTGCTGATGCTCCGCGAACATCTGTCTGGAACGACCCACCACATCCGATTGGGTCGTCGCCGCAACCTCGCCATTCTGATGAAACAGGTCCGAGCAAAGGAGAGTCCGATGATTTTCTTCAAAGAGCAGTCCCGCTTCCCAGCAGTGTGATACGTGAAGTGTGTGCAGAAACCAGAATCGATATTTGCCGGCGTTCAGGACCTCACCGTCTGTCATCCCTAAGGCCGGACGCAGCACCATGCAGTCGTCGACGCTCACCAGTTTATCGACCACACTACAGACGGCCGTCAATTGGGGTGCCAATGGTCATTTCATAGTGCAGGCCCATATGCTTTATCGAGGAGCATGCTCTCAACACCCGCCCTCTGATAGTTCCGCTATGACAGACCCAAAGAGCATGAGCCACGCGCAGAAATTCACATGATCATTACCGAGTCTCCTCAATGTTGGATTGCAAGACGCGACCCCCTATCCCTTCTCGGTACCCGGTGTCTTACCAGGGGGAACCGGGTCGCTGATCGCGGATGAGATTCTCGACGGGATAGCCGAACTTTCGCGCCAGTTGCACAAGGTTCCGATAGATTACGTCATCGATCTGTGGCGCGCGGGCCAGAATCCACAGATACCGTCGATCCGGTGTGCCCACCAATGCCGTGCGATAGTCAGGATCAAGATCCAGAATCCAGTAATTCCCCTCGCGGGACGACCCGAACAAGCGCGCAAACCAGTTGTCGAATACCACCATAAGCCGCGCGTTTGTCTTCGTATCGACCACGGTTGCCACGCCATCAGCGGCAGCCAGCCCGCCGTCGTCGGTCACACATTCGTTATACACACCGACCCGTCCATCTGATCGAACTGCATACACCGCTTTTGAATCCACACAATGCCGCTGGAACCACATCGGTAACCGCGCGATCTCATACCAAGTCCCGGCATAGCGGGTCAGATCGACGGAGGCTACTGTAGGAAGATCCCCTCTCGAATCGATCCCTGCACAGCCGCCAAGTAGCCCGCTCAATAGCGCAAGCGTGAGCCAATGATTCCTAGGGGGACTCGCCTGATTGAATATGTGCATGGTGATCTTATGAACAGGATAGACTCACGAAAGCTCACGAACAACAGAGGTGGCTCCGGTAGATTGGACAGTAAAAGTCATTTCTTCAGTGGAAATCTTGCATTAAAAGCCTACGCGGCTTTTATCGGAATGACAATTTGATTTTTACGGCTGAGCTTTTGGACGGCCAAGACGCCTCCCTCATGTCTTTACATTGACACAGAGTAAAGGGCTTCAGCAGCGGCCTGCCGGACTCAGCGGCGGTTTTGTTCCCAGGCGCGGAAGGCCGCGAGATCCTGCGCCAGACTCTGGAGCAGGAGCGCCAGCACGACTACATCGTCGAGCAAGCCAACTCCGGGAATGAAATCCAGCACCAAATCTACCGGACTCAGTAGATAGAGCAGCGCCGCGGCCAACGATGCAAGTGTGCGCACGGAAAGGCCTGAATAGCTACCCTTCTTCCATGCTCTGAGCAGACGAACCAGGGACGGAAGGTCGGCCCACAGACGGCCCAGCATGCGCAGCATTTCAAAGAACCTCGTGGATATCGTCATGGCTACCTCCGGGATGGCAGGCTCGTTATGCTCTTCTGAACACATACGATGCCGCTCAGCCTACCAAAGACGGCAACGTTTGAGAAGCCCTGCGAGGCCTGCCCCCATGGCATTTCCCTTTGCACTCGCTTACCATGCCTCCATGCTGCCACCCTAGCGTACGGTACGCCAACGTATCATCGAACTGCTAACTGAAACACGCTTGTCGGCTTATCAATTGGCGCAACTGCTCGGCATTCCGGAACACCGGGTGAAAGAGCATCTGCCGCATGTCATCAAAGACCTGGTGCGCGACCGGTCACGGCGATTCGTGCTGGACCCCTCCGTCTGTTCCGACTGCGGGTTCCTGTTTCGTGATCGGGCGAAATTGACCAGGCCCAGCCGCTGTCCCAAGTGCCGCAATGAAGCGGTCACGGCTCCACGCTACACCATCGACTCAGTCACGAGATGACTTGGCCCATCTGGACAGCCATGCCTCAAGCGGGTAGGATACCGCCCGGAAGGAGCCACGTATGGTCAAGATATCGATGCGATCGATAGGGTGCGTCCTTGGACTTTTCTTGCTGTTGGGCTGCTCCGATAAAGCCAAGGAGCTGTTCGAGACCGCTGCGTTTGAAGAAAACCAAGGGAACATTCCCCACGCCAAAGAGCTGTACGAAGAACTTGTCCGATCCTATCCGTCCAGCAAAGAAGCTGAACTCGCGCGAGCCCACTTAGCAGACTTGAAATAGCCGATCTACGCTTTCCGGTGAAACCAGGGAAAGAACGCGCTGGTTGTCTGCTGATACTCCCGGTATTCCTCGCCACGGGTTCGTAATGCCTGCGCCTCGGTCCTCGGAATCCCCGTCAGTTTGAGTAGCATCCATCCCATGCCGATCGGCCCAATCCACGTGAACGGCCAATCGGGCGCCCCCATGGTCATGACGACATACGAACACCAATGCAGCCATTCGAAGAAGTAATTCGGATGGCGTGAATAGCGCCACAGCCCTTCCCGGCACACACGGCACTCATTCCGAGGATCAGCGCGGAAGTGGGCTAGCTGCCGATCAGCCTTCGCTTCGCCGGAGATGGCTACACTCCAGATCACGAGTCCGACCAGTTCGACCAACGAGGATGGAGGCCGTGGATTCCAGAGTACCGCCAAAAATGGCAGGGAGAACACGGCGACGGCCACGGCTTGCAGTTGAAAGTAGACGAACATCTTGACCGGCTCCGACTCGCCCCATTCTTCCCGCAGATGGCGATAGCGAGCATCTTCCTGCTTGCCCATGACGCGGTTGAAGAGAATGTATAACCCCAGCCGGCCCGCATAGAGCCCCACCAACATCGCCGTGAGGAGCACTCGCTCGATCCCGACGTCAGCCAAAGTGGTGTACCACAATACGGAGACCATGAGCCCCATGCACCAGCCGACATCGCCGATCGCGGCATTTCTCGTGTTTCGTTGCACCGCCCACAAGCCCCCCATCACCACCGCCATCACAAGATAGGCGGTCAGGATCAAGGGCAACGGATCTGATGCCATCATGCCGCTTTGTGGATCCACCATGCCTCCGCCTTACCCGACTTTATGCTTTACGAGAGTCAGTCTCCATTATTCATGACAGTTCGTGACGATACCGCCCAGACGCCAGGCGAGACGAGCGCGTGGAAGCCCTGAGAAGGCGAGGCGTACGTGAAACAGTACGTCAAGCTCGCGAGGGGCAAGCCCGCCCGCTGGCCGCGCGAAGCTTGCGGCCAAGCTTGTCGCAGTGGCGTATCGTCGGTTGCAGTAGAAGTGTTCATGAATACGGTGGGCTAAATTCAAAGTCCCAGAGATCACTATCTCGACGTATCGGGTCAGCCAGCCAGCTTCGAAAACCTGGAATGGGAAACGACAAGAGTCGCTGGATTTTTTGGCAGGCCAACGAAAGGTCCGCGGGACGAGGCGCGCCCCAGTGATCCTGTGAAGAACCTTTGATTAATCGCCCGTTCAGCTCTGGATACCAGGGCAACAAGGCCTCCCCAATCTCCCAGCGTGAAAGGCGTTCGTTTCCGCCCAAATGATAGAGCCCCGGACAATCTTGTTGCACAAGCTCCCACAAGACTCGCGCAATCACCCCTGCCGGAAGCGGACAGCGGAATTCGTCCGCATAGACCGTCACGTTCTTCCCAGCCTTGGCCATCCGACACATATCTTCCACAAAACTTCGATCGCCCTTCCGAGACGTGCCGGCAGTCAGGACAATCCGAATTACGGTGTGACGCGAATTCTCCAGCACAGCCTGTTCGGCTTCAGCCTTGGTCTTGCCATACACGTTGATCGGCGCCGGACGATCATCCTCCTGATACCACCCTCGTCGGCCGTCGAACACTTCACCGCTAGACAGGAAGATAAAGGGGATATCTGCGCAGAGTCGAGCCAGATGAGCCGTCGCGTCCACATTGATACGACGGGCCAGCTGGGGGTCTCGCTCACAATCCTTCGTCCGGCTCAAGGCCGCGCAATGGATGACTGCGCTGGGTTGAAGGCGTTGCAAGACATGTTCTGCGGCAACGTGGTCCGTTATATCGAGATCTGCACGAGTGAGTGCCTGGATCTCCCATTGCGGCGCCCATCGAACAGCCGTCTTCACGGCATACTGCCCGATTAATCCCGCAGCCCCAGTGACGACAACACGCAGTTTCATGAGATGTCCATGGCCATGCCGGGCTGACAGGGAACGTCTATCGGACTCACCTTCCCTAGATGCCGGCTACCGCCGCTGTCCAGCATGCATGCGCGAGCAGCAAGCGGCACATGATCAATTGAGAGATGATTCTACGACGTTAGGCTGATGGTTGGAAGATGTCAGACCCGAGAAAAATGCGCAACAAAGATGGGCTACGCCGCCCGTGATGCTGTGTCCGAAGGAACGATGTCCTGGGACAACCAACGATTCAGAGTATCGGCCAGAGACTTGCTCGCGACTGTGACCTGACTGACTCTTTCTGTGCCGGGCTGAATGTTGTATTTTTCAACTCGGAAGAAGGAGTCTATAGATGGCGAATAAACAGTATCGCCAGAAGCAGGCAGTGGCGAAGCTGCGGCAAATCGATCCACCTGGTTTGCAAGGACGTGGGCATCACGGATGTCACCTGCTACCGCTGGCACAAGGAGTATAGCGACCTGAAGGGTGATCAGGCCCAGCGGCTAAAGGAACGGGAGAACCAGCACCTGAAGCGCGTGGTGGCCGACTTGGCGCTGGAGAAGGCCCTACTCACGGACGCTGCTGAGGGAAACTTCTAAGCTCCGAGCGGCGACGGTAGGCGGTGGCGCAGGCCATCAAGCACCACGGTGTATCGCAGCGCCGTGTCTACCGTATCCTCAGCCAGCCTCAGGGCACACAACGCTATCAGCCCATTCTCAGACCGGTTGAAAACCGGCTCACACAGTGCATCATCAGTCTAGCCTGTCAGTATGGCCATTACGGCTACCGGCAGATCACAGCCATGGTGAACCGCAGCAGTTTGCGGGTATGCCGCGACCGGGTGAAACGCATCTAGCGCCGGGAGGCGCTGCAGATGCCTGGAAAGCAACGGCCTCAGCGCCGACTGTGGCTGAACAACGGCAGTTGCATCCGTCTGCGCCCTGAGCGCCTGAACCACGTCTGGAGCTATGACTTCGTGGCCACCTGAACGCATGGAGGCAGACCGGTGCGCCTGCCCTGCATCATCGACGAATACATCCGGGAAACCTTGACGATCCGTGTGGAACACAGCACCAGGATGCAGGGAGTGATCGAAACCTTAGCGGACGTGATGCTCATGCGAGGCGTTCCCGATCACATCCGCTCGGACAACGGTCCAGAGTTTACGGCTAAGGCGCTACGGGCATGGTTGGCAACGGTAGGTGCCAGAACGCTCTATATCGAACCGGGCTCCCCTTGGAAGAATGGGTATATCAAATTGCTCAATGGAAAAATGCGGGCACAGTTCCTTGATGGTGACCTGTTCGATACGCTGAAGGACGCGCAGATCCTGACAGAATAATGGCGGATCCACTACAATAGCGTCCGGCCTCACAGTAGTCTTGAGGCGCAGCCACCAGTCCCCGAGATGGTCCAGCGGGCAAGCTGAAGACTAACAAATGCAGTGGGACAAAGATTCCCGGCCGGTCAATTTCGCGTGAGCTTCCGGTACCGAATTCGGTGCGGTTGATCGGCTTCTTTGCCGAGCCGCTTCTTTCGGTCTGCCTCATACTCGCTGTAGTTTCCTTCGAACCACACGACCTTGCTGTCGCCTTCAAAAGCCAAGATGTGCGTGGCGATTCGGTCAAGGAACCAACGGTCGTGGCTGCTGATCACCGCACAGCCAGCAAAGCTTTCCAACCCCTCCTCGAGGGCACGGAGCGTATTCACATCCAAATCGTTCGTCGGCTCGTCCAAAATGATGAGGTTGGCGCCTTCTTTCAACATACGGGCCAGATGGACGCGATTGCGTTCACCACCCGACAGATCCTTCACTTTCTTCTGTTGATCCGTCCCGGCGAAGTTGAACCGCGCACAATAGCCGCGAGCATTCACCTCGGCCTTACCGAGCTTGATCGTCTCCTGGCCGTCGGAAATGATTTCGTACACGGTCTTGTTGCCATCCAAGCTGCGATCTTGATCGACGTAGCCGAGCTTCACCGTCTCGCCGATCTTGATCAACCCGGCATCCGGCTTGTCCTTCCCGATGATCATCCTAAACATGGTCGTCTTACCGGCCCCATTCGGCCCAATCACGCCGACGATCCCGCCTTTCGGCAAACTGAAATTCACCTGTTCGTAGAGCAGCTTGTCGGCGAACCCCTTGCTGATCCCTTTGGCTTCGACCACCACGTCCCCCAGCCGAGGTCCGGGCGGAATGTAGATTTCCAAATCCTCCGCCACCGATTCCTGCCGCTGATTGACCAGTTCCTCATACCGGTTCAAGCGCGCCTTCCCCTTGGATTGGCGAGCCTTGGGCGACATGCGAATCCACTCCAACTCGTGTTCGAGGGTCTTTTTCCGTTTCGACTCTGCCTTCTCTTCCTTTTCCAAACGATCCTTCTTCTGCTCCAGCCAGGAGGAATAGTTGCCTTGGAAGGGAATGCCGTGACCACGATCTAATTCCAGAATCCAGCCGGCCACATTGTCGAGGAAATAGCGGTCGTGGGTTACGGCGATGACCGTGCCCTTATATTGCTGGAGATGCTGTTCCAGCCATTGGACAGACTCGGCATCGAGATGGTTCGTCGGCTCGTCGAGCAAAAGAATATCCGGCTCCTGAATCATGAGCCGGCAGAGCGCGACACGCCGTTTCTCGCCGCCGGACAGATTCCCGATCTTCTGATCGGCCGGCGGGCAACGCAAGGCGTCCATCGCGATGTCGAGCTCGTTTTCCAATTCCCAGCCGTTCGCCGCCTCGATCTTCTCTTGCAGTTGCGCCTGCTTGTCCAACAACTTTTCCATCGTATCGGGATCGGCTTCGCCGATCTTGTTGCTCACGTCTTCATATTCCTTCAGCAGTGCAACCAGTTCCTTCTTCCCTTCCTCCACAACGTCCTTGACCGTCTTCTTGGGATCGAGCTGCGGCTCCTGCTCCAACAATCCGACGCTATAGCCTTTCGATCTGGTGATCTCGCCCGTGTAATTGGGATCCACACCTGCGATGATCTTGAGCAGCGAACTCTTGCCCGACCCGTTCAACCCCAGCACGCCAATTTTCGCGCCGTAGTAGAAGCCGAGATAGATCTCGCGCAGGACCTGCTTTTTCGGCGGATAGACCTTGCCAACATTGACTAATGAAAAAATGACTTGCTTGTCGTTCGTGGCCATGAGCGCTCTTTTCCTCCCTGATTCTTACGGTTTCTGCGGTGAAGTCAGGCACCATAGCAGACAATCCTTTTCGATCACAACCGAGTCACACGCTATTCTAAGCACGAATACCCCATCTTTTCTGACACGAACCGGCTGTGCGATTGTTTTCTGGAGAGAGGGCCAACCGGAATGATATTGGATGTTCCGCGTGCTCGGCAACACAGGTCCGCTCCGGCCTCCCTATAGCCGGTCGGCTGAATCGGTTGGTACCTATATCCCCAGCTCTTCTGACAGCCGCACTTCGGATTCGTCGAGAATCTCTTCCAGGCAGGAAAAGCACGGGAAGGGGAAACGATCGATCGGAATGGCGCAGATTTCGCCGACTGGGGATTCTTCCAGCGCCGGACCGCCACATTCTTTGTGAATGACAACAAGCATCAGATCTCCCTCATCACCAATCGTCGAAACAACTCTAGGTGCTCCGGGCTGCTGAGCCGGTGATCGCCTTGAATCAGCTGCAGGTCGAGTGGAATTGTTGGAACGCGGCGGCGCAATTCGTCGGCGAACTGTTGGCTGCCTTCCGGTGCAATGACGGTATCGTGCAACCCATGCAGAATCGTCGTTTTCACGTGGCGAACGACATCGAAAGTTCTGGCCCAATACCATTCACTCTCTTCCACCCACCTCCAGGACAAGGGCCAATCCCTGTGCAGCGGATCGTCATTCCACGGCATCCATCCGGCGGTATGCCAGTAATGCAACCGTTCCTTGGAGATGCTCTTCGCCCGCTTACCCATCATGTTGAACGCCGGAGCGATCAAGAGGAGTTCGTCCACCATGGAACTTTCCTGCGCGACCAACCAGGCAATCCAGCTGCCGAGCGAATTGCCGACGATCGTGACAGGTGGTCCAGACTTGATGGAGTCGAGCACCGTCTGGGCATCAGCAATCCAATCGGACAGTGTGTACTCAGTGAATTGGCCTTCGGAATCACCGAACCCGCGTACATCGTAACAACAGAATCCCCACCCCTGCTCGTGACACCACTGCGCCAATGCCTTACTCTTATTACCCCAGCGTTTGGAGAGAAACCCGGTGATGAAGAGAATCTGGCGGCCCTGTCCCACGGCGTGATCGCCCCGAATATGCTTGCCATCCGAGCCGGCGAGAAAAAACGGTTGATGCACACTCATGATTTCGTCAGCACCTTTGTGAGAAACACACCGAGTCGCCTCAGAACCAGTTCAGGGATTTCATGCCCGCCCCTGAAACTATGCCATTCAATGGCCAGGCCGGCTTGGGCCAACAGATCGCGCAATCGTTCGGCGCCGATGTGAGCGAGGATCTCGTCCTCAATACCATGGCTCTGAAAGACCGGCAGACCCTTTCGTTGAGGCATGAGCGGGCTCCAGACCGGTTGCGCCAGGAGATTTCCGGACAATTGGACCAGCCCAGCAAACGGAGCCGTATCGTGCAGGACTGCGTCGCAGGTCAGCATCGCCCCTTGCGAGAACCCACCGATCACCGTGTGCGTGAATTCGACCGGCAGAGATCGAGGCAGTTCGTTGAGAAAACCTGCCAGATGCTTTCTCGCGAGAGCCAAGCCGTTCGGCATCTCCATCGACATGTCGCGCACGCGGCCGGCCTCGCGATCCGCCTGGATCCGCGCGAAGTCGATGATCCACCAAGCCCGCGCATCGCCGAAGCCCAGGCTGAGCGGTAAAGGCCCTTCCGGGAACAGCCATCGCGTGCCTGCCGGAACATCGATCACCTCCGCGAGCGGAACTAAATCATCCCCCGGCGCACCGAACCCATGGAGCAGGATCACTAGCGGGCCAGTCCCGCCTCCTCGCCCATCAGTACCGCCGGCAAGCCGGACCTTCAATCCGCCTAGAGTTGTCTGCCGCACGGTTGTTCCGCCACCAGTGTAGATCCTCCACCAGCACGAGCACGCTGAGCGCGTCCTCCGCCTAAACGAATCGCCACTGTACAATAGATGGTGCGGAGAGTGAAGCGATGGTGATGCTCGGTTGAACACCGCGATGGGAGTGTGCGTAGGTGTTGGCGGGGGACCGCTCTACGAACCCACCGAGACCGTGAGTCGAGCGATCCCCCTGAGGGAGGCTGCTCATGGAGAGCGCATCGACGATGCCAGGCCGGAAGGATTTCTAGGACGAACAACTGACCGCTAAGTGCTTGCCCCAATTGGGAGGCGGAGCCGCATAGGCCTCCATGCCGGGCTGATCGCTGTAGGGATGTTGCAACAGGGTGGACAACCGCTCGACCTCGGAGAAATCCTTGTGTTGGGCTTTTTCGATCGCCACCTGCGCGAGATAATTGCGGAGCACATACTTGGGATTGACCCGGTCCATCCGCGCCTGTCGTTCCCCATCGCGGCTCTGCTCGCTTCGCAGCCGATCTCGATACCGCGCCGCCCATTCGTCGAACCGGTCGCGGTTGAGAAAGAGCTCGCGCAGTCGCTCGTTCGTCGTACCCTCGGCTGGCGAGAAGACGCTCAACTCTCGGAACACCCTCGTGTAATCCGCGTGACTCTCCTGGAGCAGGCCCAGAAAGTCTTGAATCAGGGAGTCGTCTTCCGTGCGCCCCTCTAGTAATCCCAACTTCGCCCGCATATGAGTGAGATACGTCTGCTCATAGAAAGGTTGATAGGTCTCAAGCACGGCCTTTAAGACCTCTTTCTCCACCAACGGCAATAGGGCCTGTGCCAAACAGCTGAGATTCCACAATCCGATGTACGGCTGCTGATTATACGCATAGCGGCCGTTGTGATCGGAGTGATTGCAGATGAAACCGGCGTCGTAGTTGTCCATAAACCCGTAAGGGCCGTAGTCCAGGGTGAGACCAAGGATCGACATGTTGTCGGTATTCATCACCCCATGAGACCACCCGACCGCTTGCCACTGCGCAATCAGGGTGGCGGTCCGCTCGACGACTTCGGTAAAGAAGCGGGCATACTTGGTTGGCACAACCGTGAGATGCGGATAGTGCTGGGCGATCACATAGTCGGCCAGGACTTTCAGGTGTTCATGCTGTTTGCGGTAGTAGAAGATTTCGAACGTGCCAAATCGCACATGCGACGGCGCCATGCGGACCAGTGTCGCGCCGGTCTCAACCTGTTCACGATAGACCTTGTGGTCGCTCCCGACAATACAGAGCGCCTGCGTCGTCGGGATGCCGAGACCTGTCATAGCCGCGCAACAGAGATATTCGCGGATCGTCGAGCGCAAGACCGCGCGCCCGTCGCCGTCACGCGAAAAAGGCGTGAGCCCACCGCCTTTGAGATGCAAATCCCATCGCTCGCCCCGCTCGTTTGTTGCTTCTCCAAGGAGAATTGCACGGCCGTCGCCCAGTTGCGGGACATAGACGCCGAACTGATGGCCGGAGTACAGCATCGCCAGCGGCTCCATACCCGGCACAAGCAGACTTCCGCCAAACAAGCGGGCGAATTCAGGCCGCTCGGCTTCTGCGGGATCTAGATCGAGTAGCGCGGCGGCGGCGGGATTGAAGCCGACCAGATACGGCTCATCCGAGAACGGCGTTGGGTTGAGCTTGGCGTAGAAGGCCTCGGGCAGTCGGGCGTACGTGTTGTCGAAGGAAAGCTGTTCCAGCGATCGCTGCGGCATGCAGGAAGCATGACAGGGAAGACCCTTCGCTGGCAAGACGGCCCTCGCCGTTCATCATAAGAGGATATGGCTGATTCCCCAGGGGCGCGTGGTTGACACATGTACGGTGTGGCCGTACACTGTTTTATGCGGATTGGATCTGTCCAGCATCGAGGTCTGCTCCGCTTTCTTGAAGAAAATGACAGCCGGGGTTTACGCCCCGATCTGGTCAAGCGTCTCCGTAACGTCTGATGAGCAAGACACTTCATAAGATCGGCATGACACCGCCGCATCCGGGTGAGTTTATCCGTGATGAGATCCTAAAGGAACTGGGTTTGAGCATCACCCAGGCAGCGGACGTGCTTGACGTGCGCCGGGCCACCCTCTCGGATGTGTTGCACGGGCGTGCGGCACTATCGCCTGAGATGGCCTTCCGCATTGAAAAGGCATTTCAGGTGAACATGGAAACGCTCTTGCGGATGCAGGCATGGCACGATACGAAACACATGCGCCGCCGGTCCAAAGAAATCCGTGTCAGGCGGTACGATTCGCGCCGCGCGAATCAGCATGCAGGCCGTTAACGCGCTTCCGCCAGAAGAGGGTCGCAAACCCTGGCCGCTCGAATTACTCTGGATCGCGATTGATCAACTCGGCTGCCTGGGGATTGGTCTGGATGAGATACGGGGAATCCTGAATCGGCGTGGGTGTTGTCGAAGAAAAGGTGGTCGAAAATACGTCCGGTCATCGTTCCAATCTGCCAGAACCTGCACACATCTTGGAAGCCCGAGGACCAGTTGATCGATTTAGCGCTCTCTGGGTTCTAAGTCCCGCTCGACGGTAAAGACAAACACCTTCTCCCCGATTTGGGCGTCGATGTCCATGAAGAGGGCCATGACCCTTACTCCGGTAATATCACTCACCTGTTCGATGAGCCGGTCGCGGCCTTGGGCAATGAGGGTCTGCCGGACCCGTTTGACCATATCGACGCCGTCGGGAGTCTTAGCCAACTGCCGCTCCGCAGGAGTGAGCACCCCCTTGAGCCGCACCACAACGAGATCCCGGACAATGAACGCCCGCACGTCCGTCGGGCCCCGGCCCATGAATTCCTGCTCAAATTTGATGATGGCGTTGCGGATCGCCACCTCCATTTCGGCTTTAGTCCGTTCGTTCTCCATGGCGTCCTGTTCCTACTCCAACCACCATACCGACTCGGGAGTATAGAAGCATCGTTCTGGAGATCACAAGTACAGGGAGTCCCTGCCCCATTCATCAGACATCCGCACCTGGGACAGTCTGCCCGCTCATTTTTTCCTGGAGGGGGAGGCGCGAAATACTCTCGCCGGCTGACCGTCACATCGGACACGCACATTGCCCCTAACTCAAGGTCGTGGAAAACTACGCGACCAAGTCCGTGTTGCTTGCGACCGTGTCCAGTAAGCCGCGTTTCACGCCCAGCGAGAAGGAGGACTATTTTCATCACTTCCGTGAGAATCAGCCGGAAGGGCGTATTGATTCTCGTACGATCGAACTCGAGTGCAATAGGGCGATCGATGAAGGCCTCTATTCCTTCATCTTCAAGAAGACCAGGACCACCGTCAAAGCCCGATACTTCTTCACGTACAAGTGGGACGGCTTCCAGTGGCTGATTACCAGCGATCACTCGTCCGTCTTTCCTCAATAGCCGCATGCTTGAATATGACAGGCTGATCCCTGCGTTCTTCCGAGCCTTTCCAGGCTATAACCATGGAGCCGTGGGGAAACAATGTCCCATGACAGCATCCGGGATTGCCCGATTTGATCACTTGAAAGATTTTTCCCCCCCCTCTATACTATCAAACTAGGGGCAAGTGCGTCGTAGAATGCTCCCCTCGCATACCTACGACAAACTTGCCCGTGCGTTGCCATATCGGTTGTCGTAGGCATTAAGCACCAGAAAGAGGATCTTTTATGAGAAGATTGGTCTTGCTCCTTGCAGTGATCGTAGCCCCCATCGTGAGCTACGCAGAGATACCACAAACCGGTACTCCTCAAAAACTCGCTTCCACGCTTTCCCAACATACAGAGCTATGCATTGCAGCTACGGAGGAGGACATTGCCCGCCTGTTCGACCGCTGGAATGCGTCCCTCCAAACCGGCGACGTGCACAAGGTGTCCGCCAATTATGCGGCGACGTCAGTATTCCTGCCGACCGTGTCGAGCCGGCCTCGGCTCACGGCCACCGACAAAGAGGACTATTTCCTCCATTTTCTTGAGAATCGCCCGGTCGGGCGCATCGACTCGCGTGAGATCGAAATCGATTGTAATACCGCCATCGACACAGGGCTTTACACCTTCATCTTCCAGAAAACCGGAGCCAAAATCAAAGCGCGGTACACGTTCACCTACAAGTGGAATGGCACACAGTGGCTGATTACCAGCCACCATTCATCCGCTGTGCCGCATGACGATGCGCCTCTGGAACATGTGCACCAAGAGATTTCCCAACATACAGAGCTATGCATTGCAGCTACGGAGGAGGACATTGCCCGCCTGTTCGACCGCTGGAATGCGTCCCTCCAAACCGGCGACGTGCACAAGGTGTCCGCCAATTATGCGGCGACGTCAGTATTCCTGCCGACCGTGTCGAGCCGGCCTCGGCTCACGGCCACCGACAAAGAGGACTATTTCCTCCATTTTCTTGAGAATCGCCCGGTCGGGCGCATCGACTCGCGTGAGATCGAAATCGATTGTAATACCGCCATCGACACAGGGCTTTACACCTTCATCTTCCAGAAAACCGGAGCCAAAATCAAAGCGCGGTACACGTTCACCTACAAGTGGAATGGCACACAGTGGCTGATTACCAGCCACCATTCATCCGCTGTGCCGCATGACGAATAGCGGACCAGTCAGGCTTCCTGCTGCTTCACGCTTGATCAGTACCCGCATATAAACCGGAGCCGGCCTCGACCGAGGTCGGCTCCAGTCATTTTCGCGCGCGATAACTACCGGAGACTGGATCAGAATGACTGCATGATCTAATGCCTTGCCAATGGCAAGCCCCCTACGTTTGGGGCATTGGGGAACAACCGGCGGTTCGGCGATAAGGTTCTCTCACCACGATTTGGCGGGATAGTTGCGATGCCACAAACTCTCAATTGCAGTGAACATGTGAACGACGAAGAGGTGCACTATCTCACGACCCTGCTGCTCTATCACTTGGTAGAACGGTGCGGGGGCACTTGCAGTTCATCGTCCAAGAAGTCCAGCAGATCCGCGACAATCTCTCCACGAAGATGGTGCAGATCCAACTCGGCGACGACGTGCGATTGCGCATCATCGACCGTCTGCCGGAACTCCGGTAAGCGTACCTAGTGTTCCACCCTCGCTCACAGGGTGACAAAGAACTGCACGAGCACGACGTGGTTCATCTGGTTGGCCAGGTCGGGAATCGTCCGGCTGTTGACTAATTCGTTCTGATATCCCACATCCATATTGAACTGCTTTGAAAAGGTCCGGTTGATACCGGCAAAGAAGCGATTCCGATCAAATCCAGCCGCTGGGCCGCGCGAGCCGACGGTGTTGAGATGGATGAAAATTTCATCAGTGGCGACCAGCGCCCAGTCCGGTGCCATGGGAAGGGGATACATTCCACGCAGTGCCGTTCGGAATCGCACGGCCGTGCCATCCACATGTTCGATCCAGCGCTCCTCCAAGCGTGTGCGGCTCGATATTTTGAACGTTTCGAACTTCCGCGCATAGAGTATTTGCTGATAGATGCGGCTTTCTTCGAAGAAAGGCGATTGCGGCGGGGTATGGTTCTGATTATAGTTGCCGACCCAAGCATAGCCTTGCCAGATGGAGAGATGCTCCATCAATTGATAGCCGACTGCCGGACGAAGGATCAGCTGATCGATCCGGCCATCTTCATCCAGATCGGCGAAGCGGGGCTGGATTTCCAGATGGGCAAGAAAGGACGACGGTAATTTCACGGTAAGAAAAACGGGAGACCATACCCGGAAGTCCTGGCTGAAGGTCGAGGAGGACTGGGCCAACGCTTGTCCTCCACTCAGCAGGCTCCATGCGACAGCTGCCGTGGCCATGCCTTGCGTCCATCTGCTCCCCCGTTGATTGGCTGTTGGAGACGATATACCTCCTCCCTTAGCGGACTTCTGGTCCCGACAATCGAGACACGGCCTGCGCGCCGATCTTACGACGCAGTTTGGCAATTTTGTCACAAACAGTCGTGAATACCGTAATTTAAAGTACACCTTGTACCTCTTCCCCTATGAGAAACGCCAGTGGAAAACTTGGTGTGGCGGCTTGTCCGGCGCCTGAGATTGCGCTCGTCTCCTGGTTGTGCTAGCTACTCGCCATGCTGCGGATATCCTCATCGCTTGCCATCCCGGATCATGAGATCGACGTGCACGCGATCCGCTCGCAGGGCGCCGGGGGACAGCACGTCAACAAGGTGTCGACCGCGATCCACTTACAATTCGACATCAACGCTTCTTCTCTGCCGCCTTTTTACAAGGACGCCCTGCTGCATTTGAAAGATCGCCGCATTTCAGAAGACGGGATCGTCACGATCAAGGCCCAGCAGCATCGCATGCAAGAACGGAACCGCGAGGATGCCCTGGAGCGGTTACGCCTCTTGATTCACAATGTCACGATTCCACGCAAGGCTCGCAGACCGACGAAACCGACGAAGGCCTCGGAAAATAGGCGGATTGAGAGGAAGAAACAACAAGGGCGGCTTAAGGCACTCAGGAGAAGACTTGAGGACTGAATCGCCTCTCACCAAGTCCAGAACCGGGTACCGCCGTGAGAGGCACGTCAACGATGCACCGCGTAGATGGTCTGAGCGGCGTGGGGCTGCGCTTGCCGGGACAAAGCCTGTGCGGCATCACCGGCCGACGCGATGCCCGCCAAGAGCATGAGGCTGCACCCACGACGCTTGCGATGATGAGTCTAGAACCTATTTGCATGCTGTCAGCTGTTTTCCGGCTAGTAAGACGGTGCACGGCTCAAACAAGAGGGATCAGATCAGCAAGCCCGATGCCACACCCCGGTCTTAAATACGCAAGGCGCTATGCCTCCGAGGCCGTCAACCCAACGATATTGTATCCCCCGTCCACATAAATGACTTCTCCGGTAATACCCCGCCCCAGCGAACTGACCAAAAACAGCGCTGTGTCCCCGACTTCGCCTTGCTCCGTCGGCCGCCGCAGGGGCGCGAATTCCTTATGATGATCGATCATCTTGCTGATGCCGGACACTCCGCGGGCGGCAAGCGTCTTGATCGGCCCAGCGGAAATGGCATTGACGCGGATATTCTTCGGGCCCAGATCGTAGGCCAGATAGCGAACGGAGCATTCAAGCGCCGCCTTGGCGACACCCATGACGTTGTAATGAGGCACGACTCGTTCCGCACCCAGGTAGCTGAGCGTCACGATGGAGCCCCCCTCGGTCATCAGCGGCATCGCCGCGCGTGCGACGGCAACCAGGGAATAGGCACTCACGTCCAACGCCGTCGCAAAGCCCTGGCGTGTCGTATTGATGAACTGGCCCATGAGCTCTTCTCGCGGTGCAAAAGCCAGTGAGTGCACGAGAAAGTCGAGCCGCCCGAACTCTTTCTGCACTTGCTGCATCAGGGACGCGATCTCCGTGTCGCTCCCCACATCACAGGCGAAGGCCTTGGCCCCCGACACCGTGGCGGCGAGTTCTTCGACGTTTTGCTTCAGGCGCTCATTCTGATAATTAAATAGGAGCCGCGCTCCCTGGCTGGCCACAGACTGAGCAATGGCCCACGCGATGCTGTGCTTGTTCGCTACACCGATCACCAGACCGTTTTTCCCTTCCAGCAACATAAGTATTCGTGCTCCTTGCGGTTGACGATTGACGCTTGCGGGGGTTGAAGATAACACGATTCTTGATCGCTGTGAACGGGCTTCTTTCCGGAGCTGAGGTCGAGGGTTTTTAGGGTATCCGCTGACTGTTTTCTGAGACCGTTTAGTTGGGCCCAGGCCATTCCGCCACAGACGCTTGCAGGAAAATTCATTCGCCAGATCATTAGAGCGAGACGTAACCTATTGACTGTTCTAATAAATCTTCTTCACTGCCAACCATTATTCTTCGGCATCAAACTTGCTTCACTTATCATAAGTGCCTAATGAGCGGCACACACTATTACAATCTTGATGGGGGTATATCGTTATGAAGCGTCTATTGATGGCAGTCATGGCAGTGGCAGTGGCAGTGACGTTCTCCATGCCGGCGTTCGCGGGTGACGACAAGAAGAAGGAAGAGAAGAAGGGCGGCAAGGTGGTGTACGGCGAAGAGAAGAAGAAGGAAGAGAAGGGCAAGTAATTCCAGCCCAATTGGCGAGGCTAGTTGGCTTGGGGGCCTTCCCATTGGGAAGGCCCCCAGTCGTTTGATCATCGGTGAGTTCTAAGATAGACTGCCTGCAGTCCTACGATCGTTTTTGCATCTCGAATCGTTCCATCCGCGATTTTCCCCACCGCTTCTGCGAGCGGCATTTCTATTACATCCAACACTTCGTCACGATCCAGTTGCTGCCAGCCTTTCGTGAGCCCGGTGGCTTGATAGACATGAATCACTTCGTCGGCGAATCCCGGCGCCGTCAAGATGCTTGAGAGTAACTCGAACAACGAGGCCCGATAGCCGACCTCTTCCTCCAATTCCCGTGAAGCACAATGCACGGGATCCTCGCCGGGATGGAGTTTTCCTGCAGGAATTTCATAGATGAATCCTCCTGCCGCATGACGAAATTGTTTGATCAACACGACGGTCCCATCATCCTTCACTGGAACGACCGCCGCGGCGCCGGGATGGCGGATCGTCTCAAGATCCACCGTCACCCCGTTCGGCAATTGAACCGTGTCGATGTTCAGCGTGACAACTTTGCCTGTATAGATGGTTCTCGCCTTAAGAGGATCGCTCCCCATCCCGTATCACCCCTTACCTTTCACGCCTCACCGGCTTTTTATAGAACGGCGGCTTGACCACCTTTGCCGGAACTGATTTCCCCCGAATGTCGATCAGAATCGTCGTCCCAGGCTCAGCATAGCGTGGCGGCACATAGCCCAAGCCAACCCCTTTCTGGAGGGACGGTGACAGATTGCCACTCGTGACCTCGCCGATAGATTGGCCCGGTGGATCGCCTGACAGGATGGTGAAGCCATGCCGTGGGACGGCTTTTTCAAGCAATTCAAACCCCACCAATCGACGTGTCAGCCCCTGTGTCCGTTGAGCCCACAGCATTGCGCGACCGACGAATTCACCCTTCTCAAAATTCACCACCCACTCAGCCCCCGCTTCAAGTGGATTAACATCTTCGCTGATATCGTTTCCATACAGGAGATAGCCCATGTCCAGCCTCAGCAAGTCGCGCGCGCCTAACCCTGCCGGCTTGAGCCCCAGCGGGCGGCCGACTTTCATCAGCTCTTCCCAGGCCGAGGATGCTAGGTGGGCAGGAAGGTACAGTTCATACCCCAGTTCTCCGGTATACCCCGTCCGTGACACGACAACCGTCCCACCGAACGCGGTGACTTCGAGACACTGCCGAACGTTGAGGTCGACCACATCGGTTATGCCGATCGCGATCAACAGCTCACGAGAGAGGGGCCCTTGCACGGCAATTTGTGCCAGCTCCGTTGAACAATCCCTGATGGTGCAGCCTTGCACATGGGCGACCTTTTCTAACAGCCACGCAACGATCTTCTCTCGATTCGAGGCATTGACGCAGACAAGAAACTCGTACGGTTTCACATGATAGATAAAGATGTCATCCTTGATGCCGCCGTGGGGATTGCAGACCATCGAATATTGAGAAGAGCGGACGGAAATCTTGGAGATATCATTCGTCGAGACATACTGAAGAAACCCGACGGAGCCTGGGCCGGATACGCTGATCCGCCCCATATGGCTCACATCGAAGAGACCGGCTCTGCTGCGGACGGCGTGATATTCATCCACCACGCCGCTGTACTGGATGGACATTTCCCAGCCGGCGAAGTCCACGAGCTTAGCGCCGGCGGCGCGATGCTGGGCAATAAGCGGAGTCTGCTGCATGATGATTCTTGCTGATAAGTGCGCACTCTAGAAGGCTTGCACGTATATCGGATCAGATCTGTCAGCTTGTTAGCTTGGAGCCTGTTAACGTATTCCGAGTAACTCCACGTCAAAAATCAACGTGGCGTTCGGTGGAATCACCCCGCCAGCGCCGCGCGATCCGTAGCCCAAATCGGATGGAATCGTAAGTTTGCGCTTGCCTCCCACTTTCATCCCCTGCACCCCCTCATCCCAGCCCTTAATCACACGCCCAGCCCCCAGGGGGAACGAAAAGAGTTGCCCCCGATCGACGGAGCTATCGAACTTGTTCCCGTTCTCCAACCAACCGGTGTAATGGACACTCACGGTCTTGCCGGCCACGGCTGCGTCTCCCGTGCCGACCACTTGATCGACATATTTGAGCCCAGATGGCGTTGTGATTTGCTGATTATTTTCGGCCATGGAACCTCCTACTCCAAAAGATGATGTCAGGACTAACATCGCGGTGAGTGCTGCACGATAGAGTGACGTCATACGATCTCCTCCTCACGCTGTCTGGTATGGTCCGAGGCGGCTTGAACCAGATAGATTACTGCTCTCGCTCGGCGAAGAGCGCCATGCTCGCTGTGTACCCGTGCAGGAAATTCCGTCCGCCGACCGGTCCGATCTCGCCTTGCGCGAAAAATCCCGCAAGAGGGATCGCGCCAAGCCGTTCCGCCGTGGCCGTCGCATCGTGGTGCGGTCGTCCGAACAGGCCCCGTCCTCTGCCGCAGCAACTGAACAGGAGCGCGCCGAGGGGGGGATGCCGATGCGCAGCTCGGTCAGCCGCCAGCAATGCGTTCAAATCCTCGCTGGCCGATTGCGCATCACGAAGTTGAAATTGCACGGTTTGCCCTTCTTGCACGATGTCGCCGATGGCAACGGCTCCGGTCGTTTGGTCGGCGCCGACCAGATTTCGGACGAGAAAATCCCCTCGCTCAAACCGATCGCGATGTTCATCGATGACGATGCCAACATGCACCGCTCGATGGGCATAACGCCGGTCCTCTTCCGGCAAGGATTCGAACACCGTCTGTAGCCGTTCTAGGGCTGGGACCCCGCCAAGCTCATGAATGAGATTGTGCTCGGCTTTGGTGACGACGAACCGGTCGCCGATCAGCCGGCATCCCTGAGAAATGACCGGACGGATGTCCACGGGACCCGAGATTCGTACCCCTACCAACCCACCGGTCAGGACCTCATCGTGGAAAATCAGGCGATTCTCACCCACTCCATGTCCCCCACCGGCGAGCCCCCCGATAGCTTTGACTCCCGGATACCGTTCATCGAGCAGGCTTAGCATTTCTTGGATCGGCGTGGTGAACGGATCGGCCAATACGAGCAACGAAGCATCTTCCCCGTTGAAATCGGGCCAATTGGACAACCGGAACTGGTCCTGTGTCGGCGAAAACGATGCGCGAATCGGGTCCAGCGCCACATCCGGCAACGAAGCGGTCCAGAGGGTTACGGCCGACGCCGTTTCCAGCTCCTCGGCACCCGCAATGATGCCTTCCCCGCTGCATCCCATAAGGAACCGCGGACGAAGGGAGCGACTGATCGCCGCCGCGAGCATGTCGGCTCTCATGGCATGGTGTACCGAGAAAAACAGGCAGGCCAGATCGATCGGTGCCATGCCAAACTTAGCCTGCATGTCATCGGCCAGCTCGCCAGCCGCCTTCTCCGTATCGGATTGTGTGGACAGGGCCGTCGCAAAGCGTAGCGCACCGGGCTGAGACGACGATGAAGAAGAGACGCTCGGCATAGCTGCGCGAAGGTTATTTCGTACGGTCAGACATCCAGACTCATGTGTTGGGACTGGTCCTGTGACAATTTCTTGTAGTAGCGCCACAGGTAGGAATGGTAGTCGTCGACTTGTGCGAGAAGGTAGTGCAGTTCCGTCGGGTCCTGAGTTTCCAGCGCGTGGATCATCCGTGATTTGAGGAACGCGGCGAAGGCTTCGGTCTTCTGGGCAGCTGTCTGGAGTTGCAGCCCCCCGCCAATTTGATACTCGCTCATCAGTTTTTTCTCCTCACAAGTTGGCTGAAGGATAACGAGAGGGACGCTCTAATTGCAAGCGCCTATCGTTCCCATGGCCGGCTGTCTCGTTCGAAATCATCGCTCAATTCCGAATCGAGCCAGACAAGAAGCCTTTCACCCGATGGAGGTCAATCGCTTCAACCCGATTCCCGTCTCTACCGACGACGGTCGTCGCCATGGTGAGGGCGTTGAGAATCGCTTCTTCCGTCGCTTCAACCGTCGCGGAGATGAGCGGATTCAGGTGCGTATCGGCCAGCTGAGTCAGGGGATAGGTGTGCTCTTTCGGGTAATGAGGAATCACATTGGCAGTCGAAAAGGCCAGGATGAAGTCGCCGCTCCCGTGACGAGCTGTGGAACCGGTCCTGGCCAAACCGAGCGCGGCCCGCTTGGCCAATCTGGTCAGCTGCCGGGCATCTAGTGGGGCGTCGGTTGCGACGATAATGATGATGGACCCCTCGCTCTGGCCTGGCAACAGGGCCTGCGACTGTTGCTGTGCATGGAGTTGCGGATCATACAGTTTGCCCACCGGCACGCCGCTCACAATCAGTTCAGACCGTCTACCATGGTTGGCATTGACCAATACCCCAATGGTATATCCGCCTTCTTGGTCCGGTAATTTCCTGGAGGCTGTGCCGATCCCCCCCTTGAATCCGTAAGACACCATGCCGGTACCAGCACCGACCGCCCCTTCTTTCACCGGGCCGCCGGTCGCGCCATCAAGCGCAACCATTACATCCCGCTCGGACACGTGACGGCCTTGGATGTCGTTCAGCCGTCCATCGTCGCACTCCGCCACAACCGGTGTGAGGGTATCGTCGGTAATGCCAATCTCGGAATATCGTTGGATCATCCAGCTCATCACGCCGTTCGCGACACGTGGAACGTTCAGCGTGTTCGTGAGAGCAATCGGATATTCCAGAAATCCAGATTCCGCAATCCACGAGAGTCCGGTCATCTCACCGGTCCCATTCAGGACAAACACGCCGGCCGGCACTTTCTTGTGCCAGACATCGTCGCGGGGGATGATCACCGTCACGCCAGTCCTGACTGGCCCCTGTCCCGGTTTGAGTGCTCCGTCTCCTCGTATGAGCGTCTGATGCCCAACCTTCACTCCGGCCACGTCAGTGATGGCATTGAGCAAACCTGTTGGATAATTGCCGATGACGATACCGAGGTTTCGGATTCGTTGACGCTCTTGTGTGGATTCTGCTGCCGCCGAGGAGAGACAGCCACACAGTACCGCTGCAGTACAAACCCACAGCGCCACATGGCCCACGTGCCGGAAACTAGACTTCATGCGTACTGCCGTGATAGGGAATCCGCACATCGATCTTCGAGTGTTCCGCTTGAATCGCTGCACTCAGAGAGAGGGCCTGCTTTTCTTCACCGTGCACGACGAAGATGGTACTAGGCAGAGGATCAATGGCTCGCACATAGGCGAGTAGATCATTGCGGTCGGCGTGGGCCGACATGCCGTTGAATTTGACGATCTGCGCACGCCGCGGGGTCGGGACACCGAAGATCGGGACGACGTCCCAGCCTTCGACAAGCTTGCGTCCCAACGTATGTTCCGCCTGAAAGCTGACCAAGACGATGACGTTCGCTTCATCTTGGATGGCATGCTTCAGATGGTGGATGACCCGCCCGCCTTCGCACATGCCCGATGAAGCAATGATGACACAAGGTCCACGCATGGCGTTCAGTCGTTTACTCTCCTCCGGAGAAGAGACGAAGTGGATGTAACGGGACGCGAAGACGTCGCCGCCGGACGAAACCCTCCTCATGGTTTCGTCGTCATAACAGTCAGGATGCCGCTTGAAGACCTCCGTAGCTTTGCTAGCTAGTGGTGAATCGATATAAATCGGAATAGGATCGACACGCCCCTCCCCTACCAATTCTTTGATCCGCATGATCAATTCCTGTGTGCGGCCTACGGCGAAGGCCGGGACGATGATCTTGCTTTTGTGCTCTCGCGCATGCGCAATCAAGTCCTGAGCTTTCTTCTTCATTTCCTCGCCGATTTGTTCGTGGACACGGTCACCATACGTAGATTCCAGAATGAGCACATCGCAGGGTGGCGGAGGCTCGGGGTCGCGAAGGATCGGCATATGGGATCGCCCCAAGTCACCACTGAACAAGACAGTGGTGGTATTCCCACGCGCCGTATATTTCACGCGGATGGCGGCTGACCCCAGAAGGTGACCGGCATCATGAAATGACGCCGTAACTCGAGGCGCGAGCTTCAGCTGATCGCCATAGCGCCCGCCCTCAAACCGTCGGACGATCTTCTGTACATCATCGCCGTTGTACAAGGGTTGAATACAGGTCTTCCCGCGCCTGCGCTCTTGTTTGTTGACATACCGGCAGTCAGATTCCTGCACACGCGCCGAGTCTTCGAGCATGATGCCCGCAAGATCGGCCGATGCTCTGGTAAGATAGACCTTCCCCGAAAACCCCTGTCGCGGCAACATGGGCAAGGCACCGGAATGATCGATATGCGCATGCGAGAGGAGGGCCGCTCCCAGAGACTTCGGTTCGAACCCAAAATCACGATTTCGTCGAGCCGCTTCCTCACGTCGCCCTTGAAAGAGTCCGCAATCCAGCAGTATGCGAAATCCTGGGACTTCCAACAGATGCCGACTGCCGGTGACTGAACGAGCAGCACCGTAGAACGAGAGTTTCATGAAGGTAGTACTCCGTTGTGGCGTGCGATCAGGTCCCAGGCTTCCTGGGCCGTTTCGGCATAGTGAAATAAATTCAAGTCAGCAGGCGAGATCAGCCCGTTATCCGCCAACCACTGCCAGTTGACGAGCTTCTCCCAAAATTCACGGCCCACCAACACGATCATCACTTGGTCGATCTTGCCGGTTTGCAACAGCGTCAGGGTTTCAAACAGTTCGTCAAGCGTCCCGAATCCACCCGGAAAGGCGACCAGCGCCTTGGCCCGGATCAGGAAATGCATTTTTCTGATGGCGAAATAGCGAAACTGGAAACTGAGCGCCGGGGTAATGTAGGGATTGGGGTGCTGTTCGTGCGGCAACGTGATATTGAGACCGATCGATTTGGCCTGGACATCCGCCGCCCCCCGGTTTGCCGCCTCCATGATCCCGGGTCCCCCGCCGGTGACCACGACATAATTGCAATGGCCATCGACTTGGCACATGGATGAGACTAGCCGCCCAAACTCGCGAGCCACGTCGTAGTATTTGGAGAGGGCGATTTGCCGCCGTGCGATCGCTACTTTCCGTTGGATGGCTGGATCGTCCGGAGTCTGCGCCACTTCGGCTTCGGCCTCCCGTAATGCCTGCTCTATAGCCATCGGTTCATGGATTCTCGCACTACCGAAGACGACGACGGTCGAATGAATCTGCTCCTCGCGTTGGATGAGCTCAGGTTTCAACAATTCGAGCCCGATTCGAATCGGCCGGAGCTCGGCCCGTTCGAGGAATTCCGAATCCTTGAAGGCGTGGAGGTAAGAGGGATGCGCAGTGTTGGGTGGTCGAGACGAATGCGTATCGGAAGAATCCGGCCCCATGACCCAACATTATAGCGGGGGAACCGCCTGGCGGCAATTGTGGTTGGTGCATGTCAACCATCCTTACGGCTAAAACGGCCAGAATTCGAAGAAGGCATGTTCATCCGTCAAACCAAAGGCATAGGACCGTACGATGAGCCGGTCATCGCAGAGGATAAGCAGACGTTGCATGTTGATTCCTGTCCCGGATAGGGTCATCGTGGGGGCCACGGGAGATACGATTCGAAACAGATACCCTAAATTGAGCGATGAGGAACGCGTCGTGCTCCACTTGAATTCTGCAAGAAACTGATCGGACACAGCCGTAATCTCTTCCGGCGCGCCTAAACGATCCACGACGTAATGCAAGGTGGTTTTGCCGGCCGTGATAAAGGACAGGTCCTCTGGTGTGATCGGTGTGTTGAAGTCGATCCGTCGTACTGCGCAGCCCCACAAGCCCAGACAGAGCATGAAGATCAGCAGAAGACGGGCATATGGTGCGTTCATGGTTGACCTATTTCCCCCAGGGGCGCAGCGTGAAATCGACTTCCGGCGTCCGCTTGCCGTAGATGACATCCTGTACGATCCCTTGCTTATCAAAGAACACATAGAGATTATCACTTCTGACATTCACGCTCAGGATGTTGAACACCAGTAAGATAAGCCCGGGAGATTTTCCATCGTAGTAGTAGTAGTGGAAAATATCCTTGTCGTTGCCGACGACCATTCGATCGGGAGCTCCTAAGAGCGTCACCACCAATTCTTTTTTGCTGCTTCCCTTTTCGATTTGGCTGAGGCTTTCCTCTTGGATGGGGTTTCCAACTCGCCCGCGGCTGAGGACACAGCCATTGATGAGAAGGCTTACTCCGACAAGAAGCAGCACGGATATTCTGACGAGCATGGTTCCTCCTATTCACTTGCTGTAGAAGGCTGATCAATCGTTTTGGGCAACACAAAATCCTGTTCATAGACCCGGTACCCCGACGCAGCAAGGCCAACGCGCTGGTAGACATTCTGCGCCGCTTGATTATCCTGCTCGACGTAGAGCCGTATTCCACACACGGTTGGATCAGCTGTGGCCTTGTCAACAATATGCTGATGCATAGACCGATAGATCCCTCGTCGCCGCCAGGCGGGATCGACATACACGCTCTGCACCCACCAGAAGGTTCCATTCCGCCAGTCGCTCCACTCAAACGTAATCATCAGTTGGCCAACGGGGCGATGGAGACTATCTTCGTGATATTCAGCGACGATAAAGAACCCCCGCTCAGACGATGCCAACATGCTGCACGTCCCCTTGCGAAGTCTGGCGAGGTCAAGTCTGCGGCCTTCCGTTTCCCATGCCATGGCGGCACTAAAGCCGACCAATACCTCGGTATCGTGTGGTCCAGCCTGTCTGACGTGGATGTATGGGGTGGACAGCATAGACGCATTAGGGATGGGATGGCGGTGCATTGAGCCAACCCGCTGGCGCTTTGTAGAGGCCTGCGGAGAATTGCAATTTTATGGCCTCCTCCGAAGGCAGGTTGATTGGGCGGACCTGCGGTTCTGGAATGAAGGCAAGGTAGCCTGTAAACGGATGGATGGCGGTCGGCACAAACACCATCAGCAGGTTGGCAGTCGGCACGACTTGGATGGCGTGGGGCGCCACCCCCATCACGAAACCAAGGGCCCACAATCCGTCACGGGGAAAGGGAAAGGTCACGACGCTACTTTTGCCGAACCGGGAACGGAAATTCAGGATATCTGTCATGCCTTTTAACGTGAGATAGATACTCTTGACGAGCGGGATTCGCTCAAGACGCGCCTCTACGCGCTTCATTAGACGTTCACCGATCACGTGGTCGGTTACGATGCCACTGATGATGAGAAGACCGAGGAGCAGCAGAAATCCTATTCCGGGAATGGGATCCGACATGTGGCTGTCCACAACATTATCGAGAGCAGTAAACAGTGTCCAGAGAATCAAGATGGTCGCCCACGTCGGGACCACAATCGCGATTCCTGCGAGAAAGGTTTTCCAAAGCATCGTAGTCATGGCGAGAGCTAAGTCGTGACGGGAGTGTACCAGACTTGAAGCAGGCAATGGGAGGATTGTGCGAAACTTGGCTTGCGCTCCAGGGGGCCGTACTTTATGATCAATTCAGGTGGTTGACACGGGGTCCTTCATAAAATAGATAAGGGCAGCGGAAGGATTGGGACGATTATGATCGATAAGGAGCTTCTCGCGATTCTCTGCTGTCCCGAGACGAAGCAACCTGTTACACTTGCCGATGCCGCCCTCGTCCATAAATTGAATGAGGCAGCGGCACGCGGGGGACTAAAAAACAAAAGTACGAAGACAGTTTCTGAACAAATGGATGGGGGCTTGATCCGCGCCGATCAGACTATTCTATATCCGATCAGGGAAGGGATTCCGGTGATGTTGCTTGAAGAAGGGATTCCGCTCGATCAAGTCGGTTAGAGCCGTACCCACTCTACTCCTCTGTTAGTGCTTGGCTCCGTGCATGCTTGATGGTGCGGCCCTCACAGTTGAAAAACCGACGGCGTCAGGCTTGCTAGGGACTGAGAATCTGTCCTTTGCCATGCGGATGATCAGTTTTTGAGCCAGTGGACGTCCCGCATTGGATACAGCGATATTCGTAAAGATTGCCGCTCGGAAGCACGAGAAGGAGCCGTTCTCGGGTCGGCGTAGCAACCTTGCACCGTGGGCAGTAGAGGAGAGAGGCATTCAGGGATCGAAATTGCCCCTGTTGGGTCTCTGCGGCAGGTTGAGTCCGGTTCCGGTTTGCTGAGCCGTGCTGGGTAGCCGGTAACCAAGAAGGGACGGATCTTCTGGGCGGTAAGGACATTGGATATGTTAATTATACCGACCTGTGAGGATCAAGGCCTATCCTCGTAATTCCTCTTTCGTGTCGGACGATACACCGTCATCGGTATTGGTTATGGATACGTGGACGGCGGCTGTCGATTAGATGGCGGTTTTGGCGGATTCGATCTCGGTGGCAGTGATCAGACTAGAGAGATACTCCGCAACGAAATTCAGTGCTTCCTCTCGGCCATCAGCTCGGCGCCCCTTTTCACGACGTTGCACGGATAACTCGTGCTCCAAGTCTGATTTCACCTCACCCAGCACTCGTTGAAGAGACGCCGTTGCGAGGTTCGCATCCGTGTCCTCAAGCCCTTGGCAACGGTCAAGGACCCAATTGAGACCTTCAATCCTTCCAGCATAGTGTTCCTGTTCTGCAGTGTCGATGCGGGCCATCGCAGTCGAGAAGGTTTGGGCTTCGTAGATCAAATTATAGAAACTTTTAACGGCCCGTTGTAGCGACTGATTCATACTGCTCCTTGGCTTGCATGCAAGATCGTTCGATTATACATGAATTTAGGAAGACGACAAGGACTATTTGGGGTTAGGTAAAGAGTACGGAATTGAATTCGTTCATGAATCCGTAATAGCAGGGTGCAAAGTCTTTCAAGTACTCTGGACTCGTTTCCTTTAAGCACTTGAAGAAGAAGACCTGAGCTTTAGGTGCAGGCTGTTCGAGAAGCTTGCTAAGCTGTGCTATGGTATAGCGTGCCGTATGGACACTAAGAATATAGTGCGCCAGACGCTCAACAAATTGCTCGGCAACATATTCGCTGGCGAGATATCCCGCGGAGAGCTGTCCTGAATCGAGGAATTGGGTAAATGGAATGGCTTGGGCCGCGAAAGGGATTGGCTCGGGCTGTGAGGTCACACGAGGACCACTCCTCATGTAATGAGAAAGCACGTAGTTCGCTAGGACTGTAGTGCCGCCCTCACGCCCGTCAAACGTGCAAAAGGAACAGTGTGGAGTGCGTCCAAAGACCGGATAAACAAAAGGAGCAGGGTCCCTTTCGGAACCCTGCCCGTTCAACACTGACCTTCTCCAGACTTAGAGCCAGGTTACCCGTTCAGCCGGCCTGATATAGATCGGCTCTTCAACCTGAATACGCGCAACCTCTTTCCCAGACTTGTTGAACCCCAGCACGGTGTCGTTATACATCTCAAAGCGCTTACCGTGGATCTGGGTTTCAAAGACCTTAGGACCGGGGATCACATCATACCGGAACACGATCTGCTGGCTCGCCCTCCAGAGCTGAAGGACCGCCAAGAGTTCGCGACTCGGCACAAGGTATTTCTCGATTGCGTTATCCACACCTGGGCCAAACATCTGTCGCGCATAACCTCGTGGGCTGTGCCGCGGTGGAATATAATACCCATTGGGTTCCGTGCCCCATTGTGGGTAGAGCGGTAAGGCGACCTGTTCCACCCTGATCGCATAATACAGGGGGTGCCAACGGTCTTCAGCCCACAGACCATCTTCGCCGATACGAACAAGGCTTTGCATTCTGATTTTTCCCACACAGGCTGCCATGCAGCGAGTTTCCATTGGCTCGCCGCCGGTCAATGGATCCTTGCCTTCGATACGAGGATAACAGGCAATGCACTTTTCTGAGACACGAGTTGTGCCCCGGTACATCGGTTTCTTGTACGGGCATTGCTCCACACATTTCTTGTACCCCCGGCAGCGATTCTGGTCGATCAACACGATACCATCTTCCGGTCGCTTGTAGATGGCCTTTCGCGGGCAGGCCGCCAGGCAACCTGGATAGGTACAGTGGTTACAAATGCGCTGCAGATAGAAGAAAAATGTTTCATGTTCGGGCAGACTGCTGCCCGTCATTTTCCAGGGCTCGTCGCGCGAAAATCCGGTTTTGTCGACGCCTTCCACAAGAGCGCGCATCGATGTCGCGGTATCTTCGTAGATGTTCACGAATCGCCATTCCTGGTCCGTAGGGATATAGCCGATAGCGGCCTGTCCCACCTTCGCACCGGCGTCAAAAATCGTCATCCCTTCAAAGACTCCGTACGGCGCATGATGTTTACGCCCAACGCGGACGTTCCACACCTGACCGCCAGGATTTACTTGTTCAATAAGTTGGGTGATCTTCACGTCGTAGAATTGTGGGTACCCGCCATACGGCTTGGTTTCCACATTGTTCCACCACATGTACTCCTGTCCCTTCGAAAAAAGCCATGTCGACTTATCCGCCATGGAACAGGTCTGACAAGCCAGGCAGCGATTGATGTTGAACACAAACGCAAACTGCCACTTCGGATGCCGCTCCTCATAGGGATAGAGCATCTTTCGACCGAGATGCCAGTTATACACTTCAGGCATTGTTTCTCTCCTTTTTGTGAGGCGGTAGGAGCATTCAGCCCCTCGCCCTATCGCTCGACACCTACGGTTATACCTTGATCTTAATGTGTTCGCCTTTGAGCCACTTGATCATGAATTCGTTTTCTTGGCCAGGTGTGAACCCGGTGCGCACCGGTTCCCACGGACCGCGTGCGCCGATACCGCCGTCTTCCGCCTTGGTGATGCGGATCAAACATTCCTTCGGCACGGTATTAATCGCGTGGTGATCAACCTGATACCCCCACTTAAACTTCCACGCAATGGCGTGCTTGCCTGGTAGCGAGTCAGTCTGGTGCATCGGCATCAACCAATTCCGAGTAAATGATTGCTGAGCGCCGTAACGGAAATTCGATTGGTACCCTGTGTCGATCGCAATGGCCCGTCCATCCGGCCTGGTTTCATGACCTTTTACCGACTTAGCCGTCGCCACATAGGGTGCATGCTTCGTCATGGTGACATGGTACGGATACGCTGGATTGTACTTCGCGCGAATCATGAGCCGGGCCACCTTGTAATAGGGGTCGCTCGGTTTCCATCCCCGGTAGGGCCGGTCAACTGGGTTACCATCAACATACACATAGTCACCGTCGTTAATGCCGCGGTCTTTGGCCGCTTGAGGATTGATGTGCAGCTGATGCTCGCCGACACCTGGCGTCCGTTTGTCCATGCGATAGGGATCGCCAAAGTTCGATTCGTAGATCTGAACCCAATCGTTCACCGACCATTGGCTGTGAACGCGATGCCTGGTTTTGGGCGTGACGCAGTAGAATTGATATCCCTTTTCCCAAAGTGGGTTACTGTGGCGCTTGATTTCGTGCCATGATAATTTGATGTTCCGCACCGTCTTGTCGTCATGGTGCTGCGCCGTGATGGGAATACCGTAGTCGTCCGGCCGGCAATACGGGTTGGTCGTGAAAATCGCGTTTGGCAAGTATGGCGTGGCCTCCGGCCCTTCACGATGGGAAATGAAATTCTCCCCATATTCGATCGCTTCTGGCTCAATTCGATAGTTTTCGTAGCGGCCACTACGCGTCCACATCGGCTTAGATTCATTTGTTTCTTCCCAGAATGGATGACGCGGATACGTCCGCACCATGACCATCCAGCCCTTTTCGGACTTCAGCATCACGTCTGCTGAGTAGCCATAGAACGTGCTCGAAGCATCGAGCATGCGCTGGACATAGACATCCACGCGATTGCTATAGACCATCGCGAAGTAGTCCCGCATCCGCTTGTCGCCTGTCATATCTGACAGCTTCGCGGCCACACCGGCAAAAGTGTCAAGGTCGTTACGCGTGTCGTACAGAGGACGAATTCCACCTTTCCAAATCTGGACCCACGGATTGGACACCGTGATGGTCATTTCTGGATAGGTGAACTCCACCCAGGTATTGCAGGCAAATGCGATATCATTGTGATTGATGTCCGACGTCATCTCGACGTCTTGCGTAATTAAACATTCGAGGTTTGGATCAACATTGCGCACCATATCGTAGTGGTGTTTGGCGTTATTGAGCACGTTCACGTTGGTGACCCAGCGAAATTTGCTTGGAGTCGGCATATGGGTTTTGCCTGTAAAGACTTTTCGCCCATACTTGGGAGTATTCACGATGAGAGCAGTATCACCGTGGTTCCAGTATCCGACTTCTTCACCGTAGTAGTAGGACTTGGTCTTAATTTCCTTCCCGTGAGCATTTGGGTCCAGCGTAATATTGAAGGGGTCTTCGCCCGTATGCACAGCGAGACCAGCCCCGGACCACGGAGTGGCCGTCCACGCACCAGCCTTATAGTTACCGGCCCACGTATGTTGACCCGTACCGAACTTTCCGACGTTACCCGTGATGATGAGCACCATCGCCGCACCACGGGAATTGATCGTTTGATGGAAATAGTGACAGGTGCCTTCCCCGTTGTGAATCGCGGCCGGCTTGATCGTACCCGAGTCTCGAGCCCATCGGACGATCAGATCTTTCGGCGTACGGCAGATTTGATGCACGGTATCCAGATCGTAATCCTGGAAATGGACCATATACATCTGCCAAACCGGCATAGCATCGATTTCACGACCATTGAGCAGCTTTACACGATACGTGCCGTTGAGCGCCGCATCGATGCCGCTATTGGCATAATGCCAGCCCACTTGCTCCCGATGCAGTGGAACAACCTGCTTCTTGTTGAGATCCCAGACCATCATTCCGCCAAGCCGTTCGATGTGCTCGGCTTTCAATGACTGAATGCGACCGGAATAGCTCTTGGAGAAATCTGGAAATTTGTAATCTGCGATCACGTCGCGAGGGTCGAGATACTGCAAGGTATCCGTGCGGACAAGGATCGGCGCGTCGGAAAAGGACTTCATGAAGTCGGTGTCATGCATGTTTTCATCGACGATGATTTTCATCGCGCCGAGAAACAGCGATCCATCGGATTCCGGGCGAAGCGGCATCCAATAGTCTGCTCGATAAGCTGTTGGATTATATTCGGGGGTAATGACTACGACGCGAGCTCCACGCTCGATACACTCCAACTTCCAGTGAGCTTCCGGCATCTTGTTTTCGACGAAGTTCTTCCCCCAGCTGGTATTGAGCTTAGAGAAGCGCATATCGGAAAGATCGATATCCGATCCTTGCACACCCGACCACCAAGGATGGGCAGGATTTTGATCGCCGTGCCAGGTGTAATTGGACCAATATCGGCCGCCCTGCGCTTGATCAGGACCGACTTTGCGGATCCACGTGTCCAATAGCGCGTTGACGCCGCCGTTCATGCGAGTATTGCCCATTTTGCCGACGATGCCGAGCACGGGCATGCCGGAGCGGTGCTTAAAGCACCGAGTTCCTGCTCCCTTCATCATTTCAATCATTTCTGGAGCATAACCCTGCTCACGGAGACGTCTCGCACCAGCTTCGCCGCTGTACCGGGTCGCAATAACGATCATCGCCTTTGCGGCATAGGTGAAGGCCGTATCCCAAGAAACTCGCAACATATCGTCTAAGAAGCGGCTGTCGAATTTGTATTTGCGTTTCGTTTCAGGGGTCAGCTCGGGAGACCCATCATCCATCCATTGCTTCCAGCCCTTCCGCATTAATGGACCCTTGAGACGATACGGTCCATACACACGCCGATGAAAGGTAAACCCCTTGAGGCACATACGTGGGTTATGCGCAAAGGTCCCGCGGTTGCCGTAGAGGTCCTCATAGGTTTGATGGTCGTAGTTCTGCTCCACACGCATAATCACGCCGTTTCGGACGAACGCCCGAACACGACATGCATGGGTGTCGTTTGGGGAACAGACCCATGTGAAAGATGAATCGTACCGGTACTGGTCATGATAGACTCGTTCCCATGATCGATCCGGATAGTCGCCCAACGGATTGCCCACCTCAATGACCGGCTGTAGTGCGGTCAACGCCAGGACTTTATCCGCCACTGCTACTGCAGCGACGGTTCCTGCAGAGACTTTCAAGAACTGCCTGCGCGACAAAAACATTGTAGACACCTCCTACGATTTCGAGGGCCTCGCGGAACCCTCACCAAACCATCAAACCGTTATCCACATCCAAATAATCCTGACACTGCCGAGATTGCTCGATGTCAACTCTAACCACGTCCCGCTGCACAATTGATTGAACACACCCCGATAAATAAAACCACCAGAAATCCTAAAGCAATAATTGAACCAGGTTGAGGTGGCATGCATTCTACCACTCAAACCATTCATTAAGATACAGAAAAATAAAGATATCATATGGTCTGCGTATGTCCATGATTCGATCAATACATTTTGCATGAATGTTTACTTGTCGTAGCAATCGATCACAGAAGGTTCGATTTAAACTATACTTCATTACGTAAAACAATAAGTTAACGTATGACATTAAATGGTCAATGATGTTACCAATATGTAGCAATTGTGATCCTGTGGGCAGACGAGCAACACTGCGGTGATCTTCTTTTGATACAGATTGCTTGACAGGGTATTGTGAGCTCAGTAGAATCTGACTGCCTTATTGTGTAGTGACTTCTGAAAGCGGGAATAGCTCAGTGGTAGAGCATCGCCTTGCCAAGGCGAGGGTCGAGGGTTCAAATCCCTTTTCCCGCTCCATATTCTCCCTAATCTCTGGTTTCACCCAATGCATTCCTGGAATGATGCGCTATTTATGAGCGTAATTGGGAACAAGTAGGGTTTGTACTAGTACGCCTGCCCTGACAACTTAAGGACGGCCTGATTTATTCGGCTCGCGTAAATGTGCGCTGGATCGCGCCGCACGGAACGGGCGACACTCTCTGCTGCAACAGACGGGGGCTGAGGCCACATTGGGCTCTAGGTCAGCGGCGGCGTGGCGAATCTGGACCGGGCGCGGCGACGGCTCGTGGCGGGGACGGAGGCGACGTGCGTTCAGAGGCTGCCTGTGGGTTATTAGGCCGTAGTCCCCCCACGAAAAGACTTCCGGACCAGTAGATGTCCCCTGGGAGTGGCCGTGATGACCATCCCAGAAACAGATTTCCGAGTGAAAACGTGCATTACTCAGACCTTCCTTAGAGCGATGCGGGCGATTGGGGTTCATTGACGAGATCCAGTTCTGTCAGAATGTACGTGATCACATGCTCCGCACGAACGGCAACGGCCTGGTTCAACTCCTGCACCAGCTGAGTAGCTGGGATGCGCTGATTCTCTTGTGCGAGCCCGGCGGCTAGCCAGAGATTCAGCTTACACCATGTCACGGCCTGAGCAAACAGGTCGTTCACGCGCGCGTGATTGGCTTCACGTGCTTCTGTTCCAAATGACGTCAAGACTCCTGCAATTCGATCGGCAAGGCGAACCTCCTGGCTTAGCCGCACCAGGTGTGCTTGAGCGATCTCGACAGACACTTGGATGCCGGCTTTCCAGCTCCGCTTCTTGACGTTAAATACACAGGTCAGGACACCCGGCTCCTTCTCCACAGGCTCCGGGCCGAAGAACAAGGTGACACGGTACAACGACAGTTCCGGAACCCGTTCAGGTATCATGGTCCGCTATTGTAACACGGTGAGCGGTACGCCGTTGTGGCGCTCCGTAGGATTGTCGATGAGGCATTTGCGCATGGAGCGTCGGCGATTACGACGGGACGTGCGTTGACCGAGTATGGCCTGCAGTAGTTCATTCATTCGCGCATTCGCGATGCCGGCATGACGCCGTCCAGCGCGCCCATCACCGCAGTCGATGCCCCTAGCGCCGAGCCGCATTATGGACCGGCCAAGTCCAGTTCGACACCAAATATACTCGCGAGAATCTTGTTTTGATCGATCTCTGGACAAAACGGACCGCGCCCGGCTCCGTGTATGGCGACATTACCTGGACGGGGTACACCGGAATGCGGGTGCCCACCATACAGCGCATGATTTTCGACCAGGTCCGTCGAGGGTGCGATGCGGCACTGGCCTTCGTCCGGGAACGGGTAGCGTCTGGCCAATTTCCCTTTGGATGGGAAGTCGATCATGTCTGCCGCACCGTGATTCAGAACGCCGGGTACGGCGACTTCTTCCTGCATCGGACCGGCCATTTCATCGGTGAAGAAGTGCATGGCAATGGGGCCAACATCGACAACTTGGAGACTCAGGACGGACGCTGGCTCATGCCGCGAACCTGTTTCTCTCTTGAACCAGGCATCTATCTTCCTGGGGAGCGTGGCATCCGGAGTGAGCTGGATGTCTACGTGTCCGATCGAGAGGTAATGGTTTACGGCGCACTACTTCAAACAGAAGTCATCCCGATTCTCTAGTCACGGCACAGCTCAAGACTTTCCGATGAGCTCTTTCTTGACACGTTCTCAAAGCGGCGGCTAGATTTAAGCAATACTGTCAGCACGGGCGTGCTAATACGATTCTCGGACTAGCGGAGTCACAATGTTCGGCACCTTGGGATTTTCTGAGCTCATTCTTATCCTCGCCATCATCCTGATTATTTTCGGCGCGGGGCGTTTGCCCCAGGTTGGGGAAGGCGTCGGCAAGGCGCTCAGAAGCTTCAAGAAAGAAGTTCACGATGTCCCGCCGGCCGTGACACAGGTTCAACCGGATGCTGAACCCCAGCCGGTTCAGGCTCAGCCAGCTGTTGTGGTTACGACTCAGGCGCCGGCTAGCGGTCCGACGTCCACAAGTGCCCGATCCAATATTCCCTATGCGCCTGGTCCTGAAATGACGCCAGGCACAACCGCCTCGTTGCTCTATCGTGGGGGGCCCCAATCGGCCCAACCGGCTGTCAATCCGAATCAAGGGGCGCAGGTCGCTGCGCCGGTGCCGGTTCAACCTGTGGTGTCCATGGAAGAGCGTGCGGCAGCTCCCGCTCCACTGGCCCGTGGTCAGTACCCACCATTACCGCCTGGCGTTCGGCAGAAGCCGGCGATAAAACGCCCCTCGGCTATTGTGAATAAGGACGCGGTGGCCAGGGTGCAGGCGCAACAGGCGGCCATGAAAGCTAGCTCAGTGCAGGCTACTCCAGGCGTATCTCTCGAGGACATGCAGAGTCTGGGAGAAGGCATGGGCGACATGCTGCGGACCTTCCGGCAAGCTGTAGCCGATGTTCGTGATACGGTCGATCCGCAGATGCGCACGATCCAGGTTGAAGTGGATGCGGCAAAAAAGGAACTCCAGCAGTCTCTTGAGGCCACCTCGGAAAGGTCAGACGTTCAAGTAGACCCTCAGCAATCCGCATGAGGCGCATCGGCGGCTTCGAGACTGCCGCGAGGGAAAAATGTGGGATATTCAGGAATGGGTTCGACTTCGGTTCAGTGCCTCGACCAGGTTTATGAGCAGGTCTTGCGTCTGCTTGTCGATATCCACAAACTGAACACCCCTGCCGGGGGACAGGAGATAGCCCTCCGGCTTGTTGCGCACGCAAGCGACTATGATTTTGGCGCCGAATCGTTCATAGGGCCAATCAAGTAGCGAAAATTCAAGCGGCAATTCTGTTCCTGACTTCATCAGGGCGTTACTCTCGATGTGGAAGATCACTCTGGGTTTCGGGTGGCGGCTGAATCAGGCCATTGGTAACGCATCGATCACGAGTTTCTTCTTCATTCTCAGTCGCATCGATCAGCCCACGATCTGACGGCTGAAGAGATCGATTACGGTGGCCAAGCATTCCTTACTGACGCCACGATCGATGGTGCGGCGGATCATGGAGTACTTCTGTGATGGTGGGCTGTGTAGGGGTCGAACCTACGGCCCACTGATTAAGAGTCCCGCCCCTTTCCAACCTGAGAATACTCAAGATATCCAAGACAAAGAATTTCCATTAGTCAGCGAGGATGAGACATAAAAGTACCTCACCCTGGTTAGCTTGGTTCGATACGTTTGGTATCAGTTTGGCACCAAGTCATCTCTCGAACCATTTGCCAATCTTCTCACGAACAAGACCTGTTCTCTGGTAGGACGACCATGATCGACACAGAGCCGAATGATGATCGAGGAGAAACAGCGTGAAGCTGGGAAGATCATATGGCTATCCTTGTAACCCTCCCTGCTTGTCGCCGTCACATCACCTAGAAAGTCCGCATCGCGGGGCAGCGCACGCTCTACCTCAGTGTTGATGACGAAGCCCACCCCAGTGAACTCTTTCTTCGAGTCAACGGCCCTGACTGTACCGCTGAGATCATCGGGCTCTACGACGTCATCGCCCGTCTGATGAGCCTTGCCTTGCAGCACGGGGCGCCAAATCTTGTGGTGGTGGGAACCTCGAACCGCCAAGGGCTGGAACGATTGGTGATTGGGTCGGTCGCTGAACAGTTGATCGCCAAGGTTGGGGCATCGAATCTCTTGGTTCGTCCGGTCAGACGGCCAGTCGTCCTGGCGCATTCAAGTCCGCGCGTCTGAACCTCTCCCCTGAGATATCGATCTCGTCAATATGGCCGTGGACAACTGTTCCATGCAACGTCATAGAGCTTGTCCATTCTTAGAACTATTCCGATTCTGTCAACCAGTTAGCAATAGCAGATCTTCTTCAGACCCCGTACCTTCAGCTCGACCGCTAGGCTGAGCCATCAGGAAATTTTCCATATTTCTGCATGAAGCCAAAAAAGACGGTTGAATTTGCCTCTGCCCCTTTGGTACGAATTATATCCAGGATTAGAGTTTTTTAAAGTCTGGTGCTCTCCTAATGCAGCAAGCTTCCTTTCACCTTATTAGGTAGAGTACCGCCATGGATCAAATTCAAACGGCTCCAGCGCCATCAGGTCCCATTCCCGTCGGAAACATCGAGGGAATGAAGCAGCATCTGCGCTTCGACCTTCTGTCGGGCTTCTTGGTGTTTCTGATTGCGCTTCCCTTGTGCCTGGGGATCTCACTGGCGTGCGGCTACCCCGCCATTGCCGGAATTTTTACGGCGATCATTGGCGGGATCGTCGGCGCGACGATGAGTAACTCGGAGCTCACCATCAAGGGCCCAGCGGCCGGGCTGATCGTGATCGCAATCGGATGCGTCACCGAGTTCGGGTTTACGGGGGGAACGAACCCGGATGCGGACTATCAAGCCTATCGATTGGCGCTAGGCGTCGGAGTGGCGGCAGGTATCGTGCAAATCCTGTTCGGGGTGTTGCGGGCCGGCATCCTGGCTGAGCTTGTGCCAACGTCGGTTATTCACGGCATGCTCGCCGCGATCGGAATCATCATCATCGCCAAGCAATTTCCGATCATGATGGGTCTCAGCGCCAAAGGTGAGCCGTTGGAGCTACTCATGGAAATCCCGAGATTTATCGCCGAGTTGAACCCCAAAATCGCGTTCATCGGGGTCTTAAGTCTCGCTGTGCTCGCGACCTACCCTTTTATCAAGCTCAAAGCGCTCAAGGCGATTCCTGCTCCTCTTATTGTGCTCATGATCGCCATCCCATACGCGTATACATTTAATCACCATGAATATCAGGTCGGCCCAAACTATCTCGTCAACGTCCCGCTGAGCATGAGCAGCGCCATAGCCTTCCCGGATTTTTCCGGCGTGTTCACGGGAATCGGTATCAAATATGTGATCTCATTCGCCCTCATCGGCAGCTTGGAATGTCTCTTGAGCGCTAAAGCGGTTGAGACGTTTGACCCCTGGAAACGCAAGGCTAATTTGGATCGGGATCTCACGGCTGTCGGCATCGGCAATACGGCAGCCGCCTGCATTGGCGGATTGCCGATGATTTCGGAGATTGTGCGCAGCAAAGCTAACGTCGATAACGGTGCTCGAACCCGCTTCGCCAATTTGTATCACGGGATGTTTCTCCTGCTCTTTGTGGCCCTTCTCCCCGGACTGCTCAACAAAATCCCTCTGGCCGCGCTGGCTGCCATGTTGATTTTTACGGGATTTCGCTTGGCGGCTCCCGCGGAATTCATGCATGTGTACCATGTCGGAAAAGAACAGCTCTTAATTTTCCTCTCAACCGTCGTAGGAGTCCTAGCGATCGATCTGCTGGTCGGGATCGCCATCGGTATCTTGGTGAATATCCTCGTCCACATCGCAAACGGAGCACCCCTCGCGTCATTGTTCCGGTTACATCACGAAGAGGAGCCCGTGCAAGAGGGAACGCTGCGCCTTTTGGTCAAACATGCCGCGATCTTCCCCACATGGTTGGCCCTGCGCAAAAAGCTTCATGAGCACTTTGGAAAGTACCCCAATGTGGACCTCGATCTGTCCCAGACTCGCCTCGTCGATCATACGGTGATGTCACGGCTTCAGGAAATGCAGACAGATTTGGCAGCAAAGAACCAGACGTTAACGATCTCCGGATTGGATGATCATCAACCTCTCTCACATCACAAGGCCGCGGCTCGAAAAAAGAAGGTGGTTACCTCCGGCCCTCCTAATGGGTCCAGCTTCCCTCAGTGATGGGTTTCTCGGTGACCTTGACTCTCGGTGTTGCCGGCCAACCGGCCTTAGTAGGCGCATTATTCACGGCAGTTCGTGAGTCAGCGGCCTGGCCAGCGTGGCGCACTGGAGAGCCCTGCAAGTACCTGCGCAAACTGCCTCATTCTCGATGACCGGGTCGAATTGGAAGGCCTGCAGGTCAGCCTGCCGGACGGCTTTCTCCACGATATGTGGACGATCTGCAACGAGGCCCAGCGGCCCATCACGGATTGCGTGTGGCTGGAGCTCAACATCGGCGGGGTGGTGCCCACCAAGGCCGTGACGCGTGCATGGACCTACCGGGTCTTGATCGAGTATCTCGAACAACAGACCGGGGCTTAATTGGAATCGCTCAAGAGCGCGGGCCGGCTGCCCTCAGATCGTTCCCGTCATCCAGGCGGTGGCGAGGCCGACCGTTTCCACCAGGGTGTTGGTCACATGGTCCAGGGCGCCCAGACTCGGTATGACAGCAAACAGATCGAGGTCTTCCCAGAGCACCGGCCAGTCCCTAACGGAGTACGCGCAGGGGGCAGGCGTAACGGCCAATCCCTGCGCGCGGAAGAGGGCGGTGGCCCGCAGCATGTGGCTTGCGGAGGTGACCAGCACGACCGAGCTCCGTCCGAGGAGGCGGGTGACTCCCCGCGCATTCTCAACGGTGTTGCGGGAACGGGCATCGAGCACGATGGCCTGGTCAGGCACGCCAGCTTGAAGGGCCACGCGTTTCATCTCCACGGCCTCCCGGGGTCCCGCTCCAAAGACCGCCGCATCGCCACCGGAGAAAACCAGTCGAGGCGCCCGGCCTTCAGCGAACAAGGCGACGCCGCAGAGCGTCCGTTGCAGGCTGACACCGCCGAGTTGATCGTCCGGCCTGAGGCTGCCCTTGCCGGCGGCGCCTGCGCCGAGAACGACGATCGCATCAAATTTCGCGGTGGTGGTGTGGTCAAACGAGGGCAAGCGGCTTTCCAGAAATCCAGCCAGAAGGGTTGCGGTGAGCGGGGAGCCCACGATCCAGACAATGCCGGCGGCGGCCACGGCCAGGCTACGGCGCCATCGCAAACGAGACGGGGAGTCGGGAAGCCAGGCGAGTACCACCAGGGCGGCCGTCACAGCGCAGAGCCAGGTATAGGGAAAGACGGCCACCTTGACGAGCTTATAGACTCCGAACAAGAATGGCGACAGATCCATATCGGGTTCCTTTCATGATTGTGTCCAGCGGGAGGCTCAATGCCCTATTGGCTGATGAAGTCTGAACCAAGCGCGTTTTCGATTCAAGACTTACAGCGGGGGCCCCGACAGACCACCTGCTGGGACGGAGTGCGGAATTTCCAGGCGCGCAATTTCATGCGGGCCATGCGCACGGGCGATCAGGTCCTCTTCTACCACAGCAACGCCGATCCGCCGGCTGCCGTCGGGATCGCGGAGGTGGTCAAGGAGGCCTATCCGGATGCCAGCGCCTTCGATCCGACGGATCTCCATTACGATCCCCAGAGCACGCCAGAACACCCGCGCTGGGACATGGTCGACATCAGGCTGGTCCGCGTGTTCCCACGGCCCCTTTCCTTAGAGCGTCTGCGGAAGGAACCGGGGCTGAAGAGAATGGCGCTTCTGCGCAAAGGTTCGCGCCTGTCCGTGCAGCCCGTTCGTCCAGAGGAGTGGAAGATTGTGCTGAGACTGGTGGGGGGCTGATCGGTTAGCAGCCGGATCGTTCCCGGTCAACCAGGGCGACGGCCACCTTCATCACCAATTTTTTGATGGCCCTCTGCTCACGGTCCATGAGCTGGATCATGTGCGCGTCCTGCGGGAAGAAGACGGCAAACAAACCCGGGGCGAGCACAAGCCTTGTTCCCGGTGTGTCCGGCCGCTCGTAGAAAGCGACATCCTGCTGTGCGTGATAGGGCGTCCGGACACGCAACGGCCCCACTGGCCAGACGGCGATGGTTTCCGCTCCCTCCAGCACGACGTGCACGTCCACATAGGTGCGATGGGATTTCAGGGCCGCGTCACTGGCCTGGCGGGTGTGCCCGGAGTGCACGCGCGCCACGAGAGCGTCGCTGCGTACCGGATGCACGCCGTCCGGAAGCGCGGGGGTGGCCGCGCGGATGTAGGCCAGTGTGTCGCGCCACCAGTCTCCGGTGAAATAGCCGTCGGCGTTGAGGAGGGAGTCGAAGAGCAAGAGAGGCCAGGGGGGCTACGGGGTCTCTTCAGTCATGCCAATCAATAGCACGCCAGGCATCCAGCAAGCAGGATGCCTACACGGCCATCCACTTGCAGGGTGTATCCGCGCGCAGTAATGTCGAGATGACGATCACAAGCGCACGCTACACATCAAGCAAGGGATGGTGGGCCGTGTAGGGGTCGAACCTACGGCCCGCTGATTAAGAGTCAGCTGCTCTACCAACTGAGCTAACGGCCCACCGGGTGTGTACGTCGAGGCTATGTGCTGGCTAATGCGGTCACTTACGTGCTGGATGGTGCGCCTGACAGGATTTGAACCTGTGGCCCTCAGCTCCGGAGGCTGATGCTCTATCCAGCTGAGCTACAGGCGCTCCCGCAAGCACCGCGTTACCTTAACACGGTCTGAAACTCGCTGTCTAGGTCGTCGTTTCAGCCGTCTCTGCTACGGTGGTGAGCAGAAAGGCATAGGGCATGAACAATTCTTCGCCCGCCGCTCCGCTCTGCCGCCGCAGTTGTATCAGTTGGCTGGCCTCATCTGCGGCTAGGCGATCTTCCTCCTGGCGCACAGATTGAGAGAGCCGAATCAGAGGAACTGATGTTTGAACCGCACACGCACCCTGGACAGTTCCCGCTATCTCGGATGGGATGCCCATGGAGCGACAGGTCAGGGGACGAAAGGCATAGAGGCTGCAACTTCCTTCCGATGTTAAAACGGGACATGGCAACGCCTGGTAGCACTCGACAACGGAATCAATGTCGGCATCAGACCAGTGGTCAATGAATTGGTTGTGCGCCAGTTGCGGTGCCGATTCCTCGATCATTCTAGCCTGCAGGGCTGCTGTTTCTTCGATCGTCCGGCGTTGTTCCTCAGGAAGTGAACGAAGGCCCCGCCGGAGTTCCTCCTGGTCGAGCAGCGTGATCGGAAAGAGCCCTAGGCAGCAATGGGAACAACCCTGGTGGCATGGCAAGTCATTGAGTAGCGCCGCGTGGGCCCGATCAAACCAACGGGCAGTCTTGTCGAACAGTGTAGAGGTTCGTGAGCCAGTCTCGTCACGCACATCAGCCTTCCACCGGCATAGACATATCGATGATCAGTTCACCTTGTGGTGAATAGAAACCGTGATTGTCGATTTGAACAATCCCGTTGCATTGCTCTTGGTAGAATTCGAGGATCCATCCGTTAAAATCAAATCCCTCATCCGTCATGTCTGTTTCGACCATGCGGGTCGTCAGGATAAATCGAGAAAGGGAGAGATAGCTCCGGACCAGCTCCGATTCAACCCCGTCATGAGCAGAAAGCAGTTTGAGAAACAGTGTTTTTTCTTGTTCAAAAACGTCCTTGTAACTGCCCCGGTCCCGTACGCAAAACAGCTGGATCGGTTGACGATCCCGGTGGTACCCCAAGGCTATTCGGACCCATGCCCACTCATCCAGTGCGGATTCCTCGATCCCAGGGGGCGTAATGGGAGCGAGGCCACGTGCTTTCAAAAAATCGATGAGCAACCGGAGCGGCGGAGAATTCTCTCGTTGGCAAAACACACGAGAATAGACAGATCTACCAGACGATTGAGGTGCAACCTCCGTAGTTGACGTGGCGATGATCGGCAGTTCCTTAGCCATATGCTTCCCGTAGAGTTTCTCGCAATACGCAGGGACCTCGGTGATCCGAACCACCCAAAATCCTACTGTACCGATTCTTGCATCCGTGCTGCAAGGGCAAGGAAAGTTCATCCATACAAACCAGACGGCTGTTTTTGTCATTGACAGGAAAGACGTGCTTGGCTACACTTCCGCCGGTTTCCAATGCTTGAAGAAAGTCGAACGTTCGACAACCTCATATTTGCAAACTGGAGCTTGGTCTCAATAGACAAGTTGGACAACACATCGAGCCACTATTACTCTCATTTTCTTAAGGAGGTTACCGAATGGCAAAGTCAATGACCAAATCACAGATTGCAGATCACCTGGCTGGGAAAGCCGAAATCACCAAGAAGACGGCAGTTCAACTTCTTGATAATCTCGCGGCACTGGCCTATCGAGAGGCGAAGAACGTCTTTACCATCCCAGGCGTGGGGAAGCTCAAGTTGGCCAACCGGAAGGCGCGTATGGGCCGCAATCCTCAAACTGGTGCAGAAATCAAGATTCCGGCCAAGCGAGTGGTCAAGTTCCGTGTCGCGAAGGCAGCCAAAGATGCAATTCTCGGTAAGAAATAAGCTGAAGAACCGTCATCGCAAGATTGCAGCATGTGTACTGAGTAGTTAAGGTGTAGCTGCTGCATAGGTAGAGAAAAAACCGGACGGGCTGCGGGCAATCCACTCCGCAGCTCGTTCGGTTTTTTCTCTATGTCAGAAGTGTGAGGGACCGAGCCCGCTACCTCCCATCCCATCGTGCCCGACAAGTCGAACCGCGTCTCCATCCTGAACGAGAGAATCCTCGCCGGCGATTTTTTTATTAATGGTGACCAGGACCTTCTTTTCGCGTAGCAGCTGCAGTAGATGACGAAGCTGAACTCCGTGTTTCTGAATCAGCTGCCGAACTGACAGCGGCTGATCAATCTCGCAAGCCAAATCCCGCTCTCCCTCCGCCGTTTGCAACTGACCCGTCAAGACAATAGTCACCATGAGCGCAGTCCTCCATAAGTTACTGAGACCGACTGAAGAGAGAGCGCTTGCCGGTCATTGACTCGACTCTGCTCCCTGTCGATAATGACGGTGTTATGCAGTCCCTCGACGTTCACAATCCCGGCATGCCGGACCTACAGTTCGTGCTCTTTGTCTCGGCTCTCTGCACCGCCGATCTGAACAATATCAACGTATCAGAAGATCTCCGGTGCACGATATTCGACCGGTGTTGGGCATTGATCCATACCGAACCTTCTCCAACGAATCCACAACAACGAGTCTTGGATCTTCGAGGAGGAACGGACCTGACGCTAGAGGCCTGTGTATCAACCATTCGTTCATTGCTAGCTGAGGCAGAAATTTCTCATCTTGTGTGGGACCATCCAGTTAGTGAACCGACGAGGCCAAGCTCTCCCGAAGCATTTCCCCTCATCGATCGATTAGGTCAATTATACCCTGGTCCCAGTGATGGCATCGATTCGTCGAATCATCTCTCGCAGGGATAACTCCCCATCTTTCTGGAAGGTACGAATGTGTAGCTCGACATGTTCCGCAATTTCGAGATGGACTATTGGCAATGCAGGGGGCGGACAGGATGACAGTCCATTGCAGACTATGATAAGACTGCACTGGCTGTCTGGCTCAAAGAGACAGGTCCCCATCGTCTAGCCTGGCCTAGGACATTGCCCTTTCAAGGCAGTAACACGGGTTCAAATCCCGTTGGGGACACCACATCTCATGCCTTCCTCTCTATAGCGAATAAGCCAGTAAAAGATGAAGGGGCTGCGCCGGATCCGGCGCAGCCCCTTCGTCTTAAGCACCCGCGAGCCTGGTCTTAGTAGCCCGACTTGGCGTCGGGATTCACCTGACTGGAGAACGGATCCAGGATGCTCTTAGGCGCGTTGTTCCAGATCACGTCCGCCAGATTCGACATCCGGCTGACAATCTGCGCGGCCACACCGCCCGCCGCCCCGAACAACCC
>Ga0194131_10000214_pt1 | contig 92903 bp, 88 predicted proteins | sample TA2KigO120mmetaG_FD_148631 | JGI IMG/M metagenome (GOLD analysis project Ga0194131, IMG submission 148631) | Freshwater microbial communities from Lake Tanganyika, Tanzania - TA2015053 Kigoma Offshore 120m | ecosystem: Environmental > Aquatic > Freshwater > Lake | place: Tanzania: Lake... | reverse complement strand
CTCGGGCCGGACGGTGTGTCTGCTCGTCAATTTCCAGAAATCCAAGGTCGAGTGGAAGCGAATCGTCAACGGATTTCAGAGTGCAGAGCCACCTGCGACGCCGGCGATTGCAACGGGGGGCTGACGCCGGACCTCAAGCACTTTCTCGCGCCCCCAGATGGAGGTCATGAAGCCGTAGTAGGGTTTCAGTTTTCTCAACTCGTCAAGGAACAGTTGAGCCGCGGCGGCTTCTTCGATGGCCGGGACGCGCGGATCGATGAGCAGCAGGTACCGCGGCAGGCCATCCGTCGTTCGAGTCTCGACGAGTTGAAAGTCCCCCGCGGCGGCCATGAAGCGGCGGGGCAGAAGAGTCTCCAGCACGAGGTAGACATCGGCGAGCAAGATAGTCACGCCGAATTCGGTGAGTTTGCCGGCGCTGCGGATGGTGTGGATGGTCTGGTGGCAACCCAGCCGGTCGTACAGGCAAACGCAACGGCGGTGGCCGATGACGCCGCGGTCTCCGATGCCGGTGTTGAGGATGAACTTTGAGGTGACCGGAGCCAGGGAGGTGAACAGCAGCTCCGACTCCGAACCGGAGATCACGGCGTGCAGATCTTGCAGGACGTGCACTTCGTCGCAGTGTTGCGGAGAGGGGCACTGCCCTCCGGTCCAAACGGCTTCCGTGGAGCCGTACAGCGGGGTAGGGCGTGCTCCGGCTCTTTCGATGGTTTCACGGCGCGCGGGCGTGAGCGGCTCGGCGCCCAGCAGGAACACAAGACCCGTGAGATCAGCGCCATGCTCTCGGGCCGCCAGGCTGAGGCGGACGGCGGCGCTGGGCGTTGTGCTCACCGACACCGACTCGGCTTCACGGAGCAACGCGATGACCGCGTCCAACACCGGCGCAGTCTCATGGTAGGCAACCTGTTCCGCAACAGGAAAGCCGGCGAGCCGCCCGGCAGATCCAGTGCCGGGACCGAGCGTAGAAACGGTCGGCTAGGTGGGTCATCTCCTGCGAGACGAACCAGCGGTCCAGACGCTGCTGGAACTTGGCGCAGGCGAGCTGCGGGCCGATGGCTCCCGAGTTACGTGGCGACCAGAAAATGAGCGGAGCGCCGAGGCGATTGTTGGCGGCAAAGAAGACGCACCAATGCGGCGCCCATTGAGCGGAGAGAGCGAAGCTCCAGCCGAAGCGCATGGGCGGCCCGCTGGCGCCGCCGGTCTGTGCGGCGCCTTCGGCTCGAAAGGCCGGGTCATTAAAGTCGTCCGGATGGAATTGAACCGCCCGCACGGCCGAGAGCGGCTCGGCAAGATACTCGCGCATGTGGCGCGCCAGGCGGATCAGGCCGCCGGAGCGGCGCCACGCCTTGCGCAGCGTGTTCACCGGAGAGCTGCCTCAATCGCCGAAATCCACTCGGTGCGCTCGCGCTCCAGGGAGAAATGGCGACGCCAGCGTTCGACAAGCTGCGGATCGGGCTGGAGCGTTCCAGCCCGGATTTCGACGATGGTTTTTTCCAGTTCGGTGGCCAGCGCTTCCCCGTCGGCTGCGCGGCACAGGCGGACATGGCGGCAGCGCGCAGCCAGATCGACAAGCGCGCCGTTCGCCGTCGACACGATCGGAATGCCGATGGTCAGGGCCCGGATACGGCCCATGGAAGAACCTTCGGCAAGACTTGCCGAACAAAAGATGTGGGAGGAAAGCAGATATCGGTCCAGCTCTTCATGACTCACTTGACCAGGAAAGTTGAACCAGTCTGGGTAGCGCGCGAGGTAAGATTGGCGGCATTGCTCCCAATAGGCGTGTGATTCGAGCCAGAAGTCGGCACCAAGCACGGTCAGCGAGACGGGTAGGCCTCGATCGATGAGCGCCGCCGCCGCGCCGAGCAGCAGGTGAGTGGCTTTTCTTCCGGAGAAGCCGCAGTCGGAGACCAGCCGGACAGAATCGGCCGGGGGAGGCTGCCAAAGCGGGCGCGAGGAGGCGCCGGGCAGCGCGTTATGGATGGTTCGAATGGGCCGGCGGAGTTTGAACATTGTGGCCAGTGCCGAGGCCTGCGCGCGATTGGTTGTGACAACCTGAGTAGCGCCCTCAATAGCCGCTCGAAGTTTGGGGAGCTTCTTCGCGTCGAACGCATCGAGCTCGAAATCGGTGCCTCGGAGGGAGGCGATGTGGGGCATGCCGAGGCTGATGGCGGCCATCTGGGCGATGAATCCGGTGCCGGACGCATAAAAGGAAATCATGAGATGTCTGGCGCCTGCGTAGCTTTGCCGCTTGTCGTCCACCGCATTCCGCAGCAACAGCGCCGCAAGGCGGCTGGATTCGGCTGCGCGAAGGGCGGCCTGTTCGTTCCCGCAGTACGGCTCAAGCATCGGCTCGCGGTTGCTGAGATGCACCACCGTCAACCCGTGATGCGAAGGGTGCGGATCCCGGCAACCGTCCGGCTGGTTGAGTGTGTAGACGATCACCAGGAAGCCGGCTTCGGGCGATTACGAGTGGTCCTCTTTCCACTCCTCGTACCAGGCCATCTGGATGGCTTCCAGTTTGGCTTCGTTGGAGGCGGCGGGGTCGTCGTCGAAATCGTCGAGTTCGGTCACCCATTTGTGGAGGTCGGTGAACCGGACGGTGAGGGGATCGAGATCAGGGAACTTCTCGTACAGCGCGATGCCGATATCTTCGAATTGTTGCCAGGTGAGGCTGGGCATCAGATCTTGGTTCCTTTCAGGGCATTGCTGACGGCGGTGTTCATCATGTTCTCGGCCAGCTTCATGGTTGCCTGGTTGAGCTGATCGATCTTGGCGCGGATCAGCAGGTGGTCGTCACCGTGGTAGACGACCAGGAGTTCGTTGAGGGCGAGCGTGATGGCGTCGCGCTCGGATTCCTCGAGATCAAAGAAGGCGTCGTTCTGACGGGCTTTTTCGACCGCGGCGAGAATGGTGTCGGCCTCGACGCGGGCTTCGCGGACCTGGCGCTCGTGGAAATCCTCTTCGGCCCTTTCGATGGACTCGAGAATCATGCCTTCCACTTGCGCGTCGGTGAGGCCGTAGCTGGGCTTGACCTCGACGCTTTGCTCGCGGCCGGTGCGCAGGTCGCGCGCCGAGACGTGGAGGATGCCGTTGGCGTCGATGAGGAAGCGGACTTCAATGCGCGACAGGCCGGCGGGAGCCGGGTCGATGCCTTTCAAGTCAAAGCGGGCAAGACTGCGGCAGTCCTTGACGAGTTCGCGTTCGCCTTGGAGCACATGGATGAGCACATTAGTCTGGCCGTCAACGGCCGTGGTGAAGACTTCGGTTGCCGAGGCGGGGATAGTGGAATTGCGGTGGATCAGCTTCGAGACGAGGCCGCCCATGGTTTCGATGCCGAGCGAGAGCGGGGTGACATCGAGCAACAGCTTGTCTTGCACGTCGCCGGAGAGGATGGCGGCCTGGACGGCGGCGCCGAGCGCGACGACTTTGTCGGGATCGAGTTCGGTGTGCGGGCGGGCGCGGAAGAGAGTTTCGACAGCGGAGCGGACCAGCGGGATGCGGGTGGAGCCGCCGACCAGGACCACTTCATCGATTTGGTCGGGGGAGACGGAGGCGTCGGAGAGGCACAGGCGGCAAGGGGCGAGTGTGCGGTCAATGATCGGCGTGATGAGGCGGTCAAACAGGTCGCGGGTGAGCTCGCGGCGGTACTGGCGGCCGTTGTAATCGAACTCGATGGTCGTCGCGGGAAGGGTGGAGAGACGGTGCTTGGCTTCGATGACGGCGAGGCGCAGAAGCTGCACGGCGTTACCGTGAGTGGAGATGTCCTGGTTCCATTCGGTGGCGATGTCTTCGAGAGCAATCTTAAGCAGCAGGTTGTCGATATCATCGCCGCCCAGATGCGTGTCGCCGCCCGTTGCCAGGACCTCGAAGATGCCTTCGTGGAGCTTAAGGATGGAAATGTCGAAGGTGCCGCCGCCGAAGTCGTAAACCGCAACGATGGCGTCCTTGCGCTTGTCGAGGCCGTAGGCGAGCGCGGCGGCGGTCGGTTCGTTCACCAAGCGTAGGACTTCGAGACCGGCGATGCGGCCGGCGTCTTTCGTCGCCTGGCGCTGTGCGTCGTTGAAGTAAGCGGGAACGGTGATGACGGCCTGGCGAACCTCTTCGCCGAGAGCGGCCTCGGCGTTGCGTTTGACTTGGCGGAGGATGAAGGCGGAGATTTCCGGCGGCGAGTAGACCTTTTCCCCGAGGCTGAGCTTGAGGACGGATTCGCCCTTGCCGGCCACCTTAAACGGGAACAGCTTCAACTCTCCGGCGACATCTTCAATGCCGCGGCCCATGAGGCGCTTGACGGAATAGATGGTGCGGTCCGGGTGAGTGACCAGGGCGGCGCGCGCCGGGTTGCCGACGATAATCCCGCCGGCGGGGTCAAGGGAGACGACGCTGGGCACCAGCGGATCGCCGTCGGCGCCGGGGATCACCTTGGGTGAGGAAGCGTCCATGTAGGCGACGAGGCTGTTGGTGGTGCCGAGGTCGATGCCGACCACGCGCTGCGGGCGGACATTGGAAAAATCAATCTGAAAAGTTCCCATAGTTGACTCAGGCGGTAAGCGCCTTTTCCACTTCCGTCACAAGATTGCCGACATACTTGCGTTTGTTGAGCACGGCGCGGATGGCGGCGAGGGTGGGCTTGCCGTGGCCGGAATCCCATTCCCCGAAACGCGCATCGAGCTGCGCATCGAGTTCGCCGAGCATGCCCTGCAAGGTGTCGCGGGCTTTTTCCAGTTGGGGCCGCACCGACTGATCGCCGCCGCGAAGCTCCTCGATCGCCATGTTCCATGCGAAGACCTCTTCGAGCAATTCCGGCGGGACGTCCTTGGAGCGGGGTTCCCCGTTGTCGAAGCCCTGCTCGATGAGCACGTATTCGGCGCGCCGTACGGGGTCACGCAGGACGCGGTAGCCGTCATTCAAGATCGCGGTGGCTTCCAGCGAATAGTCCTTTTCGCGCTGCGGCCGGCGCGTGTAGCGGTCCGGGTGAAGTAGCTTGCTCAACTGGTAGAAGCGCTTCTGGAGGTCGGCGGAGTCCAGGCGCAACTTGTGCGGCAGGCCGAAGAAGGCGTAGTAGTCGGTTTGCGGACGCTGGAGGGAGTTGCAGAATGTGCAGAACAGGTTGTGTTCAGCCGGGTGCTCGCATTGCCAGCAATGACCCTGGTGCATCAGGCACTGAAACTCGTCCCGCAGCCGCAGCTTTTCTGGGCGTTCGGATTGTCGAAGGCAAAGCCGGAGTGCATGAGCGACTCTTTATAGTCGAGCGTCATGCCGTCCAGAAAGAGCATGCTCTTGGGATCGACAAAGATCTTGACGTCGCCGAACTCCATCACGTTGTCGTTGGGCCTGGGCTGGGCGTCGAACTTGAACTGGTAGCTTAGGCCGGAGCAACCGCCGCCGAGCACGCCAAGACGCAGCCCCCCCCCGCTGACACCCTCGCGGGCGAATGCCTGGCGGATCTTGTCCACCGCTTTGGGCGTGACCTGGATCATGGCTTATGCTTTCTGCGCGGTGGTCTCAGGCGCCTTGGTGCCGGCCTTCTGCTTGTAGTCGTTGATGGCCGCTTTGATGGCGTCCTCGGCGAGCACGGAGCAGTGAATCTTGACCGGGGGCAGGCTGAGCTCGTTGACGATCTCGGTGTTTTTGATGGCAAGCGCTTCGTCCACCGTCTTGCCCTTCAGCCACTCGGTGGCGAGGGAGCTGGAGGCGATGGCGCTGCCGCAGCCGAAGGTCTTGAACTTGGCCTCTTCGATGATGCCGGTCTGTTCGTTGACCTGCACCTGGAGCTTCATGACGTCGCCGCATTCGGGCGCGCCGACGATGCCGGTGCCGACGTTGGGCTGGCTCTTATCGAGCGAGCCGACGTTGCGCGGATTGTTGTAATGGTCCAGAACCTTGTCCGAATATGCCATATCAGTTAACTCCTCTTCTCAAGAATCTCTTTAGTGGGTGGTCCACTGCACCTTGCTGAGGTCGATGCCTTCCTTCACCATCTCGTAGAGTGGGGAAAGCTCGCGCAGCTTCTTGACCACCTGAGTGACCTTTTGGGCCACGTAGTCAACTTCTTCCTCGGTATTGAAGCGTCCGATGCCGAAGCGGATGGAGCTGTGAGCGATGTCGTCGCCAGCGCCGAGCGCCTTCAGGACATAGCTAGGCTCGAGCGTGGCGGAGGTGCAGGCGGAACCGGAGGAAACCGCGACGTCGTTGATGCCCATCAGCAGCGATTCGCCTTCGACGTAGGCGAAGCTGATGTTCAAGTTGTTGGGCAGGCGGTGCTCCATGGTGCCGTTGATGTAAAGCTCGTCGAGTTCTGCTTCCAGCTTGGCCCTGAGTTTGTCGCGCAGCGCGCGGAGGCGCTTGGATTCCTCGGCCATCTCGGCGCCGCACAGCTCGCAGGCCTTGCCGAGGCCGACAATGCCGGGCACGTTCAGCGTGCCGGAACGCATGCCGCGCTCATGGCCGCCGCCGTCCATCTGGGAGGTGAGCTGCACGCGCGGGTTCTTGCGGCGGACATAAAGGGCGCCGACGCCCTTGGGCCCGTACATCTTGTGGGCCGACATGGACATGATGTCGATGTTGTCGTCGTTGACGTTGACCGGCACCTTACCGACGGCCTGTGTGGCGTCGGTGTGCAGCAGGACGCCGCGCTCGCGGCAGATCTTGCCGATTTCGCGGATGGGCTGCAGGACGCCGATTTCGTTATTGGCGTACATGATGCTGACGAGCACGGTCTTGCCGGTGATCGATTCGCGCAGCATGTCGAGGTCGACTAGGCCGTCCTGTTGCACGGGCAGGTAAGTGATGCGGCAGCCGTGCTTTTCCAGACGCTTGGTGGTGTCGAGCGTGGCTTTGTGTTCGGTGGCGGCGGTGATGATGTGGTTGCCGCGCTCGGCGTACATCTCGGCGACGCCCTTCAGGGCGAGGTTGTTGGATTCTGTGGCGCCGCTCGTGAAGATGACTTCGCGCGCGGTGGCGCCGACGAGCTTGGCGATTTGCTTGCGCGCGTTCTCCACAGCCTCTTCCGCCTCCCAGCCGAAGGAGTGGTTGCGGCTGGCTGCGTTGCCAAACTGGTTGGTCAGGTAGGGCATCATGGCGTCCAGCACGCGCGGGTCCAGCGGCGTGGTGGCGTGATTGTCCATGTAAATCGGCAGTTTCATAATTCTTGTGTTCCTACGAACTCTCTCCATGCTGCGTCCCGGCCGGTTTGGGGCCCGGAACCAGCCACATCATTTGTTCCTTTACAACATCGCGGCATCCGTGCTGCATGTCCGAGATAGTGATGCTTTCCAGCAGCTTCAGGATTCCGTCATGCACGTGGCGCAGGGGCGTTTTCACGGTGCAGGTTTCCATCTGGTCGCACTGGCCGTTCTGGTGGAAGCAGTCGGTCAGAATCACTGGGCCGTCGATGGAGCGAATCACCTCCAACGCCGAGATCGTATGCGGGTCGCGCGCGAGCCGGTAGCCGCCTTTGGTTCCCTGCTCTGAGATCAGGAAGCCGTTGCGAGTGAGGCTTTGCAGAACTTTCGACAGCAGCGGCAGCGGAATGCGGTAGGTTTCGGCGATTTCCTTCGCGGTGGCGGTCTGCTGATCGTCCTCGCCGCACAGGTGCAGGAGGGCAATCATGCCGTAGTCGGATTTTTTGGTGAGCTTCAGCATGGGCAGCCCCGCATAGAAATAGGACCCAATAGGTCCTATATCCAGTCTACCACCGGAGGACCGTCTCGTCAAAGGGCTTCAACCAGCTTAATCTCCAGTGGCTTAAACCAAGACCGAAAGAGTCCTATATATGATAGTATCCGCAGCCCACCATGCTGCCAATGAGATTCGCAGCCGATGGCGGCTATGAGGAGTTGAATGGTAATATCGCCGCGCCAAGTGGGGCGAAGTGATATCGTGGTAGGCAACAACGGGGGGTGCTTGGGGTCGGGCGATGGGTGCGTTACGGTCATCGCCATTGCAGGACAAGCAGACGAACGGAGAAAAAATGAAGGATCGTTTACCTGCCCTATTCGTCCTGGCCCTGTCGTTTTGCCTGACCGGCTGGGCCCATCGGAGACTTCCACTGCTCCTCAGCTAGCCGCGGTGAACTACATCGACGTGAAACCGGACATCGTCGTTCCCGTAAAGAACCTTGCGCAGTTCGACGAAACGTCGCCTGTCCAGCGGCAACACGCTGATCAGCATCTCCAGTCCGGGCGAGGTCGTGGAGGTGGACCGCTCGGGCAGCGTGGTGCGGTCGCTTGGCGGCGCAAAGATGGACATACAGTTCGGCTGGGCCTCGGGCATGTCGCCGCTAGAGAACGGCCACCTGCTGATCAGCGATTACATGGGCCGCCGGCTTGTGGAGGTGGACGCCAAGGGCAAACTGGTGCACCAGCTCCGCACGGGCCCCTGGACGATTGCGAGCATTGACACAGTGCGGTAGAGGTTACACTGGAGCGTACATGTCCAAAATCGATGTGATTGCACACATACACGCCAAGCCCGGCATGGAAGCCCCCTTGCGCTCGATCTCGAGGTATTGTTCCGGCGTCAGGACGGTCTTGGGATGGCTGGACATGCGTGGCGCTCCGTTTCCATGGTGGCGCAGCAGGCTGCGGGAGCTACCGTGCGCCCTTCCCGCAGCGGAAGCCGAGGTTGGGAGTGCGCTGGTGGGAGCGGACCCAGTTTACGGAAGAACACCGTGACGCGGGGCCCGGAGTCCGACCCGTCGAGCCCCTACGATCTGCTATACTATTAGTTTCATGGGTGCCGGCTCCATCGCCCGCCTTCATCATTGCCATCATATGGGCGGGCGGAGCTTCGGCTTGTAGAAACCAGCAAAGAAGTTAAAGATGCCGCCCGCCGCCGAGATCCGGTGACGGGCTTTTTTGTTGCTCCAAACAACGAAGAAAGACTATGCAACTCGATTTCACGAAACTGGACGGCCTCATCACCGCGGTCATCCAGGACCACATCAATTCGCGCGTCCTCATGGTCGGCTTCATGAATGAGGAGGCGTGGCGGAAGACGGTCGAGACCGGCTTCGCGACTTTTTATAGCCGGTCGCGGAACAAGCTGTGGCTGAAGGGCGAAACCTCCGGCCACAGGTTGCGCGTCGTCGAAATCCGAACCGACTGCGACCAGGATGCCCTGCTCATCCGTGTGGAGGCGCAGGGCCCTGGCGTCTGCCACAACGGGTATGAAAGCTGCTTTTACCGCAGGCTGGAGGATTCCTCCTGGAGCACAATCGATGGGCAGAGCTACGACCCCAAACAAACCTACGGATCCTGATTCCTGACAAACAGCACAATGAAACTCAAACTCGGCATACCCAAAGGAAGCCTGGAAAACGCAACGATCGACCTGTTCCGGCGCGCCGGATTCCAGATCACCACCTCCTCACGGTCTTACTTTCCCGCGATCGACGATCCGGAGATTGAGTGCATGCTCATCCGCGCCCAGGAGATGGCCCGGTACGTGGAAGATGGCATTCTCGACGCGGGCCTCACCGGCCGCGACTGGGTGATGGAGAACGACGCCGATGTGCATGTTGTGGCCGACCTGGTCTACGCCAAGCAAAGCTTCGGGCGCGTCCGCTGGGTGCTGGCAGTTCCCGAAAGCGCTCCGTTTCAAACGGTGAAGGACCTGGAAGGGAAGATCATCGCCACGGAGTTGGTCGGCGCCACGACACGATACCTCACCAAGCACGGCGTCACGGCGAAAGTGGAATTCTCCTGGGGCGCAACCGAAGTCAAGCCGCCAGTGTTGGCCGATGCCATCGTCGAGGTGACCGAAACCGGCTCGTCGCTGCGCGCCAACAAGCTGCGGATCATCGACACGGTGCTGGAGTCGAACACGCAGCTGGTGGCCAACCTGGAATCGTGGAAAGACTCCTTCAAGCGGCAGAAGCTGGAAGATATGCAGATGCTGCTGGAGGGCGCCATCAACGCACTGGGCAAAGTGGGCATGATGCTGAATGTGCGCAAGGAGAATCTTGACACGGTTCTCTCGGTGTTGCCCGCGCTGAAGAAGCCCACGATTTCGCACCTCTCCGATGAGGATTGGCTGGCGGTGAACACGATACTCGACGAAACCACGGTGCGGATGATCATCCCGCGGCTCAAAAAGGCCGGCGCGCAGGGCATCGTCGAATATCCACTCAACAAGATCGTGATGTGAGCTATATGATCCGTATTCTCGACGCATCTCAAACCGGCGCGCTGCTGAAGCGGCGCTCGACGCAGCTTGACGCGGCGGAAAAGGAAGTGCGTCCGATTCTCGATGCGGTGCGCAAACGGGGCGACAAGGCGTTGCTGGAGTACGCCCGCCGCTTCGACGGCCTCGATGCGAAATCGGTTGCCGTGGATGAGGATCGTCTCGAAGCTGCCTATCGCCGCGTGCCGCCGAAGTTCCGCGCGGCGCTGGGTGCCGCTTCGCGCAACATCCGCGCTTACGCCAAGCTGCAACTGCCTTCAGCGCGCAACATGAGCGCGGCGCCGGGGCTGCGGCTGGGCCAGATTGTCCGGCCGCTGGACTGCGTTGCCGCCTACATTCCGGGCGGCCGCTACCCGCTGCCGTCCACGCTGTTGATGTCGGCCATCCCGGCGCAGATCGCCGGAGTGCCGCGGATCCTGGCGGCGTGTCCGCGCCCCGATGACGCCGTTTTAGGCACGGCGCGTTTTCTGAAACTTTCGCACGTTTTTCAAATGGGCGGCGCGCACGCGATTGCCGCCTTCGCCTACGGCACCAAGACCGTACCCAGGGCTGACCGGATTGTCGGTCCCGGCAACCGCTACGTCGCCGCCGCGAAGAAACTGCTGGCGGGGGAGGTGGGCATTGACTTTGTCGCGGGCCCGACGGAAATCCTGCTCATCGCCAACTCCGGCGATCCGCGCTGGATCGCCGCCGATATGCTGGCGCAGGCCGAACACGACACCGTCGCTTCCGCCATTCTGCTGACCACCTCGCGCCGTCTGGCTGTTGCCGTAGCCGGGGCCATCGAGAAGCAGTTGAAGACACTGCCCACCGCCGCCACGGCGCGGAAGGCGATCGACGCCAACTCCGCCATCATTCTGGTCCGCTCCACCGAAGAGGCCATCGAGATTTCCAACCGCTTCGCGCCGGAACATCTCAGTATTCCCGATGCGAAATCGTTGCCTGGCGTGCGCCATGCCGGCAGCGTGTTTCTTGGGCCCTACTCGCCGGAAGCGGCGGGCGATTACGCTTCCGGGCCGAACCATGTCCTGCCGACTTCAGGGGCCGCACGCATCCGCGGCGGGCTTTCGGCTGCCGATTTTGTCAAGGTCATCTCGGTTCAGAAACTTTCGCGCAGCGCGCTGGAGCGGCTGGCTCCCGCCATCACCACGCTTGCGCGCGCCGAAGGGTTGGAGGCACATGCGCGCTCCGTCGAGGTGCGGCTTCCATGAGCCTCACGCCGCGCAAAGCCGTGCTCGAGATGGCGCCCTACTCCCCGCCGACCTCCGGGCGCGCCGGCAAGCTGCGCCTTGACTTCAACGAGAACACCGTGGGCGCTTCCCCGCGCGTCGTCGAATCCCTGAAGCGCCACCTCAATGCCGAGGGCCTCTCCATCTACCCCGAGTACGAACAGACCAAGCCCGCGCTGGCGCGGTTCTTTGGCGTCCCGGAGAGCGAGTTCATCCTGACCAACGGCACGGATGAGGCGATCCAGGTGCTGGTGAACACCTACGTCGACGATAACCAGGAAGTGCTGCTGCTGCATCCTTCGTACGCAATGTACCGCTTTTATTCGGAAGTAGCCGGGGCGCGCGTGCGCGAGCTTTCCTATCGCCCGCAGGACTTGAGCTTCCCGATGGATGAGCTGCTGGACGCCATCACACCCGATACGCGGGCCATCCTCATCGCCAATCCCAATAATCCCACCGGCACCGGCGTCTCGATCGAAGGGATAGAGCGGATTCTGCGCAGGGCTCCTCATGCGGCGCTGCTGATCGACGAAGCCTACTTCGAATTCAACGGCTTCACGGCACTGGATCTGATCAAACCATATCCCAACCTTTTCGTGAGCCGTACTTTTTCCAAGGTTTACGGCATGGCGGCATTGCGCATTGGCTGCCTGTTTTCGCAGGCGCGGAATGTCGCGTTCCTGCACAAGGCGCAGTCGCCGTATAGCGTCAACATGCTGGCGGCGATTGCGGTCCGCGCGGCGATGGAAGACACCGAATACGTGAAGAACTACGTGGAGCAGGCGCTGGCCGCGCGGGATCTTCTCTACGCCGGATTCAAGAGATTGAACATCCCCTGCTACCCTTCACGAGCCAATTTCGTGCTGTTTCGCATCGGCGAGCGTTCCCTCGAGATCCGCGACAAGCTGCGTGAGAAGGGCGTTCTGGTCCGCGACCGGAGCTACGAGATTCCCGGCTGCGTCCGGGTCACCGCCGGCACCCCAGCGCAGGCCGAACGCTTCCTCACCGAATTGGAGAAACTGCTTTGAAACTGCCCGACCGCGAAATCCTCGCCTTCGACATGGACGGCGTCCTGGTGGAAGTGAGCGAGTCCTATCGCGAAACCATCTGCCGCACCGTGCAACACTTCACCGGCCGGACGATCACGCGCGAGCTGGTGCAGGAATACAAGAACAAGGGCGGCTTTAATAACGACTGGCTGCTGTCACAGACCATCGCCGCCGATCTTGGCGTCACGGTTGCATTCGACACCGTGGTCGATTATTTCAACTCGATCTTCTTCGGCAATACCGTCGACGGGGTGCCGGACGGGCTGATGGCGCGCGAGCAGTGGATCGCCAAACCGGGTGTGCTGGAAAAGCTGGCCTCGCGCTATCACCTTTGCGTCTTCACCGGGCGCGAACATGAAGAGGCGATGATGACGATCCGCCGTTTCTCGAACGGCGTGAAGTTTGATCCGGTGCTCGGGGCCGACCAGGTGGCCAACGCCAAACCCGCTCCCGACGGCCTCATCAAGCTGCAAGACATGTTCCCGGACGGCGAGATGTGGTACGTCGGCGACACCGTCGATGACGCGCGCTGCGCGCGGCTGGCCGGCGTTCCCTTTTTCGGCATCGCCGCGCCCACGGTCAGCCATCGTGAGCGGCTGCTGGAGCTGTTCGAGCAGGAAAACGCCATGACTGTGCTGGAGTCCATCAACCAGCTTCCCGAGGTGCTCAACCTATGAGATCCGCCGCCATCACGCGCAACACGAAAGAGACGCAAATCAAGGGCTCGCTGAAGATCGAAGGCAAGGGCCGGTACCAGGTTTCGACCGGCATCCGCTTCTTCGATCACATGCTGGAGCTGTTCACCAAACATGGCGGCTTCGATTTAACGCTCGAAGCCAAGGGCGACCTCGACGTCGATCAGCACCACACCGTCGAGGATGTGGGCATCGTTCTCGGCCAGTTGTTTTCCAAGGCGCTCGGCGACCGCAAAGGCATCAACCGCGCCGGTTACTTCGTGCTGCCGATGGATGAGACGCTCGCCGTCGTTGCCGTCGATCTCGGAGGGCGTCCCGCGCTGGTCTATAAGGATCTTGTCCGGGTGCGGCTGGTGGGCGACCTGCAAACCGAGCTTGTCGAGGACTTCTTCTCCGGCTTCGTAGCCCATGCCGGAGCCAACCTTCATGCGAAGGTGATGTACGGACGCTCCAACCATCACAAGATCGAAGCCATCTTCAAATGTATCGCGCGCGCGATGAAGTATGCCTGCTCGAAGGATGCGCGGTTGAAGGATCAACTGCCTTCCACCAAGGGGTTGTTGTGATTTCCATCCTCGATTACGGCGCCGGAAATCTGCGCTCGGTGCAGAACACGCTGGCCGAAATCGGCGCGCCCTATGCGCTGGTGGATGACGCCGATGGGCTGCGCAAGGCGACACGGATCATCCTGCCCGGCGTCGGCCACTTCGGCCAGATGATCCGGGCGTTGGAAGCGATGCGCGTGCGCCAGGTGTTGAGGGAACGTATCCAGGCGGGCGTTCCCTTTCTCGGCATCTGTCTCGGCCTGCAGGCGCTGTTTCAGTCCAGCGAAGAAGCTCCCGGGCTGGAAGGGCTCGCCTTGTTCCCGGAAACCATCCGGCGTTTCACGGGCGATGTCCGCGTGCCGCAGATGGGCTGGAATCTCATTGAACCGAAGAAGGAGTCGCGGCTGCTGGAGAATCTCGGCCCGCGGCCGTATCTCTACTTCGCGCATAGCTTCTATGCTCCGGCGAACGCGGCTACGGCCGCCACCTGCACCTACACGCTTCCCTACACGGCCGTGCTGGAGCAGGACAACATCTTCGGCGTACAGTTCCATCCGGAGAAGTCCGGGCCGCTGGGCCTGAGAATCGTGAAGAACTTTGTGGATTTGTAAGCATGCTAGCCAAACGGATCATCCCCTGCCTTGACGTCACCGCCGGCCGCGTCGTGAAAGGCGTCAACTTCGTCAACCTCAAGGATGCCGGCGATCCGGTGGAATTGGCTGAACGCTACAACCAGCAGGGCGCGGACGAAATCGTGTTCCTGGATATCACCGCCTCCTCCGACGCGCGCGACACAATGGTGGATGTCGTCTTCCGCACGGCGCGCCGTGTCTTCATTCCGCTGACGGTCGGCGGCGGCATCCGCTCCATCAAGGATGCGCGCCGGATACTGATGGCAGGCGCCGACAAGGTCAGCGTTAACACGGCGGCCGTACACCGCCCGGAACTGATCACCGAATTGAGCAAGGAGTTCGGCGCACAGGCTGTCGTGCTGGCGATCGACGCACGCCGCCGGGCAGAGGGTTCCGGATGGAACGTGTTTACCAAGGGCGGCCGCGTGGACGAAGGGACCGACGCGGTGGAATGGGCCTCGCGCGGGGAATCGCTCGGAGCGGGGGAGATCCTGCTCACCTCGATGAACACCGACGGCGTGCAGACCGGTTTCGATTGCGAGCTGACGCGCGCCGTCTCTCGCGCGACGCGCATCCCCGTGATCGCCTCCGGAGGAGCGGGCAAGCCGGAGCATTTCCATGAAGTGCTCACCGCGGGCGAGGCCGACGCCGCTCTGGCGGCATCCATCTTTCACTACGGCACCTACACGGTTGCCGATCTCAAGGAGTTTCTCCAATCGCGCGGCATTGCCGTGCGGCCACCGGTATGATTATTCCCTGCATTGATCTCATGGACGGCAAGGTCGTCCAGCTTGTGCAAGGCCGTGACAAGGCGCTGGAGGGCGGCTCGCCCACCGAGATGCTGGAGCGCTTCGCCGCCTTTCCTCAGATTCAGGTGATTGATCTGGATGCGGCCATCGGCGGCGGCGCCAACGATCATCTTGTCGAGTTTCTATGCGAGCGTGCCGTGTGCCGCGTCGGCGGCGGTGTGCGCACTGTCGAGCGCGCCCGGGCGCTGATGGAGCAAGGCGCGCACCGCGTGATCGTCGGCACCTCCGCGTTCACGGCGGAAGGCGTCAACAAGCCGTTTCTCGAATCTCTCGTCTCAGACCTGGGCAAGGAGCCGATCGTCATCGCGCTCGATTCCAAGGACGGACGTGTTGTGGTGAAGGGATGGCGCGAATCGATGAACTTCACCGCCGGACAAGTGATCGCGGAACTGGGACCTTACTGCGCCGGTTTCTTGTGCACCTACGTCGATAAGGAAGGCATGATGCAGGGAACGGACCTGGACTGGTTCGCGCGGCTGCGCGCCGCCACCAAACTGGAGATCACGGCCGCCGGCGGAATTACCACGATCGAGGAGATCCGGGCGCTCGATGAAATGAACGTCCATTCCGCACTGGGGATGGCGATCTACACCGGCCGGCTGGATCTGGCCGAGCTGGCTACACTTTCTCGATAATCTTCAGCAGCGCTTCCACAGACAGCTTGCTGGCGTGCGCCTTGCCGAGCGGATGCTTGAAGTGCGTCTCCAGCGTGTAGCTTTCCTGATAGCCGTCCTTGCGCAGCGCGCGGATCTGGCCGAGGTTGTCCATCACGCCGTCGCCCACCGCGCACCACTCCATCTTGCCGTCCTTGCCGGGCTTGAAGTCGCGCAGGTGGAGGTGGAAAATGCGCTTCGGGTCAAGCAGCTTGTAGCCGTCAGGGAATGACTTCTCGCCCGCGGTAGCCGCGTTGTTCGGATCCCAGGTCAGACCCAGGCTGTCCTCCTTTACGGCTTTGAGCAGCGCCGCTGCCTCGGCGCCGGTCCAGACGTAGCTGCCGCCGACGTTTTCGAGCGCCAGCCGCATGCCGCGTTTCTTAGCCCGCCGCGCCGCCTCCGAAACCAGCTCATAGATGCGCGGATAAAGCGCCAGGTCCGGCTTCTCGCCGCCCTTATACGTGAATGCGAAGACACGGATCTTGTCGGTGCCCATGATCTTGGCCCGCTCCATCGCGGTATCGAGCAGCGACCACTGGTTGTCGAGCACTGCCCTGCCCTCGGGCGTATCCGGCGGCAGCGGAATCTTGAAGAAGGAGGTGCTCAGCACCGATGTGCGAACCTTGTAACCGTCGAGCAGGGTCTTTGCCTCGCGGATCTTGTCCAGCGGATGGGACGTGTTGTACTTGCCCCAGATGGAGCGCAGTTCGGCCTCTTCCAACCCATACTGGCGCAGGAACTTCGCCGCCGTTTCCAGATCCTCATCGATCTCATCGGTGGTGATCCCGAGCCTCACTTCGGCAAGCGCCGCCGGCCGCAACCAAGGCGCCGGCGCCGCCGCCATCATCAATTGCCGTCGTGTCAATTCCATGCCGGAATTATAGCGCCGGAGGCGGTGTCAGCGCCCGCCGGTTTCCGGACCGCATGCTATGTTGAGCAGATGATCACGCGCCGCGACCTGCTTCCCGGACTCGCCGCCGCTCTGGTCTCCGCGCGGATGTGGGCCGCCGCCCAAAAAGCCACGATTGAAAAGATCGAGCTGTTCCGCGTGCGCGTGAACCGGCGCGGCGACTGGCTGATCACGCGGCTGACCACATCGAACGGCCTTACGGGTCTTGGCGATGCCTCCCACGGCCATGATGAGGCGGTGATCAAACTGCTGGAAGGCTTCTTCGCCGCCTTGAAGGGCCGCAGCCCGTTTGATGTGGAGCCGCTTCGCCAGGTGCTGTGGCCCCAAGTCCGCGGGGCGCGGATGAACGGCGCCGTTGCCTTCGGCGGCCTCGAGCAGGCCATGTACGATCTGCAGGGCAAGCTGCTGGACCTGCCTGTCTGGGCGCTGTTCGGCGGCAAGATCCACCGCCGCATCCGCAACTACGCCAACATCAACCGCGCCACCGATCTCCGCACGCCCGATGGCTTCGCCGCGCTCGCCGAGCGCGCCGTCAAGGCCGGCTTCGACTCCATCAAGCTGGCCTCCTTCGATGGAATGCCGCGTAGTGGCACGGCCGAACAGAAGGAGCAGCACACCCGCCTCGGCATCGCTTGCATTGCCGCGGTGCGCAAGGTGGCCGGCCCCAACGCCGATCTTCTTGTCGATGCACATTCCAACTTCACGCGCGAAAGCGGTCTGGAACTGGCCAAGCGCGTGGAGCCCTACCATCTCTATTGGCTGGAGGAGGTCTGTCCGGGCATAGAGAACCTGGCGGCCATTAATACAGCCGCCGTCATGCCAACCGCCGGCGGCGAATCGCTGTTCGGCGTCGACGGGTTTCTTCCCTACATTTCCGGCAAGGCGGTGGACATCATCATGCCCGACATCAAGTACTGCGGCGGCCTGCTGGAGGCCAAGAAAATTGCCGCAATCGGCGAAGCCGCGGGGCTGCTCTGCTCCCCACACGGTCCGGCTTCCCCCATTGGCAACATCGCCGCGTCGCACCTGTGCGCGACGTTGCCCAACTTTCAGATCGTCGAACTCGGTTTCGGAGAGGTGCCCTGGCGCGCGGAGCTGATCGACCCTCCGGAAATACTGGAGAAAGGCTACCTGACGGTGCCGGACAGACCGGGGTTCGGCGTCACGCTGAACGAAAGCACCGTCCGCAGCCAAGCCGCTTAGCCGAGGCGCTCAGTTCTTCGACTGTGGAGGAACAAAGTCCGGCGGCAGCGCCGCGCCGGGGCCGAAGAAGTAGTTGTCCATCTGCTCCATCAGGAAGTTCTGCGCCTCGGAAGTACCCAGGTTCAGCCGATACTCGTTCATGAGCATCTTCATATGCTCCACCCACATTTTCCAGGCTTCCTTGGACACACTCTCGAAGATCTTCTCGCCGAGCGGATGGTTGAAGGGTGGCTCGTCCAAGCCTACCATCTGCTTCTGAAACTTCACGCAGAAGACGGTGCGCTTTCCGGTCAAGTCTTCTTGTTTGATGGGGGGAACCCCGCCGCCACAAGCCATGTCGTCTCCTCAGGATCCAGTTCAGACCCCAGGATACCGCACTTGGAGATTATCAGGCAGCGCCGGAGACGGAGGGAAGTTGGGAGGCGGCGCCCGTGCGCCGGCGGTTACGTTCCAGGTACTCCGATAGCTTCAGGATCGCCTGCCCTCCACGGTCGATATCCCGCTGCGCAGCCCGCTGGTAGCGGCGCAGGATCTCGCGGCGGTTAGCGTCTCGCAAATTGCAGCTTTCGATGTCCAACAGGATCTCTATTTCCCATGGACGGAAGCAGTTACGGTTCAACGTGCCACGCAGAAGCTCCTGGATCAGACGGTTGAATTGGCCCAATCTGGTCTCTGCGTCCACACTCGTATCCCGCATGCCTTCTATCCTTATCGGCTCAAAGAGGGTAAAGGCTTAAGCGTCTTGCCTGGCCGCTCCCAGCCATCACCTTTGCCCTTCGACAAAACTTAACAGAAATGTTTTACCACCATTTCTCCCCGTTGGCAACCCTTTTCTCCTTGCACACGTTCTGCCTAAGCTATATAGTTTCCCTTTATGATTATCGGTTCCTCTCCGAAAAGTGTGACGGGGGTTGAAGCGCTTTGACCGCTTGGAGTTGCGGGCAGGCGGGCATTTGAGCGGCACCCCGGTATCGGGTTAATTTCGTGTTTCCTAGCCGAGGAATACGAAAGGACCCGAACCGAGGTGCTCATAGAAACCTTTATCAGAAAACAACTGCGTTTGAAAGCTCATACCGTGATCAAGGTGGAGGAGACCGGCGAGTGCATGGTGGTGCATATCGACCGGCTCGGTAAGCGGCTGTTGCGTTGCGGGGTCTGTCGGGGGCGATGCCGCGAGGTTCACGACATCCGAACAGAGCGGGAGTGGCGGGATCTGTCCATGCGCAAGTTGCCGTTGAAACTGCGCTACCGCCCTCGTCGGGTGGAATGTCCGCGATGCGGGGTTCGTGTGGAGGATTTTCCGTGGGCAGAGCCTTGGGCGCGCGTAACGACGGCGCTGGCCAACGCCGTGGCCGTGCTGGCGCGGGAGTTGAGTTTGCAGGGGACGGCGCGCGAGTACGGGCTGAACTGGAAGAGCGTGGCCACGATCGTGAAGCGGGCAGTGCGCTATGGATTGCAGCACCGCGCCCGAGCGCCGGTGCACGCGATCGGCATCGATGAGGTGAGCCGGCGCAAAGGGCAGGTGTACCTCACGGTGGTTTACGATCTGGAGCGGCGCGTGTTGCTGTGGGTGGGAGGGGACCGAACGGAAGAGGCGGTCCGGCCGTTCTTCACCCGCGAGTTGGGAAAACGGCGCTGCCGCACGCTGCGGGTGGTGTGCATGGACATGTGGGCGCCCTACGCCAAGCTTGTGCGCGACCACGCGGTCAACGCCCAGATCCTGTTCGACCGATTCCACATCGTCAAGCACCTCAATGAAGCAGTGGATGCGACCCGGCGCGAGCTTTGGCGCCGACTCGTCTCCAAAGAAAAGGTGGAGGTCAAGGGTACGCGATGGCTGCTGCTGAAGAATCCGTGGAATCTGACCAACGATCAAAAAGAGCGTCTTTCCACGCTCGTGCGCTGGAACTCGCCACTGGTCCGCGCCTGGTACTTGAAGGAATCCTTCCAGCTTTTCTGGGGCTACAAGCAGCCGTGGCGTGCCAAACAACATCTGCTCAAATGGATCAACTCGGCGATGCGATCGCGGCTGGAACCATTTAAGAAATTCACGCGCATGCTCCGATCCCACTTCGATGGGATCCTTGCCTGGACCAAAACGCGGCTCTCCAACGGAGCTGTTGAGGGCATGAACAACAAGATCAAATCGATCAGTCATCGTTCATTCGGATTCCGCAGCGCCGACCTCTTCATCGCCCTCATCTATCACTGCTGCGCTCGGCTGCCGCTGCCCGCCGAACGCTAATTACACTTTTCGGAGACGAGCCTGATTATCTTTCTATTGATCCTCGCATTTCTGGCCAACGCTCAGCCACCGTCCACGGATTCCCGAAACTCTCAAATTCCGAATACCGACACCCATTTCCGCATGCCCGCCTACGCTTCACTTGAGCAATGGGAGGCCCGAAAACAGCAGCTGCGCGCGCAAATCCTGTTTGCCGCCGGACTGGATCCGCTGCCGGATAGGAACCCCCTGAAACCGGTCGTCTCCGCCGTTGCCAATCAACCCGAATACACGATTCAAAAGGTGTTACTAGAAACCTTACCCGGCTATTACTTGGGCGGGAATCTCTATAAGCCTGCCAAGGCTTCCGGCAAGCTCCCCGCCATTGCTACTCCGCATGGTCACTGGACGTACGGCCGCCTGGAACATCAACCCCTGGGGTCGGTACCCGCCCGCTGCATCAATCTCGCCCGCCAAGGGTACATCGTGTTCGCCTACGACATGGTCGGCTACAACGACACGATTCAAACTCCGCACTCCTTCGCCGGCCCGCGCGAGCGCTTGTGGGCCTTCGGTCCGCTCGGCCTCCAGTTGTGGAACTCCATCCGTGTCGTCGATTTCCTGGCCTCGCTTCCGGAAACCGACCCCTCCCGCATCGGCGCAACCGGCGCCAGCGGCGGCGGAACGCAGACGTTCCTGCTGGCGGCCGTCGATGAGCGAGTACAGTTCTCCGCGCCGGTGAACATGGTGTCGGCCATCATGCAGGGTGGCTCGCCATGCGAAAACCAGGCCGGGTTGCGCATTGACGCCTTCAACGTGGAGTTCGCCGCGATGATGGCTCCGCGCCCGATGTTGCTGGTTGCCGCCACCGGCGACTGGACCCGCAACACGATGAAGGAAGAGTACCCTGCCATACGCCGCATATACGAACTTCACGGTAAGCAGGACTTGGTGGAAGCAGTCCAGTTCGACGCGCCACACAACTACCATCAGGAGAGCCGCGAAGCCGTCTATCAGTTCTTTGCGCGCCGGATGCTGGGCGCGGAGGACGCGGCTTCCTTCCGCGAGAAATCGGTGCGATTGGAGCGCTTGAACGACATGCTCGCGCTGCATAACCGCAGGCTGCCGGAAGGCGCGCTCAGCTACGATGCCCTCTTTGCGCAATGGCGCGACAATGCCGCCCGCCAGGTGGCCTCCATCCGGGACAAGGCCGGACTGCGCCGTCTGCTCCAGGCCGCCATCGGCGCATCGATGCCGGAAAAAGTCGACCAGATCCCGCAAGGAGAAACGATCATCCTCACCCGCTCCGGTATCGGCGACCGCATTCCGGCCCTGTGGCGGGAGGGCAAGGGCAAACCCGCCCTGATCGTGCATGAACAGGGGGCTGCCGCCGCCGCAGCTTCGGCCGAAGCCGCCGCCCTCCGCCAGCAGGGCCGCCCCATCCTGGCCATCGACGCCTTTCAAACCGGTTCGGCCAAAGCCGAACGCAACCGTTCCCACGCGCACTTTCTGACCTTCAACCGCCCAGACGATGCCCTGCGCGTGCAGGATATTCTTACCGCCGCCGCCTGGCTTCGCGCCCGCACCGGCCAGGCGCCGGAGTTGATCGGCCTTGAGGCCGGCGCCGTCTGGTGCCGGTTCGCCGCCGCGCTGCTGCCAACGCCGGTTGAGCTGCGCGCCGAGACCGCTTTCCAGGGTACCGAGCAAGAGTTGTTGCGCTTGTTCAACGTGCCGGGCATCCAGCGCGCTGGGGGCTGGCAAACCGCCCTGGCGCTAACCCGTTAGTTGCACTCGGCCGCTTCCGCAATCTCTTCATGATAGAGTGGCCCCCATGCAGAGACGCGATTTCCTGGAAACCTCCCTTCTTGCCGCCGCGCAAGCACCGCCGGCGCGCGAAACACAGGGCGGCGGCACCGGCTCCACCTCCTATCAGCTGCCCGTCACCATTGAGCGGCCTGTCAGCGGCAAGCCGCACCAGGGCAAGGTGATCGCCGCCATCCAGCCGCACTGCGACGACATCGCTATCTTCTCCGCCGGCACGCTGCTCAAGCTGATCGATGAAGGCTACACCGCCTACCTCATCACGCTCTCCGATGATTCGATGGCCGGCTCCGGCGACACCTACGGCGACATCATTCTCAAAAACGAGCGCGACACCATCGAGGTCGCCAAGCGCATGGGCTGCAAGGATTCGATCTTTCTCAACTACCCCAATCACAACATGGACGCCTGGCCGGTCATAGAAATCCGAGCGCGGCTGGTTTTCCTGTTCCGCGCCTTGAAGGTGGACACCGTGATGGTCTACGATCCTTCCGCGCTGTATGAGCGCAATCCCGACCACTACGTCACCGCGCGGGCTGTCGAATGGGCCGCCGCCATCTCGGCGACCAAGTGGGACTACCCCGAGCATTCCCTCGCCGGCTTGAAACCGCACGCCGTGCGCGAGCGCTACTATTTTGCCCGTGGCCCGCAGTTGGTCAACCGCGTCGTCGACATTACCACTCAGATGGACCGCAAGGTCTACGCCAATCTCGCCAACGTCACGCAGGGTCCGGCCGGCAACACGGGCGCCCGCCTTCGCCAGCGCCTGGCGTCGCAGGGCAAGCGGCTGGATCTGCTGGGCAACGACGACGATACGGCCAACCGCCAGTACACCAAGCACTTCGCGCTGGCCCGCGACCGCGCCCGCGGCCAGGCGCATAAACTGGAATACGCGGAGTATTTCCACTACATCGGCCCCGACGAATCCGACGTGGAGGCGTTTATCGAAAAGCACGCCAAGCCGCTCTAAGTCTAGCCCTCTAAGGTACAGTCGCCGGACGGTTCCGCCGATTAGCATAGTAGTTAAGATGACGCGGCGTGCGTTTTGGGGTATGGCGCTGGGAGCGCCGACCCTCGGAGGGGCCTTCCTGTGGCGCCACTCCACAACCATTCAGCTTTCCCGGCGCGAGTGCCGCCTGGCGGGCCTGCGTCCCCCGCGGCCCATCCGCCTCCTGCATCTCTCCGACCTGCATGCCTCGCCGGTTGTTCCCGACATTCTAATCGAGCAGGCAATCGACCAAGCCGTCGCCTTGAAGCCCGATCTATTCTGCCTTACCGGCGATTACGTCACCGCGCGGGCAGAGTTTGATTTCGGCTGGTACCAATCCCAGCTCCGGCGCCTTTCGGCCATTGCCCCGAGCTTTGCCGTAATGGGCAATCATGACGGAGGCGTCTGGGCCGCGCGCACCGGAGGCTTTGAGAGTCTGCGTCAGCTCAACGATCTGCTGCAATCGTCGGGGATCCAGCTTCTCCCGAACGCGAACACGGTGGTCGAGGCTGCCGGCGCCAGGCTGCAGCTGGCCGGCGTGGGGGATCTATGGGCACAGGAAGTCGATGGGCAGTCGGCCTTCCACGGCCTGGACCCGCGCCTGCCCTCGATCCTGCTGGCGCATAATCCCGACACCAAGGCCATCCTTCGCGATTACCCGTGGCAGTTGATGCTCTCCGGTCACACCCATGGCGGCCAGATTGTCGTTCCCGGTTTGGGCGCTCCGCTTGCCCCGGTAAAGGATCACCGCTACCTGTCCGGGGTGAAGCCCTGGGGCGAACGCTGGATTCACGTGACCACCGGCATCGGCAACGTCGGCGGGCTGCGCTTTAATTGCGCCCCGGAAATCGCCTTGCTTTCCATCGATGGGGCGTGAGCGGCGGTGCTAAAATGAAGAGGAAAGGGGGCGTAACGGATTCGACGGGATTGAATCGACGTGATGAAGGCGTGCCGGGTTCCGAGCTCCCGTTAAACGATCGGAAAACCAAAACTGCCAACACGCAGTTTGCTTACGCTGCCTAATTAATTAGGTAGCCGCTCCGGGTCACAGGCCCGCATGGGATCTAGTGAGCGTCATCTGGCGGGATAGGCCGCAGGCTTCTGCTCGTAGCCGAGGGCCGAGATCAATCGGGCTGGACCGCCGTGGTCTTGCCGGTTCCGTACCGGCGGTTAAGATTTAAGAACCGGACACGCACGTAGGCTTCTCATCTCGGGCTTTCTCGGACGCGGGTTCGACTCCCGCCGCCTCCACCAACTTTATCTCATTAACGATAAAGCACTTATCGGCAAGTGCTTCCATTGCGTGACTGATGCGTGACCTGTTCAATGCTATGATCGGGTCCTCGCCATCTCCCGCCGCCCGATGGCTGAATACCGGTAGAGGATCTCTTGCAGTACCTCGGTGCTCGTTACAGCATCCACCGCGCAGTCCCTCACCCTCTCCAGAAACCGCAGCGCCGGCTGCCGGTTCGGATGCTCAGCCCCCGCAACATACATAGGAATGTTGGAGTCGATGAAAACCTTCACCCGCGCCCTGCTTCAATCTCCGCCAGCACCTTACTGGTCAGGAGCACCAGCCATGAACCACACCCGCCGCCGCGGCTTTACCCTGATGGAACTCCTCATCGTCGTCTCCATCATCCTTATCCTGGCCGCCATCGCCATCCCTAACGTGCAATCCGCACGCATCCACACTCTCGAAACAGCAGCCACCCGCCACATCGGCGTCATGCACACCGCTCAAACACAGTACTTCTCCCAGTACGGCCGCTTCGCCGCCTCCCTGGCCGAACTCGGCCCGCCCTCCACCGCCGAGTCCGGACCCTCCGGCGCGAGCCTCATCCCCCCTGACCTCGCCCAAGGTGAAAAGGGTGGCTTCCGGTTCCACTTGCAGGCCACGCCCACCGGCTACTCCATTTCTGTCGCCCCCGTCACTTTCGATGTCACCGGCCGCCGGACTTTCTTCTCCGATCAAACCCTCATCATCCGTCAAAACCCCGGCCGTGAACCCGCCGGTCCGCAGAGCAAGGTGATCGGCTAGCGCCCGGCTCCGCTACAGCTTCACCGGGTGTCCGAGGTGGGTTTCGATGGCCTCCCCCATCAATTGCCGGAGGCTTTGCCCGGTGGAACCGAGGACGAACTCCCCTCGAGCATCCTCCCAGTCCAGCTTGTAACTCTTCACGTTGGCCGACACCCAGATCTGGCGCACCGGTGCGTTCGGGCTGACGACGAAGCGGCCCTCGGGCTCCTCGAACTGAATACTCAAGGCGCCGGCGTTGAAGTCGGCTTCGAAATCATGCTCTTCCCCGGCGTCACCCAGGACGCGATAGAGTTGCTGCAACTCCTCGTCGGCTCTTCTTCTGAATTCCTGTTCGTCCATTGCGTTAGGCCAGAAGTCCACACTAGCAGAATCGGAGGTGAGGAAAAATGTCGCGTTCTCCAGCCGGAATCCGCAAGAACAGGTTATGAAACTGCCCGGTGGCCACAACGGAGGCGGATTCTTTTACCCCCTGGAAACCATCGGCGATCCAGCGCCGGAACCGGCAACTGTGCTTCTGATGGGACCGGTTCTTGGCTGGCTTGCCTGGAAGCGCCGCCGGAGCGGGCAAACTGTTCCCAACTCGTAACCCGGTTGCCGGAATCCTCCGGGCCGTTGGAATCATCTGCTACTCTTGTGAGTGCCAGTCCGCCCTCACCTGACCGCTCATGAAGCCCGGTTGTCTACGTCAGACTGAACTTCCGAACACCTCGCCGCTGTTTGCCGACCTCGTCTATCACTTTGACCGCGTTGCCCCTTTTTACGAATACTGCCACCTCGATAAGGCATCCTACGCGCGGGCAGCGGCGAAGCTGCAGTTTCCCGATTCCCGCCGCCATGCATTGGTCGCGGCCCTGCGGGAGCAGAACGCGCCGAGCGGTGAGTTGGACCGCTTGGCGCAGCCGGGCACCGTGGCGGTGGTCACCGGTCAGCAGGTCGGGCTCTTTTCCGGGCCCTGCTACACCATCTACAAGGCCCTAACCGCCGCGCGGCTCACCGAGCAGCTGAACGCCCAGGGAATTCCCGCGGTGACGATCTTCTGGCTGGCGACCGAAGATCACGATTTTGACGAGATCAATCACGCCTGGGTCTTCGACGCCGCCAAGCAGCCCCACGGGTTGTGCGTCGATAGTCCGGTTGGCGACCACACCCCGGTCGGCGGGATTCAGGTTCCGCAGTACCCGGTGGAGCAGTTGCGCGCGGCGCTTAGCGGACACCCGTTCGGCGGCGAGATCGCCGCGATGGTCGAGCAGAGTTACCAGCCGGGGCAGACGCTGGGCCGCGCCTTCGCGGACTTATTGAAGCTTCTGCTGCCGAACCTCGGCCTGCTCTTCCTGGATCCCATGGCCCCGCCCGTGCGCAGTCTGGCCGCTCCGCTCATGCGGGAAGCGGTGAGTGGTGCGGGGCTGCTGACCGAAAAGTTGCTCGAGCGCAATCTTCAGCTGGAGCAGGCCGGCTATCACGCGCAGGTGCACGTGGAGGCGAGAACATCCCTGTTCTTTCTGCTGGAAAACGGCACGCGGCAGACCCTGCGCCGCGACGGCGATGTTTATGCGAATGGCAAGAAGCGCTACGCCGCGGCGGAGTTGGCCGCGCGCGCCGAGCATCTCTCCCCAAACGCACTGCTGCGGCCCGTCGTTCAGGATTATCTCCTGCCGACCGTGGCGCAAATCGGCGGCCCGGCGGAGCTGGCCTACCTGGCGCAGTCCCAAGTGATCTATCACACGCTGGGCCAGCCGGCGCCGGTTGTGCTGCCCCGCAACGGCTTCACGCTCCTAGACGCGCGCGCAGTGAAGCTGATTGAGCGCTACCTGCTGGCCCACCACGACTTCTTCGGCGGCCTGGACGGATTGCGTTCCCGGATCTCCGAATCACTCGTTCCCCCGTCGCTGAAGGAAAAGCTAACGTCGGCTCACCGGCAAGCGGAGCAGCTGCTCGATTCTCTGCAAGGCGAGCTGACAGGCTTCGACGCCACGCTCGGCCAGGCGGCCAGAAAAAGCCGCGCCAAGATCCTTTATCAGCTATCGAAGATCGAGGCCAAGACCGCGCGCCAGAGCATCCGCCGCGATCAGCGCGCCGGCGCCGAAGCCGACTACCTGTTCCACTTGATCTATCCGAACAAGCATTTGCAGGAGCGCCTGTACACCATCCTGCCTTTCCTCGCCCAGCACGGCCCCGGCGTCATTGATACGATACGCGAGTCGGTTCACTTGGACTGTCCCGACCACATCATCCTCGGCCTCTAACGAAACATGCGCATCAATCCCGTCAAACAAGCCCTCAAAGAGGGCAAGGTGCAATACGGCACCAACTTCGGCCAGCTGCGTTCCCAGGACGTCGTGAAGATCCTCGCCGCGGCCGGTTTCCACTGGGCCTTCGTCGATTGTGAGCACGGCGGCTTCGATCTGGAGACGGTGCAGGATATCTGCCGCATCGCCCCATCGGTGAACTTCGCGCCGCTTGTACGCGTGGCCGACTTGCAGTACTCCCTCGCGGCCCGCGCGCTTGATTGTGGAGCCGCCGGCATCATCTTCCCGCGCGTCGAATCGGTGGAGCTGCTGGAGCGCGCCATTAGCTGGACAAAGTTCCCGCCGCTCGGCGTGCGCGGCTTCGGTCTGACTACGTTCCATTACGATCACCGTCCGCTGAAGATGCCGGAGATGATCGAAGAGGGCAACAACTACTCGATGGTCGTCTTGCAGATCGAGACCAGGCGCGCCTTTGAGATGCGCGAGGAGCTGCTGTCGGTGCCGCACATCGACGCGGTGATGGTCGGCCCTGCGGATCTTTCGATTTCCCTCGGCGTGCCAGGCGAATTTCAGCACCCGAAGATGGTGGAGGCGATGGAAGCAATTCGCGACACCTGTGACCGCAGGGGCATCGCGCCGGGCACGCAGGCGCGCACGCCGGAACTGGCTAAGTTCTGGCGCGGGCGCGGGATGCGCTTCCTGGGTTGTTCGGGCGACGTAGCGATGCTGTACGAGCGGGCAAAGGAAATCATCCTAGGGCTGGAAACCTAGGAAAGTAAAGATTTTACCTACTTTTAACACTCCTTAGCGCACATTTAATTCTGCTTCCGGTATTCTGGCGTCAGACCAGCATATGAGCGCATTCCCGCTGGACACGGAACTGATGCTTCGGGTGAAGGCAGGCGAGCATGATTGCCTCGGCGACCTGCTGCACCGCCACCGCACCCCGGTGGTGAACTACCTGTACCGAATGGTGCAGAACGAAGCCATCGCCGAGGAGCTGGCGCAGGAGGCGTTCATCCGGGTCTACCAGGCGCGGGCGCGCTATGAGCCGGCGGCCAAGTTTTCCACCTGGCTCTACCGGATCGCGACGCACCTGGCGTTGAATTATCTGCGTGACACGCGGCGGGAACAACTGCACGAGAGTCTCGATGCAGTTCCCTCGGAGGGTCCGCGGCGCGAGATTGCCGATTCCACGGCGGGCGTGGATCAGGATCTCATCCACGAAGAAATGCTGGTCCGGCTGCGCGCCACGATCGCGGAATTGCCGGACCGTCAGCGCGCAGTAGTGCTGATGCACAAGTACCAGGACATGGACTACCGCCAGATCGCCGATGCGCTGGGCACGACGGTCTCATCGGTGAAGGCGCTGATGTTCCGCGCCTGCGCTTCCCTCCGCGCGCGCATGCTTCCCGGCGCAGCACCGGGACCGCCGGAGCAGGCGGTGTAGGCTTTATCGGCGCCGGGCCCGACGATGCGCACATCGTCGATGTCGAGGCCGCCAACCGGGGCAAGTCCCTCTATGCGGCCGAATGCATCACCTGCCACGGTCCGAAAGGCCGAGGCGGCGATCAGGGCGCCGACCTCGTACGCTCCCTTGTCGTGCTGGAAGACCGCTACGGCGCCACCATCGGCGACTTTCCTCAAGCGCGGCCACCCGACTCAAAGCGGCAAGCGCAGCGCCGGGATCACCTCTTCGATACTGACGACAAGCCGGAAGGCTGGGGCGGCAACGACACCCTGTACGGGTTCGTGATGAACACAAAGCCGTAAGGCTCGACAAGGGCTGCTTCACACGAAATCGATCTGGAAAATCCAGCCCGCGGTCGGACTGTCGTAGTTCGGCCAGCCGGGATGGATCCCCGCATCGCAGCTGATCAGCTTCCCCTCGTGAACCGCCAGCCCGTGCGGATCACTCGAGCCGGGCAGGAACTCCACTATTTCCAGAACCCGCCCCGTTTTCAGATCGTGCCGCACCAGGCCCGGCTTGAAGTCCTTGTGCCCCGTGCTGTTGTTGCCGATCACCTGCCACATCGCTCCGTCCTGAATGGCGATCCCGTGATACCGGATCCAGTCCGGGTGCGACTGGTAGAACGGGATCATGTATTCCGGCTGCCACGTCTTGGGATCGACGCGCAGATTCCCGCGCAACCGCAACGAGGAAATCCACAGCTTACCGTCATGCCACAGGCCGCCGTGTGATCCGCCGCCGTCTCCCCCCGCCGGCCCCAGCGGAATCTGGCGGTGGCTGATCAGCTTCGAATTCATGTCCACCTGGAACACCCCTTGCGGCGCCGCGTTGGCGATCATCCACACATAACCCCCGCCCACCGCCATGCCGCTGGTATTGCGCGACGGCGTCTTCACGGTCTTTAACAGCTTGCCGTTCCAATCCACCAGCCAGGCGCACTCCTCCAACGACTCCGGCTCCGGCAGCTTGTAAGCCTTGGCCTGATCGCCGGATAGCTTCTGCTCGCCGATCCACAGCCCTTCCGGCGTCACCGAGATCGCGTTCGGGAAACCCTGCGGGCTCTTGAACAGTTTCGTCGTCTTCGCCTTGCGTACCGGGACCCTTCCTCCCTGCGCGAAGGCAACGCCGCCATAGTTGAGAGCCAGACCGGCGCCAATCCCCGCGCCTAGGAATTCACGTTTCGTCATGAAACCTCCTTGTCGATGAGCAGCCGCCGCCATGGCGAGCGTCACCTTGCCAGAGATTAGCCTATCGCAACCGGGACCACCCGGAAGCAACCGGTGTTGCTGAAGTTCCCGATGAACAGCGTCCCGTCCCACCGCGCCCGGTAGTTGTCCTGCAGCCGCCGCCGTCACGCGATAGACGCCCGCCGGCAACGGTGCAACATAGCCGCACTTACTAAAACCCGGCAGGTGTTCAAGCCGGTCATAGACGACCCCCTTTGGGTGTCCATTGTGCACCCGATGCGAAGGTGCTGTCCCAACCTCCTGCTACCATATCTTTATCCACTGAAAACTTCATGGCACTGCGCTTCTACAATACCCTCAGCCAGCAGGTTGAACCCTTCGAACCCCAGGACGGCAAAACCGTCCGCATGTACACCTGCGGCCCCACCGTTTACCACTACGTCCACATCGGCAACCTCCGCACCTTCACGTTTCAGGACCTGCTGCGCCGCTGGCTCCTCTACCGGGGCTTCGAGCTCCAGCACGTCATGAACATCACCGACGTGGAAGACAAAATCATCCGCAAGGCGATGGAGGAGGGCAAGACCATCCAGCAGTACACCTCCCAATACGAAACCGCCTTCCTCGAAGACATGGACCGTCTGCGCATGCAGCGCCCCGAGCGCCTTGTCCGCGCCACCGAGCACATTCCCGAAATGGTTGAAGCCATTGAGAAGCTCGCCGCCGGCGGCTACACCTACACAAGCGATGGCTCCGTCTACTACCGCATCTCGAAGTTCCCCGATTACGGCAAGCTCTCCCACATCGACGTCTCCGGCCAGCGCGCCGGCGCACGCGTCGACGTCGACGAATACGACAAGGCCGATGCCCGCGACTTCGTCCTATGGAAAGGCCGCCGGGACGGCGAGCCTTACTGGGACTCCTCCCTCGGCGCCGGGCGCCCCGGCTGGCACATCGAGTGCTCCGCCATGGCGATGAAGTATCTCGGCGATACGCTCGACATCCACGCCGGCGGCATCGATCTCACTTTTCCCCATCACGAAAACGAAATCGCCCAAGCCGAGGCTGTCTCCGGCAAACCCTTCGCCCGCTATTGGCTCCACGCCGAGCACCTCATGGTCGAATCGCAGAAAATGGCCAAGTCTCTCGGCAATTTCTACACCCTCCGCGATCTGCTCGAAGGAGGCTATGAGCCGGAGGTCATCCGCTACCTCCTCGCCTCCGTGCCCTACCGCAAGAAGCTCAACTTTACCTTCGACGGCCTCCGCGCCGCCGCCACCGCGCTCGAGCGTCTGCGCAACTACAAGCTGCGCCTGGAAACGGGCAAGTTCTCTGGCGACGCCAATTCCGCGGCTCTTGATGCCACGCAAAAGGCCCGCGCTGCCTTTGATGAAGCTCTCGACGACGACCTGAACACCGCCGAAGCCCTTGGCGCCATCTTCGAGTTCGTCCGCGAAACCAACACCGCCATGGACGAAGGCAAGTTCGGCGCTGGGAACGCTAAGCCGGCCCAGGAGCTGCTCGACCACTTCGACTCCATCTTCGATGTCCTCCGCCCGAAGCAAAAGGAAGGAGCCATCTGCGACGCCGAAGTCGAAGCCCTCATCGCCGAACGCACCCAGGCCAAGAAGACCCGCAATTTCGCCCGCTCCGATGAAATCCGCGGCCTGCTCGCCGGGAAAGGAATTGTTCTGGAGGACACCAAGGACGGCGTCCGCTGGAAGCGGAAATAACAAGATGAAACTGCACACCAAAGCTGTTCACGCGGGAGACCGCAAGAAGCCGCCGCAGGCGATTCCGATGACCACCCCGATCGTCACCGCCTCCAGCTACCTCTACGAAAACACCGAGATGCTGGACCGCGTCTTCGCCGGTGAGATCGACGACTTCGCCTACGCCCGCTACGGTACCCCTACCGCGACCGCTCTCGAGGAGCTAGTCACCGCGCTGGAAAACGGCCATGGCTCCCTCGCCACCTCCTCCGGCATGGGCGCCCTGCAGATCGCCCTCCAGACCGCGCTCACCGACCGCCGCCACTCCGTCGTCGCCGCCACCGCCCTGTACGGCGCAACATTCCGGATGCTTACGAGCGTCTTCGAGCCAATGGGCGTTGAGGTGCGCTACGCCGATGTCTGCGACCTCGATGGCCTCAAACAGGCCATCGATGAGGCCAAGCCCGGCTGCGTGCTGATGGAAACCATCTCCAACCCCCTGCTCCGCGTCGGCCAGATCGACCGCATCGCCGAGATGAGCCGCGCCGCGGGCGCCGTCCTGCTCGTCGACAATACCTTCGCCACTCCGCTGCTGGTCCGCCCGATCGAACTCGGCGCGCACATGGTCGTCCATTCGCTCACCAAATACCTCGCCGGCCACGGCGACGTCCTCGGCGGCGCCGTCACCACCGATGAAGCCAACTTCCCCACGCTCCGCGCGCTGTCGAAAACCTGCGGCCCCAACCTCGGCGCCTTTGAGTCTTACCTCTCCATGCGCGGCATCAAGACCTTCCCCCTGCGCATGGAGCGCCAATGCGCCAACGCCTGCCGCATCGCCACCTCGCTTGCCTCGCACCCGAAAGTGGCCAAGGTCTACTTCCCCTCCGATCCCAACCACCCCGATGCGGAAACCATCCGCCGCCTCCTGCCGGAAGGCCTCTACGGCGCCATGGTCAGTTTCGAAATCAAGGACGCCGCGCGCCCGGAAGTCTTCGCCTTCATGGACAAGCTCAAGCTGGTCCTGAAAGGGACATCGCTCGGCGACGTCCAGTCTCTGCTGCTCTATCCGGCCATCAGTTCCCACCGCGACCTGTCGCCCAAGCAGCGCGAGCGGATGGGCATCCGCGACAGCCTCGTCCGCCTTTCGGCCGGCATCGAAGCCGCCGAGGACATCCTCGCCGACCTCGAACAGGCTCTCGGCTAATCCGTCGCCGGCTGCAGCCGCAACGAGTGCAGCCGCAGCGTCCCCTCCGCGCGGGTCGTGCCGGGCTCGGCCAGGGTGACCAGCTCCAGGTTCAGCGCGCTCGCCTCCGCCGGAGCAAGGAATTCCAGCTCGCCCTCCGGCTCAGCCAGCGCCGCGGTCCGATCGCCGATCCGCCAGCGCGGCGCGGCGCCGCTCAGCTCCGCCTCCGCCTTCCATCGCAGGCAATAGCGGCGGCCGCCCATGACAGGCAGAGTCTGTGAGGCCAGGACCGATTCCGCCGGCTGGCGCCCGCTGAACCGGATCTCCAATCCCGGACGGTAGCCGGGCCCCAGCCTCACCCCCTCGATCTCACGCAGCCGCCAATCAAAGGCCATGCCCGAAGGCTGAACCTGAAAGTCGGCGTTGGTTAGCGAGCGCCCACGCGGCGGATCAAGCTCTGCGTGGGGGATCAGCGAGGCGTGCGCAAGGCGGTTCCACAGATCCAGCGCCGCTTCGGTCTGGCCGATGGCCAGCAGACGGTCCGAAAGGTTAAGGATGAAGCGTGTGTCGCCGGCCCGGTGATGGGACAGCAACGCCAGCGCGGCAGGAATCGCATCGGGGTAGCGTTTGTCTTCGGTGAATACCACCAGCAGTTCGCGGTGCGCCTTTGGCCGGTCCGGGGCAACCTTGTCTAAGATCTCCTGCGCACTGCCGCCCGCTCGCACGCACACTTGATACAACGCGGTCAGATCCCCATGGTAAATCCGCGCCGCCCGGGCGGCCCACTCCCAGAAGGAATCCCATTTCTGTTGGCGGAAGTAGAAGTTCACCAGTGACCAGCGCGGAAGAAAGGAAGCGTCCAGACGTGCGGCGTGCAACAGATGGGACTCGGCTTCCTCGATCCTGCCCCTGCTCTCGGCCAGTAGCGCCAGCCCCACCCACGGCGCCGCATCCCGCGGCCTGAGTTCGGCGGCGCGACGGAGATCGGAGGAAGCCGTTTCCAGGGATAGTTCCGCGCGGCGCAGGTAGTATCCCGCATGGTCCGGGACGAGGGAGATTGCCCGGTTTAGCGAACCGAGATCGCCGCGCCGCGCCAGGTAATCGGCCAGCGACAGCCGCAACGTGACGAAAAGAGCGAGACCTAGTAGCGGAATCGATAAGACAGCAAGGATGCGAAATAGAACCGCAGGCGGGCCGGACATACCACTTAAGGGCAAACGGGGCCGGATTTTTCTCATACGAAAAAGCCATCACAAACCGCCCGACTCCGCCGATAAACAATTAGTGAAAGAGAAATGGGCGAGCCAGCACTAAGATAAGCGGGCGCGTGCAAGATCGCGCCGCGAACTCGCCAGGGATAAAGAATTTAGGAGGTTAACAGGCAAGGAATGAAACTACAGATGATGATGGCGCTGATGTTGGCGCTTCAGCTTTCGATGGGGATGGCCGCCAGCCCTGTAATCGGTGTGGTGACAGCCAAGGGCAGCTTCCGTTTGGACAATGCCGCCACCAAAGGCAACGGTACTTTATTTGAAGGTTCGTCCATTGAGACGGGCCAGAACTCCGGGCAACTTCAGCTTACTGGCGGCGTGCAGATGCAGCTGGGCGCCGACACCAAGGGCAAAGTCTATCGTGACCGCCTCGTGCTGGAACGCGGCAGCGGCGAAATCCGCAACGCCAGCAGATTCGGCGTGGAAGCCAGCACCTTGCGGGTGGTCAGCGACGATCACAACGCGGTCACTCGCATTGAAGTCAGGGAACCGCACCGCATCCAGGTCGCAGCCATGCGCGGCAATCTGCGCGTTGTCAATTCCAATGGCATTCTCATCGCCGCGCTCGCCGCGGGCCGTGCCCTGGAGTTTGAGACCAAGGGCGCAGGCGCCTCCGCACCCACCACCCTGTCCGGCTGTCTTACCAAGACCGACGGCCACTACTATCTCACCGATGACGTCTCCGGCGTTACCGTCGAGCTCAAGGGTTCATCGCTGGACAAGTACATCGGTTACAAAATCGAGGTCACAGGTGGGCATGTTCCTACCGCTAAGCCTGCCGGCAATGCCACCCAGGTCATCCAGGTGAGCAACCTCAAGGAGATCTCGAAGCGCTGCTCCAGCGGGGCTGCCGCAGCTGCCGCCGGTGGAGCGGCTGCCGGTGGGGCGGCTGCAGGCGGAGCTGCTGCCGGTGGAACTGCGGCTGGCGCCGCCGCCGGTACCGCGGTTGCCACTAAAGCTGTCATCGCCGGGGTTGTCGTTGCCGCCGCTGCCACCACTACGGCGGTTGCAGTCACCACCGACGAAGACAATATCAGCAAGTAAAAAGGGGAAAGCTGCGAGCCTATGGAATCAAGGCTCTCCTGTGCCGGCGGTGAATCGCAATCGATTCGCCGCCGGCTTTTTCTAATCACAAGCGGGGCTCAGCCCTGCAGTACAACAACTCCATAGTACAGTCCGCCGAACACCAGGATGGAAATCACCCCCACCGAGATCCATACCAGAATCCGTTCCCGCGGACTGGAAGCCTCTTTCGCATCTTGCTTGATTTGATCGTCGAGGCTATCAAACATGCTCGCACCTCCCGTCAAAGGTCAAAGACTACAAAACAAAAATAAAGCTGTACCAGCCCCATGTTACGCCCCCCGCGGTATTTTTGTCCAGGAGAATCCCTGCCCCCAACCGTTTGAGCACGATACGGGCCCTCTGCTATACTCCAAGTGGATGTCAGCGACCTTACCGCCTGCGCGGATTTTGTTGCGCCGGCTCTCGGTGCGGCTTGTCTGTGGCCCGGTTTTTCACGCTCGACGGATTCCAGCCGTAGGATGAAACTGAGCGTTAGAATCAGCCGCGGCATCGAATCTCTGTTTGGCACCAGAGACGAGAATATCAAGCTGCTTGAACAGACCCTCCGGATCACGACGCGCCTGCGTGAAGATTCCCTCGAGCTAGACGGAGAAGAAACCAACGTCCGCCGGGCCGAAAGCATCCTGCGCGATTACGTCGATCTGGTCAGTCAGGGGCAGCAGTTCTCCAACGGCGACCTGCACAACTACCTGCGTGTCGTCACCGGCGACGAGAGCTTGAGTCTGCGCGGCCTGGTGGAAAGCGGCCGTCAGCGCAGCTTCGGGAAGAAAGCCGTCACACCGAAGACGATGAACCAGCGCATCTATCTCGATGCCATTGAGAAGCACGATCTGGTCTTCGGCATCGGTCCGGCTGGCACAGGTAAGACTTATCTCGCCGTGGCCATGGCCGTCGCCGCCCTCCTCAACAAGGCCGTCATGCGGATCGTCTTGACACGGCCCGCCGTCGAGGCGGGTGAGCGGCTTGGCTTTCTTCCCGGCACGCTCCAGGAAAAGGTCGACCCGTACCTGCGCCCTCTCTACGATGCCTTGTTTGAGATGCTGGAAGCCGAAAAGGTGGAAAAACTGCTGGAGAGAAACGTCATTGAAGTGGCGCCGATCGCCTTCATGCGGGGCCGCACTCTCAATGACAGCTTTATCATTCTCGATGAAGCGCAGAACTCCACCCCGGAACAGATGATGATGGTCCTGACAAGGCAGGGATTCAACTCGAAAATGGTCGTCACCGGCGACATCACCCAGATCGATCTGCCCGCCGGCCGCTTGTCCGGACTGCTCAACGCGCGCGAGGTGCTGCGCGATATTCACGAAATCAAGTTCGTCACCTTCGACGAACGTGATGTCGTGCGCCACAGCCTGGTCCAGAAGATTATTAAGGCCTATGAAAAGCACCAGGAGACCACCGGCATCGGCCGCCAGCTGAGCTTGGGCTGGAGCGAAGCCGTGGAGAAACCCGAATCGGCCGCGGCTGATCTGCCCAATGGTCCGGCCGGCAAGGCCTGAGATTCAGAATGCATGTCTGACCCGGAACATTCCCTGATTTTCCAGCGTGCAGGCTTTGTCCGCCGGGCGAGAATCCGCGCCTTCTTTCGCCAGATGATGGCGGAAGTCGCCGAGGGCAGGCCGTTTGGCTGCCTCGTCACCGGAGACGAAAAGCTCCGCACCCTGAACCGCGATTTCCTCGGCAAGGACGATCCCACCGACGTGCTGTCGTTCCCCTCCGGTTCCAACCGCGGCTTTCTCGGCGATGTGGCGATTTCCGCGGACCGCGCCCGCGAACAGGCATCCCGCTACGGCCACGATCTGGAGGACGAAATCTGCGTCCTGATGCTCCACGGCTTGCTCCATCTGCTCGGCATGGATCATCAGCGGGACCGAGGCCGCATGCGCAGGGCGGAAACCGCCTGGCGCAAGCGCCTGAACCTGCCCGTCGGGGTGATGGAAAGGGTCCACGCATGAGCACCGCGCTGTTCGGCATCGGTTTCCTGCTGGGTCTGCTGCTGGTCCCTGTCTGCTTCCTTCAACTGCTTTATCTCGAAGCACTGCGCCTTCGCTCCCGCGAGATGCCCGCGCTGGAACTATTCAAGGACTCCCTGGAAGCCCGCTTCGGATACAAGCTGGAGCATGGCGCAATGGGCTTTTCCCTCATCAAGCAGGCCATGCTGCTCGCCATGGCCATCCTCATCTTCGCCGGGATGGAAACAAGCGGCATGAAGATCCTCGGCGCCGGCCTCCCCTTGTGGCAAGTGATGCTGGAGTCCATCGTCGTCTCTTTTGTCTGCATGCTCGCCGTCGCTCACCTTGCGCCTCAGCTCCTCTACCGCCGCACGAGCGGCCGCTGGATGCTCCCGTTTCTTCCGCTGATGAGAGTCCTGTTTGCCGTCATCCGTCCCCTGTTGGCTCTCTTCCTGTTCCTGCAGTCGCTGGCCGATATCGGCGCGCCGGAGGAGGCGGCCGAGGAAAACGGCGGCCAGAACGAGAACATCGACGCCCTCATCGCCGCCGGCGCCGAAGAAGGCCTCATCGAAGAAGAAGACCGCAAGCTCATTCACTCCGTTGTCGCCTTCGGTGACAAGACCGTGCGCGAAGTGATGACAGCGCGCCCGCAAATGGTCACCGTCCAGGCCGAAGCAACCTTGGAAGATCTGCGCAGGCTCGTACTGAGGGAACAATACAGCCGCATCCCCGTCTACGATAACGACATTGACCGCATCACCGGCTTTGTCCACGTCCGCGACATGTTTGAGCTGGAGGAGGGAGAGCGCTCGCGCCGCACCGTCGACGAGCTCAAGCGCCGTATTGAATTTGTGCCCGAGACCAAGCCCGTCGATGACCTGCTCCGGCTGATGCAGTCCCAGAGCATGCACATGGTGATCGTCGTTGACGAATACGGGCAGACCGCCGGACTCGCCACCATGGAAGACCTCGTCGAAGAGATCGTCGGCGAAATCCACGATGAGCACGATCCCGGCAAGGATGTCAGCCAGGACTCCGAAGGCGGCTACATCGTCTCCGGCAACCTTGACCTCGACCGCCTCGAGGAGCTGCTCGAATTCCGCCCCGATGAGGAGACCCAGTCCACCACCGTCGGCGGCCTGGTCACCGAATGGCTCGGCCACGTGCCCGCCGCCGGCGAGGTCATCACCAGAAACGGCATCCGCATCGAGGTGCTCTCGGCCGACGATCGCCGCGTTTCCCAGGTCCGGCTTACCAGGGCCGAAATCAAAACTCATGCCTTCGAACAAAACTGAGAAGTCTGTCTCCGGTTTCGTCTCCATCCTCGGCCGCCCCAATGCGGGTAAATCCACGCTTCTGAATTCGCTAGTCGGCTCCAAAGTCGCCATCGTCTCCAGCAAGCCGCAGACAACGCAGCAGGCCATTCAAGCTGTCGTCACGCTCGGCCACGCCCAGGTGGTTTTCCTCGATACCCCCGGCATTCATCAGGGCGATCTGCTGATTCATAAGCGGATGATGATGGCCGTCCACGCCGCCCTCGATCAGCGCGACCTGCTTCTCTGGATCGCCGACGCCACGCAAAACATCGACGAAGAGGAAAAGCGCGCGTTGCAGTTGCTCAAGGACCGCGACGCCCCGGCCTTCCTGCTCCTCAATAAGGTCGACCGGCTGAGGAACAAGCAGCAGCTCCTTCCGTTGATGGAAGGTTTCACCCAGGAGATTCCCTTCCGGGAATGCCTCCCCGTCTCCGCCCTCACCGGCGAGGGGCTGGATGAACTCCTGGGGCTCATCGTCGCCGCCATGCCCGAAGGCCCCCGCTATTTCCCCGAGGACTATCTCACCGACCAGCCAGAACGCCATCTGGCGGCCGAGCTGATCCGCGAAAAGATCCTCGATGCTACGCACCAGGAAGTGCCACACTCGGTCGCCGTGCTCATCGAAAACTGGGAAGAAGCGGGGGGGCTGACCCGAATACATGCGCAAATCGTGGTCGAGCGTGAAGGGCACAAGAAGATCATCATCGGTTCCCGGGGCGCCATGCTGAAACAGATCGGCACGCTCGCCCGCCAGGAGATGGAATCCATCCTCGGCCGCAAGCTCTTTCTCCAACTCTTCGTGAAGACTCGCTCCAAGTGGCGGCAGAGTGCGGAATTCCTCAATGAGTTAGACTGGCGGTATATGGCAGGAGGTTCGCAATCTTGAGACGAACGCTGTTGCGATGGCTGTTGGCTTCGCTGGCGCTGGCCGCCGTGCCGGCCCTCGCTCAGGAAATCTCCGACGACGAGATTCACGATCAGGTCTTGCTCAAGCTGGCCCGCGACACCACCGTGCAAGGCGGCGCCATCGAAGTGGAAGTGAAAATGGGAGCGGTCACGCTCCGCGGCAAGGTCCGCACCACCAAAGCCCGGGACAAGGCCGAAAAGCTCGCCAAAAGCGTCAAGGGCGTCAAGTCGGTGGACAACAAGCTGACCATATCGCCCTCGGCTCATTAGCCGCCTCTTCTCCCGCCCGTCGCTTGCCAGCCCCCTCCAGGCCCTTAGATAATCACTGCATGTTCCGCTATCTCCTTCTGCTCGCCCTCGCCGCAGCTCTCCCCGCGCAAGAGTGGCCGTACTACGGCGGCGACGCCGGCGGCATGAAGTATTCCTCCCTCAAACAAATCACCCCCGCCAACGTCTCCAAACTCCGCGTCGCATGGACCTTCAACACCGGCGAAATCAGCGACGGCTCCAAATACCCCGTCCGCAGCACCTTTGAATGCACGCCGCTCATCGAAGACGGTGTCATGTACGTCACCACCCCCTTCGGCCGCCTTGTCGCGCTCGACCCGGAGACCGGCCGCCAGATCTGGTCCTTCGATCCCAAGATCGATCTCAACCGCCCTTCCAATCTCTTCATCAATCGCGGCGCAGCTATATGGAAGGACGGCGCAAAGAAGCGCCTGTTCCTGGGCACGCTCGATGGCCGCCTCTTCCAAATCGACGCCGTCACCGGCGAGCCCGTCAAGGAGTTCGGCGCAGGAGGCTACATCGATCTTAAAGATGGCGTCGCCGACAAGTTCCCCGGCAAGGCCTACGGGATCACTTCTCCCGTCGCCGTCTACAAGAACATCGTCATCACCGGCTCGATGGTCGCCGACGGCGAGCCGCAAGGTCCTTCCGGCGATGTCCGCGGATTCGACGCGCGCACCGGCAAGCTGCTCTGGCGCTTCCACGTCGTGCCGCACGCGGGCGAGTTCGGCAACGACACCTGGCAGGGCGATTCCTGGAAGGACCGCGGCGGAGCAAACGCATGGTCCATCCTCAGCGTCGATCAGCAGCGGGGCATTGTTTACCTGCCGCTCACCTCGCCAGCCACCGACTACTTCGGCGGCGACCGTCCCGGCGCCAACCTCTTCGGCGATTCGCTCGTCGCGCTCGACGCAACCACCGGCAAGCGGCTCTGGCATTTCCAAACCATTCACCACAACATCTGGGACTACGACCTGCCCGCCCAGCCCAATCTTGTCAGCGTGCTCCGCGTTGGCAAGCCCGTCGACGCCGTCGTCCAGATCACCAAGACCGGCTTCACTTACTTATTTGACCGCGTCACCGGCAAGCCGCTGTTCGATATCGAAGAACGTCCCGTCCCAAAAAGCGAAGTCCCCGGCGAGTACACTCACCCCACGCAACCCTACCCGCTCAAACCGGCGCCCTTCACCCGCCAGAGCTTCTCGCGCAATGATCTGACGGAGGTTACGCCCGAATCCCGCGCCTACTGTGAAAAACTGATCGAGGGCGCAGTATTCGGCAATCTCTACACCCCCATCGGCCTCAACAAAACCGTCCTTTTCCCCTCCACCAACGGCGGCGCCAACTGGGGCGGCGCTTCGTTCGATCCAGAGACACACACTCTCTACGTCAACTCCATGGAGATCGGCTTCATCGTGCAGATGCAAGAGCGGCCGGAGGGCTCCATCATTCCCTACCGCATGCGCGGCTTCGGTTCGCCCAGCTCGCGCTTCTGGGACCCCAAGCTCAACCCCTGCCAGAAACCGCCATGGGGCTTTCTCACCGCCATTGATTTGAACACCGGCGAATTCCGCTGGCGCTCCGTCCTTGGCGTCGTCGATGAACTTCTCGCCAAGGGCATCGCGCCCACCGGCACCTCCAATCTCGGCGGCAGCATCGTTACCGCCGGCGGCCTGATCTTCATAGGCGCCACCAACGACAGCCGCTTCCGCGCCTTCGATAAGAAGACCGGAAAGGAGGTGTGGGTGACGCGCCTGCCGGCCAGCGCACACGCCACCCCGGCGACATATATTGGCAAGAGGACGAAGAAGCAGTTCGTCGTCATCGCCGCGGGAGGCGGAAACAAATACAACGACACCTACTCGGATGCCTTGGTTGCCTACTCGCTGCCCTGATGATCGCCTTTCTTAGAGCACGAACAAACTCGTCAACTTAGCCGTCACGGGCACATCAGACGGAATTTTCTGGCTTCGTGGAGAGGATTATTCGATGGCGTAGGGGCCGGGCTTGTCGACGCGGAGGTAGCGGCCGTCCTTGTCCTCGGCTTCGACGCGGATGTGGACGGCGCGGGCTTGATCGGGGGTTTGGGTGATGAACTCGGTGTCATCGCCGGGAGCCATGGGGTTGGAGGTGACCAGCGTGTTCTTGCGCGAGATCATCTTGCCGTCGGATTCCAGGAATTCGAAGAACAGGACGAGGCCCTTGAAGCTTCTATCGGAGTTGTTGCGGACCCGTCCCTCGACCGCTACAATCCGTGGCTCGCGGTGAACCCTGATCTCGACTAGCTGGACTTCCGGCGGCTTGGGGCCGGGGACCGGCCTGGGCCGGCCCTTCTGAGCGGGTATGGCAATGGCCAGCAGCAGAGCGGCCAGAAACAGCTTCATCCAGGCATAGTGTATCGAATGGCGGGCCCGGCTGGTTATTTCTTGCGCCGGAAGATGCCCTTAAGCTTGTCGACGGTCTGGCCGAGGTCCTGGGTGTTGGTGGCGCCGGGGGCGACGCCGCTGACGGGGTTGGCGGCGGTGAGATCGGGGAAGTTGAGGCTGTACTCGCGCAGGGTGCGGAGCTGGTTGCCGGGGAGAGGCTCAAACTGCTCGACGGCAACGTCCCAAGTGAAGCCGGTGCCGATCTGCGTCCTGGCGATGACGCGCATGACTTCAAAGGAGGCATCGCGGGATTGGCCGGGCTGGACGATGAATTCCGCGCTGATCTGGCCGTGGCCGGAGACGCCGATGCCGCGGGCGTAGTTGGTGCGGGTTTGAGAGTATCGATTGCCGAGATTGTCGATGGCGACGCTGGTTCCGTTCTTGTAGGCGAGGATAAGCGGCTGCGCGCTGACGTTCTGAAAACGGACACGGAAGGAGAGCACGTGGAAGCTGGTGACCTGCGAGGTGGTGACCTGCTGGACCTGGGCGGTGAAGGTTCCGGCGTTATAGCAGCGCTGGAGGCCCTGGCAGTGATCGACAGGGGCAACGACGGCAACGGCGGGCTCGGCGGCGGGAGCAACGGCGGCGGGGGCGGGCGCGGCGGAGACTTCCGGGCGGCCGAGTTCGGTCCAGCGGAGAGGGTGCTCGAGGCCGACTCTGAACTGCGTTGGGGAGACGGGGACGATTTCGCGGACGGAGAACTCCATGTTGTATTCGGTGCCGAAGATCTCATTGGCGCGGGGGTACCAGGTGAATTCGACGCGGGCGTCGGCGGTCTGGCCGGCGGCGAGGATGAACTTGGGATCGACCTGGTTGGCGCGGAGGAAGCCCATGCCGCGGAGGCCGGTGTTCTCATTCATGGTGAAGCGGTTGCCGCGATCGTCGGTGGCGACACCGGAGCCGGACAGATAACCGAGAATGAGCGGGCGCGCGAGTTTGTTCTGGAAGCGGATGGTGGCGGTGACGAGGCGGTAGCCGCCGGTAGTGGAGGTGCGGAAATCGGTGATGGTGGAGGCGAAAGAGTTCACCTCCGTGCAGCCGGGCGCTCCGTTGCAGACGGGGGGCGGGGGAGGCGGCGCAGGCGGCCGGGCCGCGGCTTGGGCCGAGGGAGCTTGGGAAGCGGCGGGGCGCTGGCTGATCTTGAGCGGTCCGGGGCAGAGGACTTCCCATTGCTGGGAAAGGCTGAGGCCGTCGCTGGCATTATCGCGGCCCACCACCTTGCCCGTTGACAGGTCGAGCCACTTGGTGCGGCCGCCGCCGATGTCGTCATTGGACCAGATGCCGGCGAAGCGGTACTGTTTGCCGTCGATGGGGGAGAGGGTTCCCGCGAAGCAATCGGCCTGGGCGCGGTAGATCTTGTTTGTCGCCGTTTGTTCCCTGATGCAATTGGCGAGGGCCGCGCCCGTATTTCCCAATTCTTCACATTCGCTCCGGATGGCGGAAGGGGTCATTCTGGCTTCGGCGACGGAGTTGGCGGTGCCGGTTCCGGTTTTGCGGAAAACGGTGGGGGAGGCGCAACGGCTGCAAATGGCGAGTAATTCGCGCTCCTGGGCTTGAAGCATGCAGAGCAGAAATCCGAAAGCAAGGATTCGAGTGGTCATGGCAGTCCTCGACTGTTAGAGTGTGGCGACGCTCGTTTCGCGTACCCACTTCGCATTGCGCGGATTGCCGCCGAAAACCGTCATCGGCGGTTTTCCTCCAACCTCACCCGAGAGCCCCCGCTCCCTTACACAACATAAACAGTTGTGATGAGTCTTCCCAAACTGCTCACGCCGCGTCTGGTAAAACGATACGATAACGACGGTATCCTTACCATCCCCTTACCCCCATCCCTCCGTAAGCTCCAAAGTGCTTATTTTCAGGAGGTTGCAGACTGGCTTAAGCTCGTCGCCAACATCTCCGTCTCCCCCAATACGATCCCCGAAACTCTCCCACAAATCGCCGCCGCCAACAGGCCCCTCATCGCGAAGCTCTACAAAATCTCCCGCCGCTTCCCTTCTGTGAAGCGAATGTCCGTCGACCCCTGGCTCACCAAGGTCTCCATGCAGCTCATGCGAACCCGCCTTGCCTCGGCCTGCCACTTCGTCAACATCCGCATTGATCTCCCCGGCGAGGAGAAATACCTCCTTCCGCCCCACCAGGACTTCCCCTACATACAGGGCAGCCTCAACGCCCTTACCTGGTGGATCCCCTTTCTGGACACGAGCTTGGAAATGGGTCCGCCCTCATGGATTCCAGGGAGCCACCGCCACGGGGTCCAAAAGGTGAAGTATCTCGACTACGAAGCCACAGGCCAAAGCGGCGGCCGCTCCTTTGAAATCGTCGATCTCGCCCAATACCGCGACAACGAGTACACCCGCAAGCCCGTTCGCAGGGGCCACGCGCTTGTCTTTCACACTCTGCTCATTCACCGCTCCGAGCACAACCACACCGACAAGGCCCGTATCAATATTCAGATCCGCTTCGATGACTCCACTGCGCGCGAGTCATTCGACCGCAACTACCCCGAAGGCCTCTACCTCGGCGACGCCTTCTCGAAATCCTATCCGGAGTACATCGCATGACCGTAGCCAACCCCTATCAAGCCGACCCCACCCGCATCGGGCTCGGCCACTGCTTTGACCAGCAAATATGGGAGGAGACCGTTCAAGTCATCCGCGACGGTGGCATCAGCCAGCATGACGTCATCGAGAACTTCATGCTCTTCCTCCGGCGAGTCAATTTCGCCAAATTCCTTACTCACATGGAGCTGTTCAAGCACACCATCACCCTGCCCGGCTCCATTGTCGAATGCGGCGTCTTCAAGGGAATGTCCCTGCTCACCTTTGCCAAGCTGATGGAGATCTACTGCCCAGGCGACACTCTCAAGCGCGTCATCGGCTTTGATACGTTTTCCGGCTTCGTCTCGCTCGACCCCAGCGACGGCCTGCCCGACACACGCCGCGGCAAGGTCGCCGGCGGCTGGAACTCCGGTCAGTTCAAACCCAGCCTGGAGCAGCTCATCTCCATCACCAAACGCGACAGCATGATTCCACGCTTCCACCGCGTCGAACTGGTTGAAGGCGACGTCTCGAAAACAGTCCCCGAATACGTCGCCGCCAACCCCGGCCTCCGCATCTCCCTGCTCCACCTCGATCTCGATCTCTATCAGCCCACCCTGGACGCCTTGCGAGCCCTATACCCGCTGGTCGTCTCCGGCGGCGTCATTCTGCTCGACGAATACGGAATGGAAGGCTTCCCCGGAGAAACGAAGGCCTTCGATGAATACTTCGCCGGCAAGCGTCCCAAGCTAACCAAGTTCCCCTTCATCTCCACCCCCGGCGGCTACTTCATCAAGGACGAGTAGCCGGAGCTGCCAGGAGGGCTTCTCTCCGCTCCGACTGTTAGAATGTGTCGACCAGGAGAGAATACTGATGCGCTGGCTGATTTGGATCGCGATGGCAGCGGCGATGTGGGGCCAGGGGACGGCAAAGAAGGTCTACATTTCCGTGGACATGGAAGGCGTGGCGGGGGTGGTGACGGGAGATCAGCTATCGCCTTCGGGATTTGAGTACGCGCGGTTCCGCGAGTTCATGACGGACGAGGCGGTGTCGGCGGTGAGGGCGGCCAAGCGTGCGGGGGCGACGGAGGTGCTGGTGAGCGATTCGCACGGCAATGGGGAGAATCTGTTGATCGAGAAGTTCCCCGACGATGTGCGGGTGATCCGGTCATGGCCGCGGCGGCAGGGGATGATGGCAGGCATCGACGGGAGCTTCGCGGCGGCAGTGTTCATTGCGTACCACTCCTCGGCGAGTAATTCGCAAGGAGTGCGGGCGCATACGATATCGAGCGCGCTGCTGACGCGTGTTGCGCTGAACGGAAAGCCCGTGTCGGAAGGCGTGCTGAACGCGGCGATCGCGGGCCATTACGGGGTTCCGGTGATTTTTATTTCGGGCGATGATGCGGTGATCGCGGAGGTTCGCGGGGAGATCGGGCCGGTGGAAGCGGTGGAGACGAAGAAGAGCCTGGGGTTTCATGCGGCGAACAGCTTGACGCCGGTGGAGGCGCAGAAGCGGATTCACGATGGGGTGGGGGCGGCGATGGCCAAGATCGGGCAGGGGAAGCCGTATCGTGTGCAGACGCCGGTGACGGTGGAACTGGACATGAAGCATTACACGGCGGTGGAGATGCTGAGCTACTTGCGGGTGATCGAGAGGCCGGGTCCGCATACGGTGCGGTTTCAGGCACGGGATGTGCTGGAGGCATCTGATTTTATCCAGTTTGTGACGAAGTACAGCGCGGACATGCAGCCGTAATTGCTATATTTGGCGCATGGTGAACCGTAGAAACTGGCTTTTGGGAACAGGTGCGCTTGCGGCGCAGGCGGCCTTGGCGCAGGGCTCGGGCAAGACGATCGCGATTGCGAGCTCGAACGGCGGACGCGCGGTGACGCGTGCGGTGGAGTTGATGAAGGGCGGCGGCGATACCTTGGACGCGGTGGTTGCCGGGGTGAACATCAACGAAGAGGATCCGGAAGATAGTTCGGTGGGCTACGGCGGGCTGCCGAACGAGGAAGGCGTGGTGGAGCTGGACGCGAGCGTGATGCACGGGCCGACGCGGCGCGCCGGGTCGGTGGCGAGCCTGCGCGGGATCAAGTATCCCTCCAAGGTGGCGAAGGTGGTGATGGAAGAGACCGACCACATTATGCTGGTCGGCGAGGGTGCGCTGAAGTTCGCGCGCGCGCACGGGTTCCGGGAAGAGAATCTGCTGAGCGAAAAGTCGCGGCTGGCGTGGCTGACCTGGAAGCGCGGACTGCGCGATCGCAACGGGCACAGTAATTGGAGCGATGGACTGGATGCGCCTCCGGGGAAGGCGGAGGCGGCCAAGCCAACGGCCGATCTGCGGCGGCTGTTCCCTGGTGTGGACGAGGAGACGCTGGCCTGGGCGCTGGAGGTGGCGACGCATCCGCCGACGGGCACCATCAACTGCCTGAGTTTGAACGCGAAGGGCGAGATGTCGGGCGTGACGACGACGAGCGGCCTGGGCTGGAAGATCGCCGGGCGCGTCGGCGATTCCCCGATTATCGGCGCCGGGCTGTACGTGGATCAGGAGGTGGGCGCGGCCGGCTCGACCGGGCGCGGCGAGGAGAACATCCGGGTGGCCGGGGCGCACACGATCGTCGAGAACATGCGGCACGGGATGGCGCCGAAGGAAGCGGTGCTCGATTGCCTGAAGCGGATCGCGCGGAATTACGATAACGATCAGGCGCGGCTGGCGAAGTTCGACATCAAGTTCTATGCGCTGCGCAAGGACGGCGTCTATGCGGGCGGCGCGTTGTGGAACGGCGCAGTGCGGCAGGGGAAGGTGGCGCGGTCGCAGTTCGCGGTAAGCGATGGGGGGAAGGGGCGGCTGGAGGATTGCGTGTATTTGCTGGAACGGAAGGTGTGATTACTGCTGCTCAACTAGATCGAGTCGTACTTCTAAACAAGTATCCGGGAGAGGCAGCTGAGCGGAACCTGCTCAGTTGAGCTTAACATGGAGTTTCGTTTCGCCTGCATGGCACTGCCGGCCAAAAGTAACGGTACGTTGCGGCCGGCCGCCTCACAATCCGTTGCGTTTTCCCCGGTAATGCGCCAACCCCTGCTCAAACAACCCCTTGGCCCGCGCGCGATCGGCCGGCTTGGAGAAGTTGTCGCGTTCTTCCAAATAGGCCCACAGCCGTTCCAGCCAGCGGATCATCAAATCCACGTCCTGCTTGACCAACACCGGCTCGCCGCCCAGCTCGACATAGACGGGAGCCGAATGCGCTTGGGGGATTCCGCCCACAACGCCGCGGGCCGCGGGGCCGGAGACACGGACGGCAAACCAGGCGCTGCGGCTTACGGTGACCTCGCGTTCCAGGCGCGGCCCTGAGCCCGCGGCAATCACCTCGCCATTTTGAATCAGCTCCAGTTTGTCGACGGGCATCCGCCCCCACACTTCCGCCGCGATCCTCGCCGTGTACGGCGTGCCCTTCGCCGCGCGGATCACGGTACCCATCGGGTTGCCATTCACCGTGAAGCTTAGCAACGGCCCGTTGGTAACAAAGGCGCGGCCTTCGCGGTAGCGCTCAATCCACCGCTGCCAGCTCATCCCGGGTCCGGTCTCGACATATTGGCGCGACCCGCCGGGAATGTTGTTAATGCCGCGCCAGTTGGTGAACACGTCGGTCCCGGCGCCTGGCGCGATGCGGAAGCCGGAATTCAGCAGCCGGTACCACATCTCGTACGCGGTTCCGCCGCGCGGCAGAATATCGATCGCGTCCATGCCACCGAGGGCTGCCGTCAGCGGAGCCTCCTTGGCTCCGAGGTTGGTGTCGAACACGTCCGCCGAGGCGCCCATCGGATGGACATAACTCACCACGCCGCCCTGCTTACGGGCCTCCAGCGCGGCCATGCTGTTCAGCGGAAAATCGTAGGGGGAATCGCTGCCGATGACGCTGGTATAGGAAGGGGGCACCTGCTTCTTTATGTTCAGGAACGCCATGTGGCCCAGGGGGTCCGAGTTGCGGAACTCCTGCCCCCAATACAGCACGTAGCGCGGCTTCGAGAGTGTGCTGACGCTACCGGTAAAGAACTCCTTGTCGTGGATAAACGATCCCTCCGCATTGGCGACGATCATGTTCGCGGCGTTGAGATCCTCCGCTTCCAGCCAGGCGAGCGAATCCGGCGGCCGCTGATAGTAGCTGCCGTTATAGTTGGCATGAAAGTGATTCTCGCCGGTGTGCCAGCCGCGCTGATTCCAATTGGCCCACCGCTCCAGTTGCACGGTTACTTCGCTGGTCTGGCCCGCTGCCACCTCCACCGATCGATCACTGATGCGGTATTCGAACCCTTTCAGTAACGCTAGCCGCATCCGTCCGGCCGGCGCGGGGAACTCATCGTCTCCGGACCCAATAAAGAAACCCTCGCGTCCCGCGCCCGGCTCCAATGTCTGGTAGAAGACGGGCGCTCCCTGCGGCGTGTAGGCCTTTCCGTCGGCGGCGGTGACAAAAACCCGCGCCGCCGTTGGCTGGCCCGTCTCATCCACTACCTTAAGCCGCACGCGTCCGGAAGGCGTTCGGAACTTCAACCCGCTGATACGCACATGCCGCTTCTCTCCGCCCGCCACCGGCATCACGAACAGATCGATGTTACCCAGGTGATTGGAGACATGCGCGATCAGCCGCCCATCGGGCGATACCGCCGGCGAGAACTCGTCGCGAGCAGTATTGGTCAACGCGCGCGCCTGACCTCCTGAGGCGCCGATGAGGTACAGCTCATGATCGCCCTTTCCGTTAACATGCACGCCGGAATAGATCACGCCGCTGCCATCCGGAAGCGCGGCGAGGGAGGTGATTTGGAAAATATCCTCGCGGCGGTAGCGAGTAAGCGGCATTTGGACGAGGATCGGTTTCTTCACCGAAGGCATGGACCAGATTTGCGGAGGCGCATTGCGGGTGGCGGCCAGAAACAGCGTCTCGCCCGCGAGCGTGGCGCCGGTCCAAGGCCCCGACGTTCCGCGTTGCATTCCTACCTGCAGCGCACGAGCCGCGCCGCCGGCGGGCTCCAACTCAAACACTTGCGAGCCCTGGTGCGTCTCCAGAGCACACAGCAGCCGCCGGCCATCCGGCGACCACACCGGATTCCCGGCCGTGGGAAACGGCGTTCGGATTTCGCGCTCCGCCCCCGTAGCTGTGTCCGCCACCATCAGCCGTCCGGTAATGAAGGGCAGACGGCCGGCCGGCATGTTGCCGGAAATGTAGCTGATGCGAGTGCCGTCGGGCGACCAGGCCGGATGCGCGTGATAGCCGGCGCCGCTGGTCACCTGCCGCGCCTCGCCGCCGGAAGCATCCACTTCCCAAATGCTGCCAAATAGCGAAAACGCCAGCCGGCGGCCGTCCGGGTGCCAGGCGGGATCCGTCGCGCCCCAGGCGGTGCGGTCGCCGTCGGCAGCGCCGCTACTCCAATCATGCAATGCAGCCACCAACACCACGGCTGCCACGGCCACTGCTGCTCGCTTTCCCATGTCCGGCATTGTACTTCCTACGGGCTTGGTCAGTGAAGCGTCGAGGGCCAGGTTAGTGGTGATCCAGCCGGTTTCTTTGGGTTTGCTCGTGGTAGCTTGGAGCGGACATGCTGCAAGTCTTCTGTTCCCCTAGCCGCTACACCCAAGGCAAGAACGCCACAGAGCACCTCGGGCAGGAGATGAAGACACTTGGCCTTCAAGGCCCGGCGCTGATCGTCGCTGGAGGCAGCGCGCAGCGATTGCTGGAGCCCGTCTGGAGCCGCACGCTCAAGGAAGCCGGAATTGTCCCGCATCTCCATGCCTTCGGCGGCGAATGCTCGAAAGCGGAGATCGAACGCGTGAAAGAGAGCGCCGTCTCGGCGGGCGCGCGCGTGCTGATCGGCGCCGGCGGAGGCAAAGTGCTTGACACCACCCGCGCCGCCGCCGCGGACCTGGAGTTGCCCATTGTCAGCTGCCCCACCGTCGCCTCCAGCGACGCCCCTTGCAGCGCGCTATCGGTGGTCTACACAGAAGACGGCGCTTTTGAGGAATACCGCATCTACCGGCGCAATCCTGACCTTGTCCTGGTCGACACGCAGGTGATCGCGCACAGTCCGCCGCGCCTGCTGGTGGCCGGCATGGGGGACGCGCTGGCCACCTGGTTTGAAGCCAAAACCTGTGCCGAGGGCAATGTCCGCAACATGCGCGGCGGAGCCTCCACGCGAAGCGCATTGGCGCTGGCAGAGCTATGCTACCGCACGCTTCTCGAAGACGGCTTCACCGCCCTGCTGTCTCTCAAGCAACACAGCGTCACGCCTTCCCTGGAACGTCTCGTCGAGGCTAACACGCTGCTTTCCGGGCTCGGATTCGAGTCCTCCGGTCTGGCCGCCGCGCATGCCGTCCACAACGGCCTCACCGCCGCGCCCGCTACTCACCACTACCTTCACGGGGAGAAAGTCGCCTTCGGCGTGTTGGTGCAACTTGTGTTGGAAGGCAAACCGCGCGGACTCATCGAAGAAGTTCTCCGTTTCGCCAACGAGGTCGGTCTGCCCATCACCCTGGCCGGGGTCGGCTTGGCGAACATCTCCCCCGACACCTTGAACCAAGTCGCCTCTCGAACCTGCGCGGAAGGCGAAACTATACATAACGAACCCTTCCCCGTCACTGCACCCATGGTGGCGGACGCGATTCGCACCGCCGATGCCACCGGCCGCAACTGGGAACCCTAGCGCAACCCCGCAATCACCGCCGCCGAGAAAAGCATGGAAACCGCCAGCGCCCGCAGGCCGACCTTGGTCAACGGAGTGTCGAGGGCGCGGCCTCCCCGGAGCTGAGCAAGCGTCCCAAAACCGGTGATCCAACTGACCGCGAAAGCGGCCGCCAGCAGCCATTTGCCCTGCATCGCCAGCCATGCGCAGCCGGCAACCAGGAAGAGCTGCGCCATCAAGGCCTGCCTAAGCAGCTGTTCGGCGGTCTCCTTCTTCCCGGTCCGCGCCGCAATCTTCGCCTCGATGCGCGCATGCACCGTCAAGACGCCCGCGGTTGCGTGCGCCGTATGCATTGCCCACAACCACCATCCCCACGGAGCAATTTGGCCAAGTGCTGTGAGCGAGCCGGCCAAAGCCGACGCGCTCAAGCCCGCCGCACCGACAATCTGGAACCACACCTCCCGCTGCCTGTTCCGCACGGTCATCCACGCCGCAAGGAAAGTGAAGGCGAGGGCGATCGCGCCGAACGAGGTGAGCATTGCCCATCCCCAGCGCGGACCCAGCAACAGCCCACTCAAAGCCATCGCCGCCGCTTCCACCCATAACGACCGCACCGCCAGTGACGTCTCCTCGTGCCGGTCTTTCCAGACCAGCCACTGCCGCCCGACGACAATCAGCGGCGCTCGGGCAAGGAAAAGCGCCGCGACCGCCACCATCGAGGGAACGAACTGCCACGGCAGCGCGTCTGCCACAACGAACGCCGACAGGAAGGGCATGCTGACCATGCCCCAGGCGCCGTGTTCGCGCGGCCAAAGTAACCACGGTGAATCGCTCTTCATGCTCGACTTATAATTGTCCTCGAATGCAACGCCGCCAATGGTTCCTTCTTGCCTGCCTGCTGCTGCCCTGCCTCGGCCGATCCGCCTCGCCCGATGTCTGGAGCGGTGTCGACCGCATCGTCGCGATCGGCGATGTTCACGGCGACTACACCCGGTTTGTCAAGATCCTCAAGGCAACCGGGTTGGTGGATGAAAGGCTGCGCTGGTCTGGCGGCAAGACACATCTCGTGCAGACCGGCGACGTTACCGACCGCGGCCCGGATTCCCGCAAGGCGATGGACCTGCTGATGAAGCTGGAGCGCGAAGCACAACGCGCCGGCGGCCGCGTACACGCTCTCATCGGCAACCATGAGGCGATGAACGTCTACGGCGACCTCCGCTACGTTTCCGAAGAAGAGTATGCCGCCTTCCGTACGAAAGAATCCGAACGGCTTCGCAACCGATACTACGAACATCACGTCGAGGAGGCCAAGTCCGCCGGCAAGGAGCCGGAGCCGCGCGCGGCATGGGAGCAGAAGAATCCCCTTGGTTTCATTGAGCACCGCCTGGCCTTCAATTCCTCAGGCGACTATGGCCGCTGGATCCGCAACCTCAACGCGATTGTCCAGATTAACGACACCGTTTTTCTCCATGGCGGAATCAGTCCGAAGTTCGCCGGTGAAACCATACGTTCCCTCAACGACCGCATCCGCGCGGAGCTGAAAGATTTCTCGAAACTCGAAAAAGGCGTCACCACGGATCAGGAAGGCCCGCTCTGGTACCGTGGCTGGGCCGACGGCCAGGAGAATGAGATGGCGGAATCGCTCGTCAAGGTGCTCGGCGCTCTCTCCGTGCGCCGCATGGTCATCGGCCACACGATTACGCCCACCCGCGCCGTGATGTCCCGCTTCGGCGGACGCGTCATCATGATCGATGTCGGGCTCAGCGCGGTCTACAATGGGCGGATCGGCTATCTCGTCTACGAGGACAAAAAGTGGCAGGCTTTCGACGAACAGACGCGGCTCCCCATCCCCGCCCTGGCGGATGCGCCCTGATATGAAGCTTTCCCGCGGACTTCTTTGGCGATGCGCGGCGCTTGCCGCCATTTCCCTGCTCGCACTGGTCTTCCAAACCTATGTGGCCATCGATCTGGTTCGCAATTGGGATAAGGGTCAGGTTTTCTATTCCTTTCCGCTGCGCTTTGCAAAGGATTCCCGGCTTGTTCAATCACTGGCAAAGGAAGCGGAAGGATCCGGCATCCGGCCAGGCGATGAGGTTATAGCGATTGACGACATGGAAATGCGGGGTCTATCGACCCTGGCGCGTTTGGGCCCCAAGCAAGCTACCCTCACCCTCCGGCGTGAGGAGCCAGGCAAACCACCTGTGCGGTTCCAGGCTACGCTTCCTACGAAAAAGGAGGGGTTTCCTTTTTCAGCCCTGGAACAGAAGCTTCTCTCCGCCGTATTGATGGGCGCGATGCCGTGGCTGTGCCTTGGACTGGGAGTTTGGGCCTGCGCAATCCGGATACGTGATTCGCAAGCGTGGCTTCTGCTGGCTTTGATGACCAGTTTCCCGCATATGGTCAATGCCGGCGTCATGCACTGGCCGGATGGCCTGCGGCAGGCTGCCATTGCCTACAAGACCGCAAATATCACGCTGCTGGCCGTTGCCATGCCGCTGTTCGCGCTCTACTTCGCGGAGCGCTCCTCCATTGACCGCCGCTTGCCGTGGCTGAAGTGGCTCCTGATTGTGCCGGCCGTGGTTTCCGGACTGGCCATTGCCGGGCGCGGAGTGCTGCTCAGTGATTACGTTTCCGCTGCTCCCCGGCTGCTTGCCCTGCTGGAGCCTCCCGCCGACATTTTCGGCGCCGTCCTTTTCATCTCCATCGGGTTCTTCTTTTTCGCGATGGGATTGAAGTTCGGGTTCTGTCAGAAGCCCGATGCAAGGCGCCGGCTCAAGCTTCTGCTGTACGGTACGCAGGTAGCGATGACGCCGATGTTCGTGCTCATCCTGATTTCGCTTTTCACCGGCAAGAACGTCGTGAATGTTGTCCCGGCCTGGGTCTTGACGGGCGCGCTGCTGCTCATCATACTGTTCCCTCTCACCATCACCTACGTCATCGTCGTCCACCGCGCGCTGGACGTCCGCGTCGTGCTGCGGCAGGGAATCCAGTACACGCTTGCCCGCGGCGGAGCGCGCATCCTGATCGGCTTGATCGTCGTCGCGTTGATCGTGTTCCTCAGTTTCGCCATCGACGAGCAGACCTCGACGGCGCGCCGCATGGGCATCATTGGCCAGGGTGTGTTGATCGTTGTCCTGCTTCAGCGCGTGCGCGTCCGGCTTGCCTCCTGGATCGACCGCAGGTTCTTCCGCGAGGCATACGATGCCGAGCGCATCCTGAACGAGTTGAGCGAAGAAGTCCGGACCATGGTCGACACCGACACGCTGCTCAAGCGCGTCGGCCACTCCATCGCCGGCTCACTCTTCGTCTCCCGCATCAGCTTCCTCCTCGCCGATGGGCAAGTCTACCGGCCCGCGTATGCGCTTGGCTTCGATGCGCCGCCAGACATCCACTTCCCCGAAACCGCCGCCACCATTCAGTGGCTGAAGCGCGAAAGTGAGCCCGCCAAGGTCTACTTCGACGACGCCGCCAGTTGGGTCTATCAGACCCCCGACATGACGGACGCTGAGCGGGAGAACCTACGCCGGCTGGAATCCCAGCTCATTCTTCCGCTTGCCGTTAAGGAGAAACTGCTCGGCTTCCTCTGCCTCGGGCAAAAGAAAAGCGAGGAGCCCTATTCCGGCTCCGACCTCCGCCTTCTACGCTCGCTTGCCACGCAAACCGGACTGGCGCTCGAAAACAGCCGCCTCACCGCCGCCATCGCCACCGAGGCTGCCCAGCGCGAGCGCCTGAACCGCGAACTGGAAATCGCGCGCGAAGTGCAAGAGCGGCTCTTCCCGCAAAAGACCCCTTCCATCCCGGGCATCGATTGCGCCGGCGGTTGCCGTCCCGCGCTCGGCGTCGGCGGCGACTATTACGACTTCCTGCAACTCCCCGAGGACCGCCTTGGCCTCGTCATCGGCGACGTTTCCGGCAAAGGCATCGCCGCCGCGCTGCTCATGGCCAGTCTACAGGCCTCCGTCCGAGGGCAGATGATGCATGGGCTGGACGGGCTGGCCACCATCGTCACCCACGTCAATACGCTGATCTACGAGGCGTCCTCCTCCAGCCGTTACGCCACGCTGTTCTACGCGCAGCTTGACGCGCACACGCGGCAGCTCGATTACGTCAACGCTGGCCATAATCCGCCGCTGTTAATGCGCGCCTCTGGTCAAGTGGAATCGCTGAATCTCGGCGGCACGGTGGTCGGCCTGCTCCCGCGCTTCCCCTATCAGCAGGGCAGCGTCACGCTGCATCCCGGCGACCTGCTCGTTTGTTTCACCGACGGAATCAGTGAAGCGCAGAACGCCGCTGAGGAGGAGTTCGGGGAGGATCGCTTGATCGACGCCATCCGCCGCGCCGGCAATCTGCCTGCCGCTGAATTGATCCCGTTCCTCATCCGGGAAACCGACACGTTCGTCGACGGCGCGCCGCAGCACGACGACATGACGCTGGTTGTGCTGCGCATGCTTCCTCAATCATCAAGGAGCGTTCCGCATGGAACTGACCATCACGGAACTGTCCAAAAGCTACCCTAACGGAGTCCAGGCGCTTGACCATGTCTCGCTCCGCATCGGGCGGGGCATGTATGGGCTGCTCGGCCCCAACGGCGCCGGCAAGTCCACCTTGATGCGGATTCTGGCCACGCTGCTTGAGCCGGACTCCGGGCAGGCGCGGCTCGGCGATACGGACATGCTGCGTGAGAAGGATTCCGTCCGAAGGTTACTTGGCTACCTGCCCCAGGACTTCGGCGTTTACCCGAAAGTCTCCGCCCAGGAAATGCTCGATCATCTTGCGCTGCTCAAAGGCATCACCCGCACAACGGAACGCAAGCAAGTGGTGGAAGCGCTGCTGGAACGCGTCAACCTGCAGGACCAGCGCAAGAAGGCCCTTGCCGGCTTTTCCGGCGGCATGCGCCAGCGCTTCGGCATCGCGCAGGCCCTGATCGGCGATCCGAAGCTGATCATTGTCGATGAGCCCACGGCCGGCCTCGACCCCGGCGAGCGCAACCGCTTCTACAACCTGCTATCGGAAATCGGCGAGAACGTCATCGTCATCCTCTCCACCCACATCGTCGAGGACGTCAAGGAACTCTGCCCCAACATGGCCATTCTCCATCAAGGCAGGCTCCGCTACGCCGGGCCCACCGCCGATGGCATCGCCTCCATTCAAGGCCGCATCTGGCAGCGCTCCATCGACAAGGGCCTCGTGAACGACTACGAACAGCGCCACCGCGTTATTTCGAGCAAACTCATCGCCGGCCGTCCGCTCATTCACGTCTACAGCGACACCGACCCCGGCGATGGTTTCACCGCCGTCGAGCCGGATCTTGAGGATCTGTTCTTCAGCACCATTCACGGAGTGCGTGAATGCTGACCCGCATCCTCGCCTTTGAGCTGAAGTTCTGGTTGCGCGGCTGGATGGTTTGGATCTTCCTGTTCGTCATCGCCGCGATGCTGTTCGGCGCCGCCACATCGGACAACGTGCGGGTGGGCGGCGCGCTGGAAAACACAAACCGCAACGCGCCGTTCGTCATCCTCAACTACTACTCGATGATCTGCATCATCACCCTGCTGATGACCACTGCGTTCATCAACGGCGCCGCCACGCGGGACTCTCATCACCGCACGCACGAAATCATCTTTTCCACTCCATTGCGCAAATGGGATTACCTTGTGGGCCGCTTCTCGGGAGCGACACTCGTCTCCCTCCTCCCACCGGCCGGCGTCACCACCGGCATGCTGGCCGGGTTTGCAGCTCCCTGGCTCGACGCCAGCCGCTGGGGGCCCGTCTACTGGGGCGCCCACGTGGCCGGCTTTCTCCTCTTCGCCGTTCCCAACACGATCTTTTCCGGTGCGGTGATGTTCGCTGTGGCGTCGCTTACTCGAAGCACCGTCGCCTCCTTCCTCGGTGCGCTGCTCCTGCTGGTTGCCTATGAAGTATCGGGCGCCTTCACCAACAAGCTCGAAACCGAATCGATTGCCGCCATGCTCGATCCCTTCGGCATCCAGGCATTCACGCTGATGACCAAGTACTGGACCGTGGCCGAGAAAAACACGCTGGCCGCGGAAGCCTCCGCGCTGCTTCTCTGGAACCGTCTGTTGTGGACGTCGGCGGGCCTCGCGGTTTTCCTCCTCACCGGTTGGCGTTTCCGGACTCAGGAACGCTCTGGCCGCCGCAAGAAGTTTTTCATCGAAACCATCAAGGCGCCCAGCAAGGCCGTCGCGCTGCCGGAGGTCAAGCGTAGCTTCACCTCCGCGGCGCGGTGGAGCCAGTTTCGAGGGTTGCTGAAAACCGAGGTCCGCGGCGTCATCCGCACCACTTCCTTCCTGGTTCTTCTTGCCGCCGCCCTGCTCAATACCATCCCCAGCCTGATCTTCAACGCCAGTGAGGGCTACGGCGTCTCCACTTTTCCGGTCACCTACCAGGTGCTTTCCATCCTGCGCGGCAATCTTTATGTGTTCCTGGTCGTCATCGTCACCTACTTCGCCGGCGTGCTGGTCTGGCGCGAACGCGACGCGCGTTGCGATGAAATCCATGACGCCCTGCCCGTCCCCGCCTGGCTCTATTACGCCGCTAAACTCTGCGCACTGGCCGCGGTGATTGCGGCTATTCAAATGGTGGCGATCGCATCCGGTATTGGTGTGCAGCTCTACAAGGATTACTCCCGTATCCAGCTTGACCTCTACGCCAAGGAGCTGCTCCTGGCAGACTACGCCGCTTTCTTTTATCTCGCCGTCCTCGCGTTCTTTATCCACTGCGTTTCTCCCAACAAGTACCTCGGCTACTTCGGCTACGTCTCTTTTCTGTTGCTCAACTTTTTCCTGTGGATTCCGCTCGACGTGGAAACACGCATGGTGAAGTTCGCTTCCCTGCCGAATTACACGCTTTCGGACTTTTATGGGTACGCGCCGTTCCTCGGCGGGCTCCTCTGGTTCGGGCTCTATTGGGGTGGGGTCAGTGTGTTGCTCGCACTGGCCACCGTCGTGTTCTGGCCGCGCGGGCAAGGCCAGGGAGTCCGGCATGCTCTCCATGAGGCACGCTTGCGTTTCCGTGGCCGCCTCGCCGCCGGCGCCGCGTTTGTCTCAGTAGCATGGCTGCCGATCGCCGGGTGGGTCTTCTACAACACCAAGGTGGAGAATCGTCTCATCACGCGCGACCAAGGCGAGCAACTGCAGGCCGACTACGAAAAACAGTACAAGAAATACGAGGGGCTTCTCCAGCCCCGCGTTGCCGCCGTAAAGTACGGGATCGCGCTTTATCCGGAGCGCCGCGCCTTCACCATTCGCGGGGAGGAGGTGCTGGAGAACCGTGGCTCGGCGCCCATCCCCCAACTTCACTTCAGCCTCCAGCGTCTCTACGACTACGAGATTGATTTACCCGGCGCGCGCCTGATCCACAACGACACGCGGCTGCTGTACCGCATCTATGAGCTTGCCTCCCCGCTTCCCCCTGGCGCACGTATGAACTTGCGCTACAAGGTCGGCTACGAGGCTCGCGGCTTTGAAAACGACGTCTCGCTCATCCAAGTCGTACAGAACGGCACCTTCTTTAACGTACGCGTCGTACCGCAGCTGGGTTATCAGCCCGATTCCGAACTGACCGATAGAGGGGACCGCAGGAAACTCGGACTCCCCTGGCGTCCGCCCATGCCTTATCTCCTGGGCAGGTGCATAGCTGCCTGCGGGAACAGCTATCTCAGCAATCACTCCGACCTGGTCAGCGTCGATACCGTCGTCAGCACCAGCGCGGATCAGATCGCCATCGCTCCCGGTTCGCTGCTCCGCGAATGGAATCAGGACGGCCGCCGCTATTTCCACTACAAGCTTGACCGCGATTCGCTTAACTTCTACTCCTTCATCTCCGCGGATTATGCCGTGGCGCGCCAGAACTGGAACGGCGTGAAGCTGGAGGTCTACTATCACCCGGAGCACAAATGGAACGTGGACAAGATGCTGAACGGCATGGCTCGAACACTCGATTACTGCACGCGGAACTTCTCGCCCTACCACCACCGCCAGGCGCGGATCTTGGAATTCCCGCGCCATTCCACTTTCGCGCAGGCCTACCCTGGCACCATGCCTTACTCGGAGGCGATCGGCTTTATCGCCAATCTCGAGGACCCCGAAGACATCGATCATGTCTTCTACATCACCGCCCATGAAGTGGCGCATCAGTGGTGGGCGTATCAGGTGATCGGGGCGCGGATGGAAGGCGCCACGCTGCTTTCCGAGACCATGGCGCAGTACACCGCCCTCATGGTGATGGAAAGGCAGTACGGCCGCGACATGATGCGCAAGTTCCTCGCCTACGAGATGGATAAATACCTGAGCAGCCGGGGGCAGGAGAAGTTCAACGAGCAGCCTCTACAGAAGGTGCACTCCGAACAAGGCTACGTGCACTACCGCAAAGGCAGCGTCGTCATGTACTACCTGAAGGAGATGATCGGCGAAGAGGCCGTCAACCACGCGCTCGCGAGGTTCCTGGCGCGGTTCGCGCATAAGGGCCCGCCTTATCCCACTTCAAACCACCTGCTCGACGAACTGCGCGCGGAAACCCCGCGCCATCTTCCATACCTGATCCGCGATCTGTTTGAGGAGATCACCCTCTTTGCCAACCGCGCCATCGAGGCGAAAGCGCGAAAGCTCGCCTCCGGCAAGTACGAAGTCACCCTCGACCTGGAAAGCAAGAAGCTGAAAGCCGATCCGAACGGCAACGAAAGAGAAGTCGCGTTAAACGACTGGATCGAGATTGGCGCCTTCGCCAAGCCCGCCGAAGGCAAGAAGTACGGCCGGACACTCTATCGGCAACGCATTCTGATGAACCAGAACAGGAGCCGGCACACATTCCTCGTCGATCGGGAACCCGACCAGGCCGGCATTGACCCATTTGCTTTGTTGATCGACCGTGTCCCCAAGGACAATCTGAAAAAGGTGGAGCTGGTTCAGTGAGCTGCGGTCTTGCCCGGTTCGGCCTGCCCGCCGGTCTTGTTCAGCAACACAATGTCGACACGCCGGTTTCGTTTGCGCCCTTCCTCGGAGGCGTTATCGGCCAACGGCGCGTTCTCCGCGTACCCGGCCACCGACATCCGCTCCGGAGGAACCCCGCAGCACTGTGTCAACGCCTCCATCATGGCGATGCTCCGCGCCGCCGACAATTCCCAGTTGCTGCGGAACATCCCGCCGCGGATCGGCACCGAGTCGGTGTGACCCTCCAGCCGCACCGGGTTGGGCAGCTTCAGGATCACGTTGGCTACTTTCTCCACCGTCGGTAACGTTTCCCTCGGGATCTCATCGGTCCCGGAGGGAAAGAACGCTGCCTGCTGAAAACTCACCACCAGCCCGCGTGGCTGCATGCTCACTTGCATCGTCCCCTTGGCGATTTCCTGCTCCAGTTCCTTGGTGAGAAACTCCATCGCCGGCAGCAGCTCCGCGAATCGGGCTCCTTCGTTCTCCTCCAGGCTCGATAGCGGCTTCGCCCCGCCCGGGCCCTTCATCTGCGCGTTTCCCTTCCCTTTATCGTCCACGACACCGCCGAGGATCCCCGCGATCGCCGAGGCGATTTGCCCTTTTTCGAGGGCCCGCCTCACCGACTCCTGCATTTGATGCGTTTTGCCTTTGTCTGTTTGCGAGGTCGCGAACATCACCACAAAGAAGGCAAACAGCAACGTGATGAAGTCGGCATAGGAAACCAGCCACCGCTCGTGGTTCTCATGCGTGGCATGTTTCTTGCGCCTGGCCATCCCGCTATGCCTCCGCCTGTACGGGCGCGCCTTTGCCCCGTGTCGTTGGTGGCAGATAGGCGGAGAGTTTCGCGCGGATCAGCTTCGGGTTCATCCCTTCCACGATCCCGGTGATTCCCTCCAGGATGAGCTCCTTCAACTGAGCCTCCTGAGCCGCGCGCGCCTTGATCTTGTTTGCCATCGGCAGGAACAGGATGTTGGCGATCGCCACCCCGTATACCGTCGCCACAAACGCCACCGCGATCCCGTGCCCCACCTTGTCGATGTCTGACAGGTTTTTCATCACCTGGATCAGTCCCATCACAGCGCCAATGATGCCGATCGTTGGTGCATACCCGCCGGCCGACTCAAACACCTTCGCGCACTGCTCGGCGTACTGCTCCTCCATCGCGATTTCCAACTCCAGCATTTTCCTGATCTCTTGCAAGTCCGTCCCGTCCACGGCCAGAATCAACGCCTTTTTCATGAACGGGTCTTGCACCCCGTTGGCGTCGTTCTCCAGGCTCACCACCCCGTTCTTGCGAGCCTTGGTCGCGTACTCGATCAATTCGTCCGCAACCCCGCCGGATCCATCCGCCCGCTCGAAAAACACCTGCCCCATGTACTTCATCGCGCCCTTCACGATACCCATCGGCGTGTTGATCAGAACCGCCCCCAGCGTACCTCCCAATACGATCACCGCCGCCGTGTACTGCGAGATGTCCTTCATCTCGCCCCCTTCCAGCAGCAGCCCGCCCACAATCCCCAATAGGGCTAACGCCAGCCCACCGAGGGTGGCAAAATCCGGCTTCTTTTTTGGTCCCTTCGCCTTGGCCATCGTTTTTTCTAGTCACACTCCGCTTCCAGACTCTGCTCCACCAAGGCCTTTCCCACAGCCGCCGGACCGCTCATCCCACTCAGTCCAATCGCTCTGCGGAACGCGATCACACGCTCCACTACCTCATCGGCTGATTCGCTCACGATTAACTTTTGTCCCGTGATCAGAGTCACAATCGTGTCCGGCATCGCTTCCACCTGCTCAATCAGGTCGGAATTCAACACGAAGGGCTTGTGATTGAGGCGTGTCAGCCAGATCATCGAGGGAGTCTCCCCTCCCTTATCGGCCCACCCCGCACCGGCTTGAATTAAAACAGCTTTGCCGCTTTCCTTCTTATTCCCCCACTCCCGCACCGATAAGCCTTTTGGTGCCTCTCACTGGCTGCCCTCGGGCACAACAACTGTCGGCTTACCTGGCCAGCCTCCTGCTGGAGGCTCTCCAGACCGGCGACGCTCATCTGCTTGATTCCGCGTTGCGGAAGACCGACTCCCTGCTCCTTCAGCAAACGGCCCTCGACCCGGTGTCCGCTGAGCGTCTGGAGCTGCTGGAAGCTCTCTCCTCCGTCCTGCGTGCCCGCGCTAACACCGCAGTCCACACACGCCTTCTCGAACACCTCGCCCAGCCGCTTCTCCAGTTCCAGCCGCTTTCTAGGTGAACTTATACACGCCTGGCACCGGCACCGGCGTCACCTCGAATTTCTCGTCATAGCCGGACTTCTTCGGCTGCAGGTCCAGCTTCGAATTCATGATCATGTCCCAGGTGACCTCCATCCCGGAATAGGCCGACTCCCGCGCCATGATGCACGTCATCGTTGATTCGGCCACCGCCATCGCGTGGTTGATGTATGGCCCGTCTCCTCGGATACTGTTCACCAACGCCGTGTGCTCGGCCACGTAGTCGCGCTCTCCCTTGCTCCCCAGATCATGGCAATTGCTGCGCCCGCGCTGACCCACAACAAGCTCGCTCACGTTCCGGTACAACGCGCCCGGATACTGCCGGCAGTAGCTCGACATGCGCATTCCATTTGCATAAACGAAATCCGAGCTCACATGGTCATAGATGTTGCCGTGGATCTCGTCCTTCGGCCTCCAGGCCACGCCTCCGGTCGCCACCACGCTGATCGGATGTGTCCCCATCACCCAGTTGATCACGTCGATATTATGCAAATGCTGCTCCACGATCTGGTCCCCGCAGATCCACACATGCGAATACCAGGCCCGGTGCTGCCACGTCATGTCGCCCCACTGCGGATTGCGCGAACGCTGCTGGATCACCGGCGTGCCGACCCAATAGGCATAAGCCGCCACCACTTCCCCGATCACACCCTTCTTGATCTTCTCAATTGTCTCCACGTATTCCCGGTTGAACCGGCGCTGCGCTCCGCTCACCACCGTGAGTTTCTTTTCCTCTGACTTCTTCGCCGCCTCCATGAACCGCCTCACCCCCACCGGGTCGGTCCCGAACGGCTTCTCGCAAAACACATGCTTGCCGGCCTCGATCGCCGCTTCGAAATGCTCCGGCCGGTAGCCCGGCGGCGTGCACAGCATTACGATATCGAGATCGGAGGCGACCAGTTTCTTATAGGCGTCAAAGCCGACAAAGCGATGCTCCGGCCCCACCTTCACGCGTTCGGCGATCCGCGCATTTCTCTGATCGTTCTTGAGCCAGGCCAGGTTCTTCTCCAACTGGTCTTCGAACACATCGGCCATCGCCACCACTTCCACGTTTTCTGAGCCGGTCAGCAGATCGTTCACCGCCTGCCGGCCACGTCCGCCTACGCCAATGAGACCCGCCTTCAGCTTCGTCTTTACTTGGCCGCGCAACACTTCGGGCCGCACGATGGTGAACGCCGCCGCACCTCCCGTACCCGCCGACGCTGTCAGGAATGACCGCCGCGAGACGGCATCTTGCGATATGTTATTCGTGGAATTGCTCATGTCAGGCTCCTTATCCGCTCCTCATTCTATATCCGCCCGCGGGCCCGTCGCCGGCCTGTTTGCCGCCGCCGTCACCGCCCGCGTACCCGGCGCCCGGCGCATCGATTTTCAAGCCACTCTCGAACTGGCCGCAGCCTTTCCCCCATCCTGTATCAGAGGAATCACTTTGCTCGGCGCCACCGGCGAGTTCCCCCACTTCTCGATCGAAGACCGCCAGCGGCTGGCCGAAACCATCATCGCCGGCACACGGCTTCCCGTGATGGTCAATGTCTCCCATTCCTCGCTGGATGGCGCGCTGGAGCTTGCGCAAGCCGCCAAACAGGCCGGCGCCGCCGCTCTGCTGCTGATGCCGCCCTATTTTTACCGTTATGGCGAGCCCGAAACCGGTGAGTTCCTCCGCCGGTTTGCCGCGGCCGCGCCCGCCGGTATTCCACGATTCCTCTACAACATCCCCTTCTTCACCTCCCCCATCCCTATAGAACTGGCTCTCGACCTGCTCCGATCGCAAGCCTACGCCGGCATCAAGGACTCCAGCGGTGACTGGCAATCCATGAGCCGGTTGCTTGAAGTCCGCGAAACAGCCACCATCGTTGTAGGCAACGACTCCATTTTCACCCGCGCCCGCAGCGACGGTGCGCACGGCTCCATCTCCGGCGTCGCCTGCGCTCTGCCGGAACTGGTCGGGGCCCTGGATGCCGCCATCTGCTCCGGCGACACGGCCCGGCAGCAGACCCTCGACGCACGGCTACATGAGTTCATCGCCTGGATCGACACTATGCCTGTTCCGGTGGGCATAAGGCTTGCTCTCGCCGCACGGGGCGCCGCTCCAGGCGAGCACCCCGTACCTTTTTCCCGGGAAACTGCGGCTCGCGCCGCGGCTTTCCGCGCCTGGTTTTCTTCCTGGTGGCCGGCGGTCCAGCTTGAAATTGACCAACATTAACGCCGCCCTTGGAAGAAAGCGGCCGTTTCGCCCGTCATCTCAGGCAGGAAGGGGAGTATGGCGAGCCCGGCAACTGGAACACCCTCAGATCAGGTGATGCTGCCACCAGGATTTCACGACCTTTACGAGCAGTACTCGGACGCGGTCTTCCGCGCCGCTCTCCGTGTCACCGGCAATCCAGCCGATGCCGAAGATGTGCTTCAAACGGTATTCCTGAAACTGCTCGACAGCAGGCTTCCTCTCGATCCGATACGCTCCCCGGAACCTTACCTCCGCCGCGCCGCCACCAACGCCTCCATTGATTTGCTCCGCAAACGCTCCTCCCAGGCCGAAACCGCCATCGAGGAGGCCAGGGATTACGGCGGCCGCGAAGCCGACCTGCTCGAAAAGGAGCGCGTCCGGCGTGCCCTGGCAAAGCTGGCTCAGGAAGACGCCGAGTTGTTCGTGCTCTGCTACCTGGAAGGCTACTCCTACGACGAGCTGGCCGAACAGTTCGGTATCGCCAAAGGCACCGTCGCCAGCCGCTTGTACCGGATCCGGGAAGAGCTTCAGAAATCTTTCAGACGATGAAGGGAGAATCGCAAATGCAAGAAGACCGCCTCGATACCCTGCTTCAGCAAATGCGCGAGGAGACCGTATCCCCCGGCCAGTTGGCCGAAGCAAAGGAGCGTGTCTGGAACAAGATCGCCGGCCCGGCCTCGGCCGCTTGCGCCTCCTTCCTTCCTGACTTCCCCGCCTACCACGCCGGCCAGTTGGCCGGACCGCGCCGCTTGCTTGTCGAAGACCATCTCAGCCGCTGCGCCTCCTGCCGCCGCCAGCTCGCCGAATCCACCGGGGAGCGCAAAGTCATCCCCCTTCCACAGGCCCGCCGCTCCCGCTTCGCCGGATGGACCAAGTGGGCCGTCGCCGCCGGGGTAGCCGCCGCCGCGCTCTACCTTGGCGCGGACCGCATCGATACGGCGCTGGCGCCCTCCGGCCCACGGGCCACCGTTGCCAGCACCAGCGGGCAACTCTACCTGGTCTCCGGCGGCGCTCTCGCCAAGGGCGCCGAAATCGGCGAAGGGCAGCTTGTCCGCACCGCCGCCGGGTCGCGCGCCGTTCTTCGCCTTGCCGACGGCTCGCTCATGGAAATGAATGAGCGCACCGAGCTCGCCATACACTCCGCCTGGAGCGGGCAGACCGTCGCGCTCGGCACCGGCGATCTGGTCATTGAGGCCGCCAAACAACGCAATGGCCGCCTCCGCGTCCGCACCCGCGATTCTCTCGCCTCGGTCAAGGGCACCGTGTTTGCCGTTTCCAGCGGCGCCGCCGGATCGCTGGTGGCCGTCGTCGAAGGCTCCGTCGAAGTCTCCCAGCCCGGCGCAACCAAGCTGCTCTCAGCCGGCCAGATCGCCTCCACCGATTCCAGGCTCGAATCAGTTTCCGCACGCAATGCCGTCAGCTGGAGTTCGAACGCCGACAAGTACTACGCCCTGCTCGCCGAGTTCATGCAAATCGAGAAGCAGCTGGCCGCACTGCCCGCTCCCGCCCTCCGCACGCAGTCCGCGCTGCTACGCCAGCTTCCCGAAGGCGCTTTCGTCTACGCCGCCATTCCCAACCTGAACGGAACGATCCGCGAGGCGCTTCGCATGATCGATTCCCGCGCACAGGACAGCCCCGTGCTCAAGGAGTGGTGGACTTCGCGCTCCGGCCAAGAGGCCAAGAAGCTGTTTGAAGGTCTCCAGGATGTCACTCCGCTGCTCGGCGACGAACTCGTCATGACCGCCGTGCACCTGCCCGGCGGCCGCCAGATCCCGGCCTTCCTCGCCACCGTACAGCCTGGCCGCCGCGCCAACCTCGATCAGGCGCTCCAGCGCCTCCAGCAGTCCTCACAGGAGACCTTTCCGTACCGGCTGACGGAAGATCTGCTCCTCATCTCCCACTCGGCGCCCAACCTCGCCTCCATCGCCGCCTTGCTCGGCCGCGGAACAGCGACGCCGTTCGCCGCCGAGATTCAGAGCCGCTACTCCCGCGGCGTCGGCTGGATGCTTGGGCTGGACATACAGGCCATCGGCCTCAGCCCCAATGCCGCCTCGGAAGTTTCCCTCCTCGGCTTCTCCAACATGAAGCACCTGTTCTTTGAGTGGCGCAACGTCCACGGAGCCGACGACAACCGCGCCTCGCTCACCTTCTCCGGAGCCCGCACCGGCCTCGCCTCCTGGCTCGCCACGCCCGGCCCGGCCGCCTCCGCCGAATACATCTCCGCGGAAGCTGCCGCCGTTCTTTCCGCCTCCACGCGCGACCCGCGCCAGGCCTTCACCGAGCTGCTCGCCTCGCTTGGCAATCTCGCCGGCGGAATCAGCCAATTCGAGCAGAAGTCCGGCATCAGTATCGCCTCCGACATTGCTCCCGCTTTCGGCACCAACTTCACGCTCGCCATGGAACGGCCCGCGATTCCGCTACCCGGCTGGGTAGCCGCGCTCGAGGTGCATCATCCGGCTATGCTCGACGCCGCCGTCCGCCGCCTCGCCGACAGCTTCAACCGCGAAGCCGCCAACAGCGGCATACAGGTCTCCTACAGCACGGAGACCGTGAACGGCAGAACCTGGATGTCGCTCAAGATCAGCTCCAGCCCGATCACTCTCTTCTGGACGTATGACCGCGGCTACATGATCGCCTCCACCGACCGCGCCCTGGCCGCCCGCGCCATCACCATCAGGGATACCGGCCCGCAACTGGTCCGGTCCGCCCGCTTCCGCAGCCAGCAGCCCTCCACCGGCGGCCTGCATTATTCCGGCTTCTTCTGGCTCAACACCGAGGGAGCCATCGCCGACGTCGCCGCTTTCTTCACCAGCGGGGCGTTGAAAAACCTGCTTGCCAACCGCGAGCCAACACTTGTGGTTTTCGACGGCGAAACGGAACGAATTCACGCCGCAAGCCGTACCCGCTTAACGAGCCTGATAATGGACTTGATGCTCTTCGCCGGACCGGATATCCATCCTTCCACGGCAGCCGCCGGAAAAGCCGCCGGCGCGCGGGTCCAGAAAAGCGTCGCGAAACGGGTTCGGAAAAGGTGAATGAGCGCAGTCATCGAACTTGACGATCTCCGGGTAAGGCTGGGCCGCCGCGAAGTGCTGGAGGGAATCTCCTGCCGCCTTGGCGTCGCCGGAGCCGGCAAGGCCATCGGCCTGCTCGGACCCAACGGCGCCGGTAAGTCCACCCTCATCCAAACTCTGCTCGGCTTTCACCAGCCGTCGGCGGGCCGCGCCCGCGTGCTTGGCGTCGATTGCCACAGCCAATCCCGCCAAGTCAAAGCCCGCATCGGGTACATGCCGGAAAACGACGCCTTCATCGCCGACCTCACCGCCGTCTCTTTCCTGCGCCTGATGGGCGAAATCACCGGCCTGCCGCGCGATGTCGCGCTGGAAAAGGCCCACGAGGTCCTCTTTCACGTCGGCCTCGGTGAGGCGCGATACCGCGCCATCGGCACCTACTCGCTCGGCATGAAGCAGATGGCCAAGCTCGCCCAGGCCATTCTCCACGGCCCCGAGCTCGTCATCCTCGACGAACCCACCAACGGCCTCGACCCCGCCGCCCGCTCCCGCATGCTTAAACTCATCCGCGAAATGAAGGACAACCACGGCATGAGCGTCGTGCTCTGCTCTCACCTGCTCCGCGATGTCGAAGAGGTTTGCGACGAAGCCGTCATTCTCAAGGCCGGCAAGATCGTTCACCATGCCGATCTGGAAGCCGAGCGCAGAACCAACCGCCGGTTCGTCGAACTCGAAGTCACCGGCGACGACTCCGGCCTTTTCGAAGTGCTCAAGGAACATGGCGCCGAAGGCGTCAACGAAGGCGGCGGCCACTGGCGCATCGTCCTGCCGCCGGGCGTCGAGATCGATTCCCTCTGGCGTCTCATTGCACGCCTGGACTTGAGCGTTCACCGCCTCACGCATCGCCGCGATTCGCTCGAGGAGATCTTCCTGAAGGCCGTCGGCCACCTGCAAGCATCCCCGGGCCAGGAGCCCGCCGTCCAGGAGGTTGCCGCCGATGGCCGTCTATAAACGCGGATACCGCCGTTACCAAGGTCACCTCACCGGCTACTGGTCGCGCCTTCTCGCACTCCCGCGATTTGCCTGGAGCCGCCTCATGGCACAGCGCCTGGTTGTCATCGTCATGATGGTCTCCCTGTTCTGGCCGCTGGCGTGCGGCGTTTTTATCTACGTCTCCAACCACACCGAACTTTGGCAGGGTTTGGACAGGGGCTTCACCCGTTTCCTCGAGATCAACCCGCGCTTCTTTGTCATCTTCATGAACTTCCAGGCGGTCTTCGCCGTCCTGCTGGCCGCCTTCGCCGGTCCCAGCCTCATCGCTCCGGATCTCGCCAACAACGCTCTCCCGCTCTATTTCAGCCGCCCCATGTCCCGCGCCGACTATGTCCTTGCGCGCATGCTCGTGCTGCTCGGCCTGCTCTCCCCCGTCACCTGGGTCCCCGGCGTCCTGCTGTTCGGCATGCAGACCGGCATGGCCGGCTGGGACTGGTTCCAGCTCAACTGGAAGATCGGCCTCGGCATTCTCGGCGGCTTCCTGCTCTGGATCACCTTCGTCAGCATGGTCGCCATGGCCAGCTCCGCTTATGTGAAATGGCGCATCGTCGCCGGCGGCCTTGTGCTCGCTTTCTTTTTCGTGCTCGCCGGAGCGGGCGCCATGATCGACAACATCCTTCGCGTCGAGTGGGGTTCGCTTCTCAACCCCACTCTCGCCGTCAATAAGATCTGGCGCTGGCTGCTGGGCGCGGAAGCCCTGCCCGGACCCGAGGCCTATGAGCACGCCATCGCTCTGGCCGTGATGGCCGCCGGCCTGCTGTGGGTTCTCAACCGCAAGTTGCGCCCCGTCGAGGTGGTCTCATGATTACTCCGGAAATCCGCCTCGACGAAGTCTCCAAGTTCTACGGCGAAGTGCTCGGCGTCAACCGGGTCACCCTTCGCATCCCGCCAGGCATCACCAGCCTCGTCGGCCCCAATGGCTCCGGTAAAACCACGCTCATGAACCTGATCACCGGCCTCGTTCACCCCGACCGAGGCACGATCGAGGTTCGCGGCATCTCCCCGCGCAATCCAGAACAGCTCATGCGCTTCACTGGCTACGCCACGCAGTACGACGCCGCCCCGCGTGGTGCCACCGGCTACGAGTTTGTCTCGGCCGGCCTCCTGCTTTATGGCTACTCATCCGAGGAAGCCCGCCGCATGGCCTGGAAAGCGCTCGAGCGCGTCAGCCTTACCGATGCCGCCAACCGCAAAGTCGCCGCCTACTCCAAGGGCATGCGTCAGCGTGTCCGCCTTGCCCAAGCCATCGCTCACGATCCCGAGGTGCTGGTGCTCGATGAGCCCTTGAACGGCCTCGATCCGCTGGTGCGCGCCGAGACCATCGCCCTGTTCCGCGAGTTCGCCAACCGCGGCCGCCACGTCGTTCTCTCCAGCCACGTACTCCAGGAGGTGGACGTCATCTCCGACCAAGTCATCCTGATCGCCAACGGCATGATCATCGCCGAAGGCCAGATCCGTGGTGTCCGCGACGAGATGCATGAGCATCCCAGCCAGTTCCTCATCCGCTGCCGCGACGCCTCCCGCATCGCCTCCATCCTGTTTGAAATGGATCACGTCACTGAAATCAAGCTCCACGAGGACCGCCTCGGCATGCTCGTCTGGACACGCAGCCGCCAGGAATTCTCCCGCGCCCTCACCCGCATCGCCGGCAACGGCTCGCCCATCGACAGCGTCATGGCCGCCGATGAAAACGTCGATGCCCTCTATGAATATCTGATCGGAGGCGGCCGATGATTAACAATTCCTTCCGTCTGCGCCAGGTCTGGATGATCGCCCGCCTACAGCTGCGCCGCGTCTTTTTCGCCCGCCGCTCCCTGTGGGTCTACCTGCTCGCCTTCTTCCCCGCCATTATCTTCATCGGCCACGGCATTGAGGTGAAGATCAAGCGCGAGCGCTGGGGCGGGCACGCCGTGACCACACCCGCCAAGCTGGACTCCGTCCGCGAGGGCGACACCGAAGAAGAAGTGATCGCCAAAGCCGGCACCCCCATTACCGACCAGCGCTTCCGCCGCAGGGACGAAGAGGAACCCGAGCGCCGCTACATGCGGTACTACGACGGCACACGTCAGGTGAACCTATGGTTCCGCTCCGGCTTGCTGGTTCAGAAAAGCACTTCCAACCTCATCGATTTCGAAGAGGACCGCCAGGTCTACGCCGGCGTCTTTCAATATTTCTACCTGCGCCTCGCCATCTTCTTCGGTTGCCTCGGCATTTTCATGAACCTGTTCCGGGGCGAGATGATGGATAAAACCCTCCACTTCTGGATGCTCACGCCCGTCCGCCGCGAAGTGCTGCTGGCCGGCAAATACCTGGCCGGCCTCATTGCCGCCGTGGTCATCTTCACTGGCGGCGCGCTCTTCTGTTTCGCCGCCATGCTGTGGCCCCAGGAGACCGCCGAAGTCCAGGCCTTCTGGCGCGACGGCGGCGCCTCCCACGCTTTCTGGTACGCCGCCGCCGCGGCTCTAGCCTCGCTCGGCTACGGCAGCGTCTTCCTCGCCGCTGGCCTGCTGGTCCGCAACCCCATCATCCCCGCCGCCGTGCTATTGCTTTGGGAAGGCATCAACGGCTTCCTGCCCGCCGTTCTGCAAAAACTGAGCGTCCTGTACTACGTCCAGTCGCTCTGCCCCGTTCCCGCCCCGATGGACTCCGACACCCCAGCCTTGGCCCGCATGCTGCTTGCCCCCGCCGAGCCGGCCCCCGCCGCCACCGCCGTGCTCGGCCTGCTCGCCGTCACCGCCTTGGTTCTGTGGTTCGCCTCCCGCGCCGTCACGCGCCTGGAGATAAATTACAGCACCGATTAACGCTGCTGACCGATAATAGCGGCTAGGGGCGCATCCCAAATTGCAGAAAACCATCCGCCTTGCATCCGGTATCGGCCTGTCCATTCTGGGCGTCATTGGGCTCATCCTGCCCATCATGCCGGGCTGGATCTTCCTCATCCCTGGCCTCATCATCCTTGCCGATTTCTTCCCCCCCGTGAAGCGGCTCCTCGAGTGGGCCAAAAGCAAGGACCCGCGCAAGCAGTAGGCTTCCCTAAGGCAGCTGATACAACTCCAGACCTTTCATCGGAAAATCCTTGACGTTATCGGTCATCAGAGTCAACCGGTTGGTAATCGCCACGGCGGCGATGACGGCATCGGCCAGGTGGAGCGTCGTCCCGGACTTCCGGTGGTCACGCTTCCACTCCCCGGCCAGCCGCGCCGCTTCGCGGCTGATGGCATGGTACTCCAGGCTCTCCAGGAGTCGTTTCGTCGGCTCCTCTTCCTGAGGCCGCATCCCGGCATAAACCTCGGCCACGTTGATCGGACAGCAGCCAAGCACGTGTCCCGCCTCAAGCAGGCTCCGCAACAGTTCCGCCCGGCCGCGCTTGCCGTTCAGCACGTCCACAATCACGCTTGTATCCAGCAGGAAACGGGCCATCGAAACCTAATTGTTCACCCGGTCCAAGTGCTGCTCGTATTCCCGGCGCATTTTCCGAACCCACTTGTCGGCCCCCTGCTTGAGTTCCGGGTGATCCTTATCTTTCCAGGCTCCCGTGGCAGCCTCCAGCGCCTGTATCTGCTTGAGCCGTAACAATTCTTTCTCGGCAGCCTGAACCAGAAAAGCGCTCCTGCCTCTCTTGCCGACAAGGGCATCGATCTCGGTGGCAAGCGTCTCGGGGATCACGATATGGGTACGGCGTGTGCTCATATAGGCCCACTTAAATTTTAACAGACTGTGGGATTTATTAACTCTTCCCGACACAACTCGGCATTCCTCGACACGATACCGCAAAGGGGCGCGGCTTCCCGACTCGCCAACAAAATTCCCTATTGACTCCCTCCTGGGTTAAAGTACAATTTGATAGGTCCCGATATTTAAACGGAAGCGGTGGTTCATGTTCAAAACAAAAAGAGGCAGGCCTGATCCCGTCCCCCAAGAGCGGACCTGCTCCAGTAGCGAAGTTGCCCGCATCGCCGGCGTCAGTTTGCGGCAGCTCCAGTGGTGGGACGAACAAAAAGTGGTGTCCCCGCGGCATGAGGGCCACAAACGCGTCTATTCTCCGGCCGAGGTGCTGGAGATTACCGTGATTGCCGAATTGCGGCGCAAGGGCTTCTCGTTGCAGAAGATCCGCCGCGTGCTGAGGTTCCTTCAGCGCGAAATGGGCAAACGCATCGGCGAGGTCCTCTCCGGAGCTTCCGACATGCACCTGCTTACCGACGGCAAGTCGATCTACCTGGAAGACAGCCAATCCCGGGTGATCGATGTCCTGAAGAACGCGCACCAGCCCATGTTCCTGGTCTGTGTCAGCGATCAGGCCAAGCGCCTGAACCTGGCCCAGAAAAAGCCCGCCCGCGCCGAAACCAGCACCGCTTTGGCCAAACGCTCCCGGGCCCTCTAGGAAACGGTTTGCCCGGTTCGCGCGTCTGTTTAGGCTATACTGGTTAAAGCCTGGGAGGTGCGGGCCATTGCGTAAAAATTGGCGACTGTTTCTTTTCACTCCAGCCGTGATCGTGCTGTGTGCGTTGCTTGGCGGAGTGTTCGGTCCCGGCCTGAGCGATGTCGAAGCCGCCACCCAGGAAGAAGACTACAAGCTCTCCGTAAAGTCCTTCTCCAGCGTCTACGATCTGGTCGAAAAGAACTTCGCCGACAAGGTCAACCCTGACCGCACCATCTACCGCGGCGCCATTCCCGGCATGTTGCGGACCCTGGATCCCCACTCCAGCTTCCTTGATCCGCGTGACTTCCAGCTCATGCGCGAGGATCAGAAGGGCCATTACTACGGCGTCGGCATGACCGTCGCCCCCAAGAACAACAAAACGATGGTGATCGCGCCCTTCCCGGGCTCGCCCGCCTACAAGGCCGGCATCCGCCCCGGCGACGTCATCATCTCGGTCAACGACAAGCCAACGGACAATCTCCGCAGCGACGAAGTCGCCGACATGCTGAAGGGGCCCAAGGGTACCCCGGTGCAGGTCGTAGTCGCTCGCGAGGGCAGCCCGCTGCCGCTCACCTTCAACATCGTCCGCGACGAGATTTCCCGCAAGAGCGTCAAGGATGCCTCCTGGCTGAAGCCCGGCATCGCCTATCTCGACATTGAGCTATTTAACGAAAACACTTCCCGCGAAGTGGAGGAAACCCTCAAGAAGCTCGGTGAGAACAACGTCAAGGGTCTCGTTCTCGACCTTCGCGACAATCCCGGTGGCCTGCTGAATGAGGGCGTCGCCGTCGCCGACCGCTTCCTCCAACGCGGCCAGACCGTCGTCAAGCACAGTGGCCGGGCCGCTCCGGAGAAACCCTACGTCGCGCGCAATGGCAGCGGCGGCCGCGAATACCCTATCGTCGTGCTGGTCAACCGCTTCTCGGCCTCCGCCGCCGAAATCGTGGCCGGCGCTCTCCAGGATCACGACCGGGCCTGGATTTACGGCGAGAACACCTTCGGCAAGGGCTTGGTGCAGACCGTCTACCACCTGGCCGAAAACACGGGCCTCGCCCTCACAACCGCCCGATACTACACACCCAGCGGCAGGCTCATCCAGCGCGACTACGCCAACACGAGCTTCTTCGACTACTACTACCGCAAGAACCTGGAAGCAAAGAATCCCCAGGACGTCAAAATGACAGACAGCGGCCGCACCGTCTACGGCGGCGGCGGCATCGCCCCGGACGAGAAGTACGAAACGCCCAAGGGCAACCGTATGCAGGCTGTCATGTTCCGCAACTACGCCTTCCTCAACTTCACCGCCCAGTACTTCAGCTCCCATGACCGGTCCAAAATCAGCAAGGACTGGCAGCCGGACCAGGGCGTCATGGCCGAATTCCGCCAGTACCTGTCCAGGGAAGGCATCCAGTTCACCGAGGTCGAGTTCACGGAAAACGAAGAGTGGATCAAGCAGCAGCTCCGGCGCGAAGTCTTCATCAATGTGTTCAACATTGAAGACTCCCAGCGCATCATGGTCGAATCCGACCCGATGGTCCTGAAGGCCATCGAGTCGCTCCCCAAGGCCAAGGAACTGATCGAGAACGCCAAAAAGATGATTGTGCAACGCCTGAACCGCGGCGGAAGGGACTAGCCGCGGACGGACCGGGGGAATGAGGGAAGACGCCCCGCCGCCACAAATCACCGTTCTCGACGCCGGCGGCCAATACTGCCATCTCATCGCCAGACGCGTGCGCCAGTTGGGCGTCTACGCGGAAGTCAGGCCCTCGGACGCCACGGCGGAAACCCTGACCGGCCGCAAGGGCATCATCATCTCCGGAGGCCCCAATAGCGTCTACGAACCGGGCAGCCCCTCGGTCGACAAGGCGCTGTTCGATCTGGGCGCCGGCGTCCTTGGAATCTGTTACGGCCAGCAGTTGATGGCCTACCTGCTGAACGGCTCTGTCCGAAAAGGCGACAAGGGCGAATATGGCCATGCCACGCTGCAAGTCTCCGTCCGCGACGGGCTGTTCCAGGGCCTCGGCGCCGATGAGCCTGTCTGGATGAGCCATCGCGACCAGGTGGAGAAGCCACCGCCCGGCTTCGACGTGCTGGCCAGCACCGACACGTGTGCCATCGCCGCCATCGGCGACCCGGCCCGCCGGCTTTATGGAGTCCAGTTCCATCCTGAGGTTGTCCACACCCCGCGCGGCATGCAGGTGCTCGAGAATTTCCTCTTCTCGATTTGCGAATGCAGGAAGGACTGGGACCCGCGCGGCAGACTCGACTTGCTGGAGGAGAAAATCCGCGAGACCACGGGCGCCCGCAACGTCTTCTTTTTCGTCAGCGGTGGCGTCGACTCCTCGGTCGCCTACCGCCTCTGCCTCCGCGCCCTCGGTCCCGAGCGTGTCCGCGGCGCTTACGTCGACACCGGGCTTATGCGCGAGGCCGAGACCGAGTTTGTGCGCGACTCGCTTGGTGTCGAAATCGTCGACGCCGGCGCCCAATTCCTCGACGCCCTGCAAGGCGTCTGGGACCCGGAACAGAAGCGCCACATCATCGGCGAGCAGTTTGTCCGCGTCCAGGAGACCGTGCTGCAGTCAGGTCATTACCTGGACGGCGACTGGATACTCGGGCAGGGAACCATCTATCCCGATACCATCGAATCCGGCGGCACCGCGCAGGCCGACCTCATCAAGACTCATCACAACCGCGTCGCCGGCATTCAGAAGCTCATCGAATCCAACCGTATCATTGAGCCTCTTACCTCTTTCTACAAGGACGAAGTGCGCGAAATCGGCCGCGAACTCGGCCTGCCCGACGAACTGCTGGACCGCCATCCCTTCCCCGGCCCGGCGCTCGCCATCCGCCTTCTCTGCGCCGAACAGACCGCCCCGGTCGAGAAACTCCCAGAAGGCTGGATGATCCCGGTCCAGACCGTGGGCGTGCAGGGCGACTCGCGCACCTACCGCGCCGTTCTCGTGCTCGATAACCCCGGATGGAACGAGGAGATGTTTGCGCGAGCTACGGTCACCGTCAACCGCCTCCAGAACATCAACCGCGTAGTCGCTCAATCGGGCGCCCATGCGCCGATCCAGCGGATGAGCGTCGTTGCGGCCGGCCTGACTCCGGAGCGGCTTCACCGCCTGCGCCGCGCCGACGCCATCGTGCGCCGCCTCAGTCACGAGGCCGGCTTCGACTCCAAAGTCTGGCAATTCCCCGTGATCCTGATTCCCTGCGGCACGCTCGACCGGCCTGACTCCGTTGTCCTGCGCCCTATACACTCCGTCGATGGAATGACCGCGCAGGCGGTCAAGATTGAGGAGCCTTTGCGTAGCCGCATGACCTCCGAGCTTCTGAACGCGGAAGGCCTTTGCGCCGTCTTCCATGACCTCACGCACAAGCCGCCCGCCACCATCGAATGGGAATAAGTCAGATGCGGTGGAACGCCTTCAGAATCTCCCTCGTCGCATAGCGCAGCGCGATCGGCCGCCCATGCGGGCAGCTCATCGGAAACTGGCATGCCGACAGCGCATCCACCAGCCATTGCATCTTATGTGCATCGAGCGGCGTATTGATCTTGATTGCCGCCCGGCATGCAATGGAGGCCGCCATCTGCTGCCGGACCTCCTCAAAGCTGGCGTTGCGCAGCTCCTTATCGGCGATCTCGAGGATCTCGAACAGCACCCGTTCAATCTCGCCCAGGCTCACATCGGCCGGAGCTGCCTTCACCGCGATCGTCCGCGGCCCGTACGGCTCCACTTCAAAGCCCGCCGCCGCCAGCTCCGCGGCGATCCGTGAGAACTCCACCTGCTGCGGGGCCGTCAGCTCCACCAGGATCGGCATCAGCAGCTGCTGCCGCTCCACCATCCCCGCAGCCATCTGGCGCAGCACCTTCTCGAACAGGATGCGCTCATGCGCCACATGCTGATCGATAATCCACAGCCCGTCGCGCCCGGCCGCCACGATGAAGCTGTCATGCAGTTGGCCGATCGGCCGCAGGTCCTGGAGAACTTCCAGGCTCGGCGATGGCTCCTCGGCCAGCCCTGGAGGCAATGGCCCGTGCGTGTCGGGAATCCTAGTCTGCCGCACCGGCGGCGGCACGGGCTCTACCAGCGGCGCGCCGAAATCGAGGCGGGGATTGTGCGGGGCAGGCTGACGCAGCGTGAACTGCGGCAGCTGTTCCACCGGCGCCTCCCGGGGCGCCTCCGCATCTGATTGCCGGAAGTGAAGATTCTCAATCCCCTGCGTGAATTCCGAATACGGCAACCCGGCGCCCGGCTGCGCCGGCGCGCGCGCCGCGGATGAGGTTGGAACCGCCGCCACCGGCCGTTGCCTCATCAGAACGTCGCGGATGGAATCGCGGACAAAATCGTGGACCCAGGAGCCGCGCCGGAACCGGACCTCCGTCTTCGACGGATGCACGTTCACGTCCACCTCTTCGCAGGGGCATTCGACAAACAGCAGGGCGAATGGATAGGCGCTCGGCGGGATCAGGTTGTGGTAGGCGGCATTCAGCGCGTGCTGCAGCAGCCGGTCCTTGATCAGCCGTCCGTTGACGAAAAGGAAGATGGCATTGCGGTTGTTCTTTTGCACTTGCGGACCAGAAACAAAGCCACGCAAAATGATGCGACGGTTCCCGGCATCATCATCGGACGGCATTTCTCTCCTCAGCTCGCCCAGTTCCACCAACTCATCGAGCGTCTGCGAGCCGAACACCTGAAATACACGCTCCCGCATCGTGCCCGCCGGGGTAACGCTGATCAGCTCATTGTCGTTATGCCGCAACTCAAAGGCCTTGTCCGGATAGGCCAGACTATAGTGCGTGGCCAGCGAGGCGATATGCGCCAGCTCGGTCTGTTCCGATCGCAGGAACTTCTTCCGCGCCGGAACGTTGAAGAAAAGGTCGCGCACGGTGATGATGGTGCCGTTTGCCAGTGCCGCCTCATCGCAGCGCAGGATCTTCCCGCCGGCGATCTCGACGCGCGAGCCGGTGGTCTCCTCAGGCGCCCTCGTCTCCAGCGTGAGCCGCGACACGGAGGCGATCGACGGCAGCGCCTCGCCGCGAAACCCGAGTGTCGAAATCGACAGCAGGTCCTTGACGTCGCTCAGCTTGCTGGTGGCGTGCCTCTCAAATGCCAGCAGCGCGTCATCGCGCAGCATTCCGCAGCCGTTGTCGGTGATGCGGATCAGGCGGCGTCCGCCTGCTTCCGCCTCAATGCGCACACTCGTCGCGCCGGCATCAAGGGAATTTTCCAATAGCTCCTTGACGACGGAGGCGGGACGTTCGACGACTTCCCCGGCTGCGATCTTGTTGGCGACTACGTCGGAAAGGACACGGATACGGCCCATCGGCGGGAGACCACTCCCATTATCGCCTAAGAGCGGGCTTTACTCGATCACCACGCCGCGCTCTTCCAGCAGCTGTCCCGTCGTGCGAAGCAGATTGAGGAGGTTGCGGCGGTACTGCACCGATTGGGTAACCAGATTCGATTCGGAGTTGGTCAGCGCCGTCTGCGCGTCCAGCAGGAAGAAGATCGTCGTGACGCCCAGGTCATACCGCTTCTGTTCGGCCTCTTCGTTCTTCTTCGAGAAATCAAGCGCCACCTGCGCCAGCCGTACGCTGGCCCGGCTGTTCTCCACCTGAGTGACCGCGTTCAGAACTTCCTGCCGGATCTGTTGCTCCACGCTCCGCGCGCGCAGGCTGTTTAGCCGCTTGCTAATTTGTGCGTCGGCCAGGTCCGCGGCCGCGCGCCGGTCGCGCAAGGGCAGCCGCAGCGTGAGGCTGAAACCGTAGATCGGAAAGTCAAACCCGAACACCTGGCTCAGCGCATCTCCGAAACCGCCGGGGATAATGCTCGTCACCGTGCTACGCGAACCGTCACCGGCAAACACGTTGGTCCGCTGGGTGAACACGCCGCCGCGGCCCGTGGCCGTGTAATTCCCGGTCAGCGACAGGTCCGGTTGGTAGGCGTTCTTCGCCTGCTTGTAGTTAAGGTCGTCGATGTCGAGAGCCTGCAACGTGGACCTCAAATCCGGCCGGCTGCGGTAGGCAGTCTCTACCTGACTTTCCTTGTCGATGGGACGGTCATCCGCGGGCGGCAGCACGGTCTCTGTCAGCTGCAACGGCATATTCCGGGAATCGGGATTCAAGTCCGCGCCCATCTGCCTGCGCAGCACGTCCTCGGCCTGCTGCAACCGATAGCGGGCCTGCGTCACTTGAATCTCTGAGCTCGCATAGCTCTGCTGCGGACGATAGATTTCCAATGCGGATATGGCGCCCAATTGCAGTTCGCGCTGCGACCGCTCCAGCAGCGCCTGCTGCAATGCCAGACCTTTCTCCTGAACCACCAACGCCTCACGCGCCTCGATCACGCTCCAATACGCAAGCTCGGCCTGCTGCAAAAGGCGCATTACCTGGTCCTGCATCTGGTACTGGCTCTGCCGGAAGCGGCTGCGCGCCACCATCACCGGCAGCTTCTGGATGTACCCTCCGCGGTCCCGCAGCAGCGGCTGCGTGAAGTTGAAAGCGAAGTTGCCCGTCAGCGACGGGTTGAATGTGGCGAACGAGTTGTTCGTGGTCTGCCGCACGCCGTTGAAACCGACGTTTACCGTGGTCCCGTTTTCCAGAATCTGCTGGTAGCCCAGGTTGTAGGGCTGCGTCAACTGGCTCAGCGTGGCCGCTCCGGCCAGCACGTCGTTGGTCGGCGTCGTCGTGCGCGTGGCGCGAAAGCCGGCGGTAAGGACCGGATCGAACCGCGCAAAAGCACGCGTGATCGCGTTCCGTTGAATCTCAATGGAAAGCTTCTGGATTTGGATTTCGGTGTTATTGGCAAGAACCAGTTCCAGGTAGGAACGCAGCGAGATTTCCAGCTTGCCGTCCACCACGAAGTCAGAGAGGCGGACCGGTGGCTGCAACTCCACTCTCGGCGTGGAAGGGCCGGAAAAACCCGCCCGGAAATAGTCGCCCTTGGGAAAACTGGGCACTGGCAATAGCTGCTGAGCCGCCAGTGGCGCGCACGCCAAGGCAAGGATGGCAAAATGTCGGTTACGCATGGTTGATTTGATTACTCGTAGCGAATCGCTTCGATGGGATCGAGTTTAGCAGCCTGAACGGCGGGGTAGATGCCGAACATCAGCCCGATTCCGACCGAGACTGTAAAGGCGACCGCGATGGATGAGGTGGTTACCACCGTCGACCATCCCGCGGCGGCGGCAATCACCCAGGAAAGGCTGAATCCGAAGGCGATTCCGATGGAGCCGCCGAGAATCGAAATCAGCACCGCTTCGGTCAGGAACTGCCGGACAATGTCGGCCTGCCGCGCGCCGATGGCGCGGCGGATTCCGATCTCGCGAGTCCGCTCCAGCACGGTGGCCAGCATGATGTTCATGATACCGATGCCTCCCACCAGCAGCGAAATACCCGCGATACAAATCATGACGACGTTGAAGATGTTCAAGGTCCGGCGTTTTTGTTCCAGGAGTCCGGCCGGAACCACCACGGTGAAATCGCCGGCATCCTTATGCGTGGCGGCCAGAATCGCCGTTACCACGCCCGCTGTCTCCACCGAATCGGTCCCGTTGTTGACCTTGATATAGATGCCGTCGATCTCGTCCTTGAGGTAGCTGTTGTTGTCCTCAAACCGCCGCATCACGGTGTTCAGAGGGCTGATCACCAGGTTGTTCCGGTTCACCACCTCCAGGCCTTCCACCTCCGAGTCGGCCGTTGCCTGGGGCGCCAGAACCCCGATCACTTCCAGCCACGTGTCGTTGACCTTGACGAATTTTCCCACCGCCGGGTCGTAGCCCAGCAGGTTCACCTTTGCCGTTTCACCCAGCACGCAGACCGGAATCGAATCCCGGTTCTCCTGTTCGGTAAAAAATCGGCCTTCCACAATCTTCAAACTCTGGATCTCCAGGTAAGAAGGTTCGACGCCGATCAGCGTCGGCGCCTCATTCGCGGTCTTCGGGATCACCTTCAGCGGCTTGAACCGCTTGCGTGGTGTCAGCGCCGCCAAGCCCGGAACGTTCTCCGCAATCGCGCGGAAGTCGCGGAAGGTCAGCCCCGGGGAAATCGTGCGCCGCGCCTGCAGTTCATTACGGTCCACGGCCTCCTTGGCTTCGATCAGAATATTGTTGACACCTAGCAGATCGATGGAAGCGATGATGTCCTTCTGCGCGCCCGCGGTGATCGACAACATGGCCACCACGGCGCCGACGCCGAAGATCATTCCCAGCATCGTCAGCAGGCTGCGGAGCTTATGCACCAGCAGGCTGGTGAGCCCCATGTAAATTTCAGGCAGTACGCCGGACAGTCCACCCGCCATTGGTCAGCCTCCCTTCCTTCCGCCGCCGGGCATGCTCATCGGCATTCCGCCGCCACCGCCACCGCTGCTTCCGCCCTTTTCGCCGCCCTTCTTGTCGCCGGGTTTGGCGTCGGGATCCATCAGCGCCACCTCTTCTCCCGGTTTTACCCCTTCGGAGACGATCATCACCGACTCACTCCGCTTCACCGGCTTGATGGTTCTGGCCGCCAGCCGCGTACCTTCTTTGACGTACACAATGCTCTTTCCGTCTTTTTCGAACACGGCCTGGACAGGCACGTGAATGGCGTTCGGTATTTTCTCGACGATGATCTCGACATCGGCGAGAAGGCCTGGCCGCAACAGCACTTCCAGTTGATCGTCCTCTTCCGGAGGGGGAGGCAGTTTGGCGTTTTCGATGTCCTTCGACGTAAACTGTTGGCCGCCGCCGCCCATACCCATCAACATGCCAGGGCCGCCCATGCCGGGGCCGCCGCCCTGCGGACCCTCACCACCACCGCGACGCCCTCCACCTTCTCCGGCGAATTCACCTTTCTGCTGGCCTTCACCGCGTTGGCGCCGGCCTTCTCCGCCTTCACCGCCTCTGCCTTCACCGGCCTTGCCTTCGCCGCCCTTACGCTCGCCGCGCCCGGGCATCGTGATGCCGGCCTTCTGCAATTCCGCCTGCATCTTCGTGAAAACGTCCTGCCGCTCTTCCGGTGACAGGTCTTGCATGTTCTTGCCGCCGAGGGCTTTCTGCATGGCTTCACGCATTTTGGTGCGCTGCTCGTCGGTCATCCCGCCGAAACCGCCTCCGGCTCCGCCTTGGCCACCGCCTCCCATCCGGAAGCCGCCGCCACCACCGGGGCCGCCTTGGCCACCACCTTGACCGCCCTGACCGCCGCCTTCACCGCCGCCGGGACCGCCGCGAAACTGAATCATCGCGCCAGCTGCTCCACTGCCGCCACCGGCGCCACCCATCGCCATCATGGCGGCGCCACCCGGCAATCCGCCGCCCATCGCTCCCATCATCGCCATCGCCGGATTAGCCCCGGCGATGGGCCCGCGTTTGCGGTTGGCTTCCGCGGTGGCGAGAACTCTTGCAATCTGCACCTCGCTGGCGCCCAGTGCGCTCAACAATTGCTTCATGTCGATCGAAAAGACGACGTCAAATTTTTTCGCCGGATCCGAAGAGAAAATGTTGGCGCTGGCAGTGCCGCTCATCGACTTGATCTTGCCTTGCAAGGTCTTGTCAGCCATCGCGTCCAACGAGATCACCACGTCCTGGCCTTCGGTCAGATTCGCGCGGTCCAACTCACCCACGCGGGCCACAACCTCCAGCTCCGACAGGTCCAGAATATCGGCCACAGGCATGCCCGGCTGCAGCTGATCACCTTCCCGGATGTCGGGCTGCTGCTGGCCCATCATCATGAAGCCAGACCCGCGGTTCTGGCGGATCGCCACCAGCCCGCTCATCGGGGAGAGCAGCTTCACCTGGCTCAGCCGCTGCTTTTCCCGGTTCAACTCCTGCACGGCTTTGTTGCGCCGCTCCTGCAATACGGCCAGTTCAGCCTCGGCAGACTGCCGGCGGCTGATGATGTCGCTTTCCAGCTGCTTCAGCCTCCGCTGCGACTCCTCGAGCGTCAGCAGGTTGCGCTTGGCATCGATCGCCGAGATCAGCTCATTGCGCTTCACCTCGAGCTCCGCTCTCCGGACCGAGTACTTCGTCGTCATCAGCTCCACCTGGTCCTGGTTGTTGCGGATAGCCAGGTCGGCGCGTGCCTTCTTGATCTGCTCGTCGATCTGCTCGATCTCGAGCTCCTTCTCCTCCAGCCGGCTGAGCAGCTCGGAATCGTCGAATTCGGCCACCAGGTCCTTCTCCCGCGCGAAGGAGCCCAGCGAGGCCAGCTTGGTCACTTGCACGGTGCCGAACAGGTTGGGAGCAAACAGCGACGCCGAACGCACGGCGCGCAGTTCGCCGCGCGCGAATGTCTTGACGATCACGTCGCCCTGCCGGACCTTGGTGGTGGGAATCTGCTGCTGGCGCGCCTGAGGGATTTTCTTGTAGGCCGTGTAGCCTCCCCAGGCCACCGCGGCGATGACCAGCACGATGGAAATGCGGAGAAGTATCTTCTTCATGGGATTCTCAACTCTGATGCCGGGCCCGTATGCCGAGCCCTGTTTTCACTAAATCTTCTTGGCGCGCTTGGCTGCCTCGACAGGATTCTCCATCGCAACCGCGTCGCCTTCCTTTAATCCTTTGACCACAACCAGATCGTTTTCGTTACGCTTGCCCACTTCAATTTCGATCATTTGGAATTGAGCGCCGCGTTGGATATATACGGCCGGCTTGCCCCGATTCACGACACTGGCCCGCACCGGAATCAGCAGCACGTTCGGCTGCGTCTCGATCAGTATCTCCACGCTCGCGCTCATACCGGGCCGCAGCCGTGGGTCCAGATTCTTCAGGGTGGCGCGGGCCGGAAACGTCTTTTCCGTAAGGCCCATGCCGCGCCAGCTGATGGCCGCGATTGGGCTGATCCAATCCAGCTCGGCGATCAGTTCCTTTTCCGGCAGCGCATCGACACGTACGCGCACCTGCTGGCCGATCTGGAGCTTGCCGCGGTCCACCTCATCCAGTTTCAGCTCGACGCGCATCTGCGTCAGGTCCGGAATCTCCGCGATGGCGGCGCCGGTCCATGCGCGGTCGCCTTCCTTGAACGGAGGCGGCGAGGAACCGAAGCTGCCGGAAGCGCGGAAATTCGGCAGGATATTCACGATCCCGTCAATCGGTGCGCGGATCACCATCTTCGACAGATAGTCTTTGGCCCGATCCAGGTCTCGCACCGTCTTGTCCTTCTTTTGCTGCAGGCGTTCCAGATCTGCGCCCTGGGAAACCTTGTGCGAGTCGATCGTGGTCTTCACCAGTCCCAACTCACCTTCCCTCACGCCGACGTCGATGCGGCTCTTTTCCCCTTCAATCTCGCTGACCACCTCGGCCTTGCTCGCCTCCAGCTGTGCGCGCTGCACGTTGTACTGCGAGGTCATCAGGTTCATGCCGTCCATCTCGTCGGTGATCTTGTGCGACGCCTTCATCTGCACCATTTCGCTGTCCACCGTGCGCACGCTGGTGGAACGTTCCAAGTAGTACTGATCCTGCTGCGCGGCGTCGAACTCCACCACCACGTCGCCCTTCTTCACCGGCTTGCCGGATTCGGCCAGCTTCGTGATCTTCTGCTCGGGCACCTGGGGTGCGGCCAGAACCACGGAATTGGAGCTGCGTATCTCTCCGCGCGTCTTGACGCTGATCACAAACTCGCCTTTGCGCACGCGCACCACGGGCACTTCCACCGTTGTGGTGCCCGTATAGCGATAAGCCGCCCAGGCGCCGCCGCCGGCCAGCGCCACAAGCACCGCCCAGCCTATGATCTTCCGCACGCGGCTGGCCGGAACCTGCCCCAGCCGCTGTTTCGGTTTAATATCCTTCGACATACTGCATCCACTCCGTAATGAATTACGTGCCGGCCGGGACCGGTTTGCTACTGCGGGGCAGTTCCAATGCCACGCGCTCATTCTCCTTCAAGCCACTGGCAATGGCCGCGCCGATGTTGTTGGAAAGACCCAATTCCACGTAGCGCTTCTCCCAGCCGCCCTTGTTGGCGACGTGCACATAGGTGCGTCCGGGCTTGCCCTCAGAGGGACTTTCCTGATGCACGGCCTCCAACGGTACCGTTACCGCTTCTTCAGCCGACTCGAGAATCACATCGGCTGCCACCGACAAGTCCGGAATCACTCGCGGGTCCATCTTGTCCAGCTTCAGTACCACCGCCATTTCCTTCACCCAATCCGGACGATACCGGCTGGACTTGGCCACCGTGCCGATGGCGAAAACATGCGCCGGCAACTCCAGATCCGCGAACGCGTCAAATTTCACCCGCGCCTTTTGCCCGATCCGCAGCTTCTCGGCATCCACCTGGTTCACCGTCGCGTTCACCACCATCGAGCCGGACTCGACAATTTGCATGAACATCTGGCCGGAAAACAACTGGTCTCCCACCTTGATCTGGTCGAACTCCGTGCCCCGGAACGTGTTTTGCATCACCACGATCCCATCGAGGGGAGCCTTGATCAGCATCCGGTCCGCGTTCGCTTCGGCGCGCTTCAACTCCACTCGCGCCTGCTGCAGTTCCAGATCCGCCCGCCGCGTATCCGCCTTGATCCCCACTTCGACGAACTGAACCTCCTGCTTCAGCTGTTTCAGCCGCGCCTCGGCTTCCTCCAGCGTCAGCCGCAGCCTTTCGGCGTCGATATCGGATCGCACCGGAGTGGTTCGCATATCCAGCTTCGCCTTTTCGTAATCGGCCTCCGCGGAACGGATGGTCTGCTGATGATTCTTCCGGCTGACTTCCAGGTCCGCCAGCATCTTCTTATAACTGGATTCGGTCTGCGTAACGCTGGCCCGGTAGTCGTCCAGCCGTGTGAGCATGTACTGCCGGTCAAACTCGGCAACCACGTCGCCCTTTCTTACCCTGCTGCCCGGCTTTGCCGCGTCTTGCAGCACCAGAGTGAACTCACCCCCGCCGCCACCCGGGCCGCCGCCGCGCCCGCCCATCGACATTCCACCGCCGCCACCACCGCTGAATCCACCGCCGCCACCGCCCGGCAAGCCCGCCGTGTTACCCACACCTTCCGAACCCATCGTGGCGCTCCCGCCGCCGCGGCTGCCGCCGCTGGACCTGCTGGATGAGCGCGAGCTGCTGCTGACGCGGCTGGTTGCCGATCGCATCGCCGACGCGCCTCGTGATTCCGACCCCGCCGTGGCGCCGCCACCAGCGGAAGCCCCACTCGAGCCTCCGGCCATCGCCGCTGCCGTCGTGGAAGATGCGGAGGAACCACCTGAGCTGCTTCGCCCCGATGAACCTGTGGAGCCTCGCGAACCGCCCGCATTGAAGGTCCCGGAAGGGCCGCCACGGCCGGAACTGCCCCGGCTGCCGCGCAATTGCGGCGTCATTACTGTCACGAACTTCTCGGCCGATGTAGAGCCCGTGATGCGAACTGTCCTGTGCAGAGTTCGCTTGGCCGCAGCCGTCGACCGGATTGTGGCGGCCGCCGCCTGATTGGCGTTCCGCGCGACGTTGGAACGGTTCCATTGCCAGCCCGCCACCGTGGCGGCAAGCAGCAGAATGGCTGCGATCAATAGGCCTTTGAGTTTTCGCGGCTCAGCCTGCTTCGGGCTGACCAGTTTCGGTGCAGCATGCTCCTTCTGGGGAGCGGATACCGGTTTCTGGAGCTGCATTTTGGAGTCCTCTTCAAGTTGGTCCCTGACGGGTTGAGGCAAGGTCGGCGACCTGTCGCTCTCTCCCCACGTAACAGACGATATTTTAATCGATTAGGTTATCCTTGCGCATCAACATTTCCCAGGGTTGAACGGCAGGGATACACTGGCCGCTATAATTAGGAGGAAAAAGGGAGTTGCCATGTCAATGACCGACTCAATGCCCGGCCGCCGCAAGTTCCTCCAAACGGGAGCCCTAGCTCTGCAAGCCGGCTTCCCCGCCGTCCTTTCCGCGCAATCCGCCCAGCCCATTAAGGTGGGCGTGGTGGGCTGCGGAGGGCGAGGCACGGGAGCCGCCGCCCAGGCGCTTAAAGCCGATGATTATGCAGAACTTACAGCCGTCGCCGACGTCTATCAGGAGCGCATCGACAGCTCCCTTGAGCGCCTCCGCCGCGCCGCCGGCCCCAAGGTTAAGGTGGAGAAGGAAAAGCAGTTCGTCGGCCTTCACTCCTATCAGGACCTCATTGCCTCCGGCGTCGATGTCGTTCTGCTGGCCACCCCGCCCGGCTTCCGGCCCCAGCATCTCCGCGCCTGCATCGAGGCCGGCAAGCATGTCTTTTGCGAAAAACCAGTCGCTGTGGACTCCCCCGGCGTCCGCAACGTGCTGGAATCGGCCGCCCTGGCCAAACAGAAAAACCTCTCCCTGGTCTCCGGCTTCTGCTGGCGTTACAGCAACCAGATCCGCGCCACCATGGACCAGCTGCGCAACGGCGCCATCGGGGCTATCGTCGGCTACTACGCCACCTACTACACCAGCCCCGTCAAACCCATGCCGCCAGCCGACACCCGGCCCGCCGGCATCAGCGACGTCGAGTGGCAGATCTCCCACTGGTACAACTTCTCCTGGCTTTCCGGGGACGGGCTCGTTGAGCAGGCCGTCCACAGCGTCGACAAGATCGCCTGGGCCTTTCAGGACGCCGACCCCGTCAGCTGCGTCGCCGTTGGTGGCCGCCAGATCCCCGCACACGGCGGCAACATCTTCGACCACTTCGAGGTCAATTACCTGTTCCCCAACGGCGCGCGCGCCTTCATGGGCTGCCGGCAAATCGAAAACTGCTACAACGAAAACGCCGACTACATCATGGGCTCAAAAGGCCAGATCACCATCGGCCGGGGTCCCCTGCCTCGCATCACCGGGGAGAAGACCTGGAGCTTCGAAGGCGCCCGCAACGACATGTACCAGGCCGAGCACGACGCTCTGTTCGCCTCCATCCGCCAGGGCAAGCCGCTGAACGACGGAGTCTGGATGGCCCATTCCACCCTGCTCGCCATCATGGGCCGCATGGCCGCCTACACCGGACAGCAGGTCACCTGGGAGCAGGCTCTCCACAGCAACGAACTCCTTACACCCCTCAGCTTGGCCTGGGACGGCAGTCTCACTGTCCCCGGTTTGCCGCGCCCCGGAGTCACGCAGCTGCTGTGATGCGCGCAGCCATTTTCTTACTCACCCTTGCCGCGGCCTCGCACGCCAGGATCGACTTCGTCCGCCAGATCAAACCGATACTGGAAACGGCATGCCTGGACTGCCACGGCGAAAAGCGCTCCTACGGCGGCCTGCAGATGCATACGCGCAAGCACGTCGAAGAAGGCGCATTCAAGGGCAAGGTGCTCGTGCCGGGCAAGCCCGACTCCAGCCTCCTCTACACGCTCACCCTGCTGCCCTCCAACGTGGCGCGCGCCATGCCGCCCGGCGGTCCCGCCCTCACTCCGGAACAAAAGGGCCTCATCCGCCAGTGGATCATCGAAGGCGCCGACTGGCCGGTCACCCTCGAACTCGGCCCGCCCAAGACCGATTTTCAGGACGACAAGGAGTTGGTGCGCGAACTCCACCGCCGCATCTCCGAGCGCCAGCCGCCTCATCATATGGAGCCGTACCGGGAAACCATCGCCGGAACCAACGTCGGCTTCGACATGGTTCCCATCCCCGGCGGCGAATTCACCATGGGTTCGCCAGCCTCAGAGCCGGGACGCCGCAACGATGAAGGCCCTCGGCACACCGTGAAAATCGCCCCCTTCTGGATGGGCAAGCACGAGGTCACCTGGGATGAGTACCGCCTGTTCCAATTCGCCAAGGCCGGCGTCGACCCCGCTGTCGATGCCGTCGCGCACCCCACGCGCCCATACGTCGAAATGAGCTTCGGCATGGGCATGCATGGCTTCCCCGCGATCTCCATGACTCATCACGCCGCCAGCAAATACGCGCAGTGGCTCAGCGCGCGCACCGGCAGCTTCTACCGTCTGCCCACGGAAGCCGAATGGGAATACGCATGCCGCGCTGGGACCAACACGGCCTACTCCTTCGGCGACGATCCCTCCCAGCTCGGCGAATACGCCTGGTTTGAAGCCAACTCGAACGGCAAATACCAGAAGGTGGGCGCAAAGAAGCCCAATCCTTGGGGCCTGCACGACATGCTAGGCAACGTCATGGAGTGGACGCTCGATCAGTATGCCGCCGATTTCTACGGCCGCCGCGGCCAGCTTGCCTTTGCGCCTTCCACCACACCGTATCCGCACTCGGTTCGCGGCGGCTCCTGGAACGATGATCCGTCGCCGTGCCGCTGCGCCGCCCGCGCCTCCTCTGATCCTTCCTGGAAAATGCAGGACCCGCAGCTGCCGAAAAGCATCTGGTATCACACCGACGCCCAATGGCTGGGCTTCCGCCTGGTCCGCCCCTTGCAAACACCCTCGCCGGAAGAAATGTATGCCTACTGGAACAACGGGGTCGAAAAAGAGTAGATTCAAACTGTCATGACACGTTCCCCGTTTCTCCTGATTCTGTGCGCCGCCTGCCTCCCGGCGCAGGACTTCTCCGACATCAAGATTGAAAAGGTCGCCGGCGGTTACACCTTCACCGAAGGCCCCGTCTGGAGCCGCGAAGGTTTTCTCCTGTTCTCCGACGTGCCCAATCAGAACGTCTGGAAACTGGTGCCCGGCGAAAAGCCCGAACTCTACCGCGGCAATTCCAACCGCACCAACGGCAACACCTTCGATGCCAGGGGCAACCTCTATTCCTGTGAAGGCGGCGCGCGCCGGCTCACACGCATCGACAAAAAGGGAAACCTGGAAGTGGTCGCCGCCGACTATCAGGGCAAACACTTCAACGCGCCCAACGATGTCGTCGTCCGCAAGGACGGCCACATCTATTTCACGGACCCCGCCTTCGGCAATCAGGCCGAGGGACGCCAGCTCGATTTCTACGGCGTCTATCACATCCCCCCCAAAGGACCCGTCGAACTGATCGCCAAACCCGAGGGCCGCCCCAACGGAATCGCCATCTCGCCGGACGGCAAGATTCTCTACGTCGCCAACTCCGACGAGCGCAATATCCGCGCCTATGATCTCGACAGCCGCGGGCGGGCCACGAAGGAACGCGTGCTGATCTCCGGCATCGACGGCCCGCCAGACGGCATCCGCGTCGACGAGAAAGGCAACCTTTGGATCACCTGCAAGGGCGTGGCCGTCTATACCGCCGCTGGAAAATTCCTCCACAGGATCGAATTGCCGGAGACGCCCGCCAATTGCACCTTCGGCGATCCGGACCTGATGACGCTCTACGTCACCGCCCGCACCTCCGTCTATCGCATCCGCCTCGACGTCAAGGGAGCGCTGCAGTATTAGCCGCCGCGATCAGGACGCGCGCCGCTACCCGCTGCGCCCCATCCTCGGCGTCGGCGCGCTGATCTTTCAGCGCGGCTCCATCCTGCTGGTCGAGCGCGGCAAGCAGCCGCTGAAGGGCTACTGGTCGCTGCCCGGTGGCGTGCTCGAAGCCGGCGAGCAGCTCTCCGACGCCATCCGGCGCGAAGTGCTCGAAGAGACCGGTCTCGAAGTAAAGCCCCTCTCCGTCTTCGAAATCTTCGAGCGCATCATGCGCGACAACAACGGCGCGGCCGAATACCACTACGTGTTGATCGATTACCTCTGCAAGATCACCGGCGGCGAAATGAAGGCTTCCGACGATGCCAGCAACGTGCGCTGGGTCAAGCGTCGCGAACTGGCCGGATACAAGCTCACCGACGGCACTCTTGCCGTCATCGAGCGCGCCTTCGACAAGCGCAACAACAAGGGTTGAGCCGATGGAACGCTGGAGCGCCTCGCTGCTGGAGTTCGGTCCACTCAAGTCGCTCATCGCCCGCTACCTCTCCAGCCCCGCCGGCCACACCTTGCTCGAAGACGTGCACCCGGACGACAACCGCGCCGCCATCGAAGCCTCGCTCCGGGAAACCACCGAAGCGATCGCCTACTGGCAGGCCTGCCTGGAACCGCAGACCGCCGCCCGCGGCGCAGCCATCCGTCTCCGCTTCGATGGACTGCCTGATGTCACTCCTCACACCGGCAAGCTGGGCATGGAAGGCGCCGTGCTGGAAGGCAAAGAGATCCTCGATCTGACCGGGTTGCTCGATCGAGCCTCCGGCGTCCGCTCTATTCTCAACGCCGCCTCCACGCGTTACCCTCTGCTCGGCGCCCATGCCTCCCGCATCGGGGAATTCCGTCCCTTGCTGAACGATCTCACCGGAAAGATCCTGCCCGATGGCTCCGTTGCAGATCATGCCAGCGTCGCGCTCGGACGCATCCGCCGGGACCTGGAGCGACAGCAACGCCTCATTCAGGAGTCGCTCGAACGCTTCCTACGCTCTCACCGCGACGACGGTGTACTGCAGGAAGATTTCGTCACTATCCGCAATGAGCGCTTCGTCGTCCCCGTCGTCTCCGGCCAGAAAAAAAAGATCGACGGCGTCATCCACGCCGCCAGCGGCACCGGCCACACCCTATTCATCGAGCCTTTTGAAACTGTCGGCTTGAATAACGACCTGGTCAGGCTGCGCGAACAGGAGCTCCGCGAGGTCCACCGCATTCTGGCCGAAATGACCTCGAAGCTCCGCGAAGCGGCAGCGGAAATCGCCATCGCCCGCGAAGTGCTCGCGCTGCTCGACTTCCTGTTCGCCAAGGCCCGCTTCGCCGCCGATTTCCGCTGTGTCGTCCCTCGCTTCAGCCCGGAGAACTCCCCACGCCTTGCTCTGGCCCGCGCCCGTCACCCGCTTCTTGAAGACGTCCTCCACCGCCAGAGCAAGTCCGTCGTGCCGCTCTCGCTGACGCTCGAATCCTCCACACGCACGCTCCTCATCAGCGGACCCAACACCGGCGGCAAAACCGTCGCCCTGAAGACCATCGGCCTGTTTGCCCTCATGGCCCAGTCTGCACTGCCCGTGCCGTGCGAGGTCGCCGAACTGCCGCTGTTTGAGCAGGTGCTCGCCGACATCGGCGACAACCAATCCATCGAGCACAGCCTCAGCACCTTCTCCGCCCACATCGCCCGCGTCAAGGAGATGCTGGAGCTGGCCGGTCCGCATTCCCTCGTTCTCCTCGACGAGCTCGGCCGCGCCACCGATCCCGACGAAGGCGGAGCGCTGGGCGTGGCCATCGTCGATCACTGCCGCCGCTGGGGCGCCTTTACGCTCGCCTCCACCCACCTGGTCGCTCCCAAGATCTACGGCGCAAACACCGAAGGCGTCCTCAACGGCTCCATGAGCTTCAACGAAGCCACGCTCGAGCCCACCTATCACCTGCGCACCGGCGCTCCTGGCTCCTCCGCCGGACTCGACATCGCCCACCGCTTGGGGCTTCCTTCTGCCTTGATCGACAAGGCGCGCCAGTCGCTCTCCTCCTCCCAGCGCGACCTGGCTCGCTTTCTCCAGTTGATGGAGCAGCGCCTGGATGAGGTGACCGCCCGCGAGCGCGAACTCAGCACCGAAATGGCCGCCCTGGAAACCGAGCGCGCCGGACTGAAACAGCTTTGGGAAAAGCGGGAGAAAGCCAAGCTCGAGGAGTTGGAAACACGCGCCGACAAGCTGCTGGCCGAGTTTCAGAAGCGCGCCGGCGAGACGATCGATGCGCTGGAAACCTCCGCCCGCGCCCGCCAAAAGGCCGCCCGCGAACGCCGCGAATTCAAGGAGGAGTTCCAGCGCGAAATTACCGCCGCCGGCCGTCCCGAACCGCCTCAGCTCAGTATTCGGGAGGGCGCACGCGTGCGCCTGAAAGGCGTCAGCCAGCCCGCAACCGTCCGCCGTCTGCTCGGCGAAGAGGTCGTCGAAGTCGAGGCCGGTTTCATGAAGCTGCAAGTGGAGCGCGCCG
>Ga0194131_10000213_pt1:25000-93680 | contig 93680 bp, 78 predicted proteins | sample TA2KigO120mmetaG_FD_148631 | JGI IMG/M metagenome (GOLD analysis project Ga0194131, IMG submission 148631) | Freshwater microbial communities from Lake Tanganyika, Tanzania - TA2015053 Kigoma Offshore 120m | ecosystem: Environmental > Aquatic > Freshwater > Lake | place: Tanzania... | reverse complement strand
CCGTATTATCCCTTTATGTTTACGTCACCGATTACGTAAAGATCCGCTCGAAAGCATCGACTCGGGGGATAAAGTACGTGATGTATTCAAACGCGTCTTTGGTTACGAAGAGTAAAAAAAAAAAAAGCTTGAGCGTAATACTAAGCACACGCATTCAGCGTAACCTTACCTACTTATGCGCAACAAAGATCGGCGCTTCCTCTCGAGACATGCGCCGGCGCATATGGGTTCAAAAAGAACAAAAGTGTTTATATGAGAATACAGCCAAAGTGGTAAAAAGTGGTAATAAGAGGGAGATTAATCCTCCCGGATACTTCTTCTACTATGTTCCCTGTAGGGTTGCAAGTGGTTCTAGTTAGCCGTCAAACTTTCTTTGAGAACAGAACTTTATAAAATATAACATACAATCTAATAAGAAGACGACAGAGCAACAGACCCAGAAAATTAAGTTGGCGGAAATCCCGCCAACTCGTAAATAACACTTAGAATAAACCAAGAGTTAATGAAATATCAATTGGTAAAGTCGCACCAATTCCTAAGTAAATTGCCACTACTGTACCAACAATAAATACTGTTGATGCTACTGGACGACGGAATGGGTTTTGGAATTTATTAATGCTCTCAATAAACGGAACAGTTAATAATCCTGCGGGAACCGCTGCCATTAACACAACTCCAAGTAATTTGTTCGGTACTGTTCGTAATAATTGGAATACCGGGAAGAAATACCATTCCGGTAAAATTTCTAGTGGTGTTGCAAACGGGTTTGCAGGCTCACCAATTGCCGCTGGGTCTAATACAGATAGACCGATTAAGCCAGCAAATGTTCCAAGAATTACTACTGGGAAAATGTAAAGTAAATCATTAGGCCAAGCAGGCTCACCATAGTAGTTGTGACCCATACCTTTCGCTAACTTCGCACGTAATACAGGATCTGATAGATCAGGTTTTTTAGTTACAGCCATACAAGCTCCTTATAAATAGTTCTTTTTCATAAAAGCAGACCGAAGATATCGGCGCTCCTCAATACAATTATTTTTATACACCTTTGTCACAGTGTTTTTACAGACTTGGGTTTCAACTAGAAAAAACGAGTCCACTTTTGTGACTTTTACAAGACAGTATGAGGATATTCCTCGTTTTAAAGAGGCCCAGAAATACCTTGTTTACGGATCATTAAAAAGTGCATTAGCATAAAAACTGCTGTTGCAAGAGGAAGAACAAATGTATGTAAACTATAAAAACGTGTTAATGTCGATTGTCCAACACCAACACCCCCACGAAGTAGTTCAACAAGTGGACCTCCAACAACAGGAATTGCATCCGGTACACCCGTTACAATTTTTACTGCCCAATAACCAACCTGATCCCATGGTAATGAATATCCAGTTACACCGAAAGATACGGTACAAACGGCCATAATAACACCAGTAACCCATGTTAATTCACGTGGTTTTTTGAAACCACCTGTTAAGTAAACACGGAATACATGTAAAACCATCATTAGAACCATCATACTTGCAGACCAACGGTGGATTGAACGGATCAGCCATCCAAAGTTCACATCAGTCATAATGTATTGTACGGAAGCAAAAGCTTCGGCAACTGTAGGTCGGTAGTAAAAAGTCATTGCGAAACCTGTCGCAACTTGAACTAAGAAACATGTAAACGTAATACCACCAATACAGTAAAAAATATTTACGTGCGGCGGCACATATTTACTTGATACGTCATCAGCAATTGCTGTAAGTTCTAAACGTTCGTCGAACCAATTATAAATTTTACCCATCTTTTATGAGTCTCCGTATATTTAATAATGCGCAATTAGTCTTATGTATCACCCTCTACCTCGAACCGGAAAGAGAGGGAGTCGAACCCTCGGTAGCCTTACGACTACGCCGGTTTTCAAAACCGGTGCATTAAACCACTCTGCCACCTTTCCGTTTTTGATTATACCATACAGAAGATATAACACGCAACTTACTCGACACTGAATTTCACTGTAGAGGACCTATAAACAGAAGACCTCCTGAGTTATCTATAACCCTAGAGAAAAATCATGACAAAAAAAAACAACAAATCGAGACGGTATTCCCTTACGGGGGCGCTACACTAAATAACTATGCCCCTGGTCGGACTCGAACCGACACACCTCACGGCACAAGTGCCTAAAACTTGCATGTCTACCAATTTCATCACGGGGGCTTATAATTCTCTTGAGTACTTTTGCTCTCTTGAAAGATCATACAAAAGCCACTGTATCCTGTCAAGAACACGACGTTGTATTTTGGGTCAGCCGAAAAGCAATCACGATAGGAGCGAATAGACAACCCGAAAACCCAAAATACAAGAACATCGCTAAGGAAACTACTTAGTAGCTTAACCCCATACTGCGTGTTGTTTCAGATCCAAGATAAACACGAACAGATAAGAAATCAGTTGGACATGCTGCTTCACAGCGCTTACATCCAACACAATCTTCAGTTCGAGGGGCTGACGCAATTTGACTCGCTTTACAACCATCCCAAGGGACCATTTCTAAAACGTCTGTTGGACACGCACGTACACATTGTGTACATCCAATGCATGTTTGGTAAATTTTGACTGAATGTGACATAAAACAAATAAAACAACAGTGTAGTAAGATGGCTTGTGTTTGGAATCACAAGAAAAACGAATTAGTTTAGTTTACATGAACTAAAAACGTTAAAATATCCACTTTTGAAAATCAAAAGCTTTAAGTATTTTTTAGTATAACATAAACAAACACAAAGCTCGAGAAACAAGCGTATTCTGAGTTCGGCGACCCTGATCTCCAGTCAATGAGTCCGAAGTAAAACCGCATTAAAAAAAAAGCTGGTGTATATTGCTTTTTTTTGAAACCTACGTTATGATAAGAATATAGACCAATTGTGCGGGTATAGCTCAGTGGTAGAGCATCTCGTTGCCATCGAGAATGTCGCGCGTTCGACTCGCGTTACCCGCTATTTAGTAATTCGTTTTCTGTAATGTATGTATTCAGTGAATACTAGCTTCCAACTTTAAATGCGTCCACAAAAAAGCCAAAGAGCAGACCCAGTTTTATAAGATTAAGCGGCCGCCAAGAAAACCATGACATTGAAGCTGTTTTTTCGTAGGCAAATCGTTTATACGACTGAAAACTAATAAATTCACTAAGCAAAAGAAGAAATCCGACAATAAAAAGGTCAGATTTTAACCATTCACGCAGTACTGATAAAAACGTACCAAACACATTTCCAAGAAAAAAGCCACAAACCAAACACAAAAAATGGAAGGCAAAATTTTGATTCGTGGTTTGTATTTTTGTATTTACTATACTCCGAAATGAATTGAGAGTCGTAACTAGTCGTGTTGGTCGAAACATAAGAGAGAGTAAAATTAAAAAATTGAATCCAATAATTCTTTTATAGAATACCGGAATAAACTGCCTGCTACTAGATTTGAACTAGTGACATTCCACCGCTTCAATCGCAGGGCCTACCACTCCGAGCCCGACGGGCCGCCGTCAAATTGGCCCGAGTTGCCACTATGGCAACTACCGGCGTAGTAAAAGCCGTACTGATTTAGTCGGCCATATTGAAAAAGTGGGGGTGGTGTTGCACGTCCAAGAAGGCGTGGATCCGGTCTTCGTGCGCCAGGGCCAATTCCCAGATCAGGTATACCGCCAGAATTTTTTGCTGCCACCAGTGGGCGCCAATACTGCCTGGACTACCCAGCTACTGGACCAACACATGGTGGTGTGCGCCGGCGATCCGAGGCAGGTACTACAATGTGGGAGTATGGGACGAAGGTGCCTCCTGGTGATACTAGATCAAACGATAGACATAAGAACTGTTCACAAAAGAGTCATACGGGGAACTAGTATGAAAAAGAGTTACCAGTTGTCAGATTTGAACTGACGACGTTCCGCGTATGAGACGGACGCTCTACCACTGAGCTAAACTGGCTGGGGAATGAGTTGATCACGTGAGAAATCAAAATACGCTGTTCAATGAAATATTATAAGTAGTACCAAAACGTTTGGCAAGGGGTAGTTTATTGGAAGGAACGAGGTCTTTACCCGAGCGCTAAAAAAGCGCTCGGGTAAATAATGTCGTATTGTTTGTTTGAACAATCAAAATCTTTCAAACGCACTTAATAAACCACGGAAAAACCTTATGGAGTTACTAAGCGGTAAAGAAAATTATAGAGTATCGATAGTTTCGAATTCAAATTTAATTTCTTTCCAAACTTCACATGCAGCAGCAAGTTCAGGAGACCATTTACAAGCAGCACGGATAACGTCACCACCTTCACGAGCTAAGTCACGACCTTCGTTACGAGCTTGAGTACAAGCTTCAAGAGCTACACGGTTTGCAGCAGCACCTGGAGCGTTACCCCATGGGTGACCTAAAGTACCACCACCGAACTGTAAACATGCGTCATCACCGAAGATTTCAACAAGAGCTGGCATGTGCCATACGTGGATACCACCAGAAGCAACTGGCATTACACCTGGAAGAGCAGCCCAATCTTGAGTGAAGTAAATACCACGAGAACGGTCTTTCTCAACGATGTTGTCACGCATTAAGTCTACGAAACCAAGAGTAACTTCACGTTCACCTTCAAGTTTACCTACAACAGTACCTGAGTGAAGGTGGTCACCACCTGACATACGAAGAGCTTTAGCTAAAACACGGAAGTGAATACCGTGGTTACGTTGACGGTCAATAACCGCGTGCATAGCACGGTGAATGTGAAGTAGAAGACCGTTGTCACGACAATAGTTAGATAATGACGTGTTTGATGTAAAACCACCTGTTAAGTAGTCATGCATAATAATTGGTACACCTAAGTCACGAGCACATTCTGCACGTTTGATCATTTCTTCAGAAGTTCCTGAAGTAACGTTTAGGTAGTGACCTTTGATTTCACCAGTTTCAGCTTGTGATTTGTAGATTGCTTCAGCTACGAATAAGAAACGGTCTCTCCAACGCATGAATGGTTGTGAAGTAACGTTTTCGTCATCTTTAGTAAAGTCAAGACCACCACGTAAACATTCGTAAACTGCACGACCGTAGTTTTTAGCTGATAAACCTAATTTTGGTTTGATTGTACAACCTAATAAACCACGACCGTATTTGTTTAGTTTGTCACGTTCAACTTGGATACCGTGAGGAGCACCTTGGAAAGTTTTAGCGTAAGCTTGAGGGATACGTAAATCTTCTAAACGTAGAGCACGTAAAGCTTTGAAACCGAATACGTTACCAACGATTGAAGTGAAAAGTGAAGTAACAGAACCTTCTTCGAATAAGTCTAACGGGTATGCTACGTAAGCGATGAATTGGTTTTCTTCACCTTTTACTGGTTCGATGTCATAACAACGACCTTTGTAACGGTCTAATGTTGTTAAACCATCAGTCCATACAGTTGTCCAAGTACCTGTTGATGATTCAGCTGCTACTGCCGCACCACACTCTTCTGCTGGTACACCTGGTTGAGGTGTCATACGGAATGCTGCAAGAATATCAGTTTCTTTTACTTGGTAGTCTGGAGTGTAGTAAGTAAGACGGTAGTCTTTTACACCTGCTTTAAACCCAGCACCTGCTTTAGTTTCTGTTTGTGGAGCCATTTGTCACATAGTTATTTATATTTCTGACGATCATACAATCTGCCCGGGTAACCCACCACAATGATGAGCACAATAAGAATTAAAAAACTTATCGTTAAGTTCTTTTTAGTATACTCTGCTTTTAAAATAACCTGGTGAGGGAAAAACCACTTGACTCTATAACCTAATGGTTTTTAACCGACATTATAATGTAAATAAAACTAAAGACTTGCCAATACCCTAACGGCAAAGAATCGAGAAAATTACACTTTACGTGAATAGTATTCAACGATTAATAACTCATTTAACGTTAAACCCACATTTACCCGGTCAATAACACGATTTACTGTTGCAGATAAATTTGTTTTATCTAACGTTAAAAACGGAGGGACTGGACGACGGTTACTTGCAACATCTAAATTTTGTGTCACAAGAGCACGCGTCCCTTTTTTATCAATCAGTTGCAGCGAATCTGTTGGTTTACATTGATAGCTTGGAATTGTTAATTTTTTACCGTTGACACGTAAATGACCGTGACGAATTAATTGACGCGCCGCACTCATTGTTGGTGCAAATCCAAGACGAAATACGACATTATCAAAACGCATCTCTAATAACTGTAATAAGATTTCACCCGTCGATCCTTTTAATTTTCGAGCAAAGCGAACATAACGGATTAATTGTGATTCTGTAATGCCGTAATGAAAACGGATTTTTTGTTTTTCTTGTAAACGAATACCGTATTGTGACACTTTACGAGGTGCCATTCCATGTTGACCTGGACGTGCTTGGTTCTTTGACGTCTTTGAAGTTAACCCTGGCAATTCACCTAAACGGCGAACAATACGTAATCGTGGACCACGATAACGAGACATAATTTTGAAGTAGGGAAGAATGAGTTTCTCAATGTACATGGACTGTACACGACTCGTTTGGTTATAACAATAAGCACAAACGAGCTTATGATGTTTATACCATAGTTCTCCGCCCAAAAACAAGAAACCAGTGTTAAGGAATTTAACTGAAAAATAACTAGCCTACTATCGGACTTGAACCGATAACGTTTGGTTTACAAAACCAATACTCTACCATTGAGCTAAGTAGGCGGTTACTCAAATAATAGCGCACTTAGTGGCGGGATGCAAGTACCTAGGTACGAGATATTATATAACCCGATGCATAGAGTCGTTGGGTAAGACGCAGCCCTTATACATTTGTTATTTTTTTTTCGTGCGTATGTTGCTCAACCCAGAAACAGGCATATTACTGCTGTTTTGTTACCAATGACATACTATGTTTTATGAGGTTAACCGTAGACTTTGCACCCACCAGCGTTACGATAATCCTCTAGAGAGTAAAAAGTCTCAATTCTGCCACAAAGGAAAAAACTCGGTGACCTCCGCGGTTAAACAGGGTCGAAGAAAAATATGACTTTGTCTCAATTTCATCAAACATTAAAATATTTTACAAACTGAGACGTCGTCATAAACACGGGCATAGTGAGTCAACCCGTAAAATTGCCCTCTAAGCAATTTCTTCTTTTTCAATATATAAAAACAATGATGCCATTGCAATGGCAGGGAAAACTAAGCCAACTAATGGGACTAAAATTGATGGAAGATAAGCTGCTGCCATGAGAGACCCCCTAAAAAGATTTAGATATACGATGTAGTATAAATTATAGTATATCACGAATAAAAGATCTAGGTTCTAGTATTTTATAGATAGTAACTATTTTATAGTGCATAAATAGGCCCAGCCGGATTCGAACCGACGACAACCTGTTTGTAAGACAGGAGCTCTACCAACTGAGCTATAGGCCTTGTACATAGTGTCAATCTTTGGCGGGAGTAGGATTCGAACCTACGACCTCAAGATTATGAGCCTTGCGAGCTACCAGGCTGCTCTATCCCGCGATGGAGCTAATACATCGAAATGTTTTTAATTCAAACGAAGCTCGACTCTAAATTCACTGACATCTTTTTTTTTAACAACTTTACATTGTAAATAAAAATGTTTGGTGTACCCCCAGGGGAATTCGAATCCCCGTTTCTTCCGTGAAAGGGAAATGTCCTGGGCCTCTAGACGATGGGGGCTTGTTTTTGTAGATAGTTTATACGAAAAATAATAAGATGTCAACGGGGTATAGTTTTTGGTAGACATTAAAGGCAGTATGAAAACTCCTCGGTTCTTAGTGACATAACGTCATATCGACCGAAGGAGTTTTCATACATTACACGATTACCAACTAGATTTTGTAACTCCTGGTAATAAGCCCTCTAATGCCATTTCACGAAGAACATGACGTGATAAGCCAAAATCACGGTAGAACCCTTTTGGTCGACCAGTAACTAAACATCGATTATGTAATCGAACGGGCGAACTATCTCTCGGAAGACTTTGCAATTTCTTAAGAAGACGCGAGCGTTCTTCAAGATTGTTCGACTGTTTAATTTCGGACTTCAAACGCGCACGTTTTTCTGCATATTTTTGAACTAATACTTGGCGCTTATGTTCACGCGCAATCATACTTTTCTTTGCCATAGGTAACCAACTGCGAAGAACTGGAAGTTAGCCACGAGTCGGGCTAACACTAATAAACGGTAAAAGCCCAGCCATACGAGCATTTTTTATTGCGTTTGCAATTGCTCGGTGCTGTTTTGAACTCATACCTGTCACACGTTTCGGAATAATTTTTCCTTCACTTGTAATGAGCTTGCGAAGCAAAGCTACATTCTTATAATCAATAGTCCATTGTGAATATTCTTGAGTTACTTTTTTCTGAATAATCGCAATTGGACGTTTAAATGCTTTGGGTTTACCCCGGCGTGGTGAAAATTTCATACCAAATAATAAATACGTTGTTTACTGTGTTACAATGTTCATTGCAACAAATAGCCACATATTTACGCAATATGAGGGCGAGCTTGAGCAATTAACTGCTCAAAAACAACCTGATCACGTAATGCAACTTGCGCTAACATCTTACGATCTAAAAGGATATTCGCTTTTTTTAACCCAGCAATAAATTCATTGTAATTAAGTCCATGATTACGAACCGCGGCATTAATACGCGTAATCCATAAAGAACGAAATTCACGTTTACGTTGATGACGATCGCGTGTTGCATTTGTTAAAGCTTTAAATGCGTGTTGATTGGCTGTTCGGAAAATTGTTGAAGATGCACCACGGAAGCCTTCAGTAATCTTTAAAATCTTTTTACGTCGTTTACGAGCGACGTTTCCTCTTTTTACTCGTGTCATAAAAAATTGTTGTTGTTTTGTTGAGAATGACGAAAGGTTTCTAGATTCAAATCCTTACTCATCAACCAACAGACCATTAATAAATAACGGAACCGTTTCGTTGCCAAAATCATCTGACCATTCGGCTGATTCATCAATTGATTCAAACGTAACATCTACTCTACCCGCCGAACCCAACTTCTGTTGGTCTTGTTCTACCCCGGTATTAGTGTCTCCTAACGCATAGATTTCTGGAAGATCTAACTCTGTATCTCCAAGAACTTGTGTCCACGGAATAAACGTATCTACAGATTCGTCCGTAATTTCATCAAGTATCTCTTCAAGCTCATTCAGAGTAATATCTTCATCTCCCGATGCACCCAGAGCCTGTAGAGTTTCGCGCATACTACCATCAAGGCTCTTGTTGTCAGCAGACGTACGAGTCTCGGAATTTTGTGTAGTGCCCGCAAAAGCCTGCATAACAGCCGTCTCAATTGGATTTTGTGTCGTTTCGTTTTGCAGAGGTGAGCTTAATAATCCAGTATAAGCGACGTCCTGTGGTAAGTCAGTTGAATTTAACTGTGGAGCAGTGAAAAAAGTAGCATTTGTATCGATTGGTTCATGGTCATCAGTTTGGGGAATCTCACGAATAACATCTTGGGTATCTTCTACACTGCCAGCAGTCGCTAATTGGTTTAATGTCCCAGCAGGGTCTGAAGCTTTAATAAAGGCTTCTAACGCGGCAGAGTCGTCAAGTGCAGATTCACCCGCTGGACGAGCGACAAAATCAATTAGTCCATAACTTTTTGCTTCATCCGCAGACATAAACTGATCACGATCCATATCACGGGCAATTTGCTCCACAGTTTGTTGAGTACGTATTGCATAGAGTAAACCGATCTGTCGACGAATACGGCTAACTTCTGTCGATTCTGAAAGAATTTCAGAAGCCTGACCATCACTTCCTCCTTCCGGCTGGTGAATCATAATTCGACCATGAGGTAAGGATAAACGACGACCATAGGTTCCACCTGCCAGAACAAAGGAAGCCATTGACGATGCAGTTCCCATACAGATAGTCGTAATACCACTATGTAAATAACGCATAATATCGAAAACCCCAATCCCACATGTAACTGAACCTCCAAGAGAGTTAATATACATAAAGAAAGGTAAGCTTGGATCCTCTGCATTAAGATATAGCATTAACGAAATTAATTGATTTGCGACTTCATCACCTAAATCCTGGCAAAGAAATAACATTCGTTCACGATACAAACAATTGTATAGATCCAACCAGTCCGCTTCAGGTTCTCCAGGAAGTCGATATTCCACTTTTGGGACCCCGATAGGCATATAAATACTCCTCCTACGATTCTTCGTATCAATTCATAAAGGCATACTAAGGTAAAATACGAGCACCTTAAGTGTCCGCCTATTAGTTTCCCCTGCCGAATTTAACGTTTGATGTCTGTTGTACGAGGTTTTAATCGAGTGGCTTTACCTACTCGGTCTCGTAAATAGTATAATTTAGCTCGTCGTACTTTAGCACGACGAATAATTTCAATATTTTGTAAAACTGGCGAATGAACACTAAAAATTCGTTCAATACCAACCCCTTGAAAGATACGTCGTACAGTAATTGTACTATGTAAGCCAGCACGACGTTGAGCAATGACCAAACCTTGATACGGCTGTACACGTTGTTTGTTTCCTTCTTGAATCAAAACACCAACTTTTACAGTATCGCCAATATCAATTTGTGGTACCGTCGTTTTCAAACTTTTTGCTTCAAAGGTTTGAAGCAGTGTATGCAAACTCATGGTTTTTTCTCCTGTATAGGACCTCATATGAAGTCCAAAACGTACTTATGCTTTTATTCAATAATCTCTGAAACTAACCCAGCACCAACAGTACGACCACCTTCACGAATAGCGAAACGCATCCCTTTTTCAATCGCAATTGGTTGAATCAGTTCAACGACCATACGAACACGATCACCCGGAATAACCATTTTTGAAGCACTACCATCATCCGCTTTAAATGACTCAATTTTTCCAGTTACATCTGTTGTTCGTACGTAAAATTGTGGACGGTATCCTGGGAAGAACGGTGTATGACGACCACCTTCTTCTTTTTTCAGTACATAAACTTGAGATTCAAATTTTGTATGTGGTGTCATTGAACCTGGTTTTGCTAAAACCATACCACGTTGAATATCTTCTTTTTGAATACCACGTAATAATACACCGACGTTATCACCAGCAATACTTTCTTCTAGTGATTTTTGGAACATCTCTAGTCCAGTTACTGTTGTTGATTTTGTTGGCTGTAACCCAACTAATTCAACTTGCTCACCTACTTTAACTGTTCCACGTTCAACACGACCTGTTGCAACAGTACCACGACCAGTAATTGAGAAAACATCCTCAATCGCCATTAAAAACGGCTTGTCTGTTTGACGTTCTGGAGTTGGAATGTATGTATCAACTTGTTTCATTAACTCGTAAATTTTGTCCACCCATTGGTTTTCACCAGCTTTAATTTGTGGGTTTTCGCTTAATGCTTCTAGAGCTAAAAGAGCTGAACCAGTAACAATCGGAATCTCATCACCTGGGAATTCATAGTTGTCTAAAGTTTCACGAACTTCTAATTCAACTAATTCAAGTAATTCGGCATCGTCTACTTGGTCTTCTTTGTTTAAGAAAACAACAATATTTGGTACACCTACTTGTTTTGCTAACAAAATATGCTCTTTTGTTTGCGGCATTGGACCATCTGCACCGGATACAACTAAAATTGCTCCATCCATTTGTGCGGCACCTGTAATCATGTTTTTTACATAATCTGCGTGACCTGGACAGTCTACGTGTGCATAGTGACGGTTTTCTGTCTCATACTCCACGTGTGCAGTATTGATTGTAATACCACGTGCTTTTTCTTCCGGCGCTGAATCGATATCAGCGTATCCACGACCTTTTCCACCCATACTTGCAGCTAACGCCATTGTGATCGCTGCTGTTAATGTTGTTTTACCGTGGTCAACATGACCAATTGTACCGATATTAACATGTGGTTTTTTTCGTTCAAATTTTGCGCGAGCCATAAAAAATTCTACCTCTAATAGAAGGGAAATAAATGTTTTAGTTAAAATATACTGATAGAAATAATAAAAAATTAAAAGCGACCAGTTGAATAAACTTTGTTTGCTTCAGCCATTTTATTCATTTCTTCTTTTTTACGAATAGCTGCACCCATATTTTTTGATGCATCTAAAAATTCGTTTGTAAGCTTGGATACCATTGTACGACCAGCCCTTTTTCGACAAGCCGTTAAAATCCAACGAATTGCTAAGGCAGTTCCGCGTTGACCTGTAACAGGCACAGGCACTTGGAATGTAGCACCCCCACGTCGTTTTGATTTTAATTCCAAACTTGGTGTAACATTACGAATCGCTTGCTCAATCACTTGTACTGGATCTTGTTGCGTCGTTTCTTCAATGTTTTTCATTGCACCATAACATAGAGTATAGGCTACAGTTTTCTTTCCTTTTTTCATCAAACGATTAACAATCATTTGAATTAACTGATTTTGATAAACTGGATCTGGAATCAAGTCTACTTTTGTTGATTTACTACCTGACATAATGAACGTTATTAAATTTAAAAAATTAAAAAGGCGTCAATTTCTTGCTATTTTGGTTTTTTAACACCATATTTTGAACGACCTTGAACACGATCTTTCACTGCAGCAGTATCTAGTGTTCCTCGAACGATATGATAACGAACACCCGGTAAATCTTTAACACGACCACCACGAACTAATACAACCGAATGTTCTTGTAAATTATGTCCGATCCCGCCAATATAAGCAGTCACCTCAAACCCTGTCGTTAAACGCACACGAGCTACTTTTCGTAAAGCTGAATTCGGTTTTTTTGGTGTTGTTGTATACACCCGTGTACACACACCGCGTCGTTGGGGACAAGCTTGTAAAGCAGGTGATTTAGTTTTTTTAGTAATTTTTTTTCGAGCGTCTCGAACAAGTTGTTGAATTGTAGGCATAATACGGAGCGTAACGCTTTACAATAGGAAATACTTCACAGATTTTTAGGATATTCCTGAACAAGTTTTCTTCTTTATAATAGGGTCTACTCGAAACAAGGGCAGACCTTGAAAACCAATAAAACCGTTATAAAAAAGTTGATTTTTATATACTCCGCTCAGAAAGTGGAAGAAGCAATTTAAATATGAAACTTCCAACGAAAAGAATACCATAAAAGAGGAACCCTGACAATCATATTTCGCACATATAGTAAATTTTTATTAGTAAGACGAAATGCGTCAGAGGTTCCTGAAGTTCAGGAAACCCTTACTAGACGCACAAAAAACACAGATTAAAAAGAGAAAACCAACGGATCTGGAAAAAAACGGTTAATTTCAATTAATAACCCGGCTGTAAATGTAAACCATAATAACGCAACAACGGGCGCTGTTGATAAGTAGAGAGTGAAATTTTTCATACTAAGAAAGAAAAAAGAAACTAGAAAAAAAAGGAAACAAAGAGCTGCTTGCAGTTCTGGAAAAGATCTTGTACACTCTTCATAGAAGAATCTTTTGAGATGATACGGAATGTAGCGCAGTTTGGTAGCGCATCTGCTTTGGGAGCAGAGGGTCGCAGGTTCGAATCCTGTCATTCCGAGCGGTCACAAGCCTCATAACTGTCATTGTACTGGGTCAATAAAAAAACCTCACAGATCGCAAATAATGAAAACGTCCTTAGTTCAGTTGGTAGAACGCAGGTTTCCAAAACCTGATGCCGTAGGTTCGAGTCCTACAGGACGTGATTGAGAGGAAGACTCTAAAATAGGCGAGCGTCTAGATACACGCTCCACAACAATTTCTCCTATGTGGATACGAGTGGTCCCTCACAAACACGAGAAAACAAACAGCCCGCTCTTTTTAATTAAAGATTTCCACTTCGACTTGCCAAAAGAACGATCACTAAAGGACCAGCCGCTACAATAAGGATTAATGCTGATAATTGAAAAACAATTTCTAAATTCATAATACAACAAGTTCTAATGGTACAAGATACACACAAATTACGTGTAAAGAGCGACGCCTAAACGTACCGCTAAAACACCTGTGAGTAGAGCTACAAAAAGAGCTACAAAAATATCACTATCTGTAAGCATAATAAAACGATTTTCCTAAATTGAAAAATAAGAAGACACCAGACTTTTACTTCACATTACTACATCGGGTATTGAAAACCTTATAAGGTACTGATAAAGAAAAAGGGTCCTACGTAATTAACGGAAACTTACTGAAGCTTGCCAAACAAACGCGAGAAGAATGAATAATACCGGAATAATTGGTAATACATCAACAATTGGGTCAAAAGGTGCGTATGCTTCCGGTAATTTTGCAAGTAAAAAAGCCATAAAGGTTCTCCAACAAAACGTTTGATAAAAGAAGATAAAAAAAATAACATTCTATTAATAAAAAAAATGATTTTAGATATTAATAAAAGGTGTTCTTAATACGTTTTTAGTGTACCAAAAACAGCCAGAAGACGGTAGACCGATTTCTCACAACAATAAATCTTCTAATAAAAAAGAATAAACTTATAAAGTATCAGCAATCTTTCTTGTATTCTTCGGGCTTATTCTTATTACGGGACCAAGGCAGCGCTTACTTGAGATCCTTCTCAAGCAGCCACGCCTACATTAAAAGTCTTCCGGTTGAGAAGAAACAGCTTGATAGGTAATTACTTCAGGCAGCCCAGTTCCTGCCGGGATTAAATCGCCAAGAATAACACGCTCTTTTAACCCTCGTAAAAAATCAGTTTTACGTAAAATTGAATCCCGTGTTAAAATTCGAGTCGTTTCCTGGAAACTAGCAGCCGATAAAAAACTTTGCGAGTTTAAGGCCATCTCGCTAATTCCAACGACAATTGGCTCATATCGCGCCTTTTGGTCCCAGGTACCGGCATTAATGTTCTCAATACGTTTAAGGGAAAGTACTTCATTCCGAAATAAACCAGTATCCCCAGGATCAAGAATTTTTACATTTGAGGTCATTTGTCGAACAATAATCTCAAAATGCTTGTCCGAGATTGTAACACCTTGTGATAAATAAATTTTTTGAATACGTTCAATAATCTCCTTTTGAATAAATTCCATACTTTGACGAGTCGCTAAAGAAAGAACCATTTTCATTTTTAACGCTCTAAAAGTAGCGCGTAATAATTGTTGGAGGTTTATCTCAATATCACGGCTATGCGATGCTTCAAAAACCTGTTCAACTTTGGGAATACCTTGAACAATATCTCCAGTCACTAATCGTTGATATGTTAACGTGACTAGAGGATGCCCTTGCTCTACCCATTGACTGTGTTTTACATGCAACGATCCGGATTTATAAAATAAAACCGGTTGGCCTTTTCTTAACGTGATTACTGAACCAGTAATAGCAAGTACCTGCCCAGATTCGGGTACGGCGATGCCCGGGCAAATTTCATCACCATAACGTACCATTTGGCCAACCGAAACTTTATATAACGGGAGAACACCAGCCCGAGAACTCGGGATTTTAAACGCGCGAATATCTCTTGATCGAAGTAAAATACACTTTTTATCAGGCGTTGTATACACTTCCCCAGCTGCAGGTGTTGCTTTTTGACGTACAAAGCCAGGTTGCCCTGAAAAAACCATACCGTGCAGAGGTCCAAGTAGTGTGTCTTTTGGGATTGCATCCTTCGGGCGTTGATACAACGAAAGTTTCCAACGTAAACCATTCGTAGTATTCGTATTCCAAGGCGGATCAAACTCTAATTTAGGGGTCTTCGCACGCATACCAGGGATTCCTATACCTAATAAAAAACGAACAATAAACGTTGACGCTGGTATATATTTTTTCTGTACCAAAATACGAGGATAGACAACATATGATTTCACCTGTGATTTCATAAGAAGACCACTTGGAACTTGTTTACTCCATAAGGGAGTTAAAGCTCGTGTAGAACGGGAAACATGACGAAAATCAATATAAACATTTTGTTCAAAAGTTTGGTAGCCCTGTAACTTGTTTTTTAGTGTTAGAGCACGCGATAAAGAATACTCGTGAATCGGGCGATACAATAGAATAAATGTAGATTTTAAATGTTCTAAAGAGAGTTTTTTCGATCTTGACCGTGAACCCGAAGACTGCTGAACCTCTGAGAATGAGGCACCTGAACAACTATAAACCCACCCTGTAAATTTTGAAAAAGCTAGCCTTGCTGTTTGTGGTATAAGGTCGTGATTTGTTGTAAATAAATAATAAAAGGGCGATTGGGCATAGTGAAGAATAGAAAATAAGCCTATCTGCTTTTGAATATGTTTTCTACGCAGGGCTGACAAATTTAAAAGGTAGGGATGACGTAAACAAGCCAATGCGCGTAAACGCCCTAAAAAAGGTACACTGCCAGAATCTGATTTTTTATTTTTTGTAACCCACGCATAAAGTTTGCGACTAGTTTGTGTTTGAAAGCTAGGCTTCTTATTCACCCTCACGGTCGTATTTACGAGAAATGGTGTAAAGGTAACCCGTTCACCGTCAAAGCGAGGAAGATTTTGTAATGGTCTCTCAACAGACTTCTTGACTATGTTTCTCGTAAAACTTGATAATGAGGGTAGAAAAACCCAACCGGGATGTATATGTACTTTTGAGTTAATCGAGCAATAACTATGTTTTTTCGGGAATGGGAATTGACTTGCAAACGATAATGGGTTCTCAAACTGGGCGGAAACCTTACTCGTCTCATAAACTAGAGAAGGATTACCAGATAAAGGGTTTAGTACTAGCATTTTGTGTACATGCACTTTATTTGTTTGTGGTTTTGTGTTCTTAGCGATATGTAATTTATACTGCAAAAGACCTGAAATCGAAGCCTTAACCTTTTTTTGTTTTCCTTGTAATGTTTGAATTGTATAAATAGGTTCAGTTTTTTGAACCCAACGTAAACCTCGAACGTCTGAGCTCCAAATTAAAGGAGATGGAGCTTTTGTAGTGTTATTTATATGTTTCCAACGCCCCAAATAAACCTTCCTATTCTCTTCGAACATTCCGTAAGTTGTTTGCACATAGGCGGTCCAAAAAATAAACCCACGAAAATTCTTAACTGAAAAAAGAGAGCTATCTCCCCACAGCTCACCCCCTAATTGCGTTTTAAAATACGCATTAAAATAAAGTAAAGAAATAATCATCTCGTTTTTGACTTTCAGAGGTCGCGGACTCGAGAATACCTCAAGTGAGGGAGATACGGATGTACGAGGAGAACGGTCTAAACTAAAGGAAACTTTTTTCGAGTTTCCTGGTAACACAAAAATTTCTTGCGTTCCATTACATAATAAGCGACGATCTAACGTACACGAATCGACAGTAGATCTTGTTCGTACAGCTTCAACGACCGGAATACGTAGAATCGTCGGCGCCGACCCCGGCATAAAAGCAGCCGGGTGAGTCAAATCCTGTAAACGTTCAACAGCTGTTGGAGGTAATAGTGAAGATTGGGAGACCGGGTGCCTTTTCGACCCACGCACCAGATCCCCTGTGATAAACCCTTCAATATTAGACACGAGACTAATACGACTGATTAATGACTGTGTCTCTAGAATTTGCCCCGAAGTTTCAAATAGGTTTAACAAATTACAACGAGGCTGTAGATATTTTCCAGATAAAATCCAAACAGTTCCCAACGCATTTGTCACCCGATAATGTATTCGGGAAGGAGTAACTAATTTCGGAGGTTCAATAGGAGTTTGAATTAACTGCACCTTCTGAAAAACAACTTCTCCGTCTAACTGGGAAAATACAATCTTACGGGTCTCTAGTCGCTCGTTACGTTGACCCCCTAAATCACCAAATTGACCTAGTAATTGGTTCGCCTGGACAAATTCTCCCTCACGGGCAAATAAAGCAGTATGCACGGGAATATGAACCCTCGTTTGTACCTGTTCTTCGGAGTCAGTGATTAATAATGTTCCTGCAACTTTTACTAAAAAAGCAATCTGCCCGTACGAAGTTCGAACTAATAACCCTTGAGATGGTTCTGGAAAATGTACGACACCTTTGTGAGGTGAACGAAATTCGTCTTGCACTTCACCAGTAAATACACCACCGGTGTGAAATGTTCGCATTGTTAACTGTGTACCCGGCTCCCCGATAGACTGCCCAGCAATAACCCCAACAGCTTCACCGAGAGTAACCAGGGAGTTTTGCGCTAAACTCCAACCATAACATAATTGGCAAACCCCATCAGTCAATTCACACGTTAACGGGGAGCGCACCTTAATAGTTAACGGAGTTTGCGCGGGTGCCTGCTCACTTAATTGACTTAAACGAAGAGCAAAACTTTCCGAAATTGCCTGGTTACGTTGACCAATAATCGACGAGCCGTCATACACATCCGTCGCCAATACACGCCCTAAAAGCCGGTCAGCTAACGAAAGGACCTTCTTCTCCCCATCATATAAAGGCGAAACTTCAAGACCACGACGTGTGCCACAAGATCCTTTTTGGACAACAACATGTTGCGCGACATCTACTAAACGACGAGTTAAATACCCTGCGTCCGCTGTGCGTAATGCAGTATCAACTACTCCTTTACGTGCGCCGTAACAAGAAATCATATATTCCGTTACCGTTAATCCTTCACGGAAATTACTACGAATAGGGAAACCAATAATATCCCCCTTTGGGTCCGCCATTAATCCACGCATACCCACTAATTGGCGCACTTGTGAAACGTTCCCACGTGCCCCGGAAAAGGCCATCATATATACCGGATTTAAAATATTAGTAGCCTCAAAATATTCAATCACATGGTCCTTTACCGTTTCACTGGTACGGTGCCACGTATCAATAACACTTTGAAGACCTTCAATTGCTGTACGATTTCCTCTTGCAGCACCCTGTACACTTTGCGTTACGAAAGCTTCAGACTCAATAACTTCCGCCTTCTTTTTTGGCGGAATACTTAAATCGTCAATACTTAATGAAACTCCGGCATACGTTGCATACTGAAAACCTAATGTTTTTAAATTTTCGATAAGTTGAATGGTCCTATATTCACCTTGATACGTTAATGACCACAAAATCATCCGTTTCAAGCGTCCTTTATCTAAACACTGATTAAAAAAGAAGGGAATTGTATTCATAACAGTTTTACATCCGAGAACGATAATAAGCACCCACTTGCCGCTTAAAGTTCTTCTTGCGGTCTTAATTTGATTGCCTCTGAAATTTCAAATGTCTGTAAAAGATCATCCCATAACGGCTCATCGGCTACTCGAACAGTTTGTAGTTCCGTATCTAGTCTTTGTTGTAAATGGAGTGGTAAAGGTTTATCCTCGGCATAGACTAAATTATTAACAAATACGCGTCCAACGGTTGTCCGAACATATTGATGCCAAAGTTGAGCATAGGCTTGTTGGAAAGAATATTGATCGGTGGATGGCGTGAATGTTACACGTTCTTGACGAGAAGTTAAAAGGAATAAGCCAGAACCATTTGCTGCGACTTGAACTTCGAAGGGAGATTCCGCTGGCGTTGCAGTTTCACTTTGAATTCGTGGATCTAATTTTACCCACACTAATGAGAAAAGAGCGATCTGATCTTGATAAAAGGCATGCACCACGTCATGCAACCCAGCAAAATAAAGACCATGACCTAAACGTCGAGGTCGTGACATTAAAGGTTTTTCTAATAAACCTTCTTGCTCGCTTTTGACATACCCGTCTGTTGTTAAATAATAACAACCTAGAACCATATCTTGGCTTGGAATTAAAATAGGCTGGCCCGTTGCGGGAGCTAAGAGATTATTTCTTGACCATAAAAGTTTCCACGCCTCCGCACGAGCATGAAAAGATAATGGGACATGAACAGCCATCTGATCTCCGTCGAAATCAGCATTAAAAGCACTACAAACTAAAGGATGTAAAAGGATGGCTTGTCCTGCAACGAGATGCGGCTGAAAAGCTTGAATCCCCAAACGGTGTAACGTCGGTGCGCGGTTTAATAATATAGGCAATTGTTGCATAATTTCGGTTAAAAGCGGCCAAATAATTGGATGTTCACAATCTAAATAGCGTTTTGCACGAACTAAATTTTCAACATAACCTTTTTCTAATAGTCGTCGAATTAAAAAAGGGTAAAATAACTCAAGCGCCATTTCACGAGGTAATCCGCAAGCATGTAGTCGCATTTTTGGCCCAACAACAATAACTGATCGACCCGAATAATCCACACGTTTTCCTAATAAATTTTGTCGAAACCTTCCACGTTTTCCTTTTAAACGATCAGATAATGATTTTAAAGGTTTATCATGAGTGCCTAAAACCGGCGCTGTCCCTCCTTTTCCATTTTCAAATAAGGCATCAACCGCTTCTTGTAATAAACGTTTGGTATAACCAATGTTTTCAAGATCTAAAATACGTAATCGTTTCATACGATTATTACGGAATAAAACGCGTTGATATAAGCGATTTAAATCAGAGGCCATTACCTGCTCATCGACAACCATAATAGGGCGCAGATCAGGCGGTAAGACGGGAATTGATGATAAAACCATCCATGCCGGGTTTTTTTGCGTTCGATGAAACGTTTTAATCATTTTAAATCGACGCATATATTTTAATCGGCGTTGTAATAATATACGTAACCGGCGCTCTTCTGTTGGGCGTCGAATCCAAATACTAGCTAGCCGACGAATTTTCGGGTTCAGTTCACGAATTTCGGCTGCTAATAAAAGCATTTGTGCAGGTAGATCTAAACGATCTAATAATTTTGCAACTGCATCACCTCCGGTCGAAGCCAATAAATTTCGAATACCTTGTTCACGGCTTAATAAATGGGTTTGCATCATTTCCGTAAACGGGTTTTCTTCATCAAATCGAAACGAATCGTCAGCCTTAGATGCAGAAGCCGGAGCGCTTCCGTAATACCATAAGGGCTCATCCTCGGTTTCGGGATGTGAGGTAAAATATTGGATAAATTTTGACCGGTGTAGCGGATCACAACAAAATGAGGGGGCAACCGGAATTGTCTGTGTCGGACGATAATAACCCTTGACTGGCTCATCCCCCAGCATATCGGTTGAAATAGAGACTTCTGAAACAATACCGGCATTATGAGCATCGACTAATACACTTGTACAATATACCAAGGCTTCAATAGCTTTTGGCTTTTTATTAAGTAAAACTGCAATATAATTGGGACGTCCCTTTAAATACCAAATATGGGTTACTGGTGAAAATAAGCCAATATGTCCTAATCGGCGCCGACGAAGTGTTGATGGTGCATATTCCACCTCACACTCAGGACAAAAAGTAATATCGTCACTAGGCTGTTGTTTTCCACAAGCACATTTAAAATCATGCACAGGACCAAAAATGCGCTCACAAAATAGGCCATCACGTAATGGTTTAAAGGTTTTATAATCAACCGTTTTTGAATGATAAACTTCGCCCACTTTTGAACCGTTTGGCAATTGTCGTTGTGTCCATTTCTGAATTTGTTGAGGTGAGGCTAACCCTATAATTAACGAATCAAAAATAATTCGTTGATTCTTAAAGAAGCGTTCCTGTAAATGTAAGTCGCGTTGTTGATAATAAGTTAACACAAGTTTTTTTCTCCTTTTTAAATCAACCGAGCAAAAACCATGGATACAATTTAGATGACGCTTGAGGCCAGTACCCAAGCTGCTTTACGTCACATTTGCCCTGATGAAGCTTCGCGAGCCGAAAGTAATGGATCACATAAATCCAGAGGCTGTCGACTCACATCATTTAAGGTTTCTTCCGGGGATGTTAAAGCATAAATCCCTACGTCTAAACATAACGACTGTAACTCTAATAAAAGCACCCGAAATGCTTCAGAAGTTCCTAAATTAAATTTCCGTGACGACAGAACAGGTACAGACACATTCGACCACGTTTGAGGGTTTTCGGCCGATGCCCAATCAGGCGAAGGTAAATCACGTTGTTTTTGTTGCAATGTGGGAGCAAGAATTGAATCCAGCAGCATTGCACGCCCATCTAAATCATCGGATTTTGTTGTTAATAATTCTTGTAAAGTATAGGCAGCACCAAATGCTTCTAAAGCCCATACTTCCATTTCCCCAAGCCGCTGACCCCCGTTTTTAGCGCGACCACCAACTGGTTGTTGTGTGATCATAGCGTATGTGCCCGTTGAACGTGCGTGAATTTTCTCCTCAACTAAGTGCACTAATTTCAACATATATGCTTTTCCGACAGTAACAAACTGATCAAACGGTTCACCAGTACGACCGTCAAAAACACGAGTTTTGCCAGGGAAGTTTGGCTGAAATAACCATTTTTGCTGAGTTTTTAATCGAGCTTGATACAATTTTAAATAGACGAGACTACGCGACGCCTCCGCTCCAAATAACTCATCAAAAGGTGTAATACGAAATTCTTGCCCTAAATAACTTCCCGCTAATCCTAACAAACACTCAAAAACCTGACCAACATTCATTCGTGAAGGAACTCCCAAAGGGTTTAATACCATGTCTACTGGGGTTCCGTCCGGTAAATACGGCATATCTTGGCGTGGTAAAATACACGAAATAATCCCTTTGTTTCCATGGCGCCCGGCAACTTTATCTCCAACCTGAATACGTCGTTTTTCGGCAATAAAAACCCGAACTTTAAACACCAGACTCTTCGGGAATATAAACGGACTAGAAGAACTGGAACGGGCGTATTTTTGACGAATGCGTTGAAGCTCGGCCATTAATTGGGGTTCAATCTTTTCACTATGAATTACTTGCGTATTGACAATACGACCCCGAACACCTTTCGGTACACGGAGTGAAACATCCTTTGTTTTTGGGATTTCGACACCTAAAATATCAAAAGCCATTCGCTGGTATGGACTTAATGGTTGTGCTTTTAAGGGAATCATTTTCCCTACTAGAATGTCGCCCGTTGCAACCCAACGGCCTATTTTAATAATACCTTGTGGATCTAGAGCCTCTTTGTCACGATCCGAGATTTTAGGTAGTAATCCTTTCGTAATTACTTCATAACCTGTTCCCGGATGTTCACGGACTTCCGTTTCATATTTTTCAATATGGATAGTCGTATATAACTCGTCAAATAATAAACGCTCACTAATAACGACAGCATCTTCAAAATTATAACCTTCCCAAGGAACATACGCGACTAATAAATTATGACCTAAAGCTAAACTACCATGCATACTCGCCGCACAATCGGCAAGTAAATCTCCTTTTTGAACCCATTCACCCTCTGTAACACTAGGACGTTGGACCATAGCTGTTTCCTGATTTGAACGATCATAGGTTTGTAACACATAACTAGTTTCAGATGGCGCGCTCGACGGACCACCCCCGGCATCTAGAGCTTGTGGCCAATATAAGGAGTTAATTTTCTTGGTTACAGCCAACTCCCGGTGCAACAAAGACTTCATACTCAGAAAACCTGGTAAACGAGTTTTGAGCTGGCGAGATAAACGAAATTGTGTACGCTGCTGTAAAAACTTGGTTGAATTCAATTCAGTTTGTATTTGAATATGCGTACCACTTACATAAGAAACAAGGCCTGCCGCTGACGCTTGAACAACATGTCCGGATTCGCCGACAACTAAACCTTCCAAACCTGTGGATACAATTGGGCGTTCTGGGCGCATTAACGGCACTGTTTGACGTTGCATATTTGACCCCATAAGTGCGCGGTTCGCATCATCATGCTCTAAAAAAGGAATTAATGCTGTCGCAATTGAAAGTAATTGTGGTGGTGCAATACCAATATAATCGATTTCGGTACGATCAATACGAAGAAAATCTTCTTGTAATGCAGTTGCTACTCGTGCCGGCAAGAGCGCTTTCGGTAAAACATTACTGTAATCTCGAGCTAAATCTGGCGGAGCAATTCGTAACCCATGAGTTTGCTCCTGCGGCGTTGTAAAATATAAAGGCCCTGAGCGCGCTTGAATTTGCCCTTGAAAAACTCGATAATATGGCGTTTCAATATAACCATGCGTTGTTACACGACCATAAACAGTCAACGTATTTACTAACCCAGCATTTTTTCCTTCCGGTGTTTCGATAGGACAAATTCGACCATAATGTGTTGCATGAATATTTCGCATTTCCAAATTAGCATTATCTCGGCTTACACCGCCCGGACCGGTCGCGTTAATACGACGTTTATGCGTCACTTCCGCTAAAGGGTTTAATTGTTCAAGATACTGAGCTAATGGGTTGGCAGATCCAAAAAATTCACGAAAGGTTTGATTTACTTGTTTTGAGTCTAAAAGAATATGCACTGGTAAAATATGCTTTACGCGGTCTAAACGTTGTTTTACACTTTTTTCTAACCGAGATAACGCTAATTCAAATTGCATTTCCATTAGATCACCAGCGGGACGGACTCGACGGTTCGATAAATTATCAATATCATCAACAACTCTTATTGTCCGAGCAATCTCGATTAAATATTGTTTCGTTCGACGAAGATCATTTGCTGTAAGCTGTAGAGACTGCTCAGTTAACCCTAATTTCCGATTAATTTGATGACGTGCTAAAAGCCCTAGATTATAAACTTTTGGGTTTTTAAATCGAGTATATAATAATTGATACGCCGCCTCCCCAGGTATCGGACTAGAAAGCTCTAAACGGGATTCTATTCGTTGTAACACTTCAGAAGCATCAACGGACAATTTACCACCGAACTGTAAACGGTGTTCCACCGCTTCAAGTGCTTGTATAAAATCATCAAGATTGATTTTTGGTGCATTTTTTAAACATAACCAAAAGCGTTCTTGTTTATCACATTGAATCCGTACCCATGCTCCGCGACGACAAATAAAATCAACAAAAATGACACGTTTCTCCTCAATACCGGAGCCTTGGCGGGTTTCTTTAAAATACAAACCAGGTCGTCGAACCATTTGGTTCACTATAACACGCGAAGACCCATTAATAATAAAATGCCCTCGATTTGTCATTAACGGGATATTTCCTAGCAATACCCATTGTGGTGTTTCAATCGAATACTGACCGACAAAAACATGCGCAGGAACATATAAAGCGGCTTCATACGTTTTGTTCTGACTTATAGCTTCCCGTTCTGTTAATACCGGTTTTATAATTTGAAACAAATCTGGATAAAAAACAATACGCACATTTTGTCGGACTGCATAAATAGGGTTGATTGTTTTTAACCCTCGGGCGATGCCGTGCGTTACAAATTCAATAAATTTTTGTCGTTGGATATCAACTAAATCAGGAACAAAGGCATGGAGTCGATAACGTAAAGCTCGATAAGTTGTCATAAAATGAAAAGGAATTGAATGGTTAGAAGTTTGACATGGGGATAAATAAACTCGCTTTTAGGTTAGGCAGACCCAAAGCCTGATATTAACAGAGCACCGGCGTAATTTTCAGAGATTTGTTTTATTCTCCCTACGCATTATCTCCTGTAGTATGATCTGTTTTTATTCTCCTACGGGCTATCATGAGACACTCACTGACATTACGCCTCGAGCAAGGTTTTAACTACTATATACATATAAAAAAGACGAAAAGGGATATTTATATAAAGCTATTTTTTTTGCTTATATAAATACCAACAGATAAATCAATATATGTACTAGAATTCCATTATAGGGCTTTTTTTTATCAAAGTAATGGCTCAATAAAAAAAGCACAACTAATCGAAGTAATACGCGTATTGAGAGCTTCGACAAGGGTCTCAGGTATTTAGTAACAAAAAATAAATAATAAGAAAGAAAGTTTATTCGATTATAAACTAATACTGAGCGTATCGTAAGACACACATAATAGTTTATTTACAAGAAGGATGAGTGTATGATAGTATAAAGAACAGATAAGACCTATGAGCAAATAAATAATCAATAATCTCATACTTTTATTGCAAGGGTCTCGTGTCTGGAAAAAGAAGTCAAAAACAAAAACCAGTCGCGAGTTTCAGGCGGTATGGCCAAGTGGTAAGGCAGAGGATTGCAAATCCTTTATTCCCCAGTTCGAATCTGGGTACCGCCTCATAAAAATTAACATACAAATATGAACACACAACAGTTTCATGGCCCAAAGAATAAGGGTTCGTAACATCTGGCAGTACCATAACGTATTAATAGTGCTCCCGGTAAGGCCTCCTACGATTCAACACATGATATCACAGAGTCACAAACCCACCAAAAGTATACCGTGCGATACAACATTCTACAAGAGGGGACCCTCAAAAATTGCTATAAACGATAATATAACCTCGCAAACTAAAAGAGTACTTAAACTTGAAAGACAAGAACGAAACTATCAGAGGATAATCGCAGTATATAAGAATCAATAAAGGCTATACATTGTATTGGGCCGAGCTGGATTTGAACCAGCGTAGGCAAAGCCAGCGGAGTTACAATCCGCCCCCATTAACCGCTCGGGCACCGACCCTTTTTAAAGCTGAAAAGCATTTTATAGAAAAAGTTTAACAGAAAGATCTTTAAAACACAACAGACTGAAAAAAAAATATGAATTATCCACTACAAAAAAAAAAGCTAGCGGTAAATAAATCTTTTTGCTATACTGTCTTATATATAAGGGGATATGGCGGAATTGGTAGACGCAACGGACTTAAAATCCGTCGATTATTATAATCATAAGGGTTCAAGTCCCTTTATCCCCATGAAGAAAAAACTGCCTAACTCTCCTTGAAGAGGAAATACTCAGAAATGCGCGCGCCAGTGAACCCACCGCGCACCGCGGTGGGTTAGAAGTACATTGGAGAAAGTGCCCATTATGCGCTGACAGCTTCTTTTGCTGCATACATAACATCAACTGTAATTTGCGTGAAGCCCTGCTCTTTTGCAAATTTTTCAGTATTTCGCTTAATTTTACTTCGAACAAAACCCGGAACTTTCTGTAATTCAGCTAATCCGTCGGGAGCCCATTCAACACCAGTCTCGCTAGATAATTCTTTAGAAATTACTTCTTTTGTATCATGACCACCAAAAATTTCTAATAAATGGTCTTCCATACCAAGGGTAAACGAATTATAAACTAAGTCGGCGATTTGGTTCGTGCCTTCATAACCTAAAAAAGGACGAAAGCTCAACGGAAAATTTTGAATATGGACAGGAGCCGAAATAACACCACAAGGAATATCAAGGCGTTTCCCGATGTGACGCTCCATTTGTGTACCAAAAATGGCTGCAGGCTCAAGACGCGCAATGACATCACCGACTTGTGTATGGTCATCAGTAACTAAAATTTCATCACAACACCCGTAGACCTGTTCACGGAACCAATTACTTTCATGTTTACAATAGGTACCAGCGCACGATACACGGATACCCATTTCACGTGATAAAATTTTGGTCATCGCCGCTGCATGTGTTGCATCACCGAAGACAACGACCTTTTTCCCTGTTAAATTCTGACAATCGATCGAACGAGAAAACCATGCCGCTTGTGAAATAAAACGCGTCTGTGTATCAATAAACTCTTCAACAGCTTCTGCTGAAAGTACTGAGGTGTCCGGTTCAAATGAACAATCTCGTAAATAACCAAAAAGCTCACGAATAAACCCCGCTACGTCTACAAGACCCATCGGAATAGTTTGAGTATAAGGCATACCCCACTCTTCTTTTAAATATTCTGCCGTCATCAGACCTACTTCCCGATATGGTAAAATATTCACCCACGCTGAAGGTAAACGGTGCAACTCGGTAACAAGACCACCTTCTGGAACAATTAAATTCACATCAATACCAAGCGAAGTTAATAATCTTTGAAGTTCACGTGTATCATGATGATTATGAAAACCTAGCGTAAACATCCCTAAAATATTGACTGAAGGTTTTTTTGTCTTTTGGTGCGACCAGCCCGGATCTTTCTTGGCTTTTTCAATATAAAAGCGTACAACTTGTTCCAATGTGCGATCTGCAGCTTGTAGTTCGTTTACTCGATAATGATTTACATCTGCAAGAATGACATCCGCTTCCGCTTCGAACGCGGCACGGTTTACAAAATTTTGTAGATCTTCTTGGAGAATACTCGAAGTGCATGTCGGGGTTAGAAGTATAAGATCTGGACGATCATCTTTATCTTTTCGTGTAATATTTTCAACAACTTTTTCTTGCGAACCACGGGCTAACACATGACGATCAACAATACTGGCAGTAACCGGTGTAAAATCTCGTTCTCGCTCTAACATTGAACGCATAACATTAAAGTAATCATCACCTAATGGTGCATGCATAATGGCATGCACATTTTTAAAAGAACTGGCAACACGCAATGTCCCGATATGGGCAGGACCCGCGTACATCCAATAACATAGTTTCATACAACACCTCAATGACGTTGAAAATTCAATAAAAACATACTAGAAAATACTTGTTTGACGTGTGTAACACGTTTATCCAATAAATGGAATTTTAGCGGAAAGAAACAAGTGTTGTGGCAAATGACGAGCCATGCTATCGGCGAACGACGGGACTTGAACCCGCGAATAATGGAGTCACAATCCATTGCCTTACCACTTGGCTACGCCCGCCTTGACGAGTGCTCTAAGCGCTCGTTAATTTTTCGCAAGTATACAGGGAGTTTTTGATGCCTGTCAAGTTTTTAAACTAAAACCTTGGGAAGACACCAAAAAGTCTCATTGATTGTATACGTTACGTCAAAGACAGTAAAAATTAAAGGGAAGACCCTAATCCTACGTAAGATCCGTAAAAGAAAATAGCAAGTAAACCGATAGCGGCTAGACCAACTACCGTGCCAACAAGCCACAATGGAATTCGTCCAGTAGTTCCAGTGTTAGACATTTTTTTTCTCCTAAAAGAAATTCAGTACAAGAAAACGTGTACTTAGTTAAAGATATAACTTGAAAATAAAACCGCGAGTACAAAGATTAAAAGTAAACCCCAGTAAAGACTCGTACGGTTTAATTCAACTGATTGTTTGTTTGGGTTAGGCGTAGACATAAAAAGTTCAAGCGTAAAAAACGTTCTAACGTTGAATAAACTGCATTGCAGTAATTGATCCTAAAAAGAAAACTGTTGGAACAGCAAGTGCGTGGACTGCTAGCCAACGTACAGTAAAAATAGGATAAGTCGTCGGTTGTTTTGTAGTCATGATAAGAAAAATTGACGTGATGATTTCTAAAAAAACTTCGAGAAACTTCTGTTCTTTTCGAGCAGGTCGCTCAGAGTGATAATGACCGAAAAGAACTAAATAACAAGACTAGTCAACTTGTGAAAGTTGTTTTACTTGTTCTAAAGCATTAAAACGATCTGTAATTAATGGAGCTTCTTGACGATCTTCTGTGAAATACTCATTTGGTCTTGGACTTCCGAAGACATCATATGCTAAACCTGTACTTACAAATAACCATCCCGCAATGAAAAGAGATGGGATTGTAATACTGTGAATAACCCAGTAACGAATACTGGTTAAAATATCTGAAAACGGGCGTTCTCCTGTAGCACCAGACATGGGATACTCCTCATTAAAAATATAAATATGCAAGCACATACTTCCGATCGAAAGCTGCTTGGTATGTATTATGGTTTAGTATAAAGGCTGTGATTTCGTGAATCAAGGTTTACCCAAAACAGTCGGGTGAGCACAAAACTACGTAGACACACACAAAAGGACAACACTCTTGTAAAAACCGGTTAACTCCATTGCCTCGGGCCGGACTTGAACCGGCACGCCCAAAAGGGCACCGCGACCTCAACGCGATATGACTACCAATTCCATCACCGGGGCGAGAGGGGTTCGTTTTTATTTTAGCGATGTCCCTGTAGCGTTCGAAAGGCTTTTTTCCAAAGAGGGTTTATTATCAAGTCACTGCCTTGTGTCTTGTTCTCAAGAACAAGACACAATGGAACGACTAGAACGGAGCTGCCGAGAAAAATAACTTATTTTTTCGCCAGGAATTCTTCAGTGTATTCTTTAATGGCTGCTTTAAGAAGTGTTTCTGCTTCTTCGTTCAGGGCATTTGTTGAGCTGATGATCTCCCCGTATTTTGCTTTGCTTGTTGCTAAATATTTACGGAAACCTTCAAGATATTCACGAACGCTACCTACTGGAATGACGTCTAAATATCCATTTGTTCCAGCATAAATGCTTGCAACTTGGTCAGCTACTGAAAGTGGTGATGCTTGTGCTTGTTTTAATAACTCACGTAAACGAGCACCACGAGCTAGTTGATTTTGAGTTGTCTGGTCTAAATCCGAAGCAAATTGAGAGAATGCTTCAAGTTCTGCGAATTGTGCTAATTCTAACTTTAATTTACCAGCAACTTGTTTCATCGCTTTTACTTGAGCAGCAGAACCTACACGCGATACTGAAATACCAACGTTAATAGCCGGACGAATACCAGAGTTAAAGATATCTGCTGATAAGAAAATTTGTCCGTCAGTAATTGAAATTACGTTTGTTGGAATATACGCCGAAACGTCACCTTCTTGTGTTTCAACGATAGGTAATGCTGTCATACTACCACCGCCTAACTCATCACTTAATTTCGCTGCACGCTCTAATAAACGTGAGTGTAAGTAGAAAACGTCACCTGGGTATGCTTCACGACCTGGCGGACGACGAAGAAGTAATGACATTTCACGATATGCTTGTGCTTGTTTTGACAAATCATCATAAATTGTTAATGTATGACGACCTGTATACATGAAGTATTCAGCTAACGCAGCACCAGTATACGGAGAAAGGTATTGTAATGTTGCTGGAGAATCAGCTGTTGCCGCAACAATAATTGTGTAATCCATTGCACCACGTTCTTGTAGTGTGTTCACTACTTGGGCAATTGATGATGCTTTCTGACCGATGGCAACATACACACAAACTACATTTTTACCTTTTTGGTTTAAGATTGTGTCAATAGCAACAGCAGTTTTTCCTGTTTGACGGTCACCAATGATTAATTCACGTTGACCACGACCAATTGGAATCATCGCATCGATCGCTAATAAACCAGTTTGTAATGGTTCATATACTGAACGACGAGAAATAATCCCCGGTGCTGGCGATTCAATCAAACGAGTATCGCTTGTTGCGATTGTCCCTTTACCATCAATTGGAACAGCGAGGGCGTTTACAACACGACCTAAATAGCCATCACCTACTGGAACTTGGGCAATTTTCCCAGTTGCACGAACTGACGATCCTTCTTGAATTGCTAAGCCTGTCCCCATTAAAACCGCACCAACGTTTTTCGTTTCTAAGTTTAATGCGATCCCAATTGTTCCATCTTCAAACTCAAGAAGTTCACCAGCCATAACTTTCTCAAGACCATAAATACGAGCAATACCATCCCCTACTTGGAAGACAGTTCCCACATTTACGACTTGGACTTCTTGTTGGTATTGTTCAATTTGTTGTCGAATAATACTGCTAATTTCGTCCGGTCTAATTTTAACCATTCATAGACTCCTCACATGGTACTGTGTTTGAAAGACGTGCGATCTCTTATAAGGAGCACACGTCGACATCGTACGGGTTTTTTCTTTTACTCACTCGATTTAACGAGGAGTGTAATTCGTGAATAGAACAACATTAAAATTATTCACTGATTCATGAAAAGTTGCATCAAGACGTTGCGTTAATTTCTCACGCACTTTTGCTAACGCTAAACCGATAACTTTTTGTGATACTTGCGCAACCGCTTTTTGTTGTTGAAGACGAATTGTTTCATCTTTTAACTCATAAAAACGTGCTGTATCCTCTTGTGTTTGGTTTTGATAGTTGCGTTTCTCTTGTTCAGCATTCGTTTTTCCTTGTTCACGGATGCTCGCAGCTTTCTTTTGAGCCAGTTCTAACTGTGCACGTGCTTCCCCCAAACGGGCTTGAGCTTCTTGTGCTCGTTGTTCCGCTTGTTGAAGAGAATTCACGATTAATTGTTTACGGTTGTCGAGAAGAGAACGAATAGCGTCCCCTACAAATGTTACGACAACACCAATTACAACAGCTAGGTTAATGATGTTTGTTTCTAAAATGTTCCCATTGAAACCAAAACCCTCACCAAGAGGCAAGTGCATCAAAAGGATTAGATGATTCATACAAACCTCCCTAGTTATGTCTTTGTAATTGTATGGACACCTGGACCAATACAGTTACTTTTGTAGATTTGATTTATTATGATGCAAATGGGTTAGCGAATAATAAAGCTAAAGCTACAACAAGTCCATAAATTGTTAGAGATTCCATGAACGCGAAACTTAATAAAAGTGCACCACGGATTTTTCCTTCAGCTTCTGGTTGACGAGCAATACCTTCAACAGCGTAACCAGCAGCTGTTCCTTGACCCATACCTGGACCAATAGCAGCTAAACCAACAGCTAAACCAGCAGCAATAACAGAAGCAGCAGCGATAATTGGGTTCATGATCTTATCTCCAAATAGAATGATTCAACTTTATACTAACAAAAAGTAACACGTTTGAGAACTACCAGTGCAGGAAGTTTTCGAAAGAGTTCTTTCTTAATACAATAAAATTTGTTTTTTTTTACTGAAACGTTTAATGTTTCGACGCTCTACACAAGGTAAGAACGCTGTTAAACGTTGGAAACGAATCACAGACGCTCAGAGCTTTATTGACTTTCCGTGAAGAAAGTTGTCAATTAGTGGTGATCTTCCAGAGATTCACCAATGTACGCACCAGCTAATGTTGAGAATACAAGTGCTTGAATTGCACTTGTAAATAAACCTAAAAGCATTAGTGGGATTGGTACTACCAGTGGTACTAAAGCAATTAATACACCTACTACTAATTCATCCGCTAAGATGTTACCAAATAAACGAAAACTTAGTGAAAGAGGTTTTGTGAAATCCTCCAGCACGTTAATTGGTAGTAAGAACGCTGCAGGTTGAATGTAGCGTTTAAAATATCCCAGACCTTTTTTACGAATACCTGCATAGAAATAGGCAATCGACGTTAAAAGAGCTAAGGCTACTGTTGTATTAATGTCGTTCGTCGGGGCTGCTAATTCACCATTTGGAATCTCAATCAGACGCCACGGAAAAAGAGCTCCTGACCAATTTGAAACAAAAATAAACAAGAAAATAGTCCCTAAGAAAGGAACCCATGTTAAATATTCTTCCTCACCAATTTGTGTTTTTGCTAAGTCACGAATAAATTCTGTTATGTATTCTGTTAAGTTTTGTAATCCTTCTGGCGCTTGGGACTTTAAGTTCGAGTTTCCTAAAAAAGAAATTGCCGCAATAATGCCTAAAACGAACCATGTCGTCAGAAGCACTTGGCCGTGAACTTCATACGAACCGAGCTTCCAGTAATAGTGCTGACCAACCGACACTTCCGCCAGATCACACAAAGTGTTTGTAAACATGATGTTTCACTCCAATAGGACTTTACCGTTTGACCGATAGAAGGTTATCACTTTCTAGCATAAACTTTTTTACACCCCGATGCAAATACACATGACAACACACCCATCGAATTTATACTCACAACACGCAACAGCAATGACTTCTCGAGAAACATACGCATACAACTCGTATACTCTTTCATTCGTCTATGTATTACTGTTTCGCGGAGTATGTAGTAGATAGTTTTAAGAATGAAGGTAGTACTCTTCGGTATTCTTAGTAACAATATAGGCTATTAAAAATACTTCATAACTACTACTCATATTATTAAAATATCTTTATATTGCGAGTAAAACTATTACTACCTTTATATACCATATATAAAGGTAGTATATTACTACCTTTATATATGGTATATAAAGGTAGTATATTACTACCTATTTAAGACGTGTTTTTGCCGCATAAACATTGGGTTTTTTTACGTTTATTTTTTAGAATGTACAAAGTTGTGCACAACTTTTGCTCTTTTATATTCATGCTTTTTTTTTATACAAATTGAAGTTTCTAATGTATTAGCTTAAGTTTGTACATAGTATATTTCCTTGCAGGTAACCCGTACAATGAGTAGTAGGCTCTTCTTGTTAATTCAAGGGTATCTTAACATCAGGATGCGGAGGGGCTTGGATATTAGTTTGGACCCCCTGTGCGCGCTGTATTATATGTATACTAAAATTACATTCTTTCTTTTGATCAATGAAACCTTTTCTAACGATCGAAGGAAACCTTATGAGGGCAAAAGTCTAAAAAAAAGAAAAAGTCTTACCGTGTGGTAAGAAGAGTTTTGAGGAGAAAATCGATGACGATTCGTCCACCAGAACGCGAAGCAAAAAAAGTAAAAATTATTGTTGATGTAAACCCAGTAGAAACAGGGTTTGAAAAATGGGCCAAACCTGGTCATTTTTCACGTACATTAGCAAAAGGTCCAACAACAACAACATGGATTTGGAACTTACATGCTGACGCGCATGATTTTGATAGCCAAACAACTGATCTTGAAGAAATTTCGCGTAAAATCTTCAGTGCTCACTTTGGGCAGTTAGGCGTTATCTTTATTTGGTTAAGTGGGATGTATTTCCACGGTGCTCGTTTTTCAAACTATGAAGCATGGTTAACAGATCCGACACATATTAAACCAAGTGCACAAGTTGTATGGCCGGTTGTTGGTCAAGAAATCTTAAACGGGGATGTTGGAGGTGGATTCCAAGGTATCCAAATCACATCTGGTTTTTTCCAGTTATGGCGTGCCTCAGGTATCACTAGTGAACTTCAACTTTACAGTACAGCAATTGGTGGTTTAGTAATGGCAGCAGCAATGTTTTTTGCTGGATGGTTCCATTTCCACAAAGCAGCACCAAAACTAGAGTGGTTCCAAAATGTGGAATCGATGTTAAACCACCACTTAGCTGGTTTACTGGGTTTAGGTAGTTTAGCTTGGGCTGGTCACCAAATTCATGTGTCATTACCAATCAATAAACTTCTGGATTCAGGTGTTGACCCGAAAGAAATTCCATTACCGCACGAATTTTTATTAAACCGTGAATTAATGGCACAACTTTACCCAAGTTTTGCAAAAGGGTTAACTCCTTTCTTTACAGTACATTGGGGTGAATATAGTGATTTCTTAACATTCCAAGGTGGACTAAACCCTGTTACTGGTGGGCTATGGTTAACTGACCAAGCACATCATCACTTAGCAATTGCGGTTCTTTTCATCGTTGCCGGTCACCAATACCGTACAAACTGGGGTATTGGTCATAGTATTAAAGAAATCTTAGAAGCACACCGTGGTCCATTTACTGGTGAAGGTCACAAAGGTCTTTACGAAATTTTAACGACATCATGGCATGCACAATTAGCGATTAACTTAGCTTTATTTGGCTCATTATCTTTAATTGTATCGCATCATATGTACAGTATGCCTCCGTACCCTTATTTAGCAACGGATTACGGAACGCAGTTATCACTATTTACTCACCATATGTGGATTGGTGGTTTCTGTATTGTTGGTGCTGGTGCTCACGCGGCGATCTTTATGGTGCGTGACTATGATCCAACAAACAATTACAACAATTTACTTGATCGTGTAATTCGTCACCGTGATGCAATTATTTCTCACTTAAACTGGGTATGTATTTTCTTAGGCTTCCACAGTTTTGGTTTATATATCCACAACGACACAATGCAAGCACTGGGTCGTCCACAAGATATGTTCTCGGACACTGCGATTCAATTACAGCCGGTTTTTGCTCAATGGATTCAGAAAACTCATTTTGCTGCACCACAATTAACAGCTCCACATGCATTAGCTGCAACAAGCCCGACTTGGGGTGGTGACGTTGTCGCTGTTGGTGGTAAAATTGCAATGATGCCGATTCCATTAGGAACTGCAGATTTCTTAGTACACCACGTTCATGCGTTTACAATCCACGTAACAGTTCTGATTCTATTAAAAGGTGTGTTATATGCACGTAGTTCACGTCTAATCCCAGATAAAGCGAACTTAGGTTTCCGATTCCCTTGTGACGGTCCAGGTCGTGGAGGTACATGTCAAGTATCAGCATGGGACCACGTGTTCTTAGGTTTATTCTGGATGTATAACGCCTTATCAGTAACAATTTTCCACTTTAGTTGGAAAATGCAATCTGATGTTTGGGGTACTGTGAATGCCAACGGTGTTGCACACATTACAGGTGGTAACTTTGCTCAAAGTGCAACAACAATTAATGGTTGGTTACGTGATTTCTTATGGGCCCAATCTTCACAAGTTATTCAATCGTACGGTTCAGCTTTATCTGCGTATGGTTTAATTTTTTTAGGCGCACACTTTGTTTGGGCATTTAGTTTAATGTTCTTATTCAGTGGTCGTGGATATTGGCAAGAATTAATTGAATCAATTGTTTGGGCTCATAACAAACTAAAAGTTGCACCAGCAATTCAACCACGTGCTTTAAGTATTACTCAAGGTCGTGCTGTTGGTGTTGCTCACTACCTATTAGGTGGTATTGCGACAACATGGTCATTCTTCCTTGCACGTATTATTGCGGTTGGATAACAACGAGAGTCAACGGAGGGAGTACGAAACAATTGTTTGGTTATCGTTACTACACAATTGAGATCAAAAGACCATTATCAAACTACAGGAGGAGTAATACAAACTATGGCAACTAAGTTTCCAAAGTTTAGCCAAGGTCTAGCACAAGACCCGACAACACGTCGTATTTGGTTCGGAATTGCCACTGCCCATGATTTTGAAAGTCATGATGGAATGACAGAAGAAAATCTTTACCAAAAGATTTTCGCATCGCATTTTGGGCAATTAGCAATTATCTTTTTATGGACATCGGGGAACTTATTTCATGTCGCATGGCAAGGAAATTTCCCACAGTGGGTCCAAGATCCATTACACGTTCGACCAATTGCTCATGCAATTTGGGATCCACATTTCGGTCAACCCGCTGTTGAAGCGTTTACTCGAGGTGGAGCAAGCGGACCAGTAAACATTGCAACTTCAGGTGTATACCAGTGGTGGTATACAATTGGGATGCGAACAAATCAAGATCTTTTCTACGGGTCTTTATTTTTATTAATTGGTGCTGCAGCGTTTTTATTCGCTGGGTGGCTGCATCTTCAGCCGCAATTTCAACCATCGTTATCATGGTTTAAAAACGCAGAATCACGTTTAAACCACCACCTTGCGGGTCTATTCGGTACAAGTTCATTAGCATGGACAGGGCACTTAGTGCACGTAGCGATTCCAGAAGCACGTGGTCAACATGTTCGTTGGAATAACTTTTTAACAACATTACCACACCCTCAAGGGTTAACCCCTTTCTTTACGGGGAATTGGGCTGCATATGCACAAAATCCTGATACACCATCACACATTTTCAACTCTGCTGAAGGTGCTGGTACAGCTATTTTAACGTTCCAAGGTGGTTTTCACCCGCAAACGCAAAGTTTATGGTTGTCAGATATTGCCCACCACCACTTAGCAATTGCGGTTGTTTTCATCGTTGCTGGACATATGTACCGTACAAACTTCGGTATTGGTCATAGTATGCGTGAAATTTTAGACGCGCACACACCACCTGCTGGTGGATTAGGTGATGGACACAAAGGTCTTTTTGATACTGTAAACAACTCATTACATTTCCAATTAGGTCTGGCATTAGCAAGTGTTGGTACAATTTGTTCTATGGTTGCGCAGCACATGTATTCGTTACCGCCATATGCATTCTTAGCTCAAGATTTTACAACACAAGCGGCGCTATACACACATCACCAATACATTGCAGGATTTATTCTATGTGGTGCTTTTGCACACGGAGCAATTTTCTTTATTCGTGATTATGATCCAGAAGCAAACAAAGGAAACGTTTTAGCGCGTATTCTAGATCATAAAGAAGCAATCATTTCGCACTTAAGTTGGGTAAGTTTATTCCTAGGGTTTCATACTCTTGGATTATATGTACACAACGATGTTATGCTTGCTTTCGGTACGCCAGAAAAACAAATCTTAATTGAGCCTGTTTTCGCACAATGGATTCAAGCTGCACAAGGAAAAACATTATACGGTTATGACCTTTTATTATCTGCATCGGCAAGTCCAGCATATAATGCGGGTCAAACATTATGGTTACCAGGTTGGTTAGATGCTATTAATAGCAATACAAACTCGTTATTCTTAACAATTGGGCCAGGTGATTTCCTTGTACACCATGCAATTGCGTTAGGCTTACACACGACTACTCTAATTCTGGTAAAAGGTGCGCTTGATGCACGTGGATCAAAACTGATGCCAGATAAAAAAGATTTTGGATACAGTTTCCCTTGTGACGGTCCAGGTCGTGGAGGTACATGTGATATTTCTGCTTGGGATGCGTTCTATTTAGCGGTTTTCTGGATGTTAAACACAATCGGTTGGGTAACATTCTATTTCCACTGGAAACACTTAGGTATTTGGCAAGGAAACGTTAACCAGTTTAACGAGTCTTCAACATATATTATGGGTTGGTTACGTGATTATTTATGGTTAAACTCATCACAATTAATTAACGGTTATAACCCATTCGGTATGAACAGTTTATCAGTTTGGGCTTGGATGTTCTTATTCGGTCATTTAATTTATGCTACTGGGTTTATGTTCTTAATCTCATGGCGTGGATATTGGCAAGAATTAATTGAAACATTAGCGTGGGCTCATGAACGTACACCGTTAGCAAACCTTGTACGCTGGTCAGACAAGCCGGTAGCTCTATCGATTGTCCAGGCTCGTGTAGTCGGTTTAGCGCATTTCTCGGCCGGCTACGTACTTACGTACGCCGCGTTCTTGATCGCCTCGACGAGTGGGAAGTTCGGTTAAATCCCGATAATCTCCGCACCGCTTGACGAGCTCCCAGATTTATTTGGGACTCGTCGAATGTTTGACGGAGTCTACGAGGTCAAGGGGTACTCGAAGCACCCCTTGACCTCGTTGGTCCCAATAACGCCGGATACTGGCGGCAATCTTGGCCCGATGCTCGAGCGATAAGACCTTGCCTTTATTGGCTCTCCGTGATCGCTCCTGCTGGGCCTCGGAACTCACTCGCCCGGCTTTCTTTTGGAGTTAAGGCGGCCAAGTGGGCTGTTTGGACCGCTGATTGGGTTACTTTCGCTTTGTGGGCCGTGGAGTTTGGTTTCCCCTCCTGGGCTTGCCTGGTTTTATTGGGGGTATCTGACGAGATTTCCCATCCTCGAACGCTGGGGCCACCATTGCCTTCCGAACCCCGTACTCGTTTTTTTTGACTCTCCGGATGATCACAGGTGAGTCGATAGACATAATAAAAGTTCATAAGTAAAACTTCGTTAATACTCTCGAGCATATTATAGTATGCGTGTCATTGGGTGTGGAAGAAGGGTTTATTAGGTCCCCGCCGCCGCGGGATCGCGGTCGGCGGATACTTGGCATAATGCCTTTTGTTAGTTGTTATTTTGCCCAATACTCGTAATAGAATGTTTTGGCACGTTCAATAAGTGGTCGTACTGTTGGAGGAATAATTTGTTCGTCGATTTTTAGTTTTTCGTGTCCAGGCCATACAAACCCACCACGATCTGCAAACGGAACCGGAGGACGATCTTTATACCACCATCCTGGATGTGCTCCGATCTGTTCTGTTTTCATCCCTGAAGGCCATTCACGGAAACGCCATTCCGACGGTTTTATATCTAAGATATTGGTTTCTGTCATCTCATCATTGTACAGCTCAGAAACGATTTCGAGTTCTTTTTCTTCTTTGAGGCTTTTCGGTGGGTAGAAATGATAGAAGAGTTCTCGATCATTTGCGTTTTTTAAATCCAAGTGATCGCGTCTCGTTGTATTTAATACTAGACGACGTGTTTTTTCATCTGAGTACGACGCTGTTTGTATGTCGCTGATTTCATGAAGTGGCCATAAAGTAAAAAAGACTGATTCATGGTTCGGTTCTTTAAATTCACGTTGAATCTGTCGTGCTAAGTTTCGGGTTTTTCGTGGGTCTTGAATCGTCCGTTTAGAAGTCTTGCTTAGATTTCGCTGTTCTTCGGCAAGTTTATACATATCACGGAGATCGCGTTCATCCTTACTCGCTGAGATATTGAAGCCGGCAAACATTCTTGGGCGGTAACGGTTTGTTAAAACAAATTGGCGTGTTGACTCGTCCCAACCACAATAAAAAGGGCGGTTGTTTGTTGAACGGAAGAAAGGTAATCGTTTTTCTCGGAGAACTTGTCGTACTTTTTTTGATTTTTTCGATTTTATCTCTATGTCGTCTCGACGTTTTTGCAATTCTTCGTGAAGCATTGGGTTATGACTTTTTGTCTCATCATATAAAGGTTGATCATATTTCATTACACGTTCTCGTGATTCGGGGAACTCCGGATGGTTTTCCGGGCTTAAATCAACGGCGAATAAACGTCGTGCAACACGATACGTCCCTTTAAATTGATGATTGTAAACTTTATGGGCAAAACTCTTTGTGCCTCCGTAAGCTGCCAAGAATTCTTCTGAATCTTCCATATTTTTATAGGCTCTCATGGAATTATAATAATCGGATAACATTGTCCGTTTAAAGTATAATTCGGCTTCTTCGTTTGGTGTTAAGAGGTGGTGTTTTGGCTGACGGTTTAAAAAAGCATCAATGTCTGTCCGTAGAAGCGTTTTATAGACAAGACTACTATAAAACATCGTTTGAGCTTTTCTCTGCTTCGGTCCACGAAAAACTGCGTGAACTGGCCCCATTTTTTCTTGTGATTCCTCTGGGGCAAATGAATTAATTGAAGGCCAGATCCATAAATATGTCAGGTCGGATCTTCGTTTATTACCAGCAGCTCGATCGATGCCTTCGAAAATATGTTTTTGAACGTCTTCTTGATAATTATGTAAAATCGAATATTTCGAAGCTGTTGTGCGGCTTTGCGGCGTGAAAAGAACTTCAAATTGTCCAGCGTCACGTTTTGTTTTTTCTTCTTTTACTAAGGCCTTGAGTGTTGGTTCGACTTCTAAAATTTCTTCAAAATCGGCTCCCTGGAGCAAACGGCCCGCTGTTGCGTAGAGTGCTTGTATCTCGTCCTTTTCTGGGTGGAACCCATAAGGATCACGATTGAACGTGTAATGGTCGAGAATTTTAAATTGATTAAACTGTTCTGGGACCCATATTTCACGTCGTTTAGCACGTTCTGCCGCATTTTGTGCTTCTGCAGCTTGTTCACGCTGGCGTCGTTCGTTTTTAGCTTGATTTAGGTCAGCTTGTGTTGTAAAGGCGCCCTCTGGAGCTGTTTGTTCTAACCAAATATAAAAACGTTCAAGCGTTTTCTTATGTCGTCGAATCATGTCCGGTCGAAGTTCTGGTCGGCGTTTTGCTTCGGTTAACCACGCATATTCAACTGGAATGTAGTAGTCTTCATCCGTTCCAAAAATATTTGGAAGATTTGCATCTAGGTTATTTTTTCCGGGCATATAACGCATATACATGCCTCGATCAAATCCTGCGAGACTCTGGTCTTCCGGAGGGAAAACTTGGCCTTCGGTAATTTCTCCTCCTGATTTTTTTAACGTAAGGTCCATTACAGTATTCGGAGCAAAGATACCGGGTTTATGCGCAGTATCATAAGGAACAAAACCAAGTGGATTAGTGACGAAATAGTCAACTCCGTAAAAAGGAATAGTTGTTAAGGTGATACCAATGATCAGATAACGGCTAAATTGTTGGTAGTACGCATGAAATCGGACTTGAGTAATAAGAAAGATCTGGGTGATAATGAAACGAAACCCCAGAGCGGCCCAATACGAAAGATACGTAAAAAGTAAAGAACCGATAATAAACCCTAGGATGTAGATACTATGTTGTAGTACTAAATTATTACTGCTTGTTCCTGTTAAGGGCTCCATAAAGCTAGGCTCTAGTCCAACAGTAAAAGTTGTAAGATGTTGAAAAATGACACCTTGTTCACTCAATGTTAACAAAAATGCGGCTAATCCCATTGAAAGGAACACACCAAAGAATTCTTTTTTGATAATACGATATTGAGCTACACCGGAGGCTTGGCTCATATTATACGCAATGTTTAAAATAATGGTTAAGCCTACAATAAAATTCCAGGGTTCAAAGTATAACCAGGGAAATAATAAAGCACGCCAGCCAAATAGTACGGTTACTAGAAAAAAGACGTGGCCTGTAATAATACCAACACTTGTTGCAAATGCCGCGGGCCAGCCTTGAAGATAAAAGCGACGGAGGGCAATAAGGTGTGCGCAAGAAAACGGCAAACAAGTGAATATACTATTAAAAAATCCAACAAAAAATTTATTTTGTAGTAGGGTAGGTGTCTCTCCAAAAGTAAAAATATTGAAGCTTGGATTGTCAGTCAGAAACAAGGCTTCTTTATAGAGCGCAGTAGTGTACTTTGGGATTAAAATCGGCAAATAGGCAAAATCTCGGAGCCACTGGAGTGTGACAAGATATAGAAGCCCTACTTTGCAACTCTGTACTAAATACAGTGCAGTTTGTTGGACAAGTTGAACTATATTCATATCTTGACCAAAGGCGTCAAAGCTACTGTTTATCCAATCAATATAATCTCGGACGGCGGTAACAAAAACCATAGTGTTGTTGTCTCCAATAAATCAAAAGCATGAACTCCAAGTGGAAAATTTACTTGCGCGAGCCCAAAGGATAGGAGTTCAAAAATATCCGTAAGCAGTAAGGTTTTCAGTGACTTATACCTTTTTGATAAAACAACACGTTGCCTTGATACGAGGTTATACACGGAGCCGGCGATAACGTGATTGAAACCAATTGACCCCTAACAGAATTGTAGCCGCCAAGAATAAGAAGACGGTTCCAATAACAGTTGCTGTGAGGTATTCATATTGTTCTAAATTTTGAAAGATTAAGACTGAGACAAGTAAATCATTATAAGGCATATTGGAAGAGACAACGACGACAGCCCCGTATTCACCTAAAGCACGGGAAAAAGCCAGAGTTGTTCCAGTCAAAAAGGAAGGGAAAATTGGTGGGACGATGATTTTCCAAAATGTTTGCCATGGCGAAGCACCTAAGCTCCAAGCTGCTTCCTCAAGTTCGGGGTCTAGTCCTTGTAAAACGGGTTGAACCGTCCTTACCACGAAAGGAAATGAAACAAAAAGCATTGCAAGGGTAATACCCGTTTTGTTATACATCAAGGAAATTCCACATTGTTGCGCCAATCGACCAATCCAGCCATTTGGGTTATAAATTGTCATTAATGTCAGTCCGGCAACTGATGTTGGGAGTGCAAAAGGGAAATCGACAATCGAGTCAACAAGCTTTTTTCCGGGAAAATTGTAACGAACTAAAATCCATGCAACAAGAAAACCAAAAACCCCATTAATTGTAGCAGCAAGTAACGCGAGCGTTAAGGTAACGTGGTAAGCAGAAAGTGCTTTTGCCGTTGTGGCGATTTTCCAAAAATCGAAGAAAAATGCTTGACTTGAATATCGAATGAGGACAGCAATTGGTATAATTAGTAAAAATACTAAATAACTTAAGACCAGAATCCACATCCATGGTAGTTGCCGAAAGAATTGACTGAGTTTTTCGTTTATTGGGAAGGGCCAACGAAAAAAACCATGAAAAAGGTTAAACATAGTATTTCCCAGAGTTAGGTTGGTTGAAGATTATTTTTCTTCACTCACACGTTCCGGTAAACGGTTTTTTAATAATGATAAGGCAAGTGAAAGTGCTTTTTGTGCTTTTTCTTGCGCCTCTTGTTTCCATAATGTCTTTCTAAGACGTGTTTTTGCTTTTGACAAGCGTTTTTTAGGTACTGGCATAGGATAAGAATAAGAATGAAAAATAAACCGTAAAAGTGAACAGTTTATGCAGTTGATTTTTTAGTAATTGATTTGTCACAGTATAGCATAAAATATTTAAAAGGTATAGACACTTTTTTATTTCCATTGTTGCGTACGGTATTGCCTAAATACTTGCCGTTTTTGTAAGCTACTTGCATACCAAAGTAAATCCATTTATCATTATAGGCGAGGGTCAGCTGAGTTGCTAACTCAATGGTAGAGTTCCCGGCTTTTAACCGGACAGTTCTGGGTTCGAGTCCCAGGCAACTCAAATGTTATGTGTCCTTTTACTGTACTTAGAACTGTTTGCAGGGAGAGTACTTTACTGGAACCGAGTATTGTTTGTTTGTCAAATGGTATGACTCTTTGAGTCTGTTGAGGCGACGTAATAATTTTTTCAATTTGTTGCCCAAAAGACTCAAAACCTAAGTTTTCAATGACCGGGAATAGACTATATCGTAATTGGGCACGTGTATTTTCTTGGCCCATATTTGTTTGGTCTGGATAAACCGGGATGTTTGCCGAGCATTGAAGAAAACTAATTTCACGCCGTTGGAGTTTTTCTAAGGGTACTGAGTATTGTACAGTAACTCCGTTTGATACCGGCTTCACTTGAGCAATAAAAAGAGAAGAGCCATAGAGTTTAGGTTCCATATTTCAGGGGGTCATAGAGTTTTGTTTTTCCTCTTTTTTTGTGTCTGTGTCGAGAAAGAATCCAGCAGCTTTGGTTTTTCTGTTGCACAAAAAGAGCGGTTTTTTTTCTTCGAGCGTAATGCTGCGTTGTTCTTGTTGGCTCGAGCGTACTTTGTGTCCTTCTTAGTACTTCAGTTTTATTTACGGGTGGGTGTAACAGGTGGCTGAATAATGTTTCGTAGCGATCTGTCAGAGTATGGCCCTTGCTAATTTGGGTACAGAGATAATAGGTCGTGAGTCGCCAGTTAGTGGTTTCACGCCAATCGCGTGCCTTTTTTTCCGTGCCAGAGTTGATTGTTGACTGGTAGGATACTGTGTCCCAATTAAACCAAAAACTGAGTTGTGAACAATGTTTGTTTGTATAAAGTGTATCTTGCTGCCAAAAATGTTGATAATGGAGGCTCACTGGTTGACGAAGGTAATAGTACTGAATTTGAAATAGGATCCATCCTACAAAACTAGAATCTTGCCCGCCGGACAATGTAAATAAAGCATTTTGGTTTTTTTCGTGTTCAATTAGGGAGGTTGTTGAGTAGAGTATTGGGTTATTAAAATGTGCTGATAATGGGATCATCTTATTGTGCAGCAAAATAAGTTACAATAAAAAATAAGAAGATGGTTCCCCAAGTAACTCGTACTAAAACATTCTTTGCTTCTCGATAGGTACCGAATAAGCCACTTTCATGAAATAATCGTAATAGGAGGTTCAGTTTCGTTGTTTGAGGCACCAATAGTAACAATAGTAGCAATGCCAGAAAGATGCGAAGAATGAGCATAAAATTCATAATGTACAAAAGAAGACTGGTAATAGATATGGACCAGTACCCAATAAATAGACTATGGTCGGACTTTCCCTAAAGTACTAAGAAGTAACCACGGAAGATTGGTGTAATACTGGCAATAATAATAATATTTTCGTGGAGAAAAGCAACTACACTTTAACACCTTTGGTTTTTTTTAAGGAAGTGACTATCTGTGCGAAAAAGATTAATGGTTGACTCTTGGCTCAGTAGTCATTGTTCATAGACATAAAAAAATTTCAGTTGATTGGATTTGGACGGAGTATCTGCCCGAGTTCTCTAACTTGACGTTTTATGGGTTTCTGGTATGATAGTATGCAAATATACATGCATAAAGTAATGGATAGGTAAATAAGGAGATATTAGTATGGTAAATCATTCAATATCTTAAGTTCTTCGCCGGGATAGCTCAGTTGGTAGAGCAGAGGACTGAAAATCCTCGTGTCAGCAGTTCAAGCCTGCTTCCTGGCAATCATGCTTAAAAGAAACGAACGTAGTTTCATTACACGTACTCTTCACATATTTTGAACAACATGCAAACTAACATGTTTAATAGGGGTTTATTGGAGGATGATCTCTTTGTATGTCGCCTTAAAAGACGACATACAAAGAGATCATCCTCCAATAAACTCGAATGCAATGAAAAGTCATTGAAAGTTTTCGAGGCGAGTAATTGTGTTAAACAACAAATGAGTTTAAAACACCAACAACAAAAACTAAAAGCACCCATAACCCTAAACCAGAGAAAACTGTTCCTTTGTTTTCTGTCCATCCATTCGGAGAAGCAAAAACAACAGGTACACCCACAACTAAAAGAAATGAGAGACCAATAAATGCAAATAAAGCAAGCTGGAAAATAAGAGTCATAAATTCAATATGCAAAAAGAACAAAAAACATAAAAAAGAGTTTTGTTCGTGAAACCTTTCCAAAAACCGCTTAATACTTTGTTATTCGTTTAGTGGAATAACACGTTTGTAAAAGCGTTGGGCACAACAAGTATGTATACATATAGTATACCGTAAAACAAAAAAAAGAAAATCTTTGTTGTTTTCTTGGGTTTTTAGTGGCATTACATAATTTATGAATTCATTGGACGACTAAGTTTTGACCGTCGGCGTCGAAAATCTGGTCGAGGCTCCGCTGCAGTACGCGGTGTTGCGCTTGGAATCGGCTGTAATGGTAACTCTTCTTCTCGTAAAACGCAGTAATAAAACTCTTCTGGTGTTACTCGGTATTTCACATAGCCATCTTTCAAAACAATAATTTCACTTGCTACTTCCATCGCTTCTTGATGGTCATGCGTTACAAAAATTGTTGTTACAGGGTTTTGTGGATCGTCAAGCGGTAAATCTCGTAACCAGGTACGTAATTCGGAACGGATTTTACGGTCTAGAGCACCAAAAGGTTCGTCTAATAAAAGTAATGCTGGTTTGGCCGCAATAGCACGGGCGAGGGCAACACGTTGTTGCTGCCCACCTGATAGTTGTTTTGGATAATTTTGACGATAGGAATACAATCGAATAAAGTGGAGCAGTTCATTAACGCGTTTTTCACATGCTTCCGGTGGCCAATTTTTAATCTCTAAGCTAAATGTAATATTCTCGGCTACAGTCAGATGTGAAAAAAGCGCATAATCTTGAAAGACAATGCCCGTATTTCGTTCTTGGATTGGGATTTCTGCTGCGTCTTGTTCATTAATCCAGACACGACCAGAGGTGGGCTCCTCAAGCCCACCTAAAATACGTAATAGGGTGGACTTCCCGGACCCTGAAGCGCCAATTAGTGCAATGGTCGAGCCTTTTGTGATTTCTAAGTCTACTCGATTCAGCGCTTGGAAGGAGCCAAAGGTTTTTGAAACCTCTTCGGCTAAAAGAAAAGTGTTCGGGGGTACAAGTTCGTCGTCAAACATGAGGGAAAAGCGGTAAGAACGGTTGTCATACGAGTACTCAATAGGACAATAAAGGAGAATGCCTCGACAAAAAGATGTTAGCTCGCTACTGGTGTTGGGTTTGCAGCATGCTCATTATTAACACGAACAATTTTATAAAGTAAAGATTGTTCTGGTTTTGTTTGTTTTGTTGTCTCTGGTGTAAAAAAATCTAAGAGAGGTAAACGGTTTGTTTCGTTTGCTTGTTCATAGACTGTACGCCATTGAATTGATTCCGTGCGGGCAATTGCTAACGCTTGATCTAGGAATGTTTCCGGGTTTGTTGTTTCACTCGTATCCATTTGGCTAAATGGTACATCGGAATTGTCCTGACGGCTTGTTTTTTCTGGCGCAATTAAACTAAACATTGTTTCGAATGACATTAAAACTTCTCGGTATAAGAAATCGGCGGAAGTATCTTTTGAACAAATATCCAGTGCATGTGCAATATTTGTTGATAATTCGTTACTTGTCCAGGCTTTATCCTCTTTGAAAAGTTCAACGACGCGGGCTGTTTTTTCTAAATTTTTGAATTGTCGACGGACACGCTCTTCTTGGACAAACGATAACGGTGCTTGAATTCCAAATGGAATTGATCCTTTGCGTTTAAAAGGCGCGTCTTTATACACAGTAATTGTTTCTGAAAGTGCTTGTTTTAAGAAACAGCGTGGAACAATAAGGTCTAAGAGTCCATGATGTAATAAGTATTCTGATGTTTGGAAATCGTCTGGTAATTGCTCTTGTAACGTTTGTTCAATAACCCGACGCCCCGCAAACCCGATTAATGCTTTTGGTTCCGCAAAAATCAAATCACCTAACATAGCAAAACTCGCGGTTACACCACCCGTTGTCGGTGATGTTAATACCGAGATATATAAAAGGTTTGCGCATGATTGATAAATATGTAACGCAGCTGAAATTTTACTCATTTGCATTAAACTAAAGATACCTTCTTGCATTCGTGCTCCACCAGAAGCACACACAATGATAAGCGTTAAACCTTCTTGCGTTGCATACTCAATTAAACGTGTTAATTTTTCCCCAACAACGGACCCCATCGAACCACCCATAAAGTTAAAATCCATAACACCCAGAGCTACCGGGATCCCGTCTAAAAGACCAGTTCCTGTTTGTAAGGCATCTTGAAGCCCTGTTCTTTCTTGGGCTTCTTTTAAACGGTCTAAATAAGGCTTTTGGTCTTTAAATTCCAGAGGGTCACAAGGTGAAACTGTCTCGTCAAGGGGGCGCCATGTTCCAGCATCAATTAAGTTTTGGATACGTTCTGTACTATCCATTTGTAAATGATATTGGCATCCAAAACATACGCGTTGGTTTTCTTTTAAGTGTTTAATGTACAAAATAACACCACAATTATCACAACGTGTCCATAATCCTTGACTTCCGTCCGAACTTGGGTGTTTATACTTAGGTGCATTTAAAATTTTTAATTTTCTTTGATCTTCAATCCATGCTAAAATTGACATGTAATTCTCCTTCGTTTGCTTCTATATAATTTTAAGACCGACGTTTTAAACGGGAGCATTTACTTTAATTCAATACATAGTCGTTGTTGCGTCTTATTGTTACAAATAATTTCTTTAAATGTTTTTAGAATAAAGCTATCAAAACATTTCATTATTTGACCTCTTTCGCTTGACTGTCTTGTAGAGTATAATATCATATAGCTGCGAGGGACAAAAGACTCCGAAATAAATTTCCGATTAACTTATGGAGCTAAAGCTGAAACTTTTGGTTTTTTGGTGCCTATTTGATTAATAGCGGATTACGGGGGTCGAACCCGTGACATCGAGCTTGGAAGGCTAGCGTTCTACCACTGAACTAAATCCGCAATTTATTTTTGCTGGGGCGGAAGGACTCGAACCTCCGAATGGCGGGACCAAAACCCGCTGCCTTACCACTTGGCCACGCCCCATTTATTCGCGCGCGTTTTTTTTTTACTAATTATTTTAAACTATTTGCTGGTTTGCTTTTTATAAAGTATGTAGTTTTTCCTTATTTGTGTCAAGGCTTTACTATGACATTATTTATGATGTTGTTGAGAGCAAGCCGCTCTACTTCTACTGAAAAACTCATTGACGTTCAAAGGGGTTTTCGTCTTTATGCCAGAGTGTGCTAGCGTTTTGTCTCTTAAGCACTGTATTTTTTCCGGCCATCTAAAAGGCCTTGTATACCAGTTTTGTAATTTGGAGAATTTTTTATGACACGTGTAGGCGATCCAGACAATGAGAAACAATCTAACGAGCGGGTAAAACACCTCCCTTCCAGTTCACCTTTAGGTGAGCGAAAAGGCCAGATTCATAGTTTATACGAACAACCGCCACATCTTAATGTTAAAATACCGTTTATGAGAAAACAAACGGTGGATATAACCGCCTTTTATGTTTTCCTGGCACGTTTTCGTTTGCGTCAATTTTTTTTATTATTAACACATAATGTTTATTTTACAACTGGATATGTTTTAAGTTGTATTGGTATTTATAATTATTTACGTTCTCATTATAAGGATCAAGTTATTTCCTATGGTTTACGTCAACAGTTGCCAGGTGTCGCAGAACAAATTCAAACGCAAAATGTATCGAGTTTTAACTTCTCAACAATGCCATTTGCCGTTGAAAAAGCCAAAACAATGGGAGTAGCACGCGCAGCCCCCCCCAATAAATTAGCACGTTTTGCTATTACCCCTTTTGTTAACCGGTTAGACATTTATCCCAATGCTGTTCTTATTCGTTTTAACAGTAAATGGGTCGATCTACTAGGAAATAATTTAATTCGACAATGGTATGTAAAACCATCGCTAATGGCTATTGAAGGTCATAGTCCTACAATCCCACAAGTTCAAACTATTTCTTCATTACCAAAGGAAGAATTTCAACCATCGACGAACTCACATGATAAATGGGGCTATATTCGGCCGTTTATGGATTTGTCCGATGAATTACCAAGTCAACTTGAAGACTTATTTTCTGAACCAAAAAGAGGTACGACGCGACTTTTCCGTGGACCAATTGAACTATTACAGCCTTTTACTCTGCCAAACTCACCTGCTTGCAGCACGACTGAAACGCAATTTTCACCTGTTCCGGGCACTGAGTTACACCAATGGTTACGCTTTTCTGCAATAAGAACCTCGCCTAATTATGAATTATTACATGTTTTTCCTCTGGGAGACGTATCAACCTCGGATAAAGTAGTTGAGGTTTCCGCATTACAGAAGGGGAATCAAGAACGTCGCCAAGAGTTCGTTAAGAGAATCAAATGGCAAAGCTTATTAGACATAACCGCACGTGTGAAAAAAACGGTGTTTTTGCGAACTATTATTTCTCCGCAATATACGACTGAGTCCTTGGTTAAACCCGACTTACGCGCCATGATGGCCCCGTTAGAAGATTCGTTTAAGCAGGCGGCTCAAGCAAAAATACTCCAAGAACGAAGACTACCTCGACCAAAATCACTAAAAGCGAAATTAAAACGCTTAAGAGTCGCAAGAAAAGTTGAATCCCAACGGGTAAGAGGAGAGCGAAAAGCGAGGAATGAGGTCCAGAAAAAGTATGCGCGTTTGATAAAAGAGTATGATACAAAATTAAAAGAACGTGCAAAAGCGAAACAACACTTACAAGAAGCGGATATTCAAGAGCAATATGGTCAAACTCCATTGAGCGCCACATTTTATGGTCAGAATACTTTCGATTGTGTTCGCTCGGAAGCTACAAATCTATTTTTCCAATTAACTCGGAGCGAACTCGCAGAATTGCAGGCGGGCCCACCAAGTTTAGAAGTACCAAAACCTCCAAGAAACCCAGATGATTTTCTTGTCCAGTATTTAGATTTTACGTTTGGCGCCCCAGAGTTCAAGCGTAAGGACTTCGACCGTATTCGCCCACCAGCAATAAAAAATTTGCTCCAAGCTCAAATCCAATTGGCTGGGCATGGAATAAAAGAAGTTATGGCGGCGCTTAGTAGTCGTTTAACTATGAGTCGTGGTTCGAAACGCGCTCCAGTTGTCGGGTCATACCAAGCAACAAGTGGTTCTGCAGAACTACGTCATCGTGTAAAAAAAGAAACAAAACAACGAACGATCGACAGCACTCGTCAGCTACCGCAAAAGGTAGAGTTTGAACAAAAAAACACTACCGGACTTCAAAAACACCGCGATGACGTAATAGCCACATGGCCTTTAAAGGTTCGTGCATACATTCGCGCAGTTCGTGCGTATCGAATAGGGTTACATCACTATAACCAAAAATATGGTGCTGCGCGATCTCGTTATCTTGACCAATTACAAACATATAATCAATTACTTCGCCAAGCTCGTGAAATTGAATCCTTATGGGATTCAACAATTCCTCGGTTTCTGGCCCAGCAAATGAAAGGTTTACAGAGTACATCGCAACCGTTTATACAGAGCGATGGACCTATGACCCCATTAAAATGGGATTATGCGAGTAAGTTTGCCTATCGACTTCGAAAAATTCCTAGAGCCGGTTCATTAAACCAAGCCTTAAAGATACAAAAAAAATCCAAATTACTCTCAACACGTTTAAAATTTGTGTTAGAGCTGGTTTCAGATCAAAAAAATGTTCGTCCGCCAGCATTTCCAGCATTTCATATCCCGATTCCATTTACCGATATATTCCCGGTAGACGCAGATCTTGGTCGTAGACATGTTTTAAAAAATATTACGTTTCCGCCAAAAATGATTCATCCTGATTATGGTAAATATGTGAATTGGAAGGCAATTGAAAACGCGAAAAAACAGGCCGATTGGTATGATAATAAATTAGAACAACTTCCGGATTTACAAGAACAGTATAAAATGCTTGCCTGGTTTGACGATTTTTATGCTTTACTTCGTAAATATGGACTTTCCACAAATTCGGCTGATCCTGGCCGATATTCGATTTCACGACCACCCACTCACTTATTAGGGGTTATAAGTCAGGACCCAGAAGAATTAGGGGCCCTTATTGAAGAGAATCCTCTTGATGTCTGGGTTGATGGTTTTTTAAAAGGGAAACATTCGTTTGAAAAACCAATTGGTTTCCCTTTGGGTTGTGAGTATCATTGGGCTCGCACTATGCAGTGTTATTATCATGCAAACTATAGAACTGATCCAACATTCGCATATTGGCGTTCTCGGGTTCAACAGAAATGCGTATCAACAAAACGGCGCGATTTCTTGGGTTTTGGAAATAAAGTGTTTGGTTTTAGTTTAGGGTCTACGAAGACACGCCTTATGACGCCAAAATACGCGGCAGCAATCTGGCAAAAAGTTAACCGAGAAACCAGTGAATATATTGACAAAGTAAATCGTTTACAAGTAACGAAGCAAGACCGTCAGCAGTTTAGAGCCGCGTTTGAATACGCTCAGCTTCTTTCTGACATTAATATTTATCGTCAACTTCGTACGGAAGTCCCTTCTCTTATCGATAGTATGTTAGGTGTTGGGTATATTCGTGAATACGCTCAAGCATTAAGTCAGTATATTCCTCGAACACGACCAGTTATGAACGGGTTCTTATTTCCTGATAAAACATACGAGGAAAGTCAAAAATCATTGCAAACGGCACACCGCCGTTATGGGATTTTATCAATGTCTCCCTGGGCGGTATTTAAAACAGTCGTTGGACGTCGGCCCCTTGAGGTCCTACTGCCACCAGGCTGGCGACCGTTTAATGAGGATATTTTTTCCCAAGACGAGGAACAGAATGTGATTGTTCCGGCACATCCAGTGCATAGATTTGCCCGTCAACCTGAAAGTATTCCTACTCTTGAAACAATTCAAACACTGTATGGCGATTTGGATATTTCTTTTTTAGAAGAAAAACCAACACCAAAAGCCTTTCTTTCACCCCTACGTAAAACGGCAGACAAAGGTCAAAGAGCGGTCTATTTATACCGAAGAGATCATTTTAAGCACTTAAAACAAGCGGATGGAGAGGTTCGTACGATTACATTAAACAAATCTCCGCGATTTAAAGGGCGTTTCCTTCAGCGGTTATTCCAACTACCTGTGAAGTATTTACGTTTTAAACGTCCTCTTGTCCGTTCTGAGATTACTGGGGATATTACATTTCATCCAGGTCCAGTTTACTATAAAGAGGAGAGCGTAGGCTCGTTACTCCGTGGAAATTTACCGACGACTAAGTTTATGGATGTATGGGTAAAACAGTTCTTATTAAGTCCGTGGAATATTTTTAAAGACCGCCCGACAACATTTCGGGGCCAGCAAAACAGGCTCCTTGGTGAGTTTGGTAACCGTGGACTTGATGAGGCAGAACTTATCCGTGCGCAAATGGGCTTAAAGCCGTCTCATAATGCGGACTATACAGCGTTACCAACTCCAAATCACAGTGTACAAGCGCAGAAAAACCGTATCCCTTTAAAAAGTTATGGCTATCGCCGTAACTTTTTTTGGAGCAATAATTTAGAGCCTTTATCGCCTGAAGAAAAAGGGAGATTTCTAGCCCGTTACGGGCTTCATAAAACCGCGGTGGGTCCTTGGACCCAGGACGATTCAGGTAAGTTTTTTAGTTCTTGGCTAAATTGGATTTATGATGCGCGTGAATCTGATATGTTGGACACAAAACCTCGACGATTTATACCACGCTTAACGCTTGATGAATGGCATCAAATAGTGAAACGTGTTTTAGAGGCTGTTCGGGATACAAACGATCCTGATTATACTCTTCAATTACCGTTTTTTGCTTATCAATCAATGGTGGTAAATACTCCTCGTAAACCTCAAGTAGAACTGATTGCCCCGAAAGATCGTTTTGCCGCATTAACGCAAATGCTTATTCAGGTGACGGGACCTACGCCCGGTATGTATAACGAGGTGGGCTATTCAAATATTGTGAATACTCTTAATTATTTTGACCAACAAGAACGTTTTGGGCTATGCTCGCCTTTTGTATCGCATTTAGTAATTCCACGTCATGAGTTATTACCGGAACCAACAGGCGCACCTACATTATTAGCTGGAAGTAGTAAACGCGTTGGAACTATTGCAATCCCACGTTGGACTCATGCCGAACGTTTTATTCAAAGCCAGCTTGGTACGGAGCCTCGTGATTGGGTTAAAACATTAGCCCCTGTAATTCGTTTTTTACAGAAATTGCCAGGCGGTAAACGCTTAATGCGAGAACGTATTTATCAGAAGAATTATGAGCCTATTACGCCATATTGGTGGTGTTATATAGGTGAGATTATCTTTTTACTGTGGGCAGCTCGAATGTTCTGGTATACGTGTATGGAAAGTTGGGAAGAATTACTAGCTATTCTTTTTGATACTTTTGGTGGTCGTCGCCTCCGCGCATTATTTGTGGAGCTGGGGTTACACAATCCATTTACCTACCGAGTTATTTTAGAGAGTCCGGGTGATTTTAAAGCAAATGCTGCCAGCTTAAATAAACGCTTATTTATTCAGACATGTGAAATAATTGGTTATTTACGGAATAGTTGTCGTCCTGGACCATTATTAGCACCCAAAGGAATCTTATTTACAGGAGTGCCAGGTACGGGGAAAACGTTTCTCGTGCAAATGATGGCTGGAGAAGCTGGTGTGCCGGTGGTTACACAAACAGCAAGTGAACTTTTTAACCGTCGTAATTGGTCTGATTTAAGTGCCGAGCAAATGTATACACCTGCGGATCAGTTAGCATACGCATTTGATCGCGCACGTGAATTGTCGCCGTGTATTTTCTTTATCGATGAAATCGACGCATTGGGCATGTCACGAGCTTCAGTTATGGCGTCAACAACTGAAAATCCCCGACCAGATCATGATCTTTACGGGTATCTTCGTAAACCAGGAACTGATCAGTCGAGATCGTTTACACCACAAATTACAGAACAAGAACGCTCCGTTCGTCAAATTTTTGCGAAAAATACGGTCGAATCTTTACGAAAAGACGATTATAAAGCATTAACATACGGGCGTTATCCAGGGTCCGATTGTTTACGTACTGGGTTATTATTCATGTATCAGGACGATGCTCGTGCTTTCTTAAAAATCCAAGTAGGTACATTGACTGAATTCTTAGTACAAATGGATGGATTAACGAGATTAAATAAGGTACTTGTTATTGGGGCGACAAATCGCATGAATGTTATTGACCCAGCTCTATTACGTCCAGGTCGACTTGAACGAGTTATTCGTATTTATCCCCCAGGTGCTCGACAGCGTATTGCAATTTTACGACGTGAATGCTCGAAATTGGGCACAACACCAAACATTAATTGGCGCTATTTAGCAAATCGGACACGTGGTGCAACGATTGCTAATTTAGCGACTGCCGTAAATCATTCTGCAGTTCGTGCAATTGTGAATGAGAGTTTACATACGATCGAGACGCTCGAGTATGGCCTTGATACGATGACCCGTCATAAATTGGGTCATAAGATGGTTTCCACATTACCATTACCAACAATGTCTGTGCGTAATACCCGCGATCCGTTTAAGTTTTTACGGATTGCCTATTATAATGCGGGAAAAGCTTTATTACAGAACATTCTTCCAGGCCATCCATCATTACCTTATGCAAAATTAGCTGTGGATCCTTTTGATCCAGATTGGACTCTTGAAGAGTTATTTCGCAGTAATATGACGCGATCACAGCTTGATGTGCTATTGATTGGTTTATATGCTGGAAAAGCAGCAGAGTTTGCAATGTTATATAGGGATAACCCGAATGAAGAGTTAGCTACACTTCTTCATTTAGCAGAGTCTGATCAAGGGGCACAAGAAATTGCGTATGGTACGGAGTTAGCAAATGCACTGGTTGATCGCTGGTATTTACCAGAAGATAAACGCATGGTTTCGACAATGCCCGTTAAGGACAATGAAACGTTCCGCAATATTAGTTTGGCTATTGATTTAGAGATACGCGATTCATTGGAATATTGGACAGATAAGCATGAGAGGCTCTTTGCTCATTTAGCTTCTGACTATGATCGTCCAGAAGTCAATGAAAACACGAAAACATGTCCACCGGGTCATACAATTCACCAGCGTCATGAAGAATTGGCTTTCTGGGCCTTAAATATTTCCCGTTTATATATGAGTGCTGTTTCGGTAAGTTATTCGAAATGGTCAAAATTTAATTTACGTGAACCATGGCAATCGGAACGTTCGCGTTTTTGGGTTCCGCCTGATTTATACTATCATCAAGAGCCAGGGTCTTTTGATGATTTTGAACGATTTATAAAAATTGTTCGTTCAAATGAAGACCAAACTACGAAAACAGCTGCCAAACAAAAACAACAGTATACAAAAGAGTGGCAAACATTCAGTAAACAGTGGGATCAACAACGTTTTCTTGATTGGACACCTGAAGGCGAGTATTACCAGCTAGGCGGTCGTCAAATGCTCACTTTTCCAGATTGGCATGAAGTTGATCGTGATTATTTATTACAACGTTTAGTGGGTCGTGCGTTTGATGCGGCTTATACTATCTTGCAAGATCACATGGAATTACTCGATCGAATGGCAACATATTTATTAAAGCATCGTATTATCCGTCAAGATAAAATCGAAGAGATGATTCTTGAATATACAGTAGATCGTTATAAGGCAAAATTACCTCTAGCAATTCCATTTAATAATTATTTTGAGCCACAAAGCTCTTACCGTATTCTTAAGGTTGATATCTATGGTTCGGAGGTTCCACCGCTTATTGGGCCGCTCGTTTATTGTCGACCTCAAAGTGAATTCATACGTACAGAGCAGAATGGTGTGCTCGTATACCAGCGCTCTTGGTTGGCTGACGCCCCTGACAAGCAAATACCTCTAGATGTTTTTGCACACGATTTTGATCCTTATACCCCTCGCGAAGCGCGTTGGTTCAAAAAACATCAACAAAAGATTACACCAGAAACGATGCAATAACACATGGATACCCGCCACGACTCTGTTTACCGTGTGACCTGCCACCACACCTACAGCGCAGAAACGGTAGGTGTGGTGGCAGGTAGTCTGACGTTGGTGGGTCCAGTGCCCGGGGTTTATGGTATAGTTGAAAGTACGGTATGGTTTTTTATGAAGGATATTTATTTATGGAGAATTTGAATCAACAAAATACACAATCACCAGCCATTCGGCGATATATTATCCAAGGGAGTCGAACGCCAAGTAATTACTGGTGGGCAATCGTTACCGTAGTAGGCGGCACTGGTTTTATATTAACAGGTCTTTCAAGCTTTTTTCATAAAAATTTGCTTTTCTTTTTAGAGAGCGGGAATATTGTGTTTTTCCCTCAAGGCCTGGTAATGACTTTTTATGGTGTGATTGGGTTATTATTTGGTTTCTATTTATGGTTTATTTTATATTGGCGAATTGGTTCAGGTTTTAATGAGTTTAACCGACAATCGCGTCAAATTCGTATTTTTCGTTGGGGATTCCCCGGGAAAAACCGTCGTATTGACCTAGTGTATTCTTTAGCCGACGTGCAATCAATTCGGGTTGATATTCAGGATGGATTAACACCAAAGCGTGCCATTTATTTAATAATTAAAGATAAAGGCAGTATCCCTTTAGTCCGTGTCGGTGTACCATGTCCGGTAGAAGAAATTGAGGTACAAGCTGCTGAATTGGCAAAATTCTTACAAGTTGGGTTGGAGATGAAAGTTTCGTAGATGTATTAAATCTTCTGATGGGTTATAATGTAGCTGAGGTGGATAATGAGGGGATATCGGCGCTTTGGCGCCACCATCATTTCCGGTTTGTCAAGGATCCCTGATAGGATATCAATCCCAAGGATCTGATGATTGAAACAGATCCAGTCGTCGAAAAAAAATAACCCCACATTTTGCCCCCCCCTTGTCTGAAAAAAAATAAGGACATATTAATAGTGTTATTAGTAAAGTAAAGTAAAGTAAAAAGACTTTGTCGTGAATGTTGGCAAAGCATAAGGCCGTGTAAGAATTCTTATAATACAGATTTATTTAATACAGATTTATTAGTCATTGTCGCAATAAGGACAGAGGCGATAATATCGGTGCATTTTTAATATATATATATATATAATTTTATTTTAAATACCAAAAGGATGATCTTTTATTTGGATTTCCTATAAAAATTTAATTATTTTTTTAATTATTTTTGTTAGTGCTTCGGCGGCTCTGCTCAGAACCTCCGATCACTAGCATCCCACAAAGAATCGTGGATTGTAAAAAGCAACAGGTAAGTTTTTACTAAACCAGTCTCTTTGTTAAATAAACTAAAATCAGATACAAATCCCTCCTCGGGCTCATAGCATTCGAGTACATGTGGTTGAGTCGGTAAATCCCATACTACTGTTATTTTTCCTAACCACAGTGGCGTTTTTCGGGACAATCGAGTATTCTAACCAGTACAGTACTGTACTGTGTTTCCATTTTTTAACTATTTAGTATGGTAGAACCGTTATTATCGGGGATCGTGTTAGGTCTCGTGCCAGTGACGATGACTGGGCTTTTCGTTACTGCTTATTTGCAATATCGTCGTGGAGACCGTATTACAAACTCATTGTAATATCGTAGCTCTATAACGATTTTTTTTTTCGTTTGTACTTTTTTCTATGATTACCATTCTAGGGTATATTGGATTTTTATCTGCTTTCTTTGGAGCAACATTAGTAATTTACTTTAGTTTATTAAAAATTAAATTAATCTAATAGCAGAATTGTCATCATTTTTTTTTACTGCATAAACAAAATAATTCGAACTCTCGGGGTTGAAGAGATTGGTTTATGGTTAGTCTAAAAAAGTAGTGAACTGACTTTTTACTTTGTAATCGTAAGATTAATTAAAGAAAAGACTTTTTCGTTGTGCTTTCTTCGGTGAACGTACACATGAAAAATTTATAAGTGTTTCATGAAAAAGAACACCGTTTTGGCAGTGTTTGATTTCTATTTATTTTTGGAGAGTTCCGCTATGACAATAGCTATTGGTAAACCTCAAGAAAAACGTACATGGTTCGATGAAGTCGATGACTGGTTACGTCGTGAGCGTTTTGTTTTTGTTGGTTGGTCTGGTTTACTTCTTCTTCCGAATGCATACTTTGCACTTGGTGGATGGTTTACAGGGACAACATTTGTAACGTCTTGGTACACACACGGTTTAGCATCTTCATACCTTGAAGGTTGTAACTTCTTAACTGCTGCGGTTTCAACACCAGCAAACAGTATGGGCCACTCATTATTATTCTTATGGGGTCCAGAAGCACAAGGTGATTTCACTCGTTGGTGCCAACTTGGTGGGCTTTGGACATTTGTTGCTTTACACGGTGCATTTGCTCTAATTGGTTTTATGCTTCGTCAATTTGAGCTGGCTCGTTCAGTAAAATTACGTCCATATAACGCGATTGCATTCTCAGCACCAATTGCCGTATTCGTGTCAGTGTTCTTAATCTACCCATTAGGACAATCAGGATGGTTCTTCGCACCAAGTTTTGGTGTTGCTGCAATTTTCCGTTTCATTCTATTCTTCCAAGGGTTCCACAACTGGACACTAAACCCATTCCACATGATGGGTGTTGCTGGTGTTTTAGGTGCCGCTTTATTATGTGCAATTCACGGTGCAACTGTTGAAAACACATTATTTGAAGATGGTGATGGTGCAAACACATTCCGTGCCTTCAACCCGACACAGGCTGAAGAAACATACTCAATGGTTACTGCAAACCGTTTTTGGTCACAAATTTTTGGTGTAGCGTTCTCTAACAAGCGTTGGTTACACTTCTTCATGTTATTTGTACCTGTAACAGGACTTTGGATGAGTGCTATTGGTGTTGTAGGTTTAGCTTTAAACTTACGTGCATACGATTTCGTATCACAAGAAATTCGTGCAGCAGAAGACCCAGAATTTGAAACATTCTACACAAAAAACATTCTGTTAAACGAAGGTATCCGTGCGTGGATGGCGGCTCAAGACCAACCACACGAAAAACTTGTATTCCCTGAGGAGGTATTACCACGTGGAAACGCTCTTTAATGGTAGTTTAGTAGTAGGTGGTCGTGACCAAGAATCTACTGGATTCGCTTGGTGGGCTGGAAATGCCCGCTTAATTAATCTTTCTGGAAAACTTCTTGGAGCGCACGTTGCTCACGCAGGTTTAATCGTTTTCTGGGCGGGTGCAATGAACCTTTTTGAGGTTGCTCACTTCGTACCAGAAAAACCAATGTATGAACAAGGACTTATCCTTTTACCGCACTTAGCAACTTTAGGTTACGGTGTTGGTCCGGGCGGTGAAGTGTTAGATACATTCCCTTACTTTGTTTGTGGGGTTCTTCACTTAATTTCATCAGCTGTATTAGGTTTTGGTGGTGTATATCACTCACTAATTGGTCCTGAAACTCTTGAAGAGTCTTTCCCTTTCTTCGGATATGTATGGAAAGATAAAAACAAAATGACAACAATTCTTGGAATTCACTTAATCATTTTAGGAATTGGTGCGTGGCTTCTTGTTTGGAAAGCTCTTTACTTTGGTGGTGTTTATGACACATGGGCTCCAGGTGGTGGTGACGTTCGTATTATCACAAATCCAACAGTAAGTCCGGGTATTATTCTTGGATACTTACTAAAATCACCTTTTGGTGGTGATGGATGGATCGTAAGTGTTGATAACATGGAAGATATTATTGGTGGTCACATTTGGATTGGGACTTTCTTAATCTTTGGTGGTATCTGGCACATCTTAACAAAACCATGGGCTTGGGCTCGTCGTGCGTTAGTTTGGTCAGGTGAAGCTTACCTTTCATACAGTATTGCTTCTGTGTCATTAATGGCATTCATTTCTTGTTGTATGTCTTGGTTTAACAATACAGCATACCCAAGTGAATTCTTTGGTCCAACAGGTCCAGAAGCTTCACAATCACAAGCATTTACTTTCTTAGTACGTGACCAACGTTTAGGTGCAAACGTAGCATCTGCTCAAGGTCCAACTGGTTTAGGTAAATACTTAATGCGTTCACCAACAGGTGAAATCATCTTTGGTGGTGAAACAATGCGTTTCTGGGATTTCCGTGGTCCTTGGTTAGAACCATTACGTGGTCCAAACGGTTTGGACTTAAACAAACTGAAAAATGATATCCAACCTTGGCAAGAACGTCGTGCAGCTGAATACATGACACACGCGCCACTTGGTTCATTAAACTCAGTAGGTGGTGTAGCGACTGAAATTAACGCTGTAAACTTTGTTTCTCCTCGAAGCTGGTTAGCAACATCACATTTCTGTTTAGGTTTCTTCTTCTTCGTAGGTCATTTATGGCATGCAGGACGTGCGCGTGCTGCTGCAGCAGGATTCGAAAAAGGAATTGACCGTGACAACGAACCAGTACTGAGCATGCGTCCATTAGACTAATCGCTCATTTCTGTAAATTGCTCGCTTTTTATAGTGAACTTCTTGGCGGATAAAGCACGCTCTTTGGCGTGCTTTATCCGCCAACACTATCATCGAATAGAAATATATATATATATCTTGTACTGTCGATATAAGCTTACCTAATAAAAATACTTTTAAATAAACTGTTTACCTGAATATAGTACTATGAAAGATAGCCTTTTATTTTTACACTGTTGATGGTAACGACAAAAGCTTTTTATTTTGTCGCCTCCTTTAAAAAACCAAACGGTTCATCGGTTGAGGTCAAAAATATATGATGATTGACTTGGTGAAATATCCAATTTTAACTGAAAAATCAGTACGACTTATGGATTCCAATCAATATACTTTTGATATGGATAGTCGACTAACAAAAACACAAATTAAAGAAGTAATTAAAGAGGCTTTTAATGTTTCTGTTGTGGCTGTAAATACGCACCGACCACCGCGTAAAAAACGTCGCGTTGGAACACGACAAGGATACAAATCTGCCTATAAACGTGTCATCATTACATTAAAAGCAGGCGAGTCGATTCAACTGTTACCAGGTTCAGAATCAACAACTGAAGCCTAAAATGTAAACGTTTGATAAAAATACGCTATTTCTTTTACAAGAAAGGCGAACAAGGTGTATTCCTTGGTATAAATAATTTTTGATAAAGAAAAACATATGGGTATCCGTTTTTTTCGAGCATCAACGCCAGGAACGCGAAATTGTTCTGTGTCAGATTTTAAAGAAGTAACACGCAGCAAACCTGAAAAATCGCTTCGCGTTGCTCGACATCGTGCAGTGGGGCGTAATAATCGTGGAATCATTACGAGTCGTCACCGTGGTGGCGGTCATAAACGTTTATATCGTTTAGTTGATTTTAAACGTAATAAATTAGGTATTCCAGGAAAAGTTGTTGCTGTTGAGTATGATCCAAACCGTAATGCTCGTTTAGCTCTTATCTACTACCGAGATGGAGAGAAAAGTTACGTTTTATATCCACGAGGCCTTCAAGTTGGGCAGTCAATTCTGTCTGATGTTCAAGCGCCAATCAGTATTGGAAACACCTTACCACTTCGTAATATGCCACTTGGTGTTGAACTCCATAATTTAGAAGTGACTCCCGGCAAAGGAGGACAATTTGTCCGAGCAGCCGGCACAACAGCACAATTAGTAGCGAAAGAAGGTGCATATGCAACAATTCGACTTCCGTCAGGCGAGGTTCGTTTAGTTTTACAAACGTGCTGGGCAACTGTAGGTCAAGTAGGAAACGTTGATGCTATTAACTTAACAAAAGGAAAAGCCGGACGTAGTCGTTGGCTTGGACGTCGTCCACATGTTCGTGGATCAGTAATGAACCCATGTGATCACCCGCATGGTGGTGGTGAAGGGAAAGCACCTATTGGTCGTTCACGTCCAGTGTCTCCATGGGGCCGCCCTGCTTTAGGACAACGTACGCGTAAGAGAAATAGCTTTAGTGCTAAATTAATCGTCCGTCGTCGTAAATAAAGAACCCTTAAATCACTTGGTACCATGTATTTTTTGGAAAGGAGAACAGGAATGTCACGTTCACTGAAAAAAGGTCCGTTTGTTGCGGCTCATTTATTACAAAAAATTGAAAAATTAAATAACCAAGGAGAAAAACGTGTTGTTGTTACGTGGTCACGTGCATCCACGATTGTCCCGCCAATGTTAGGACATACTATTGCTGTACATAATGGGCGAGAGCATATTCCGGTGTTTGTGACTGAATATATGATTGGGCATAAACTCGGCGAATTCTCACCTACTCGAACATTTCGCGGTCATGCGAAAAAAGACAAAAAAGCAAAACGTCGTTAATCGTTGGTTGGGCGTGTCGTAAAAAGAAAACGACACACTTTCTTCTTGGTCGTGATTCACTGAATGAGGATTGGAACGTTGCTACGTATCCAAGAGTCTCTAAATGTTCAGAAAAATCTATTTATGAACTAGTTAAATTTTTATGGGACAAAAAGTACATCCGTTAGGATTTCGATTAGGAATTACTCAAGAGCATCAATCACATTGGTATGCAAAACGAGCAATGTATCCAATTTTCATGTTGGAAGATCGTTTTATTCGATCTTACTGTCAGGAAAAATATACGGATGCTGGTTTAATTACAATTGATATTTCACGTAAAGTTGATCATGTTCACATTGATTTAGAAGTTGCACGTCCAAAAATTTTAGTAGGTTCTCGTGGACAAGACCTAGAAAATGTCCGTCAAGACCTAGTGAAGGAGCTGACACAATTTCGTCAGAAAAAATGGACTGAACCACAACGTGCGACAACATCAGAATTACGTGTCACTTTACATGTAACAAAAGTTGAGAATCCAAACACATCTGCAACAATTTTAGCCGACGATTTAGCAGAACAATTAGAAAAACGTATTCCGTTTCGTCGTGCTATGAAAACTGTTTTACAACGTGCGGAGCGTGAAAAGATCCCAGGAATTAAAATTCAAGTTTCTGGCCGATTAAATGGAGCTGAAATTGCTCGTACTGAGTGGATTCGTAAAGGTCGAGTACCGTTACATACTCTTCAAGCAAAAGTAGATTATAAAGCACGCACTGCGAAAACAATTTATGGTCTATTAGGGATTAAAATTTGGTTATTCAAGGGTATGAAAAACGAGCTTTCAGTGAAAGTTAGTTAATTCGTAGTGAGGAAATTTCAATGTTAAGTCCAAAACGAACAAAATACCGCCGACCACATCGCGGTCGGATGAAAGGTAAAGCGACTCGCGGAAACACAATTGCGTTTGGGGACTTTGCATTACAAGCATTAGAACCTTGTTGGTTAACAGCGCGTCAAATTGAAGCTGGTCGTCGAGCAATGACTCGATATGCTCGCCGAGGCGGTAAATTATGGATTCGAATTTTTCCAGATAAAGCAATTACAAAACGTCCAGCTGATACTCGTATGGGTTCAGGTAAAGGAGACCCAGATTACTGGGTTGCTGTAATTAAGCCGGGGAAAATTTTATACGAAATGAAAGGAGTGTCAGAACCTGTTGCACGTGCGGCAATGCGTATTGCATCCTACAAAATGCCAGTAAAAACGCAGTTTCTGGTTCGACCAGAAACGAGCAAAACAACTGCTCGACCAACTTAAGTCTTTTTTCTGGGCATAAGAAAGAGACCTGAGTAAGTCTTGTGAATTTAGTTCTACAGGAAGCATGTATGATTCAACCACAAACCTATTTGACAGTCGCTGATAATAGCGGTGCTCGTCAACTTATGTGTATTCGGGTTCTTGGACGTAATGAAAAACAAGTCGGCACTATTGGTGATGTTATCATCGCTGTAGTTAAAGAAGCTCTGCCAAATATGCAATTAAAGAAATCCGAAATTGTTCGTGCTGTTATTGTTCGAACATGTAAAGGTCTCCGCCGTTCAAACGGTATGAGCATCCGTTTTGATGATAATGCGGCTGTAATTGTGAACAAAGATGGAAATCCTCGTGGTACTCGAGTTTTTGGTCCAGTTGCACGTGAACTTCGTGATCGCCAATTTACAAAAATCATTTCGTTAGCTCCTGAAGTTGTCTAGAGAGCCTTCTTTTGGAGGTTTGTTTTTATTTATGAAACAACGATTAAAGCACAGTTATGAACAAACAATTGTTCCATCATTAATGGAACAATTTGAATATAAAAATCGTTTGCAGGTTCCACGTATTGAAAAAATCGTGATTAATCGTGGTCTGGGTGATGCGTCACAAAACGCAAATCTTTTAGAGACAGGACTGCAAGAATTAAGTCTTATTGCCGGTCAAAAAGGCGTCGTTACACGGTCAAAACGAGCGATCGCTGGGTTTAAACTTCGTGAAAAAACACCTGTTGGTGTATCAGTAACGCTTCGTGGAGATCGTATGTATAGCTTTTTGGACCGTCTTATTAATTTGGCCTTACCGCGGATTCGAGATTTCCAAGGAATTTCACCGCAGAGTTTCGACGGCCATGGGAATTATACGTTCGGATTAAACGAACAATTAATGTTTCCCGAGATCGATTTTGATAAAATCCAACAAATTCGTGGAATGGATATTTCGATTGTAACAACATCAAAAGATGATGTGGAAGGTTTAGCACTTCTTCAAAAATTCGGGATGCCATTTAAACAAGCATAATTCTTTTTTGATTTTTTACTCTCGATTTTTATGTTTAACGATACTATCAGTGATGTTTTGACTCGAATTCGAAATGCGGGAATGGTACACAGTAGTACTGTACGGATTCCGTTAACCCGAATGAGTCAACAACTTTGTCACATTTTAGAAAAAGAAGGTTATATCTCGTCATTTCATCGTGATGAAGAAATTAAGGAAGGACCTTCTTTCCTAACATTACATTTAAAATATGTGGGCCCAGAGCGTAAACCTTGTATTACAAACTTACGTAGAATTAGTTCCCCTGGGCTTCGCATTTATACAAACTATAAAGATATTCCGAAAATTCTCGGTGGAATGGGTATTATGATTCTTTCAACATCACAAGGCCTTATGACTGATCGAGAAGCACGTTTTCGTCGCATTGGTGGAGAAATTCTTTGTTCCGTTTGGTAAGTAATTTCTCCTTTATTTTGTGAGGGTCTGCATGCCAAATCAAAAAAAAGAAGACCTTATTGATATGGAGGGTCAAGTGACTCAATGCCTTTCAAATGGTTTTTTTCGCGTTAAATTGGAAAACGGTTTTGTGATTCTTGCGCATTTATCTGGTAAAATCAGACGGAATTCAATTCGAATTGTTCTTGGCGATCGAGTTCTGGTCGAATTAAGCCCTTATGATCTTACACGTGGTCGAATTGTTTATCGATTACGCCAGACCCCTACCTCATTTACGGAACAACCTCCCGCGTAATCTGTTTTTTATGAGATTTCTTGTCGCTAATTTTTCCAGTAGATGATCACTATCACTTGTTTTTCCTTGTTACTATGAAAGTACGTCCTTCAGTAAAAAAAATGTGTATTAACTGTCGTTTAATCCGCCGACGTCGTAAAGTACTTGTGATTTGTTCAAACCCAAAACACAAACAACGTCAAGGATAATTCTTTTTAAGAGTTATAAACGATAAACAAAAGTTCTCAAAGATATTCGAGTCTTTTGGCTCGGTATATTCAAACAGAATTTTTATCCTAATTGTATTCAACCCTCAAATGACTGAGCGCCTAACTGAGTTTCAGTTCCCGCGTCAATGCTGTCAGGGTACGATTTCTTTGATTATATGGCTAAATCAACTTCTACAAGTTCTTCAAAAAAACAAAAACGTAAGATTTTTGAAGGATTTGCTTATATTCAAGCTGGTATGAATAATACTATTGTAACAATCACAAACCCTCAAGGGGATGTTGTTTGTTGGGCTTCAGCAGGTGTATGTGGCTTTAAAGGGTCGCGTAAATCAACACCTTTTGCGGCAAAAGCAACAGCGACAGCTGCTGCTAAACAATCGATGATGCAAGGTATGCAACAGGTAAAAGTTCTAGTACAAGGACCAGGATTGGGGCGTGAAACTGCAATCCGAGGATTACAAGATGCTGGGCTTCGTGTTACTTTAATCCGTGATATTACACCATTACCGCATAATGGGTGTCGTCCACCAGCAAAACGTCGAATTTAATTTGTTATAGGTTAATAACCCAAAACCTTTCACAAGTTGGCGGGAAGGATAAAACCTCGATATGATCGAATTGATCACCTATCGAATTGGGGATAAACCCTTTTTCTACCTGTATACCATGAAAAAATTTCTTATCTCGTGTTTAGAATCTCGTATTGAGTCTGACGGTACACTCTATGGTCGGTACCTTTTTGGTCCTTTACCTCGAGGACAAGGAGTTACTATTGCAACTGCACTACGACGCAGTTTATTAGCAGAAGTTTCAGGATTTGCGGTTACAGCAGTTGAAATTGTTGGTGTTCAGCACGAATATGCAATTATTCCCGGCACTCGTGAATCCGTTCTTGATTTAATTTTGAATCTAAAGAAATTAGTTTTTACTTCAACAAATCTAAACCGTAAAAAAGCCTTAGGCTATATTACCGCACGTGGGCCAGCGAGAATTACTGGTCGTGATATAAGGCTCCCACCAGGTATTCAATGTACAAATCCGGATCAAGTCCTAGCCACACTTGCTACCGATGGACAGTTAAACCTTAAAATTTCAGTGTCTGCCGGTAAAAATTATCTGGTACAAACGGGTGCTAATGTGGATAGCCCTAAAACGGACTTTACCGATAATAAAAAAGACCCGAGCACATCCAGTACTATTTTCCCGCGCAATGTATTTCCGATTGATGCGGTTTTTATGCCTGTATTGCGTGTTAATTATGCAATCCAAAGTGATGAAGATGTATTACACTTTCCACTCCAAGTGCAAAGCCGAGATGTTACTGAGCGAGTTATTTTTGAAATTTGGACAAACGGTACATTAACGCCACGCGAAGGTCTTCATAAAGCTGCCGTGGAATTAATTCGTATTTTTTCGTTGTTCCAGGTAAATACGCGACCAGCGCAACTTCTACCACGAGTAAAACGACCGCCTTCTTTAAATCCTCCCATACTAGAAACCAAGGAAATGTCGGAAAATAATGTAATTTTCCAAACTTTACAGTTAGTTTATGAGCCAAATCAATTTCTCGCGATTGATATCGGTATTTTACCGTTAAACTCAAAACAATTAATCCGACTAAAAGAGAAAAATATTCATCGAGTAGGTGATTTACTTCATATGTCCTATACCGACATGGTAGATTTGCCAGAAATGACGGAAGATAGTTTATTTACATTATTGTGCCACTTACGAACGTATGGCTTACAACTTCGTAGCGCGCTCCAGGGTGTCTAAGCCAAATGCCACAGGTTTTATTTTTTCTCAAGTTAATGTAGTTTATTTTTTTTATAAGGAGTATTTTTTGTGTCTCTGCCCAAACCAATTCGAGCAACGGGACGCCGTAAATCTGCTGTCGCTCAAATTACAATGACTTCCGGTCGTGGGGACTTTCAAATTAACAGTCAACCCGCAACTGATTATTTACGCAATGATGCATTTCTTTTAAACGCTGTACAAGCACCATTAGAAACAATTGCTTTACAAGAATCCTTTGACATTAACGTCAAAGTGATTGGTGGTGGTATTGTTGGGCAAGCTTTTGCCATTAGATTAGGCATTGCGCGTGCTCTAAACCTGTTAAACCCACCAAGCCGCGCACTA